>ENA-OQLB01000104-OQLB01000104.1-human-gut-metagenome-genome-assembly--contig:-NODE-104-length-47000-cov-5.602308_pt1 | contig 47000 bp, 55 predicted proteins | sample MGYA00242656_ERZ504813 | MGnify/ENA primary metagenome ERZ504813 (study PRJEB26092, sample SAMD00036388) | human gut metagenome | host: Homo sapiens | study: EMG produced TPA metagenomics assembly of... | reverse complement strand
ACAACTTGATTAAAAGTCAAGTGCTCTACCGACTGAGCTAATACCCCATAAAAAGGACTGGGCTAGCTGGATTCGAACCAGCGAATGCAGCAGTCAAAGTGCTGTGCCTTACCGCTTGGCGATAGCCAATGGGCGAAGGTGGATACAGGGATTCGAACCCTGGGCCTCCAGAGCACAATCTGGCGCGCTAACCAACTGCGCTATACCCACCACAACGTGCCTGAAGGGATTCGAACCCCCGACCCACGGCTTAGAAGGCCGTTGCTCTATCCAGCTGAGCTACAGACACATGCTCTCTTCTCAGAGAAGCGGGTGATGGGAATCGAACCCACGTATCCAGCTTGGAAGGCTGGTGTTCTACCATTGAACTACACCCGCATGCTTGCGGTAATAAGTTTACAGCAGTCGGGGTGACAGGATTCGAACCTGCGGCCTCCTGGTCCCAAACCAGGCGCTCTAGCCAAACTGAGCCACACCCCGATGTACCATTTACTTATGGTTTTTATTAAGTTGTTGTCGTCTTCGTTTGTGTTTCGTTTTCGTTTCCTGCCTGACGACAAGTGATATTATATTATAGCAATCTACAAATGTCAACACCTTTTTTTGAATTTTTTTAAAAAACTTTTTTTTTCACGTTTTTTCCGCCTATTTAAAGGTTTTCTTGTCATTTGCGACTGGCTTATGGTATCATGAAACCATAATTAAAGTCAAGAAAAAAAGCAAATAATAAGGAGATGTTTTTACATGGATATAAAATTATTTCAGCAGAAGCTTAATGACATCTGTGCCATCGCTGAGGAAAACAATAAGCAGCTCTCCCAGCAGCAGATCCGTGACCATTTCGATGAATCGGATCTGAGCACTTCACAGCTTGTAAAGATCCTGCAGTATCTCAAATTAAAAGGGATCACCATCGAAGGCGCCGATGAAGGCACCGGTGCTGCCAGAGCAGATGCTGTTTCATCCGAATCCAGCGACAAAGAAGAGCTTCCGGGTACCCGTGCTGCTCTTACTGCCGAGGAACAGGCTTATCTCAGTGACTATATGGAAAGCTTTTCCCCGGAGGGACTTGATCCGGATGATCTCGCGTCCCTCTTTCAGGCCTTTGCAAAGGGAGACACTGCTGCCGAAGGTGCACTGACACAGTTCTACATGGCTCAGGCAGCCAGATGGCCGCTGAACTGAACTGTGAGGAAATCCACCTGGCTGATCTCATTCAGGAGGCAAATCTGGCCCTTCTGGCGTCTCTCAAAGAGACAGACCACAGGAGAAAAACGATGCTGGATGCGTGGTCGTATCCGCAGTGGGATCCTTCATGCCATTGAGGAACAGACACAACAGAAATTCCGTGACGACTATCTGGTATCCAAGGTAGAAAACCTGGAGGCTGCGGTTAAAGAACTCACAGACGATGATGACGCCACCAAATTCACCATTGATGAGCTTGCCGTGATCCTGGATATGAATGTGGATGAGATCCGGGATGTACTTCGCCTTACCGGAGATGATAAATAAAACTTTCTTCATATTCTTCACAAAAACGGGTCTGACATAGCTTGTCAGACCCGTAATCTTAATATTCTTTATGCTTTTTCTTCCCGTTTCAGCTCCGCCGGTTCTGCCAGATGGATCTTTCCTTCCCGAAATATGTGGATAAATACCTCCGCCATATCCGGATCGAACTGTTTTCCTTCCTCTTCTCTTATGATCCGAAGAGCTTTTTCCACTGGCATCAGTTCTTTATAACAACGTTTGGATGTCATGGCATCAAAGGAATCTGCGATGCAGAGGATCCTTGCAGATGCCGGGATATCTTCTCCCGCGATCCTCCTTGGATAGCCGTTTCCGTCATAACGTTCGTGATGACCGATAACCGCAGGGATAACATAATCCAGCGACGGAAGGTGACGGATGATCCCGATGGACGCTTCCACATGACCTTTCATGATCTCATACTCTTCATCCGTAAGCTTGCCTTCTTTATTCAGGATATGCTCCGGGATCCCGATCTTTCCAACATCATGAAGAAGCGCCGCCTGACGGATGATCTCCACCATTTCCGTTGTATAGTTCAGCGCCTTCGCAAGACTTGTTGCGTAATAAGCCACATTGTTGGAATGTCCGAAGGTATAATGATCTTTGGTATCAATGGCTGCAGTCAGCGCATAGATCGTGGATTCATAGGACTGATAAATATGTTCATGATCGGATTTCTTACCCGCATTTTCTGCATCCAGGCTTTCCTTCAGCATGGTGTCAAAAATCTCGATGCCGTTTTTACCGCTGCGCTTTACATGATATACTGCCAGGTCCGCATTATCCAGAAGTTCCTTTGCTGAGCGTGCCGCATAAGGCGCCGCACTGATCCCCACGCTTACCGTAAGGATCTTCAGCTTGTAGTCTGCAGAATCGTTGCGCATATGCAGGATCTGCTTCTGTATGGATTCTGCCAGATTTCTGGCGGAAAAAATATCGTAATTTGGCATCAGGACCGCAAATTCCTTGGCACTGTGACGTGCCACATATCCCTGTTCTCCCACACTTGCCTGGATGATATCTGCCACCTTTCGAAGTGCAACATCTCCCTGCTGATTTCCGTACAGCTGATTGTACAGCTTGAAATCATCAATATTGAACAGGATCAGTGCAAGCGAACCCTCTTTATTTTTTTCGTATTCCTCATCCAGGATCTCATAAAAATATTTCCGGTTCAGAAGGCCCGTCAGTTCATCGGTCCTTGCCTCAGTCCATGCCGCCTCATAAAGTCTGGCATTTTTGATGGCAATAGAAGCTACTGAGCTGACCGAAGACAGCATGGCAAGGTCATTATGGTTCAGATTCCTGTGTCCGTCACCGGAAATCGCAATGATCCCGGCCAGATCATCATTTTGTCGAAGACTGCACAGTATTCGATACCCAGCTCTGAAAACATATGTTTCTCCGACTCCCACATGGATTTGTAGGCTGTGGAAGAACGAAAATCCCGGATCACCACACAGTCCTCATTTCTGGTAAGCCAGGTGACCACCGGATTATCCGCTTTCAGCGAAAAGGTCAGATCGTTCAACGGACGGTTGCTGTAAACAGCCTGATATTCCCCTGATTTTTTGTCTCTCAGACAAATATAGATCCGTCCTGCATTGGTAGTTTCCTTCAGCACATTTACCGTATTGCGCAGGATCTCTCCTACCCGGAGTGTCCTGGATACTGACTGGCTGAAATCTTTCAGCTCCTGAGACTGCTGGATCTCTTTTTTGATAAAAACATTGTTCATCAGACATTTCCACAGCACTGTGACCAGCCATGCAGATATGAGAAAAACGAAAGAAAAGATCAGCACATGATACTCACTGGCTGCAGGGAGCAACATTCGGATATAACTCATCAGGTACGGTGAAAGATTGATAAACAGTACTACCGTCAGGACCACGCCCACACCAAAGCAAACCCCATCTGACGCAAGACGGCGCATCTGGAACAGCCGTCTTCTGGTCAGTGCATAAAGCATCAGGACAGCATTGATCAGACCGCTGACAATATCAATGGGGAATCCGGAAAATGCCGGCACTGCCAGCGCAAGGTTTCCCACAAAAATGATCAGTATCCCCACAAGGATCGGTTCGATCTGTTTGCGGTATCCGGGATGTCTCCGGCATCCGCGGTACATGGTAATAAAAATCTGGATAATGGTGATTCCTGATACCACAAAGAACAGAAGGAACCAGGGTGTGATCTTATAAACAAAATGCGCACCACCGTTTTTACGGATCAGATCTGGCCAGCGCAGGATGATCCGCCCGGGATGTTGATCACAAAAAGCAGCATCATCAAAAGCAATGGGATCTTGCTTTTTCTGCCATACGCACTCCCATGAATTCGCTGATGAACACATAGTAAAATATGGCAGAAACAGGATTCCTGCCAGAGACACATAATACCACAGGATGTACGAGGGGCCTGCTTCCATACGCATCAGAAAAGAGCCCAGCGTCCAGCAGAGCATTCCTCCCAGCACACACATGAAACTGTTGATGATCCGGCTGCGCTTACCAGCCAGAAGAGTCAGTATCATAAATGTATAGAAAAAAACTGAAATGATTGAAAATGATATATAGCTTTCCATAGTTACTTCCTCATATTCCCTAATCCGATCTCATCCTGCAGTCTCAAAAGTTCCGCCACCTCATAATAAGGAGTGCTCATATGCCGTGGTTTCCGTCCTTTTCTGGACTCATACAGATGAAAGGTACCACAGCGCAGGATGGTCACCACAAGGGGATCCATTCCCAGGATTTTCTTCAGATCCCGGTAATCCTGATCGATATATTTGAAATACGTGGTCAGAAGTTCTTTCAGAATATCCGTGCTCATAGCCTGATACATCAGCGCTTCTTTTTTTACTTCTATATAAAGATGCAGATATGGGCGTTTTTTTCTCATTATATTCTTTCACTGCGATCCAATCCGTAACCGGCTGCCCGGACAGCTGGATCACACTTTTGATACCATTTTCCGAAATCCTGGTAAAGCCTGCGATATCAATGATCCACGGAACACGGTCTATGTACTCAAATCTTGGGATCTGTGTCCGGTCCTCCTGGTTGGTAAGACCCACGCACCGATACATATCTCCCACACGGTACCTGGCAAAGGCTCCGCCCTTCAACACAGTGATCACAAGCTCATATTTCTCCCCGGGAACAACCTCATCCATAAGATAGGTCGGAGGAGTGAACGTGGGATCCTCATAATTATGGAGCATATCCTTTTCGGTGATAAATTCATAAAAGCAGGTATCCGGGAAAAAGTACATTCCGTTCCTGGTCCAGGTCTCGGTTCCTATAATGGAAGGTTCCGTTCCTGCAAAAAGCTCCATGGGCCGAACTCCCCACATTTCCTCCAGATCATCCTTATAGCACTGGTTGTCGGTTCCTGCCACCATAAATCCCTTCAGGTGAAAAAGGTCTTTCGGAAGAAGCTCCCGTTTCTCCTTCTTACAGATCTTTTTGGCATTCAGGATCTTTTCAGCATCTTTGGTTTATACTGCAGAAGTTCCGAAAAGGAGATTTTGCTTTTTCCTGATGATACGCTTCCGGTGAGGCTCTGGCTTACTGCATAGGCCACACTTCCAAGTCCGAAGAAAAATTCCACGTCCTGTTTCATGGCCATCTTGAAGCCTCTTTATTCCGCTCACCAAAGCTCATATTTACCGCATCTTCCACTTCCGGAAGAAAACGGATGTCGATATCTTCTTTCAGCGCCAGTGGAAAAAGGCCGGTAGCAAAAGGCAGCGGTGCCAGTCCGTAAAGGATCTTGTCCGTTTCCTCCACATCAAATTTGCCCTTTTCACGGCTTGTAGCAATATGAGGCAGGCAACTACATTGTTCCTGTAGGTATCCAGCATACTTCTTGTGTATGGTGCTACCTTTATCGGATGGCGTCCGCTTCCCAGGTCGTCTGTATCCAGATGATCGGATTCCCCGGAAGAGTTTCACTTCTCTTCTGGAGGAGCATATCCGCATAATCCTCATAAGTGGTAAGAGGTACCAGCCGACGGAACTCATCGATCCCGGATGGTCTCCTGCCTTCAGAATGCTTTTGCCCAGTTCACAGTCTGACCAGAGCTGGATCTGCTCTTCCATCAGGCGATTCTGGATCTTCATGTAATCCTGCATTGTCAGATCAAGAAATCCGCAATATTCTTTCCAGATAGCATCATACTGCTGTTTTCGAAGCTTTTCGCCAAGACTCACCGCCTTTTCCCCCCTTTTCGCCATGTTTTTATGCAGGCAGCTGTACTGTTTCGGTCTGGGATCAGAAAGGGAGTTGTCTGCTGATACGCTCCGTAATTACTGAATGTTTCCGGAAACACGATCCTGTCCTGGTAAAAAATGTACAATATGTTCCACACGATAAGGACCCCAAAAGCCCCAAGTGCCTTCCCGGATCCCAGAAATCCGGCCAGGCAAAAATAAAATCCGGCGAACCACAGAACGCCAGGATGTCGGCAGAGTGCATAAACACCCTCTGTATAGGCCAGCCTTTCATGATTTTCTTTGACATATGTCTCATCAAAGGGCAGCGCAAAAAACAATGTATAGATCAACAGTCCCAGAAACAGAATCGCTGCTGTCAGAAAAACAGCAGAAATAAAAAAAGAACTTCCCCGCCGCGGCCAGCAGCTCCGGATCACCAGACCTGTTGACACTGCGATCAGGAAACATCCTATGCTAAAAAACGGATGAAGAAAGCTTTTTTTCAATCGGATACTGTTATGATCATACAGGAAGCAGCATAAAAAGCCGATACTCCCTATAATAACCGCAGTCATCTGTATTTTCCCCCTTCATTTATGTAAAGCGGACCTTCTCATTCCGCTCTGCTGCATTCTCAGGAACGAGACCCATTCATGGTCAGTACCCTAAAGAATGCTCTATATTACTAGAAAACAACTACTTGTTCATTATATAGCACATAGCTGACTTTCGCAATCGTTTTTGACTAATATATGCTGAATATTGCACAAATTTTATCAATTATGACAGTTTATTTGTTTTTTCTTCCGGAATCAGAGGTAACGGATCTCTACGTGCATTTCGCCCTTTCCATCTGTCTCCATTACTGCATAGCTTGGACGGCGTCCCCGTTGTCTGGGATAAGCCAGACTTCCGGGATTTACCAGAAGCACACCTGATTCCTTTTCAACAACCGGTACGTGGATATGTCCGAAAAAAGCCGCATTGCATCCCCTTGAGCGGGCAGCTTCTGCCAGCTGATCAAAGGCCATGGATACACCGTAGTAATGACCATGAGTTACCAGGATCTTATTTCCCTCGACCTCGATCACATCTTCTCTCGGAAGATCCGAGAAAAAATCATTATTTCCGGACACAATACTGCAGGGACATTCTGCAAGGGCTTCGATATAAAATTCTCTGCCTTCCACATCTCCACAATGTACCAGCATGTCAAAAGGAGCCTCCCGATTTATCGCGATCTCCAGGTTTTCATCTCTTCCGTGAGTATCGCTTACGATCAGCACCTTCATACAAGCTCTTCCTTTATAAGGCAAAGAGCTTTTCCACGATGGCTGATCCTGTTCTTTTCTTCCATGGAAAGCTCTGCGGAAGTACAGCCATATTCCGGAAGATAAAAGATCGGGTCATAGCCAAAGCCATTCTCCCCTTTTTCCTCGTAGCCGATGCGGCCTTCCATGGCAGCACGGACTGTCTTTCTTCTGCCATCCGGGAAAACTGCCGCAATAGCACATACAAAACGTGCAGTACGTTTCTCATCGGGTACACCTTCCAGACGCTGGATCAGGTTTGCGTTTTTAATATGATAAGAAGTATCCTCACCCATATAGCGTGCGGAATAGATTCCCGGCTCTTTGTTCAGATAGTCGATCTCCAGACCGGAATCATCTGCCAGAACGATCTCGCCGGTCATTTTACTGATGGCTTCTGCCTTGATCATGGCATTTTCTTCAAAGCTTTTTCCGTTTTCTTCAATATCCGCATGGATCCCGGCATCCTTCAGGGAAAGGATCTCCAGGGAAGGATCCGCAAGTATCCTTCGGATTTCCTTCATTTTATCCTCGTTTCCGGTAGCAAAAATGATCTTTTTCATTCTTTAATACTTCCTTTCTTCGGCGGACGTGGTCCAAGAAACTGGTAATAGTAGGTTTTCATCATTCCGTTATAAATCTTACGGTTTTTATCTGCCTTTCGGCCGATGTCATTCTCTGCCTTGTCATAGGCAGTGATCAGATACATGGACCAGCGATCCAGCCCCTTATAGCTTTCACCGATCTCACGGTACAATGCAGGGAGATTGGATTTTTCTTCGATCCGCTCACCATATGGCGGATTTGTCACGATAAAACCAAAGGGTTTGGAATGCGGAGTTCACTGACTGGGCGCTGCTGGAAATGGATCAGCCTGTCCACTCCTGCCATTTTTGCGTTGGCGCGCGCTGCCTTAATGGCAGCTGCATCAATATCAAAGCCCTGGATATCGGTTTCAATATCAAGATTTACACGTTCTCTGGCTTCTTCTCTTGCATCCTCCCAGCATTCCTTCGGTATCAGATGCTCCCAGCTCTCGGCCAGAAAATGACGGTTCAGTCCCGGTGCCATATCCGCTGCCATCATTGCCGCCTCAATGGGAAAGGTACCGCTTCCGCAGAACGGATCGACAAGAATACGGTCCTTTTTCCAGGGAGTAAGCATCAGAAGAGCGCTGGCAAGAGTCTCGGTAATAGGTGCCTTGACAGTCATCTGGCGATACCCTCTCTTATGAAGGGATACTCCTGAGGTGTCGATCCCGATCAGAGCTACGTCTTTCATAAAGGCCACACGGATAGGAAATTCCGGACCATCTTCCGGAAACCAGGAAATCCCGTAGATGCCTTTGAGACGCTCTACAATGGCTTTTTTCATAATGGACTGGATATCAGATGGACTGAAAAGCTTACTTTTGATGGAGTTTGCCTTGGCTACCCAGAATTTACCGTTTTTCGGTATGTAATTCTCCCATGGGAGAGCCTTGGTCTTTTCAAAAAGCTCATCAAAAGTCTCGGCCTTTACTTCGCCTATTTTCAGAAGCACACGTTCTGTGGTACGAAGGAACAGATTGCGTCTGCCACACCCTGGGCATCAGCCTCAAAGGTTACTCTTCCGTCTTCCACCCTGGTCACTTCATAGCCAAGATCCAGTATTTCACGCTTCAGCACCGCCTCTGTTCCAAAATGACAGGGCGCCGTTAATTCCCACAGATTCATAAAGTGATCTCCCGTACTGTATTTCCTTCAAAATCTTTAATGGTAAAAATTCCGTTCTCAAGGATTGCATAGGTCGGCGGGTTACCTTCCTTTGGAATGGATACGGAACCTGGGTTCAGAAGGATATAATTCCCCATATTTTCTGCCTTCAGCACATGTGTATGGCCGTGGATCAGAATGTCTCCGTCCATCATCGGCGGAAGATTATCCTTATTATAGATATGACCGTGTGTGGCGTACATCGTTTTTCCTTCGATGGCAAGGATACAGTAATCTGCCATAACCGGGAAGTCCAGGACCATCTGATCCACCTCTGCCTCACAGTTTCCGCGTACTGCATAGATCTGGTTTTTTCTCTCATTTAAAAGGCGGATGACTTCCTTTGGTGCGTATTCCTTCGGAAGGTCATTTCTTGGTCCGTGATAAAGCAGATCTCCCAGAAGCACCAGTCTCTCCGCCTTCTCCTTGTCATATGCTTCCAGCATTTTCCGGCAGTAATATGCCGAACCATGTACATCGGACGCAAACATATATTTCATAAGCTTTTCTCCTTGTAATTTGTGTTGTTTTTTATCTCTGTTCTTTACATTATCATGATTTCCTTTAAAATACAAGATTTGTTACAGATATGCATTCGCAATCTATTTTGATATCGTCCGCTTTTTTTATCCGCGCACAAGATTTCTCCCTCTGTAGGCTGCAAATCCACCGATCACGGACCTGGTACGACAGCCCTGTCTTGCCAGCTCCGGGCAGCCTGCATGCTGGCGCCGCCGCGGTCGCAGTAAAATATCAGCAGCTTATCTTTGGGAAAACGATATTTCTGATCCTGTTTTTTCTCAAGATATTCCTCCAGCTCTCTGTATGGAATATTTACCGCGTTCCGGACATGTCCCCTTCTGTAGGCAGCAGGATCCCGGAGATCTATGATAACAGCGTCGCTGCGCTCCACATAATAATCCAGCATTTTTGCAGAGATAGTTTCGATCTGAAACATGGAAAAAATCTCCTCTTTTTGGTATATTATATGGAAGCTTCCGGGTGAATGTTCCCTTATATGTATTTAAGCGGAAAAGCCATCTCTGACTTTTCCCGCTTTTCTTATCCTTTAATATCTGTCAGAGCCTCTGTCCTTCTCAGAATCATATTCATCGGAAATTTTGTTTCCGTAGCTGCTTTTGGAACTGTTTCTGGAAGAATTTCCCGAACTGTTCTTAGAGCTGTTTTTTCCGCAGTTTCTGGAAGCACTTTCCCCGTGATTTTTTCCTGCATAATTAGACTCATTTCTGTCTGTTTCGTAATTTTTCGCCATTTGAATTACCTCCTGATGAAGTTGATTTTACGGCTTTCCGAAGCTTTCTGCCGCTTTTTATTACAGGAAATAGTATCCCAAAAAGTTTGGAGATTATTCGCCAAAATCATATTGCTTTTTTTTCCAGTTTATATTATAATCATTCTTGTAAAAAGAATTTACCCTTCAAAAATTTTTTTTTACATAACCCCTTATTTAATTATTTATACTCCCCTCGAAACACCCGGTAGCTCCCCTACCGGGTGTTTCTCTATACAAAAACAAGCCGCCGGATGACGATCACAGTCGCTCCGGCAGCTTGTTTTTTATCCGTTGATCGGATTTACATGCACCATACAGTGCTTTACATCTTTGAATTTATTCTCGATCGTATGATGTACATTTTCCGCAATATCATGTGCATCAAAAAGGGAAATACTTCCATCTGCTGCGATCTCGATATCCACATACATCTTGGATCCGAAAAGACGGGTTTTAAGAAGGTCTACTCTTCTGACGCCCGGTACCTTGAGGATCTCTCTCTTCATGAATTCCTCAGTTTTTGCATCACAGGAATGATCTACCATCTTGTCAATGGCATCCCTGAAAATGTCGATCGATGCTTGGCGATCATAACGCAGATCACGATACTGGCGATCGGTCCAGGATCGGGTATCCCAGTCTTGCACCGAAGATGCCGACAAACGCTCCGATAGAGGAAAGTGCATCTGAACGATGGTGCCATGCATCTGCCATCAGGCTCCTGAATTAATCTTCTTTGCGGCACCTCTTGTATACCAGAACATCCACTCTTTTACCACAATGGATACCACTGCTGCAATCAGTGCAAGTGTTCCCGGAATGGCAATGGTTCCACCGGATGTGCTTTTTACGATATCACGGGCACCGGTAATTCCGATCCCGAGACCAGTGACAAGCAGCATTCCTGCAAGGACAATGGAAGAAACACACTCCATTCTTTCATGTCCGTACTGGTGCTCTTTGTCTGATTTCTTTGTAGAAAGACGGACACCGATGATTACGATGAAGGTGCTTCCCACATCTGATGCAGAATGAATGGCATCCGAGATCATTGCTCCTGAATGTGCCACAATACCTGCGATCAGTTTAAATACAGATAATAAAAGGTTTACCAGAATACTGATCCCGGATACTTTCATTGCTGTCTGCTGTTCCCATGAAGCTGTTTTTTCTGTATCATGTATAATTGTTTTGTTTTCTGTGTGTTCCATAAACAGGACCTCCTTTTAAATATATGATCAGGTTCTTCTTATGGCACAACATTTTCCGTGAAAAAACCGACGGTTCCTTCACTACTCGCTGCAGTGCGATTTTCCGCCGGTGTTCTTTCTTTTCTGTATAGGGATATCCCAGCTTCTACCTTCTGTTCCATCCATATTTTGCAGTAAAAAAGACATACCTGCGAAACATACACTGTCCCGCAGATATGTCTGAAAGCAAAGTCACATTCTGCTTCACCTCATATTCCGTGAATGCAGGTTCTTTGCAATTACGTTTAAATCCATATCCGCTGCCGCTTCCTGCGGCCCGGCCCCATGCCTTCGATAAATATTTTCGATTCCGAAAAGCATCGCCTGCTCAGTTTGTACTGTTGATCTCGCATCCTGTTCGAATGTAATGCAGTGCAAAGAGAATTTTTACAGTCTTACGGGTCTCCCGCTTAACTTCTCAGAAAGGATACACCATATGCCCTTTGTTAGTCAAGCCAAAGTTTTTTATTTTACAGGTAGATATCTTCAACTTTTTGTTTATTCCATGTCTGGAAACATGCTTCGCACTGCACAGTTCTATATCAAATAATAGATCCTCAGTTTGTTTGTCAAAAAACCGGGAGCGGATAAATCCACTCCCGGTCAAATCTACGATCTGTATTCAGTTGGAATGATCGATTATGCCTGCGGGCCAGCAGCAACGAGTGCTTTACCAGCAGCATTTCCTTCATATTTAACAAAGTTCTTAACGAATCTTGCAGCAAGATCTTTAGCCTTTGTCTCCCACTCTGCAGCGTCTGCATATGTGTCACGTGGGTCAAGGATTGCAGGATCTACGCCTGGAAGCTCTGTCGGAACCTCGAAGTTGAAGAATGGGATCTTCTTTGTCGGAGCTTTAAGAATAGATCCGTCAAGGATAGCATCGATGATACCACGAGTATCTTTGATGGAGATACGTTTTCCAGTTCCGTTCCATCCTGTGTTAACGAGGTATGCTTTCGCACCGCTCTTCTCCATTTTCTTAACGAGCTCCTCAGCATATTTTGTCGGGTGAAGCTCAAGAAATGCCTGTCCGAAGCAAGCGGAGAATGTAGGAGTAGGCTCTGTGATTCCACGCTCTGTACCAGCAAGTTTAGCTGTGAATCCGGAAAGGAAGTAGTACTGTGTCTGCTCCGGTGTCAGGATAGATACTGGAGGAAGTACGCCGAATGCATCTGCGGACAGGAAGATAACTTCTTTAGCTGCCGGTGCAGAAGATACCGGGCGAACGATGTTCTCGATGTGGTTGATCGGGTAGGAAACACGTGTGTTCTCTGTTACGCTCTTGTCAGCGAAGTCGATCTTTCCATCTTTATCAAGTGTTACGTTCTCAAGAAGAGCGTTTCTCTTGATCGCATTGTAGATGTCCGGCTCAGACTCTTTGTCAAGGTTGATAACCTTAGCGTAGCATCCACCCTCGAAGTTGAATACTCCGTTGTCATCCCAGCCGTGCTCGTCATCACCGATCAGGAGACGCTTAGGATCTGTGGAAAGTGTTGTTTTACCTGTTCCGGAAAGACCGAAGAAGATTGCTGTGTTCTCTCCGTTAAGGTCTGTGTTTGCAGAGCAGTGCATGGAAGCGATGCCCTTAAGCGGCAGATAGTAGTTCATCATGGAGAACATACCTTTCTTCATCTCTCCGCCGTACCATGTATTAACGATAACCTGCTCACGGCTTGTAATGTTGAACATTACAGCTGTCTCAGAGTTAAGACCCAGCTCTTTGTAGTTCTCAACTTTAGCCTTGGATGCGTTGTAAACAACGAAATCTGGCTCAAAGTTCTCAAGCTCCTCAGCTGTCGGCTGAATGAACATGTTTGTTACGAAGTGTGCCTGCCAAGCAACCTCAACGATGAAACGGATAGCCATACGTGTATCTTTGTTAGCTCCGCAGAATGCATCTACTACGAAAAGTCTCTTGTTGGAAAGCTCTTTCTTAGCAAGATCTTTAACTGCAGCCCATGCTTCCTGAGTTGCCGGATGGTTATCGTTTTTGTACTCATCGGATGTCCACCAAACTGTGTCTTTGGAGTTCTCATCCATAACGATATATTTGTCTTTAGGGGAACGTCCTGTGTAGATACCTGTCATTACGTTGACAGCACCAAGCTCGCTGACCTGACCTTTCTCAAATCCCTCAAGCTCTGGTTTGGTCTCTTCCTCGAATAATGTCTCGTAAGAAGGATTGTACACGATCTCAGTTGTTCCGGTAATACCATACTTTGTTAAATCGATTTTTGCCATCTTAACATTTACCTCTCTTCTTTAATAGTAATTATGATAGCCACCTACTCTTGCAGGTTTTTGTCATCCTGCCATAGGAATTGGTCATTCCAACATCCCTATCCACAATTATACATAAATTGTACGTAAAAGCAACCAAAAAAAATTCATTTTCCGCAAAAAAATGATAAATCTTTAACAGTGACGTTTTAGTACTGTCAGATTTTATTTCATCTACACTTGACTTTTTCAGAATAATGGCTACAATATATCTGATTATAGTTATTATATATATTTACAATGATAACTATATAATTTTAATATGTATAGAAAGAAGTGATTTCTATGTCAGATATTCCGGTTAAACGTAATCATATGAAAATCCCCTGGCACAACTACGTAAGCGCCAGGAACAGCCAGCCCATCACCGAGGCTTCTCTTTCCGAAAAAGCTTCCCTGATCGGCCGTACAGGCATGATGCTTCTCTCCTGTGGGACCGGTGCCTGGCGGGTACGGAGTTCCATGAATACATTGTCAGAAGCACTTGGCATCACCTGCTCCGCAGATATCGGACTGATGTCCATAAGCTACACCTGCTTTGACGGTGAGAGCAGTTTTTCCCATGCACTTAGTCTGACTACCACCGGCGTAAATACTTCCAGGCTGAACAGGCTGGAACATTTTGTCAGTGATTTTCCTGCGGAGGGTATCCATATGAGCGGTGAAGCACTGCACAGTCAGTTAGATGAGATCGAGCGGATCCACGGGCTTTATTCCCCTACCGCCCTGGGACTGGCTTCTGCACTGGCCTGTGGTGCATTTACTTTTCTTCTGGGCGGTGGCCCGCTGGAAATGATCCTGGCTTTTGCAGGCGCAGGCATAGGAAACGCCATCCGCTGCAAGCTTGGCAAGCATCATTTTACTCTGTTTATGTGCATTGCAGTTTCTGTTTCCTCTGCCTGTCTTGTATATGCAGGATTCCTGAAGCTGGCAGAGCTTCTGTTCCACATTTCCGTCCAGCATGAGGCCGGGTACATCTGTTCCATGCTGTTTATCATTCCGGGCTTTCCGTTTATCACAAGCGGGATCGACCTTGCCAAGCTGGATATGCGTTCCGGTCTGGAACGACTGGCCTACGCCATTATTGTTGTAATGGTGGCTGCTGTCTCTGCCTGGCTGATGGCACTGCTTCTTCATCTGAAGCCTGTGGATTTCCTGCCTCTGGAGCTTTCGGCAGCTCAGAGGATCCTGTTCCGGCTTCTGGCAAGCTTCTGCGGGGTATTCGGCTTTTCGTTCATGTTCAACAGCCCTGTCCGTCTAGCCGCAGCTGCAGCCTTCATCGGCGCACTGTCCAACACTTTACGTCTGGAGCTTGTTGATCTTGCCGGTTTCCCACCTGCTGCCGCGGCTTTTTTCGGAGCACTGACAGCCGGACTTCTGGCCTCCCTCATCAAAACCAAAGTGGGATATCCCAGGATTTCCATTACCGTACCATCCATTGTGATCATGGTTCCCGGACTTTATCTCTACCGGGCAATCTACAATCTGGGAATCATGTCCCTGAATGTTTCCGCCTCCTGGTTTGCAGCTGCGATTCTGATCATCGTTGCTCTTCCCCTGGGCCTTATTTTCGCCAGGATCCTTACGGACAAAATGTTCCGCTACTGCACCTGATGGGCATACAAAAAGGACTGCTTTCTGTAGCTTCCGGTCATCAGCTATCCTTCTGATAACCGGAGCAATACAAAAGCAGTCCTTTTTTGTACATTCTATTTCATTACGATCTCATCCGCGATCCCGATCATTTTTTCCAGGCGGTCCGCAAATTTATGGATGGGTAGAAAAACGCCCAGTCCGTCATAACGTTTTCCACCATCCTCCACAGAATCCTGCCCATAATACACAAAAGCTCTTGGAAGCTTCTTCTGAATTGCCATCATGATATCCCATACAGCCGCATAGGCCTGTGCCTCCGTTTCTTTTTCCCTTACGCTGTCCGGAAGCTCATACACCAGCAGCACACCGATATGTTCGCCCATTTTGTACTCTTCTACTTCCATGGTAGCTTCATCATAGGCATGTCGCTTCCGGTAGCCATACGCCAGATACATCTTTACACCAGGTTTCTCCCTGTATATCCTGCGAAATCGGTCGTAATCCCTGTCACTTACATGGATTCCCTTTTCCCGCAGAAAATTTCCTTTTTCATCTGTGAGAAATACCGGATTCTCCTGTCCATCTGCATTGAACCTGAACGGTGCCAGAAAAGAATTTCGCAGAAGATCAAACATACTGTTCTGGCAGATCGCCATAAGGAGAGCTGTCAGATCACGGTTTTTATATGCGTCCAGCAATGCATAGGCGAATTTTTCCGGAGGAAGATATCCGCATTCTATGTCTGTATCCGCATCCATGGATTCATAGAAGGTCTCCGTCAGCCGTCTGCACGCCTCCGGATCCTTCAGGATCTTTTCAAATAAAAGCTCCGCCTTTTCCTCTCTTGGGAATAATGTGCTGTTTTCCACAATTCCTCACCCTTTCTAATCTCTATGTTTACTGGAAAACATCAGAATAAAGCTGATCAGAAGCAAAACATCCGATACCCAGATTGCCGGGATCCCCAGCCTCATGGACAGATTTCCTCCGCCACCGGCTCCAATGGCAAAAAAGAAAATTATTCCGAAATAATAAAGAGCCTGCTTCAGCTGTTCCGGACGTTTTTCACGACAATACACGGACAACGCCGCCGTGCCGCTTCGTAAATTTCCGATGCACATAGTGCTTGCATAGGAATAACCGCCCACCTTCCGGAAGGTCTGTACCTGCATGGCGCAGGAAAAGGATACCAGTACGGTTGCCAGCATATCCAATTCTCCCGGCATAAATCCCACCACAAAAAGGATCAGGATCTCGATCAGCAGGATCATCTGCCTCCAGTGAAGTTTTTTTGCATATTTAAAGGTACTCTGGATCCGCTCCGCCGCTACAACACCAATGGCAAAGGCTAAAACAGGAAACAGATACCTTAAACCGTCTCCCCACTGTCCTGTCATAAAATTTTGGCTCATCAGAACCACGTTGCCTGTCTGGGCGTTGGAAAACACCTCATCTCTTGTAAAGTATGTGTAGGCATCCTGAAATCCGCCGGACATTGCCAGAAATACACTTGTGATAAAAGCTTCTGACATCTGCCGGTCTGCGCTCTGCAGCTTTCTGCCTCCTGAAACCACTCTAAATCACTCCTGTCATTGATTTTTTTCCTCGGGTGTATTATAGTTTGCTCAGAAGCAAATGTAAAAAGTATTATTAATATCGTAAACATATTAAAATCATATCACAGGATGGAGACAATACATGATCACTTACGACTACTACCGGATCTTTTATTATGTAGCCCAGTATAAGAGCTTTACCAAGCAGCAAGAGCTCTTCACAACAACCAGCCAAATATCACCCGCTGTATGAACAACCTGGAGCAGGAGCTGAAATGTACGCTCTTTCTCCGCTCCAACAAGGGAATCGCACTTACACCGGAAGGCCGCCAGCTTTATGAACACGTTGCCCTGGCTTTTGAGCAGCTGTCCATCGGCGAGGAGGAAATCCGCCAGAACGGAGAGCTGGAGCATGGTCTGGTTTCCATCGGCGCCAGCGAAAATGCCCTGCGTCTGATCCTTCTGGAAAAGCTGGAGCTGTTCCGCGAGCAATATCCCCATGTTCGCCTGCGCCTCTTTAACCATTCTACTCCTCAGGCAGTACAGGCACTGAAAAATTATGCGGTGGATTTCGCTATTGTCACCACTCCGATCTCCATCCGCAAACCTTTACAGAAAAAAAGTCTCCTGCGTTACCGGGAGATCCTTGTATGCGGAAGCAAATATAAGGATCTGACCACTGCCCCCATCAGCATCCATGAGCTTCAGGACCTGCCCTTTGTAGGTCTTGCGGAAGGGACCAGCACCAGAGAAATGTATATGAATTACTTTATGGAAAACCGTGTTTCTTTTCATCCTGACATCGAGGCAGCAACTACAGACCAGGTCCTTCCCATGATCGTCCACAATCTGGGAATCGGCTTTTACCCCGAGCCCCTTGCCCGGGAAGTGATCAATGACGGGAAGATTTTTGCCCTTCAGCTTAAGGAGCCGCTCCCTCAGAGAGAGGTCTGCTTAGTCACAAACAGCAGTACTGCCATGAGTACTGCTGTCAAAAAAGCCATTGAATTTATTGTGTAAATCCCTGAGGCGGATCAGCCATTTATATTTATTGCTCTACTGTCCGCTCAATATGCATGGCAAGATAACCGATCTCGATAGGTCCAGCTTTTTCCCAAGGCTTTTGCCCAGGCTCTCGCAGACATCCTCTGCGATCCTGTAGGATTCCGGATATTTTTCTTCTATATATTCATTCATATCCAGCTTCAGTGTCTCCCCTGTGGAGACACGGGCTACCATATATTTGATATGGTTCATCATACGGTTGTAGGATAGAGAGATCACATCGATCTTTCTTCCTGTGGCCATCTCGATCATGCAATGCATTCCCGTACCGTTCTTGCTGTCTGCATGGCAACAGACACCTTTTCATCTCCAAGTGCTGAGTGAATATGAAGTGCCACATATCCCACCTCATGCTCGTCGATCTCAATATCCATCCGCTCCTTCAGGATCTTCTTCAATACCTCCGCCACCTTGAATTCGCTGTAAAAAAGCACCTTGATATCATCCGTCAGAGGATTGCTGATCTGCTCATGATTCCGGATACGTCCCACTGCAAAGGAAATATGATCAGCAAGGGGAAACAGGATCCTTCTGTCTATGGTATCCCCAAAGGTCTTCTCAGCTTCTCTCAATATCTCATCTGCGATCTCCAGAAATTCCGGTGCTACGCTCTTTGCCAGTTCTTTTGCTGAGCCACGTTCTGTCTCCTGAGCCAGCCTGTAAATAGTACAGTCTGCCGGAGCCTCAAAACGCTGGCTGACCTTCTTTCCAAATCCCACACCTTTTCCCAGAAGTACATATTCCTGGTTTTCTTCCATATTTATGGCAATGATGCCGTTATTGTTCAATACCTTGCTCACTCTGTACATCTTTTTCCCCACCATTTTTATATATCCTGCTGCTTTTCCACATTCCACCACTGTCTGCCCCGGATTTTCAGTCGACATTTTTGTCTGCAGCTGTTGATTTTCTTTATCGTAACAGAATCTTTCTTTTGTGTAAAGTCCTTCTGACAGACAGTTATTTTCTTTGCCACAGGAAAAGCGCGCCCGGGCATTAGGCGCGCTTTTCACAAAACCAATCTTCTATATTATTGCTGAAAAATTTCCTATTCTTCCACAGTCTCTACTGCGAACAGCGGCTCTCCTGCTTGATCTCTCCATTGGCAAGAAGGCGTACTCTCTGATTATCCTCGATCTCTGTGCAAAGGATCGGAGAACATAAGGACGGAGCGTTTTCTGTAAGATACGGGATGTCAATCTTCATCAACGGCTCGCCTTTTTTTACATGCTGTCCTTGCTCTACCATGATCTCGAAGCCTTTTCCTTCCAGCTTTACAGTGTCAATGCCGATATGGAGGAGCATAGGAAGATCTGTATCTGTCTGGAATCCGATGGCATGCTTTGTGTCAAAAATAAACTCTACCTCGCCGTCTTCCGGAGCACAGATCACCGGGTCCTTCGGTGTGACTACAGCACCCTCTCCCATCATTCCTTCCGCAAAGCCTTCATCCGGCGCTGTGGAAAGGTCTGCAGCGATACCGGTTACCGGGCTGTAGACAATCGCTGTTCTGAGAACCTTTTTCTCCGGCTGCGTGCTGGCTTCGGATGTCGGAGCTGTGTTCTGAGCAGCCTCACCTGTACTTTCTGCTGTACGCTCTGTATCAGACTGAACCTGATTTTCCGCATTGTCTGTTTCTTTCTCATTTGCACCTTCAAAATATTCATTCGGCGCTGTCTCCAGATAATCCTCCAGCTTGGATTTGATCACAGTTACCTGCGGACCGTAGATGATCTGCACGCCCTGACCTTTTTTCACGATTCCTCTGGAACCTGTTGTTTTCAGAATGTCGTCGTTGACTCTTGCTGCATCATGGACGGTGATACGGAGTCTTGTTGCACAGCAGTCCACATCGCTGATGTTTTTCTTTCCTCCAAGGCCGGCTGTGATGGCTTCACTTACCGGGTCTGCAGATGTACTTCCTGCTGCTTCACCGGCTTTTCCGGCTTCTTTTCTCGCGTTTACATCTGCTTTTGTGTAAAGCTTTGTTTCTGTGTCGTCATCCTCACGTCCCGGAGTCTTGAAGTTGAACTTTTTGATCAGGAAGGTGAAGATCACATAATAGAGAATAAAGTAAATGATACCTACCGGGATAATCCTGAGCCAGCTTGTCTTTGCATTTCCCTGAAGGATCCCGAACAGGAACAGATCAAGGAAACCGCCGGAAAAGGTAAGTCCTACTGCAATGTTCAGCATATGTGCGATCATATAAGCCGCACCTGCAAGAACAACCTGTACCGCAAACAATGCAGGAGCTACAAACAGGAAAGAGAACTCCAGTGGCTCTGTGATTCCTGTAAGCATACATGCAAGGGCTGCGGAAAGAAGAAGTCCGCCTGCTGCTTTTTTCTTCTCAGGCTTTGCACAGCGGTACATGGCAAGAGCTGCTCCCGGAAGACCGAAGATCATGAAAATGAACTCTCCGGAAAAATATCTTGTTGCATCTGCGCTGAAATGCGCTACATTTGCGGAATCTGCAAGCTGGGCGAAAAAGATGTTCTGTCCGCCCTGTACCATCTGGCCTGCAACCTCCATAGTCCCGCCAACGGCTGTCTGCCAGAATGGCATATAAAATACGTGATGAAGTCCGAAGGGGATCAGCGCACGTTTGATAATACCGAAGATCAGAGTTCCGATATAGCCGCTGCCTGTTACAAGACCGCCCAGAGCATAAATACCGTTCTGGACTGCCGGCCATACGAAATACATCAGGATTCCCACAAACATATATACAATGGTGGAAATGATGGGCACAAATCTGGAACCACCGAAGAAGGAAAGTGCGTTTGGAAGCACGATCTTATGAAAACGGTTGTGCAAAGCTGCAACACCAAGGCCGACGATGATACCGCCAAACACACCCATCTGTAAGGACTGGATGCCGCAGACAGAGGTTACAGTACCTTCCAGAACGCTTTTTGCGATCTGTCCGTCTGCTGTGATCTTACCATTTACTACCAGCATACCATTGATGGCTACATTCATAACAAAGTAAGCGATCAGTGCAGAAAGAGCTGCTACCTCTTTCTCTTTTTTTGCCATACCGATGGCCACACCTACTGCAAAGATCAGCGGCAGGTTATCAAATACCGCGCTTCCGACTTTGTTCATAATGATCAGGAGTGCATGTAAAATCGTTCCGTCTCCCAGAATCTTCTGAAGTCCGTAGGTTGCAATGGTTGTTTCATTTGTGAAGGAACTGCCGAATCCAAGAAGCAGGCCTGCCACAGGAAGGATTGCTATGGGAAGCATAAAGGAACGTCCCACTCGCTGCAAAACTCCGAAAATCTTGTCTTTCATGTTTTCTCTCCTTTTCTTTCGACGTTTTGGAGCGGGAGTCTTTTAAGTGGGCAACAAAAAAAGACACCAACCCCCATAAACGTCAAATAATAACATTTATGACTGGTTAATGCCTGCTTATCAGTTACACACCAAATCTGAAATACACTATACGGGTTTTGTTCTTCTGTGTCAAGGAGTAATTTGATTTTTTCCAAAAAAGATATCTCCTCATATCACTATCCGCTCCGTTGCCAACAATCCCTCGCGGAATATTTCCTGTGAACAGCAGCCATATAGTTTCTATTCTCAGAAAGCATGCAAAAACGAAACAGACCTGAAATTCACTTATCTTGACTTTATTCTTACTTATGATAAGATGAACATAGAATGTCCGGCAGCAATGTTTTTTGCCCAGACAACACTATACATTTCATAAAAACGGAGGTACTTTTCCGATGAATACCATCAAGAAATTCATCCACTACTACGGCCCGTACAAAGCGGTCTTTTTTATTGACCTGATCTGTGCAGCCGTTATCAGTCTGGTAGATCTTGCTTATCCCCAGATTCTTCGTACTATGACAAAAACTCTCTTTACACAGGATAAGGATATGATTCTTCATGCCCTCCCTGTGATTGCAGCTTCTCTTTTTGTTATGTACATTGTGCAAAGTCTCTGCAAATATTATGTCACCTATCAGGGACATATGATGGGCGCAAAGATGGAGCGTGATATGCGCCGGGAGCTTTTTGACCACTATCAGGAGCTGTCTTTTTCCTATTACAGCAGGAATAATTCCGGTCAGATGATGAGTAAGCTGGTCAGTGACCTTTTTGACATTTCCGAGTTTGCACATCATGGACCTGAGAATCTTTTTATCTCTCTGGTAAAAATTGTCGGTGCTTTTATCTTCCTGTTCTTTATCAACAAAAAACTTGCACTGCCGCTGATCCTCCTGGTGATCGTGATGTTTGTGTTTTCCTTCCGCCAGAATGCAAAAATGCAGGAAACCTTCATGGAAAACCGTCGTAAGATCGGAGATGTAAATGCCAGCCTTCAGGATACGCTTTCCGGAATCCGCGTGGTGCAGTCCTTCGCAAACGAGGACATCGAACGTGTCAAATTTAAGAAAAGCAATGAAGCGTTCCTTGTTTCCAAAAGAGATAATTATCACTGCATGGGAAGCTTCATGAGTTCCAATCTTTTCTTCCAGGGCATGATGTACCTGGTAACTCTTGTTTACGGCGGCTATCTGATTGCTCAGGGTGAAATGCAGACTGCAGATCTTGCCATGTATGCCCTGTATATCGGAATCTTTATCAGCCCCATCCAGATCCTGGTGGAACTTGTGGAAATGATGCAGAAGGGTCTTTCCGGTTTCCGCCGTTTCCTGGATGTGATGGAAACAGAATCCGAGATCAGGGATGCAGACAACGCTGCGGAGCTTACGGACGTGAAAGGACATGTGCGTTACGACCATGTTTCTTTTCATTACAACGATGATGAAACTCCTGTGCTTTCCGATATCTCTATTGATATCCCGGCAGGAAAATCCATTGCCTGGTGGGACCTTCCGGAAGCGGAAAAACCACGATCTGCTCTCTCCTGCCCAGATTTTATGATGTGACCGGCGGTTCCATTACTGTAGACGGAAAGGATATCCGCGGGCTGACTCTTAAGAGCCTTCGAAGCCAGATCGGTATGGTACAGCAGGATGTCTATCTTTTTGATGGAACCATCAAGGATAATATTGCCTACGGAAAGCCCGGAGCTTCCGATGAAGAGATCATCAAAGCCGCCAAATGTGCGAGTATCCATGACTTTATCATGGAGCTTCCGGATAAATACGACACTTATGTCGGAGAACGTGGCACACGCCTTTCCGGCGGACAGAAGCAGCGGATTTCCATTGCACGTGTATTCCTTAAGAATCCTCCGATCCTGATCCTGGATGAGGCCACCAGCGCTCTGGATAACGAAAGCGAACGTTGGATTCAGAAGAGTCTGGAGGAACTTTCAAAAAATCGTACTACCATTACGATCGCGCACCGGCTTTCTACGATCGTGATGCGGATGAGATCATTGTGATCACGGAGGAGGGTATCGCCGAAAGAGGCACTCATGCTGAACTGCTTGAGAAGAATGGATTGTATGCTGCATATTACAATATGTAGAAAGATACGAGGGAGGCGCTTCGCTGTCCCACTGAGATTTTTATAGGGCAAAATAAAAGGCTGCTGTATACCTTATCAATAGTGATATAGATATATAGCAGTCTTTTTATTTGTCAATTACTATCTTTTCAAAAAATTCAATCAAAGATTACAGCAGATAAACCGGAAGCTCGTCTTTAATTCCTACTGGCTGGTTGTTGTCCGGCTCATCTTTCTTTGGGGTGAGGAATTTGGCCTGGAGTTCGTCGGCGTTTCCTCCGCTGATCACGTTCTGGGCTACAGTTCCTGTTGTTTCTGCTGCAGCTGTTTTCTTTGCTGCGGTTTTACGTGCTGTTGTTTTTCTGGTAGTGGTTTTCTTTGCTGTTGTTTTTGTTGCGGCTGCTTTCTTTGCTGTGGTCTTCTTTGCAGGAGCTTTGGCTGCTGTTTTCTTTGCTGTAGTTTTTTCTGCCGCTTTTTCAGCTGTTTCAGCTTTTACCTCTGACGGCTTCTCTGCTGCTTTAACCTCAGCCTCTTTTACCTCTGTTTTTGTTTCTGTTTTGGATGCTTTTTCTGCATTTACTGCTCTTGCGATGCTTGCTTTACCTACTGACACGATTCATTACCTCCTCTGCCAATGCTATGTACTCTTTTGCGCTGCGGCTGCTTTTTTTGAACTCCACAACTGGTTCACTGCTGTCCTGGGACCATTCGATGGAGCTGTCTACACGGATAAAAGATTCGAAAAGATAGATTCCTTCCATTTCTTTCAGTGTTTCCATAGTCTGTTTGAAATAATTCTTTCTGGCATCTGCCTTGGTTACTACGATTCCCAAAACCTTTAAATCCGGAGCGATCTCCCTGACTTCATTGAGGAAATCAAACATATTTGCAAGACCAAACATACCCCACGGACTTGCCTCTACCGGAACAAGAACATAATCGGATGCACATAAAATATTCATCACCCAGCCGCCAAGAGTAGGCGGTGCATCAATGAGAATGTAATCGTACACTCCGGAATCTTTAACCTTCTGCAGACATTTCCGCAGGATAAACTCTCTCTGCCATTTTGTAAAAAGCTCATATTCCACGGAGCTCATCAGCGTAGACGACGGAACCAGATCCAGATTCTCATACTTCGTATGCACGATAAAATCGCTGAGATCCGACTGATGACCGATAGCATAGTAGAGATTCTTTTCCCCTGCTGCCATCTCAAGCACTTCTTCCTCCGAAAAAAAAGAAAGGGAAAGATTCAGCTGCATATCACCGTCTACCATCAGTACCTTCTTACCCATGCCGGCCAGTGCCGCTCCCACATTGGAACAGCTGGTGGACTTTCCGCTGCCGCCCTTATTATTTGCAAAACAGATCGTTACTGTATTTCCCATTACAGCCTCCCGACAACATAATTTCGTATTTTCTGTCACTTGCCCTTATTATAATATAACGTTCTCCTAAAAACAAGCACATCCCCCATAAAACCACGAAAACCGACAAAATAACCTCACATAAAACAACAGTATATACACCCAAAAACAGCAGGTTCCGGATCACTCCGAAAACCTGCTGTCCTGATTCGCTGACTATTATTATTTTACGATAAAAGATTTTCTCTTGCTGACAACATCGAAGATAACCGCTGCCAGAAGAACCATACCTTTAACAACCTTCTGGATATTCTGGTCAATACCCATGATACTCATGCCAAGATTCAGAACACCCATCAGAAGTGCACCAATGATAACACCAGGAACTGTACCGGTACCACCATAAGCAGAAGCACCACCAATAAGTCAATCACAGTCCTTCTCCTGTATGTTTTTCCTTACTGCTCGAATCTGCCCTTCATCTTCACTTCCTGCTCCCACACAGCGACCTTGCCGCGGGCAAACAGGCTGTTGATGTTGAGATTCTCATCCAGTACCAGAAGGTCTGCGTCTGCGCCTTCCGCTACACAGCCCTTGATTCCTTCTTTGCCAAGGAGTACGGCCGGAGTGCTGGTCAGAAGCTGTAAGGCATCCTCCAGCGGCATGCCTCTCTTACCAGGATCTGATGGTACGGTGCAGATACTTCGGGGACGCGTAGGTCAGGCCAATGCACTCGCCCTCTTCGTTGAAGCGCGGCTGGCTTCCGAACGCGTCACTGGACATGGTTACATGATCCAGGCTCACATCTTCGCGGTGCAACAGCTCATAGAGCTTCAGAGCATCGGATTCGACCTCCACATCATCGGCGCCGGCGGTGCAGTCAATGTAGCCGCCACGGCGCACCAGATCCGCGCCGGCATCAATCAGTCCAGGATTGCGTAAGATGTGGGTCGGCAGCAGGTTCTTGGCTGGAACGTCGGAATGATCCAGCACATAGAAAATCGGATCCAGTCTTCCCTCTCCGTCACCCATGTGCATGGTTACCAGGCCAGGGGTATTGCTGAGTAAGCCGGCTCTGCGCGCTGCAGTAGCCAGCGCGATCAGCTCTTCTCCGCCTGGGTTGGAGCTTCTGTGGTCCGATACCGCTACCTTCACACCGATCATCGGTGGAACCAGGATGATATCGCGCTCTACACTTCCGGTCAGGGTGGTCGGCGGGTAACCATAGGAACTGGTCAGAGTGTACACGGTCATGCCCTCTTCGGTCAGGGCGCGAGCTTTTGCGACCAGATTTTCCACACTGCGGGTTACGCCATCGGTTCCCAGAAGTCCGACTACCGTGGTAATACCATTTTTGAAGAATTCACTGAGCTGGGATTCCGGTACACGGGATGCCGGCCCCTGCTCTCCGCCGCCGCCTGTGATATGCACGTGCATGTCAATGTAAGCCGGAACAACGGTCTTTCCCTCCAGATCATAGGTTTCCACTCCCGGAAGTCCCTCATATCCCTCAATAGTATCCTGCATCAGAAGGATTTTTTCCCCCTCAATAAGGATATCTTTCTTTCCCAGTTTCTCCGGTGCGTACACATTCGCGTTTTTCAGTAACTTGATCATAATGTCAATTCTCCTGTCTCTTTCTTTTCCGCTTTTCTATTTCAAAGCTTCTGTCAGTCTGTCTCAAAGGTGCCTTTTACCAGTGCTTTTCCATACTCCACCATTTTCTGTCCACGGACAAATACCGTATCTACCAGAAATTCCTCATCCAGGATCACAAGATCCGCGTCGCTGCCCGGACGGATGCAGCCCTTTTTCGGGAATAATCCGTTGGCTCTGGCCGGGTTCTCCCCGCAGATGCGGATGGCTTTTTCCACCGGAACCCCTGCCTTTACAGCATCACGCACTTCCTCATGCAGGGAAGAAAGCCGTGTAACCAGAAGCTTTGCGCCGCCCCCGCCAATCACATGAACATGCTGGTCCACATAACCAGGAATTACCATTTTCCATCTGCAGAAACAACTTCCACCGGAGCAGAAAGTTCCGGTGGATCGATGTGTTCTGCCACAGAAAATACTTTTTCATCTACGATCAGGATATCACGGATTCCTTTTGGATCCGGATCATACAGATTCGCGTTTTTAATCAAAAGCACTCTGGACATCGTATTTAGTTCTCCTTTTTCTTCTCATCATCGAGCTTGGCAATACCAAATCCGGTAAAGCCCCAGATGATTGCAAAAATCCAGCCGGTGTAGCACAGGATTGCCCATGGAAGGTAATCCAAAGTCTCTACGCCAAGGGTGGAAGCCATGTAAGCACCTGCTGCGGACCACGGGATCAGCGGTACAACTACGGTACCGGCATCCTCAAGGGTTCTGGACAGGTTCTTTGCCGCAAGCCCGCGCTCTTTGTAAGCGTCACGGAACATCTCGCCCGGAATCAGAATGGCAAGGTAAGAGTTACCGGTGGTCAGTGCCATGGTAATGCAGGCTGCAACGGTTGCGGTGATCAGCGCACCGGTACTCTTTGCCACGCTTAAGATCTTCTGGAGTACCACATCCAGACAGCCAGCCCGGCTCATGATACCTGCGAAGCAGAATGCGCAGAATACCAGAAGTGTGGTGCTCATAATGCCGTTCATACCGCCGCGGTTTAACAGCTTGGTTACGGCCTCGGAACAGGTCTCGGTGTCAAATCCTGCACGGTGGATCATGGATACATCAAAACCGTTTACGGTTGCCTTTAACACATCTCCTAACGCTACGTGCTGAATGAAGACACTCTCCAAGCCTGCTACAAAAGTAGAAAGAAGCATAACCGGAATGGTTGGCTTCTGAAGCAGGGAGCCGCCCAGCACGATCACTACCGGAATGATGATCAGCAGGTTCCAGCTGTACATGGAAGAAAGCTGGCTTAATAAAGTAGTAACGGTGTCAGAAGTAATATCTGCGCTTACATCTGCGTTCATACCAACAATGGCATATACCACCAGGGAAACGATGGTTGCTGGGACAGTGGTGTAGAACATATGTCCGATATGCTCATACAGTGTGCTGCCTGCCGCGATCGGAGCCAGGTTTGTGGTATCGGACAGCGGAGACATCTTGTCACCAAAGTAGGAACCTGCGATGCAGCGCCTGCAGTAGCCGGAAGGGATACGCCAAGGGCGCTTGCGATTCCCATCAGGGCAACACCCATGGTTGCAACGGAACCCCAGGAGGTACCGGTAACAACCGAAACCACTGCCTCGATCAGGAACGCGGTAACCAGCATGAATTTCGGGTTTACGATCTGGACGCCGTAATAAATCATCATCGGAATGGTACCGGATGCCATCCAGGTACCAACCATAGCGCCAACACATACAAGAATCAGGATGGCAGGCATGCCCTTTGCGATCTTGGTGCAGATCTCATCCATCATCTCATCCCAGGTAATGCCTACACGGAACGCGATAAATGCTGCGATTGCAGCTACCATGATCAGAAGCGGCTCTGTGCTGTAGCCGAATACGCCTTTTCCGATGGTAAGGATCAGGAGCATTGCGACGATCGGTGTGATCGATTCCGCAAAAGTGGGCAGACGTTTGGCCCGTTCTTTCTTTCTTTCATTTGTAGTTTCTCCTTTTAGCCTCCTTCGTGACAGTTTCACATTTTATCACGGCAGAGTATTAAGATTTGGACTTATTATATCAGAAAAGATAACGGGCAACAACTAAAACTTTATATTTTTTTATTTTCTTGTTACACGGGAGTTTGACACATTGAAATTCAAAAAAGTACCGCAAAGCCTTGAAACAGGCTTATTTTTTTGTCAAATTTTTATTTTATTATATAGTAATATTTAGTGATATGTACTATAACAGTGGAAGCGGTAATTATTGTGCGTATAACAACATCAAAATCAAAAAATTCCGAGTCCTTTTATATCACTCAGTCCTATACAAATCCGGTTATTAAACCGCGCTTTGAAAGGAACTTATACTACAGAACAATTGCTCCATATTTTAAAAGACATAAAATTTGCAGATGTAGAAGAACAGGGTTTCATGCCGGTATATGAACGTCAGAAAATCACTGACGATCTCCACGAAACCTGTGGATTCAGAACAGACTATCAATCATAACAAAACGGAAAATGAAAGGAATTCAGAAAAAAAGTAAGCGGAGATAAAACATTACTATGTTTCGTGTATGCAGATAAAAGTGCCACACCCCTTGTATTTGAAGGGCACTGAAAAACTTCCATTTCTTCTTAAGTGGAAGTTTTTCTTTTATATTATTTTCAAATCTTTACTTAGGAAAATCATAAAAAGCTATGGTTTACTCCATAGCCAGCTCATCTAATCTTACTATTCGTTTTACATTTGCTGTAAATGCCGTAAAATACATTTGCAGATGCATAGCAAATAAACCTCTCGAATCTGCTTTACGCAAACCGTGAGCTTCCTTTAGTTCTCCATTCTTTTCTTCTATCCTGTGCCGAATCTTCATTCGCTCCTGAAAATATTCGCTTTCTTCAAATTTAAGCCTTTCAAGATTTTTCTCGCTTGCTTGCGTGATACTGTAGCTTCTTGTTTTAGCGTTTGATCTTCCTACACGGCATTTTTCTCTTTGGGGACATTTCCGACACGTTACTTTGCTAAATATATATCTTAAATAAGTATTCCCATTTTTTGCCGTTCTTTTTTCTACACGCGTGGAAAGCTCTCCGGCAGGACACTGCAGCATCCCAGCATCTTTATTAAAGCAGAAACCTTCCTCAAGGTTCCCGTTTGCTGCAGCAGCTACTGCTGTATTGGTTCTGGCAATCAATGTAATCTCTTTTCCGCAGACTTCCAGATTGTCATCACTGACATATGCCATATCGCCTATAACTTCTGTAACTTTTATTCCATTTTCCTTCGCGTTTTCTATCAGTTTTGGTAATTCCTGCCCATCTGGTGCTCCTCCATCTGTTACAGTGATCCCCGCAATGAGACGTTCTTCAGTCATCGCAAGATGATTCTTATATCCATAGAACGTACTGGTTGCCGTTTTATGTCCAAACCGTGCATCTTTATCATCTTTGGATCGGATCTCTTTGAGCCGCTCATCTTCTAGTAGTTCTTTCATTTCATGAGAAAGTTTCTGTATCTTTTTATTTCCACAGGATTTTATTCCTTCCTCCAGAACCTGGAGTAGTTCCCTAGTATAGGCAATTTCTTCATCCAGTCCTGCTTCCAAAGAGGGTTTCTCAGGAAATCGCTCTGATAATTCAAAAGCTGTTTTATAAACCTCTTTCCGAAGTTGTTTGCTCATATCCCGCAGAATCTGCGTTGGAGATTTTGCCCAGACAGAAGCAATTGTATGGGTGGAATCAACGATAATGGTTCCCGATTTGATCAGATTTTTATCCAAAGCCTGTTGAATGGTTTCTTTTAACATTTCTTCCAGAATATCTTCTGTAATACGAGTTTTTCTGAATTTTGTGAGAAGACTGGGATCTATCATTTTTGCTTCTGGTTCCAGGTCAAGGAAAAATTTATATGCCATGTCCGTCTGGGCGCTGCTAATCAGGGCTTCGTCAGAAAGATCGTACAGTTTTTTCAGGAAAAGCAGTTTAAACATCATTTCTGGTTCCTTTGCCGGGCGACCGAAATTTTCACAAAAAAGCCCAATTCTTTTTTAGAATCAGACTTTTTCAGTGCCCTTTTAAATATGGTTTTGATTTGGTTTTGTAGCATAAAAAAATCTCCTTGTAGTTGTATTTGCATCGTGCAGATGCTTCTTTAACTACAAGGGCCGCTCTCACTACTTCTAAAAACCAATCAGTAGTGAGAGCGGCCGCACATTTGAGTTGAAGTGTCAACCCCTATTTAGGGAAAAACTAAAAAAGAGGTTAGACTCATGTATAAGATCTAACCTTGAAAATTAACTAAATGACATTGACCAGTGAACAGTAACAAAATAACCTTACATAAAACAACAGTATATACACCCAAAAACAGCAGGTTCCGGATCACTCCGAAAACCTGCTGTCCTGATTCGCTGACTATTATTATTTTACGATAAAAGATTTTCTCTTGCTGACAACATCGAAGATAACCGCTGCCAGAAGAACCATACCTTTAACAACCTTCTGGATATTCTGGTCAATACCCATGATACTCATACCAAGATTCAGAACACCCATCAGAAGTGCACCAATGATAACACCAGGAACTGTACCGGTACCACCATAAGCAGAAGCACCACCAATAAAACAAGCACCGATCGCATCCATCTCAAAGTTTGTACCAGCCTGCGGGTTGGAAGAATTCAATCTGGCCATTGTCACCATACCTGCGATAGCAGCCAGAAGACCCATGTTCAAGTAAGCAAGGAAATAAACTTTGTTCGTATCAATACCGGAAAGCTTTGTTGCCTTCTCATTACCGCCAACTGCATAAAAATAACGACCTGTTGTAGTCTTGGAAGCAATGTATGTATAGATTGCGATGATCACTACAACCCAGAGAAGGGAATTCGGGATACCTTTGTACTGAGCAAGTCTGAACATGAATGCAAGAACAACTGCACAGATCAGAACCATCTTCACTGCAACACCACCGAAAGACTCAACACTGTAGCCTTTTTTTGCACGGTCTGCACGGTTTTTCATAACAAGTGCAACATAGACGATGCAGACAATAATGCCAACTACAAAACATGTTCTGTTAAATCCTTCACCTCCACCAAGGAAGTCCGGAATATAGTTATTGAACAGAGCCAGATAAGCATCCGGCATCGGGGCCAGGGTCTGTCCTTCCAGACTACGTTGGAAAGGCCACGAAAAGCAAGCATACCTGCCAGAGTAACAATAAATGGAGGAATTCGTACATAAGCGATCCAGAATCCCTGCCATGCACCAATGGCAATACCCACAAGAAGCATCACGATCATAGTGAGATACGGGTTCATACTGTTGAGAACCATCATCTTACCACCGACAGCAGCAACAAAGCATACAACAGAACCAACTGACAGATCAATGTTACCACCTGTTAAAATACAGAACAGCATACCGGTTGCAAGAATAAATACATATGCATTCTGGCTACCAGGTTATTTACATTCTGCGGAAGAAGCATAACGCCCTTTGTGTTCACAGAAAACATGATCACAACAAATACCAGAACAATGACCATGGTATATTTTTTTAATATTTCTGAAAAACTAATCTTTTTCTCCATCTTCTTACTCTCCTTTACCTGACTTCACGATCCTGGACATGATCAGCTCAGATGTAGCTTCCTCACCACTTACCTCACCTACGAATCTGCCCTCGTTCATGATATAGATTCTGTCTGACATTCCAAGCACTTCCGGAAGCTCAGAAGAGATCATGATCACAGATTTTCCTGCTGCGACCAGGTCATTGATGATACAGTAGATTTCATATTTGGCACCTACGTCAATACCTCTTGTAGGTTCATCCAAAATCAGAATATCCGGCTCTGCAAACATCCATTTTGCAAGAAGGACCTTCTGCTGATTACCACCGCTCAGGTTTCCGACATTCTGCTCAACTGTCGGACACTTGGTTTTCAGTTTCTTCCTGTATTCCTCAGCAACTGCGTATTCTTTATCCGTATCGATCACTTTTCCATTACTGATACCGGACATGTTTGCAAGCGTAGTGTTCATCTTTATGGACTTGGAAAGGATCAATCCGTTTCCTTTTCGATCCTCTGTAACATAGGCGAGCTTGTTGTCAATAGCCTCCTGAACTGTATTCAGCTTCACTTCTTTTCCATTCATGAACACCTGGCCGGAAATCTTAGTTCCATAGCTCTTGCCAAAAATACTCATGGCCAATTCTGTACGTCCTGCTCCCATCAGTCCTGAAATACCGACAACCTCTCCTTTATGTACTTTAAAGGATACGTTATTTACCACCTTACGTTCTGTATACAGAGGATGGTAAACATTCCAGTTCTTAACTTCCATGGAAACATCGCCGATCTTTACATTTGGACGTTTCGGGAACCGGTCTGTCATCTCACGTCCAACCATTCCCTGAATGATCCTCTGCTCAGAAAAATCGTCTTTCTTTTTATCCAGTGTTTCAATGGTAGATCCATCTCGGATAACTGTGATCTTATCTGCCACATAGGAAATCTCATTTAATTTATGGGAAATGATGATAGAGGTCATTCCCTGCTTCTTGAATTTCAGAAGAAGATCCAGAAGAGCTTTGGAGTCATCTTCGTTCAGTGATGCGGTAGGCTCATCCAGAATGAGCAGCTTTGCATTCTTTGCAAGTGCCTTTGCGATCTCAACCAGCTGCTGTTTACCTACACCGATATCCTTGATCAAAGTTCTGGAGGATTCCTCCAGTCCCACTATTTTCAAATATTTATCTGCTTCCCCATAAGTTTCATTCCAGTTAATGGAAAAGCTCCTGCCTCTTTCATTGCCCAGGTACATGTTTTCACCGATAGTCATATACGGGATCAGTGCCAGTTCCTGGTGAATGATCACAATTCCTTTATGTTCACTGTCTTTGATGGTGTTAAATTTACAGATCTCACCATCGTAAATAATATTTCCTTCATACGAGCCGTACGGATATATACCACTTAATACATTCATTAATGTAGATTTACCGGCACCGTTCTCACCTACCAGTGCGTGGATCTCGCCTTCCTCGACCTGGAGATTAACATTATCCAGTGCCTTTACACCTGGGAAGTTTGGTGATATTTTTCATTTCCAGAAGTATCTTAGCCAACTCAATTTCCCTCCCTTTCCACTGTTCATGCAGGCGGTTATATTCCCCGCCTGCATGTGATAAATTTCTTTCTTAAAAATTATGATTATTTGATCTGATCCTCTGTGTAGTATCCGGAATCGATCAGGATTTCTTTGTAGTTATCTGTTGTAACAACAACCGGATCGCAAAGGTATGTCGGGATGACACCTGTTCCGTTATCATAGGATTTTGTATCGTTCACTTCCGGCTCCTCACCTTTCATGATGGAGTCAACCATTTTTACTACTGCAGATGCAAGAGCTCTTGTATCTTTAAATACGGACATTGCCTGTTTTCCTGCTACAAGGTTCTTAACGTTCGGTGTATCACAGTCCTGACCGGTGATGATCGGATATTCTCCTGTGTAGGAAGCTGCCAGTGCATTCTCAACACCAAGGCTGTGGAATCGTTGGAGCAGAGAACTGCGTCAAGGTTTGTTCCGTCAGAGTAGTTACCTGCGATGATGGTATCCATTCTGTCCTGTGCTTTTGCACTATCCCAGTTTGCGGTAGCAACCTGCTCGAACTCTGTCTGTCCGGATTTTACTACCAGCTTACCGTCATCGATGTATTTCTGGAGAACATCCATTGCACCACCGAAGAAGAAGTTACAGTTGTTATCACCAGGATCTCCTGTGAACAGCTCGATGTTAAACGGTCCATCCTGATTATCAAGATCCAGTGCGTCTACCAGGTACTCGCCCTGTTTCTGTCCTACTTTGTAGTTATCAAATGTTGCATAATAGGAAACTGCATCAGAATTCATAAGAAGACGGTCATAGGAGATAACCGGAATTCCTTTTTCTTTGGCCTGTTTCAGAGGCTCGCCAAGGCTGCTTCCGTCGATGGATGCCACAACCAGAAGGTCGCATCCGTTTGCTACCTGGTTCTCAAGCTGGGAAACCTGTGTGCTTACGTCGTTGGATGCATACTGAAGGTCTACTTCATATCCTGCTGCCTCCAGCTCTTTCTTCATGTTCTCGCCATCCTGGTCCATCTCTGGAGATCCTTGGTCGGCATGGTAACACCGATCAGTTTCTTGTCTGCTGCCTGTGCTGTTGCTGCCGGAACTACCACCATACCAGCTACCATTGTTGCGCAAAGAAGTGCAGATACCATTTTTCTTTTCATTGTAAAATCCTCCGTTTCATTATTTGTTTTTTGAATCACGTTTCCTTCGATGATGTTACTATAGCACAGGACTGTCTGGACATAGTTGGCAATGACAGAGACATTTTTTTGCAAAAGAAAAATGCCCTGCATCAGGCAAGACATTTTTGCACCAAAAATCTGCTATTGATTTTTGTCATAATTGTGTATTATTGCACATATGGCTACACTGCCACATTACTTGCAGAATTTCACCACCACATATATGCCGGTATGCAATCTGTTCTGCATTACTCTGTATCATAATCTGTATTGAGATATACTTCATCCCTTCTGTGGAAACCGCCGTCAATGATCACCTCATCAATATTATCCCTTGTAACGGCAACCGGTTCCAGCACCTTCGCCGGGATATCGTAGCTTCCATCGTTCATGGTATCTGTCACATCTGACGGAAGCTTTCCCTCTTCTGCCATCTTCACCGCATATTCAGCTGCCTGGCATGCCAGATCTTCGATAGATTTAAATGCTGTCATGTACTGGGTTCCTTCTACAATACGCTGACATGCAGCCAGATCACCATCCTGGCCTACCACGATCACCTGTCCGGCAAGCTGGTTTTCCGCAAGAACCTGTATCACCTGGCTGGCAATATCATCATTTCCACACATGATTCCCTTTACATCGGGGTACTCTTCCAGTGCCTCCTCCACATAATCTGCTGCCAGCTCCGCGACCCAGCCCTCACAGTTGGCTTCGTAAACCACCTTCAGATCACTGTTTTTCAGAGTGTCTTCAAATCCCTCTTTTACCATGTCCACATTGTTATCTGAAGCAGATCCCTGGACCATAAAAATCTTTCCGCCATCAGGGATCGCTTCCATCATGGACTGTGCCATGACCTCTCCGACTTTCCGGTTATCAAAGGAAATATACATGTCTGTATCCGCATCATTTACCATACGGTCATAGGAGATCACCCTGATCCCTACATTGTGGGCACGCTCCACAGCCTCAGATAATGCCTTGCAGTCTCTGGCAATGATCACGATCACATCCATATGCTTCCTGATAAAATAGTCGATCTGGCTGATCTGCTCTTTTGTATCTGCTCCCGCATCCTGAACATTCACTTCCGCTCCCAATTCCCTTGCGGTTGCCACGAATGCATCCCTGTCACGAATCCACCTCTCAATAACAAAGGAATCCACTGTAAGACCGATCTGAATTTTCTTTTCACCACTGTCTTCCTCTGTATCGTTTTCCTGTGCAGCTGTCTGCTTTATTTTTTCGGAAGCACAGCCATTCAGCATCAATGTCAACAGACACAGCAAGATCAACAGCTTCCTGATCATTTTCCCCCCGCTCATATTGTCTACCTCAACCTCTCTCTGAATTCACTTGGTGTCACGCCTTCGTATTTTTTGAATATCCTGCTGAAATAATTGGGGTCGCTGTATCCGGATTCCGCACAGATCTCCTTGATGGAAAGCCCTGAATCTTTGAGAAGTTCTCTTGCATTCCGAAGCCGCACTTCTGTAAGATACTCGATAAAATTTCCTCCGGTCTCCTGCTTAAAAAGCTTGCTGAAATAATAAGGGCTGATATCCACCTCCCGTGACACCTCATCCAGTGAAATATCTTTTTTATAATTGTCCCGAATATAGGACTTTGCTTTTTCGATAATAGAAACCGCTTCTTTTTCCCTTGCACTTTCCATGTTACTGCAGATTTCTGATGTTTTGCCCAGGAACCATTTTTTCATTCCTTCTATATCTGTATATTCCTGGATCTCATGAATATAATTTCTGCGGCAGCTGATCGCATATTTCACGGTACCTGCAAAAGCCTTTTCCACTCCCATCACAAGCTCCAGGATCTTGATGCGCATGTCCTCCAGATCTACTCCCGGCTGCTTCTCCATCCACCTGATAAATTCCTCGGCACAGCTTAAAGCTCCTGCCACATCCTTATCCATCACCCGCTTTTCATAGCGACGTTCCAGATCTCTTGGATATTCGCCGTCATATTTCTGTGCAGCCGGAACATCCTCAATATGTATAACATGGCTGGTGCTTTCCCGAAGTGCGATCATGGCCTCCTTGAAGGATTCTTTCATGGTGCTTCCCATCTCCTTCACCCGGCCGATACCACAGCGAAATTTACTGTCGATCCTGCTTTCCAGCTTATGTACCATGTTTCTGGTTCTTGTTACAACCTCCACACGTTCCTCATAGGACTCCCTGGAATTACGGTATGGAACAAGCAGTACAATACGGTTTCCCATAATAGGTCCTACCAGACATTCAAAAAATCCCTGAGCGATTTCCCGGAATGTGGAATAAAATTTGTTTGCCTTCACACTGGCCCCCACCGCATTGGTAAGAACGCCATTTTCCGTGGAATCCCCGAATTCAGCCACGATCATATATCCATATTCTTCCCGGATATCCAGAAGCTCCCTGTAATTATCCTGATATGTCTGAAAATCATCCTGCAGAAGAATATTATTGATATATCCGCTTTCGATCATGGGCACAACTGTCTCCAGCTTTTCACGGATACGGAGATCATCGCTTCGCTTCTGTCTTGTGTAATCTACCTTTTCCATAGCTTTGGAGCATGTTTCCAAAATCACCTTTTTGTTTACCGGCTTGGTAAGAAATTCCATAACTCCAAGATTTACCGCTTCCTTGGCATAATTAAATTTATCATAGGCTGTAATGATCACAAAGACCACAGATCTGTTAAATTTCTGAATTTCCCGGATTGCCTGGATCCCACTTAAGCCCGGCATCTGAATGTCCATAAAGCAGATATCCGGCGGATATTTCTCCGCCTCCTCCACAACCACACGGCCTGTCTTGGCTGTATGGATCTCACATTCATTTCCATAGTTGGAACTTATAATATTTTTCAGGGATTCCAGCATGATCCCTCATCATCAGCAATCAGGATTCTGTACATTTTTTTCGCTCCTCTCCAGAGGAATATTGATCACTACCTCTGTTCCCATTCCTTCACCTTCACTGTATATTTCCATTAATCCGTCCCGCTCATAATATAGTTCCAGACGCTGATCACATTATTCATTCCGATTCCCGTGGAATCACCCTCGCCTGAACTGCTGTGGACTTTTTTTGACAGTACTCTTTGTATCTGTTCTCCGGTCATGCCCAGTCCGTTATCCCGAACACTGATCTCAATATGGTCGTTCCATTTCTCCACACTGAGATCAATATGTCCTTCCCAATCTATATTCCGGATTCCATGATTGACTGCGTTTTCCACAACCGGCTGCAGGATCATACTGGGAACACGTACATTTTCCACATCACATTCCACTTTTTTTGAAAAATGGATGTCCCCGGCAAACCGTACATTCAGAATATAAATGTAATTATCCACAGCCTCCAGTTCTTCCTCCAGTGTGGCATCTTCCTCACCCTTCTTTACATTGTAGCGAAAAAAATCTGCCATCTTTTCCACAAAGATACTGGTTTTTTCTGCATCCTCCATCATTGCAAGCTGTACTCCTGCATTCAGGGAATTAAAAAGGAAATGCGGTTGATCTGAGACTGGAGATACTTAAGCTGTGCCTCCTTGAGATGTGTTTCCATCAAAAGCTCCCTCTCTATCATCTGCTGTTCTTTTTCCATGCTGGCCTTTGTCCTGGCAATGTAAAGACCAAGATTATCCACCATGGTATTAAAGGCTCTTGTTACCGTTCCAAGCTCATCCCTGGAATCTGCTGGGGGCATCTTTACATTAAAATTCCCCTGACCTACCAGCTGTGCAGTTTCTGCCATATTAGTCAGCGGCAGGAACATCTCCCTTGTTGCCATGATCAGAAGGAACATTCCACAGATCACCACCAGAAGCATGATCATCATATTACTGATCTCCAGATATCTCATAACCGCCCGGAGAGCTGCATAAGTCTGGGAATTTTCTTTAAAAAGCTGCTTGTTCAGCTCATCCATAGAACTCTGGATATAACTGTAAAGCTCCAGACTTTCATCATATTCCTGCTTATATTTCTCCACATTCCTGCCTCTCTTGGCAGCTACAGTTCCTGCGGTACAGGAAAGATATGATTCCGACATCTTACGTATCTTCTTCTCCAGAAGTTTTACGGAATCATCAATATTCCGTTCATTTAACTTCTCCAGCTCCTGCCTGTATTTCGCCTCATTCTGATAATAATCCATCAGTGCCTGAGAGTTTTTTACCTTCAGATACTGGTACATACTGTCCTGCACATCGTCAAAAACCTGCCCAAGCTCTGTGATCTGGGCATTGCTGGCATACACATCATCCATCTCCTGCATGGAGTTGTTGATCCGCGCATAAAACAGCATGTTGATGCTGAACAGTAAAACTGCCAGCACGCCAACCTCGATCATGATCTTGCTTACAAGAGAAAAGTCACTCCAACGGATCTTTTTCATCTGTGACTGCCTCCCTCCTCATCTTCTTCACTGCTGTTCTGTCAAGAAAATTAATGTCTACGTTGTAGAAAGAATTGGTTCTTCCATCTTCTATATAGCTGGTAACTGCCTCCACACTGTACTGTCCCAGCTGGTCGTGTCCACATCACAGGTAACTGAAATAACACCTTTTTCAACTGCCGCCAGAATATCCTCAGATGTATAATAACCAATGATCTTCACTTTTCCTGCAAGGTTGAAATCCAGAATTGCCTGTCTTGCACACTCCGTTGTCTCCTCATCCATACACACAAGGATATCCGGAACATTCCGCTTCTGCTGAAAAATATCAGTAACTGCCTCCTCTGTTTCAAAGGTTCCTGTTGACAGAAGATTCCTTCCCTTGATCTCAATATCCTCAGAACCAGCTGCCATCTTCACCGCATTGCTGATCTGAGTGTATATCTGACTTTCGTTCATATCATCAATGTCCCGTTTCTGCAGGATCAGGATCTTCTTCGTGTTCTCATCCACGTATTTGGCAACAATTTCCCCGTAAGCCATGCCAAGCTGATAATCGCTGACTCCCACAAAGCTCTGGCGGCGGCTGTGCACCGCATCACTCATGACTGTAACCACCGGTATTCCGTTTCTTACTGCAGTATTGATTGCTTCTTCCAGACCGGCTTCTCCATTATACTGCAGGATAATACCATCCGCCTTGGCCGCAATACTCATATTCATATAATCAAGTTTATCATAGGATGTTTCTCTGTCCGGCCCCATGATCTCAATCAGTACATTATTGGGAGCTGCTTTTTTCTTCGCACTGTCATATACTGCCTGCCAGAACTGGGAATCGGGGCTGTCCACGATCATGTCATACTGGTATTTATATATTTTCTCTTCCTGTTTATCCAACCCTGCTTTTTCACTGATTCCTCTGTAATAGGATTCTCCTGTCACATAAGTAAGTACTATCACGGCAGCAAAGATCAGCAGGATACAAACTGATTTTTTCTTCATAGTACACTCCGTTCTGTTCCGCAAAATATTCCAGGTTCAGTCTATCATAATTTCACAGAAAAGTCACTGTTTAACATGGATTTTCTGTGCACTTTCATGTTATATTAATAACTATAACCTTGCCAAAGGAGGCCGCAAGACATGACAAACGCAACCAAGCTTGCCCTGGAAGAATCCCTGAAACATCTGCTTCTTAAGAAGCCTTTAGATAAGATCACCATCAACGACCTGACTACGGACTGCGGGATCAGCCGCATGACTTTTTACTATCATTCAAAGATATCTATGATCTTGTGGAGTGGTGCTGTCTGGAAGATGCCAGAATTGCCCTTCAGGCAAAAAACCTCTTCCACCTGGCATGAAGGCTTCTGCAGATCTTTGATGCGTGATGGAAAACAAGCCGTTTATCTTAAATGTATACCGCTGCGTGGGGCGGGAACAGATCGAGAATTATCTGTTCCAGCTTACCTGCGATCTTCTTATGGGCGTGGTAACAGAAAAATCAAAAGATATCCCCATCACGGATGAACAGAAAATTTTTATCTCAGATCTATATAAATACAGCTTTGTAGGGATCATGCTGGACTGGATCAAAAACGGCATGCGCGAAGATTATCGCGAAATCGCAGATGATACCGCAACCGCACTGTACGGAAGCATCGACAACGCCATCCGCAATTTTGCCGCCAGAAACAAAACAGCAGAAATGCATACAGAATAAAAACTTATCAAAACAGACATAATGATAAAAAACTGAACACTTTCGGTATTTTGTAAATAGAATCTTTTTTCCGGATGGGCTATCATAGCCTCAACAGCAACAAAGAACAGTTAATCCGATACAAACAGGTATCTCATTTACGAAAGGTGGATGTCATATGTCAGATAAAAAAGGATTCATGGGACTTGCAGCACTTGCGGCAGCCGGAGCCGGCGCAGCCATGCTGATGAAAAAAACAAGAGAGATCAACGAAGAGGAAAACCTCCATGTGAAAGAAACTACTGCAAACTACCGCAACACCGAGCGTGGAAAGCATGACAAAAACAGCAAAGGGATTTATTATTCCAACGGTAACTACGAAGCCTTTGCCCGTCCGGAAAAACCGGAAGGTGTGGACGACAAGCATGCCTACATTGTAGGAAGCGGTCTTGCTTCCCTGGCTGCTGCATGCTTCCTGGTAAGAGACGCACAGATGCCAGGTGATCATATCCACATCCTGGAAGCCATGGATATTGCCGGCGGTGCCTGCGATGGAATCTTTGATCCGTCCAGAGGCTATATCATGCGTGGCGGTCGTGAGATGGAAAACCATTTCGAGTGCCTGTGGGATCTTTTCCGCAGTATTCCTTCTCTTGAAAAACCGGGTGTTTCTGTTCTGGACGAGTTCTACTGGCTGAACAAACACGACCCGAACTATTCTCTCTGCCGTGCAACCGTCAACCGTGGACAGGATGCCCATACCGACGGAAAATTTAACCTGAGCCAGAAGGGCTGCATGGAGATCATGAAGCTGTTTATGACAAAGGATGAGGATCTTTACGATAAAACCATCGAAGATGTATTTGATGATGAAGTGTTTGATTCCACCTTCTGGCTGTACTGGAGGACCATGTTCGCATTTGAAACTGGCACAGTGCTCTGGAGATGAAGCTTTACTTCCAGCGTTTTATCCACCACATTGCAGGTCTTCCGGATTTCAGCGCCCTGAAATTCACCAAGTACAACCAGTACGAATCCCTGATCCTTCCCATGAAAAAATATCTGGAGGATGCAGGTGTTGACTTCCAGTTTAATACTGAGGTCACAAACGTGATCTTTAATTTTAAAGATGGCAAAAAGATCGCCACTGCTATCGAATGCAAGGTAAAAGATGTGGAGCAGGGCATCCTTCTTACAGAAAATGATTATGTTTTCGTCACTAACGGAAGCTGTACAGAGGGCACGATCTACGGTGACCAGAACCACGCACCAAACGGTGATGCAGAGGTACGCACCAGTGTGTATGGTCTCTGTGGAAAAACATCGCAGCTCAGGATCCTTCCTTCGGACATCCGGAAAAGTTCTGCTCAGACATTTCCAGAACAAACTGGGAATCCGCTACTGTCACCACTCTGGATGACCGTATTATCCCTTATATCACCAATATCAGCCAGCGTGACCCACGTACCGGCAAGGTTGTTACCGGTGGTATCGTAAGCTGCCAGGATTCCAAATGGCTCTTAAGCTGGACCATCAACCGTCAGGGACAGTTCAGGGAACAGGATCCGAAGAAGGTCTGTGTATGGGTTTACGGATTGTTCACAGATGTTCCCGGTGATTATATCAAGAAGCCGATGAAGGATTGTACCGGTAAGGAAATTACCGCCGAATGGCTGTACCACCTGGGTGTTCCGGTAGATCAGATCGACGATATGGCAGAAAACAGCGCTGTCTGCGTTCCGACCATGATGCCGTACATCACCGCCTTCTTCATGCCGCGTACCAAAGGTGACCGCCCGGATGTTATCCCGGATGGCTGTGTAAACTTTGCATTCCTGGGCCAGTTTGCGGAAACTCCTCGTGATACCGTATTCACAACAGAATATTCCGTACGTACTGCAATGGAGGCTGTATACGGACTTTTCGGTGTAGACCGTGGGGTTCCGGAAGTATGGGGAAGCGTTTACGATATCCGTGAGCTTCTGGACAGCAGTGTGAAGCTGATGGACGGAAAATCCCCGCTGGAGATCCAGCTGCCAGGGCCGCTGAATGCACTGAAGAAACCACTTCTGAATGTTGTGAAGGGTACTGTGGTTGAGAAAGTACTGCGGGATCATGATGTGCTGAAGGATTATATGTAAGATATACAGCCTGCCAGACAGATATTCTCAATCCGAAAATTAAGATTTGAACACAGTAACAGAACCTCCGGTTCTATTCGTGCAGCAATCCCCCGAATACTTCTCGCGCGGTATTTCCGGGGGATTATTTTATTTTCTGATACTTATTTTCCCAGTGTTTCATTCATACTTCCGGAACGGAAGCCCTGAAGATCCAGAGTCACGTAAGAAAATCCCAATGTGCGGAATTTCTCTGTGATCTTTGTTCTTGTTTCATTATCTGCAATTTTCAGGATCTCTTCTTCCGGAACCTCGATCCTTGCCATGGTACCGTGGATGCGAACACGGAACTGATGGAATCCCAGATCCATCAGAAACTGCTCGGCCTGATCTACCATGTGAAGCTTCTCCTCGGTAATGGTCTCACCGTATACAAATCTGGAAGCAAGACAGGCAAAGGATGGCTTGTTCCAGGTCGGAAGATTCATGTCTTTTGACAGCTCCCGGATCTCTTCTTTATAGAGGCCTGCTTCCTGGAGCGGACTGCGGACCCCAAGCTCCTGGATAGCCCTTTTTCCCGGACGGTAGTCGCCCAGATCATCCATGTTGGAACCTTCCACGATCATGTTCATATGGCACGCCTTTGCAACTTCCCAAAGTCTGGTAAAGATGGCTTTTTTACAGATATAGCAGCGGTCCGGCGGATTCTGACGGAACCCCGGGATGTCGAATTCGTTGATCTTGCATATCTCCTGGCAAATGTGATTTTCCTGGCAGAAATCTTGCGTTTCTTTCAGTTCTCTGTCGGTGAAGGAGCATGGACATGCGGTAATGGCCATAGCTTTGTCGCCAAGTGTTTCCTGTGCAGCTTTCAGCAAAAATGTGGAGTCCACTCCACCGGAAAAAGCTACGGCTACACTTCCCAGGGAACGGAGGATTTCCTGGAGTTTTCTGTATTTTTCTTCAAGTGTGATGTTATCTGTTGCTGGCATATGTTCTGTCACCTCGTAATTTGTAAAATCTTATTTTTGCCGGATCCGAATCTGTAATTTTCAGATCTGTTCTTATTGACATGCTCTTGCAATGCTATGTGTGTATTCTTTATTGTAAACGATACCTTTTTGCCATACAAGTATTTTTCTACCTGACAGAGGTACTATGAAATTTATTAGTATCCTCTCTGTTTCCAAATATAATAAGACCGGAAATACAGCATATGCCATACTTCCAGTCTTTCTTTTTACAGTTATTACATTTCGATCACATCAAGATCATCCGGAACAAACAGATTTCCGTGATAATACTCTCTGCCTTCTGCTCCGTAAAGCTCTTTACGTTTCTTAATGTTCTTATCCTCTGTGTGATACAGGACAAGATTCTTAACTCCAAGGTTCTCAGCCAGCTCACTGGCATCCTTAACTGTGGAGTGATGCTTCTCATATGGATTGAAGATATCACGCTGTCCATACAGACAGAATGCTTCGTGGAACATCCAGTCGCTGCCTTTTGCGTATTTCTCTTCACATTCATTGTATGGCTCGTCTCCGCAGCAGGTAAGTACCTTACCACCGTCATAGATCATCTGGAATCCGAACTGTTTCGCCTTGGTTGAACCGATATCAAAGAAGGTCACTTTCTTATTAAGAATTGTTTTTTCCTCGCCGTCTTTTACCTCGATCAGATGAAGTCTGTCACCGATGTACTGTGTCTCCTTCTTATTCAGAAGCTTAAATGCCATGTCTTTCAGAAGTCCGATCACTTCATCATGAGCATAGATGTTTGCCTCGCCCTGATAAGTGCCTTTTTTCATGTTCTGGCAAATGATGCGGATCACCCACACGATCCCCATGATATGATCTACGTGCTTATGTGTAACAAAGATCTCATGAACATCCATCAGATCAACGCCAGCCTTCTTCAGCTGAGAAAGCACTGTATTTCCGCCGCCTCCGTCAACCAGAAAATGGCCGTACTCATCGCTGAGCACAAAACATGTATTGTAGCACTCTGTTACCAGTGCGTTACCTGTTCCAAGCATGGTTAATTTCATTCTGTTCTCCTCCTGTATAGCACTGGTCATCAAACATTCAGCCACCCACCATTCTGCTCTCTGACACTCTGACCGGCTGTCTCTGGTCATATTACAGACACATATACAACCGTTTAATTTTTTGTTTTCTTATTTTTTCTGTGTTTTTCGTGTCCAATGATAACATTATGAAGAAATATTTTCAATGAGATCCATTCATTTTCATAGCAGAAAAATCAATCCACAAATCTTCATATATTTCTGTTTTCACAGAATCCAGTCCGGTGCTCCCTTGCATCCTCTGTCATCCAGTTTATCTGCATCGCAGATAACAGAAATATATAATATATGGATCCTGTACAAAAACAGGAGCAGTCACATGGCGTACCATGTCTGCTCCTGTTTTATATTTTTGTTATTCCAGCATCTCTATCTCTGTCTCAAAATACTGCTCCTGAAACTGAACCTGTTCCATGATCTCCTGTGCTGTCATAGTCATATCTTCCGGCACTGCCACCCATTTGTCTTCCACATCATTGAGACGATGGATGATGGCAATCACTTTTCCTGTAAATTCTTTTACCGGGTGATCGATACACAAAACATAGACGTCCTGTTCCTCTCCGTCCGGAGCGATGATTCCTTTGATGTAACCGTAATTTACCGGGTAAAAAAGCTCTTTGTGTTCCGGATGATAACTGTTCATTGGGCGGTCGATCATGATATGTACGATCTGCCCCGGAGTCTTTTTTTTATTCATATGATCCATATGCTTCATTTATATTCCTCTTTGAGCGCATGCCGGAAATCAACAGATTTTTTGCTCTTTACCATATCTCAGACTCTACAGCCGCACGCTCAATGCCAAGACCCTTCATATATCGATCCATAAATGCGTTGAATCCTTTCACACCTTCTGCTTCCGGCGCCAGTGTACTGCCTTCGTTTCCTTTGAAGACATCTTCATCCAGGAAATCCGCAAGGTCTTCGCCTTCTCTCTTGTTGAGCAAATAGGAAGCCAGAAGTGCGATTCCCCAGGCTCCGCCTTCTCCTGCTGTAGACATTACGGATACCGGTGCATCTACCGCATCTGCAAGGATCTGCTGGCCGACACCCTTTGTCTTAAAGAGACCGCCGTGGCCCAGAAGCTTATCGATCTTTACATGCTCCTGATTCAGAAGGATATCCAGACCTACACGCATGGCGCCGAGGCAGGTGTAAAGATTATTTCGCATAAAGTTTGCCAGTGTAAATTTGCTCTCAGGAGAACGTACAAACAGTGGACGTCCCTCTTCAAAGCCGGTCATATGCTCGCCGGAGAAATAGCAGTAGGAAAGAAGTCCGCCACAGTCCGGGTCGCCTTCCATGGCTTTGTTATAAAGAGTTCCGAACAGTTTGTTCATATCTACTTCCATGCCCATAGCTTCTGCAAATTCCTTAAACACATTTACCCATGCGTTCAGATCCGAAGTACAGTTGTTGGAATGTGCCATGCAACCGGGTCTCCTGCCGGAGTGGTAACCATGTCGATTTCTTTATACGGTTTGGAAAGTGCCTTCTCCAAGACGATCATGGCAAATACGGAAGTTCCTGCGGAAACATTTCCGGTACGCCGGCGGACACTGTTTGTGGCAACCATACCGGTTCCTGCGTCTCCCTCAGGCGGACACATCGGGATTCCAGCTTTCAGCTTTCCACTTACATCCAGAAGCTTTGCGCCTTCCTCAGTAAGAACTCCTGCATCCTGACCTGCCACCAGAGCTTTCGGCATAATATCGCGAAGCTCCATGGGAAACCATAAGGTGCAACCAGTTCATCGAACTTCTGAACCATCTCCTCGTTATAGTCCTTCGTTTCACTGTCGATTGGGAACATACCTGCCGCATCACCGATACCAAGAACTCTTTTTCCGGTGAGTTTCCAATGCACATAGCTTCCAGAGTGGTGATATAATCGATATCTTTTACATGCTCCTCACCGTTAAGGATCGCCTGATACAGGTGTGCGATGCTCCATCTCTGAGGGATATTGTAATGGAAAGCTCTGCCAGCTTCTCAGAGGCTTCTCCTGTGATGTTGTTTCTCCAGGTGCGGAAAGGAACCATCAGCTCTTCCCGACGTTTCTTAAAGGCATATATCCGTG
>ENA-OQLB01000103-OQLB01000103.1-human-gut-metagenome-genome-assembly--contig:-NODE-103-length-47378-cov-4.649277_pt1 | contig 47378 bp, 56 predicted proteins | sample MGYA00242656_ERZ504813 | MGnify/ENA primary metagenome ERZ504813 (study PRJEB26092, sample SAMD00036388) | human gut metagenome | host: Homo sapiens | study: EMG produced TPA metagenomics assembly of... | reverse complement strand
TCGTTGTTACAGAGAATTCTTCATCAACAGGAATACCACTATCAAAGGATTCTGAACATTTTACCTTAATTGATTTTTTCTTTACTTCAAGAACAGTTGCATCAAAATATACTTGTTCTTTTTCCTGATTTGAATTCAAATTAGCAGAATCGGTGGTATTCTTTTGACAGCCGGACAATAGAGTTACCGTAATCAGTATGAATGATAGGATCATTTTTGAAACTGTTTTTTTACATTCTGTGTTAAACATTTTTCTCCCCTCCTGCTAGTGTACTGCCTCATTGTTCGCCATTTTATCAAGTTTCGTTTGGATATCAGAGAACCAAAAGTGAAACGTAACGGCTTGGCTCCCCGACCATTCTTTCCTTTAATCAGGCGAGAATATTTCTTTTCAAAGATTTGATATCTGTTTAAACCGTACACTTTATTATACCATCTTGAAGCAGAAAACACAGCAGAATAGTGATTAGCAAGTCAATTTATATTCGCCTGCAAGTTCTTCATTTAATACAGCAATCTCAACACCCCAAATCTTCCGAATCTGAAGCAATCTTGCTTTCAATTCTGCCAATGGACCTGCAAGCCATGTAATATCTTCTGCATTTTTAACAACAAGAATGAACTTTAATTGTATGTCTTTCATGCTATTCACTGTTCTCAGTCTATCCCCTACTTCTTCGGAATTCTGAAATTTATCCAGAATCGCAGCTAAATAAATCTGTAAAGATGCAATAAACTTCTCAGTTATAGACGAATAATATTCTTCAAATTTCTGTTCTTTTTCCTTTGATTCATTACGATTAGCAGCGTTTGGACAACTTTTCTTTGCTTCCAAAAACACGATACTATTTTCATCATACTTCAGAACGAACTCAACCGTTTTTATCCCTGAACCAAGAGCTTTGTAAATTTTAGAATTCTCAATGTGAAACAAATCTGTTTCATCAAATTTTCCAAAATTCATTTCCGATTCCGTTATGATTTTCACTTTAGTACCACCCCAATTTCTTCTCTGTAAAGCTGTCGGAAAGTATCCATGATTGCATTATGTTCCAACAGTTCAAATTCTGTTGCTGTCTCACATTGTACTTTTTCTTCATCATCTTTATATAAAGAAATATATTGAACTTCACTTTCCTACTCCGCTTTACCTCGATATACTTAGATAAGAAATAATCATGAGTAGATACGAAGATCTGTACTCCCTCACTTTCCAGCATAATCAGCAATTCAGCCAGCACAGGAATATATTTCGGATTAATATTTGCTTCTGGTTCATCCCAAAATAATACAGACCCTTTTTCCAGCGTTCCATTCTTAATCAACTGCCATAACAATGCTATTTTTCGCAATCCCTCAGCTACCAGATTGAATTCCAATTTAGCCTGTGTACCTGGTTTCAGATAAAATCTATCATCATGCAAGGTTACTTTTCCAGAACTGATTTTTTGTAAAATATCCAGATATTTTTTTCTCGCTGCAGAATCAACTCCTCTGGAAATATCAATCTTTGCTGCTGCAATAATGTCCAGATAAGTATCATCAAATTCTACATTCCCCATTTTCACTGCTGCATCCAGATTCCAGGCATTTGATAAAATTTCTTTTGCTGGAATAAATACGCTAGTAAGATCAGACATCTGCTTTTCCCATTTTTCCTCTGTCTTAATCTCTGCATCCCATTTTTTTGTCTTAGTAGAAAACAACATTCCTATCTTCGATGTATCAGATTCCACCGAAATTTTTGCTGTATTATTACCATTTTTATTTCTGTTTACTAGCCGCCCGATACTTGACTGATCCGGACGGAAAAGCATTGTTGTCTTCTGTGAAAATGACACATCATGTTTTGATGCCTGACATGCTGCATAAGCCAGCTTCATGATATGCGTTTTTCCCATACCATTTTCACCAACTAATACATTTAATCCTTTACTGAATTGTATTGTAATATCTTCAAATACTGTAAAATTTTCTGCTTCGATCCTTGTTAATGGCATTTCCATCACCTCAATTATTTTAACTTCTTATATTTTCTTGAACTAATTTTGAGCTATCTTCGACTAATCTTAGACTAACTTACTTCTCACTCCTACAGCTTTTTCTCTACAATCTCCCAGTAGCCGCTCTTAGGAGTACCATGTCTTATAAGTATACCATATTCTTTTAACTTCTTAATATTCTTTTTTCCGGCTCTTCTCCGAATCTTCTCCGAACTTTTTCGCCGTAGTATCTCCCGAAACAGGATAACCTACGCAGGTAAGCTCATCCCATGAGATTCTGGCTCCCTCCATTTCCAGTTCTTTTATCTTCTCTGGAAATGCCTGTCTTGATGTACCTGCTACACGGATATAAGTGCCATTATCTTTTCCCTTTGATCTAAGATTCAAGTAATGATACCTTGTACTCAATATTTTTCGGTTCCCCGGAAAACATAGTATCTTCTACCATTCTTTCACTCCTAATCTATGCTCGCACCACTGGTATGAGTAATTCTGTTTCCAGAGTAAATATCTCTGGTTCATCAACACTATTATACGTTCTATCCTTCTTTTCTAGCAAGTAAGAAAACAAAACGGTTCATTTTTTCTTACCATTTTCTATATTATTTTTTGATTCCAGATAAAGTCTTTTTATTTTGTATCTCTAAAATCATAGTAAAATTATATCATTATATACGCACAAAGAGAACTCAAAATCGAACTCTCTTTTCATAATAGAATTATTTTTATATTCTATCAGTTGTACTAGTGAAAGTCTGGACAAAAGTATCTCCTTGCTTCCGTTTAAACTGTCAGATAATACGGACTCATAAATATAAAACCGTTTTTTCGGGATACGAAGAAAATGTCATCCAAAAACTTCTCATCTCTATATTCTTCCAGTCTTTTTTATGAAACCATATGGAACATATTTCATATGGATACGTAACTACTTCTCTTCTCCTGGTTCTAATTTTTCTACCATAGAACCGTAATGTTCTGAATTTCCCATTAGAAGTTCCTGTGAGATTGCTGTTCCAACGCCTGTTGTCTCTAACGACAGATAAGTGATTGGCACTTCTTTTTCTTCCTCCGTTGTGTTCTTCAGACATACACTCACTTCTATTATTTTTGTATCATAATTCACTTTACTCGTATCTATCCCACTATTCTCATAAATTGCTTCCTGTTCTTCTGTGGACAGCCATTTTATTCCATTCGCTGAAATTTTAACTCCATCCAAAAATTCAAGAGATTCTCCCTTTTCTGCTGTCTCAACTTTTCTTGCCGGATATTTTTGATTTATATTTCGATACCCGGCTATAAATCCACCAAATAATACAATTGCCGTCATAATGATGATGATCTTTTTTCTCATACACTCACCTATACTGTCATATGCTCTTTTATTTGTCCCATATCCATTCTAAAAATTCATCTGAAACTTTTTCTAAAGTCTCCGTTGTATGACAGGATATAAGAATTAATGCTCCTCGTTCCTTTTCTTCACCGACAATCTGCCATAATATTTCTTCGCTCTTTTCATCTAATGCATTCGAAGGTTCATCTAAGATAATCAGTTCTGGTTTTTCCATGATTGCAGCTGCAATCCCTAGTTTCTGTTTCATTCCAAGAGAATATTTCCGATATTTTTTGTACATTACATCCTGCAGCCCAACTCTCTTTAAAACATCTTTCACTTCTGCCCCACTGATTTGTCCTTTAATTGACGCAAGCATCATTAGATTTTGAAATCCACTGTAAGAATCTAAAAAGCCTGGCTTTTCAATAAACACGCCCACACTTGGTGGAAAGGAAAACTCTTTTCCAAGAATTTTTCCATCAATCTTCACTTCCCCCACAGTTGAAAGTACTAATCCACAGATTACTCGCATAAGCATAGATTTTCCACAACCGTTTTTCCCTTGCAGTCCATAAACCTTCCCTTTTTCCATAGAAAGTGTAATTCCGCTGAGGACCTCATCTGCTCCAATTTTTTTACTGATATCTGTAAGTTCAAGATACATATTTCCCCTTCTTTCTTTAAAACAGATCTTTTCTTTTTAAAATTTGATATCCAATTACAGCCATAAAGAAAATAATTCCTACACTAACTGCTCCTTGTGTCAGAAATCCAACATCATCCATAGCAAACATCATCTGACGCATACACATAAAATAATTTCCTATTAAAAACGGATGGATCTGATATACACTGGAAATTAAAATAACAATAGAAACCAAAATTCCAGTTACTGTATTGATTGCTAACGATACAATATACTGAATATAAGTAAGTGCCAGCAATGCCACAAAAAACACAAGAACCATTGAAAAAATACGGAAATTATTTTTGTTGATTTCCAGTCCCAGATAATCCTTTAGTAACTCTAAATTTATCCTTCTACAGCACTCTTCGTACAAAAAGAAAAAACAAGAAATGCTATTGCTGTCACTGCCAGATATCCCATACATTCCAACCAAATTTTCAAATGAATTTCCATCCACCACTGTTTTCTGTTTTTCAGTCGTAAGAGCATTTGCTGTTCGTATTTTTTTGAGAGCTGTCCTGTCAGTTTTCCGATCAGTAAAACAAAATAAATCAAATACAAGGACCAGTACGGTGGAATATTAAAAGTCTCTTTTCCTTCCGATTGTGTATAAGGAACTGTCCCCTGAAAAAGCAGATTACATAATCCCAAAAGTGAAGTTTCCACTCCTGTCCATTCACAGTATTATATTGTTGGATCAGATTACGAAAACCTACACACTGCACGAGAACCATCAAAAATACAAAGCCATACTTTTTCCAACTTTCTTTAAAAAATATTTTCAAGTCAACTTTCCACATGGCCTCATCTCCTATCTCCAGATATCTCTCCGCTCAATCATCTTTTCCCCTATCAGTTTCTCGATGAATAAAACGACAATTCCAATCAGAATAATTCCCAGCCACTTACCAGGCGTATTCCATGATGTCTGCCAGACTGCGAACAGGCTAAAATAGATCTTTCCATAGTGAAGTGCCTCTATTCCGAGTGGAACCAAAAGAACAATCCAAATAAAAAACAGGGTCTTTGGATACCACAAAAAAATATCTACCATTACAAAAAGTAAGATCAGTTTTAAAACATACATCAACCAGATAACGACGGCCGCGGATAAAAAATGGGACTTTACAACGTTTCCTGTCTGACCAAAATAAACACTTTCCATAGTATCCCAATTGATCAGATTTCTGCTAAAGATCCAGCCAGTAAATGTAGCCATTAGGATAATTATAAAAGAAATCCCCGCAGCATATACCAGACTCTCCTTCAGTTGTTGCTGAAACATTCTTTTTCTCGATTGATACCGTAAGATATATTGAATGTTCAGACTGTCCTGTTTGCATCTGATTACGAAAAAAAGTACAAACGGAAATATGGTCAATCCACTATAAATTGCTCCCTGCTGTGCAATAACATAGTCTATCGTACTGGCCGAAAGATTATAAAACTGATACATCTTCTCCTGCTCGGACACTGCCCAAAAAGAACAAACTATCATCCAGATCAGTTCAGCTGTCAGAAGCCATCTATGTTTTATCAAAGAATCTCTCACATGATAAAATGTCTGTTTTGATTTAGAATACATCTTCCTTCGCCCCTTTTTTCATAAATACAAAGAACGTTACTGGAATTCCAATCCCCATTGAAACCACTGGAATCCACCATGCGACGATTCCATGTCCCGGCTGAACCCAATATACACTGGAATAGTCAATATGATTTGTAATTGTACAGATAACATGCAGAATCAGCTGTACAAAAAACGGAAAGATCAATACAACAATTTTATAATCTGACAAAAAACTTACAGATAAACAAACACAAGCCCAAATTCCTGACATCAGAAATTGAACTACCAGAAAAAACGTTGTATATATCATAGGATGCGTAAAGAAAATCTTATAAAACAGCATCAACGGTGTAAGTATATTATCTCCCATTGTTGAAAGCGGTGCTAAGTTTGGCAGAAGAACCAGACTGCACATTAAATTGAAAATCAATGGAACAAGAACTGCAATTCCCCCGCTCAGAAAAGCAGCAGCATATTTTGCTTTGAGATAATCTTCTCTCTTTGTTCTCATATAAATATTTTTTATTACTCCTTCTTTGCAGTCCTCAAAATAAGAAGTTCCAAATGGAAGGCTTGCAAGGATAGGTAGAATTAAGAAGAATATAACCCTTCCAAATTCGACGGACTTCCAGCCATCCATGTTTCCACAGCACTATGTGGCGACAGAATTGGAAATTCGTTATAGAAATTCGTTAGATTAGCTCGATAGGCAGGAATGATTTCCTGAATTACATGCGCAGTTCCAATAAGGATTCCTATTAGTATGGATAATGCCATTCCGTTTCCTCTCATTGCCCGTTTCATCTCTGTCTTAAAAATCTGTTTCATGCTTTTCCCTCTTTCTTGAGTTATATTTTCAAATAGAAGATAAAGGTGACGCTATCGGTGGGAAAGACTTATATAAAATATAAGCTGCGAGAAAATTCTTCGCATTCTTTCACAGCTTACATTTTATAATTTACTTCAGTTTCACTTTGTATCATCAATTCAATATAATATAACGACGGATATCATACTCCGGATTATCAATAACAGCTCCCGTTGGATTGATCTCCAAATAAATTGCTTCAGATTTCAATAATTCATCGTTTGCAACAAAAATCAATACCATTTGTTTTTCTTCTCCTGGTTCAAAAGTCTCAGCATAGTAATTATGATTTAGAACCCTTGGTGTCTCTTCACCTAGATAAGACACTTCTCCCACATAGTCCTCATATTCTGATGGTGGAAAGAGGAATCTCAGTCGAATATAACCCCAGATAAGATCGTTCTCTATCTTTTTATCGCTCTGATTTTTCACGGAAAGATTAACTACAATATAAGAGAAATCATTCGTGATATTTCCCTGCTCATCTAATTCAGCTCCCGGATAATTGGAAAGATCTTTTCCTTTTGGAAGTACATAACCAGGATACTCTTTTCCTCTTGTCCAAGATAAAACTGTAAAACTATACTTCGTACTTGCTATCTGCTTTCCTGTAGAAACAACATTTTTTGCATCAACTCCTAGTTTGTTTGCAAATTCTTTAGATACTTCATCTGGCTCCTCTTTTTGGGTTACCACATCAAGACTTTTTTTAAATTCATTTTCTTTTTCTATATTCTCTTTACTTATGCTACCTGTTCCGCTTTGTAAGAAATTAACAGATAGTAACACGAGTATAATGACAAAAGAAACACTCGCACAAGTTATTATTTTCTTCTTCACAACTATCGCCTTTCGTCATTCCTTTCCAACATAAACGACTCCTGTATGACACATGTTTTCAGTTATTTCATAACATCCTCCTGTTCCATTCAGATTCAAATATAAATTCTTAATATCTTTTTCATTAACAATCCATGCCATATTGACTTGAACACTCTCACCAGGCTTTAACGATGGAATATAATTCTTCCCTTCACCATAGTCATCTTGTACGCTGGAATAAGTCATTTCAGCTGTTTTGGCAACACTGTCACTTATATAATAATCATAATCCTCACCAGCTTCTGTACCAGGCATGTAAATAGTATACGTGCCATCATTCTGTTTCGAAAGAGCAATCAGCGTGCCTAGATAGAGCATATGATTGAGTTCTTCCTCTGATATATTTGTGTATGTGACAGTCAAAAACAGTAATTTCTGATCCATGTTTTCTTCTCTTACAACTGAATCCAGATTATTTACACCATCACCTTTTTTTTATATACGATAAATGATTCTGTACCAGTTTTCCGTTTGCATCAACTGCCGTCTTCCAGGCTTTCGGAATTTTATCACTGTCTAAAAGCTGTAAATTATCTGCGATCTGTACTTTATCTACACAAGCTGTCACCTTATCTGTAGTAATGTTATTTCCGTTATTATCTTCAGCATAAGAATCTAAATTAAAAGCTTCTCCAATTTGACGAACCGACAGCTGACCATTTGTTACATCTATTTTATCTGCATAGACTGTCGGTTCAATAATATCACTCCAGGTAATCATGTCAGCAGTTTTGATCATTTCATCCTCTTCCGTAATCACAAGATTTTCAGCAAATTTATATGCCTCTTCTTTTGAAATTGTATTTCCAATATAGAGTATCAAAACACGATATTCTTCCGGACACAGAAGATAAATTCTTTGATCAAATGAGTTTTCTCCATTTATTGTATTGTATTTGAGATAAATTCCATCATAGGATCCGAAAACATGATTTTCACTTTCTATAACATTTCTATCCAACAATGATTTATCCAGACTCTTCTCATCCATCAAAACAGTATCAACGGTTATCCCTGCTGTATCAAGTGTATCTTTATAGCCTAACTTATACCCTTCGGCGATCCACTCCATTCCTTCTGGAATATAGTTTGATGTGACAGAGATTTCATGAATCTCTTCTGGAAGTTTTACGTCTTCAGAATTCTCATCTGATTTTATGGTGGTTAAAGTACCGTAGTTTCCTTGTTTTTCAAGGTACATATGATAAAGCTTTGTTCCTGCATAAGCAACGGTTGATGTTGCAATAATGCACACAGCTGCCGCAGCCGCTACCCTGCTTATACTTCGGTTTAACTTGCTTTTTCTCTGCATTGGTGTAATGTTTGATGAATTTACTTGTTTTTCTACTTCTTCCTGAATCATATCGTGAACAAAATCCGGAATATCTGGAAAGTCGTTTTTTAATTCGTCTAATCTCATATAAAAATCTCCTCCAATTGAATCTTATTTTTCAGCGTTTTCCTCGCCCTTACAAGTCTCTTTTGTACAGCACCTTCGGATATCTCAAGAATCTGAGCAATCTCTCTTATATTGAACTCCTCCATATAATAAAGGATCACCGGAATCCGCAGTTCTTCTTTCAGTTCGTTTACAGCTCTATACAATTCACTGTAATCCCGATTCTCTTTAGGTTGCTTCATATTTTCTGCATATCCTTCATCCAAAGGTTCATTGACGTTGATGCGCCTTGCAATGTTATAACATTCATTGATTAATATCCGCATCAACCAGGTCTTTGCATAGCGATCTTTTTTTTAGTGTATCTATTTTAGAAAATGCTTTCACAATCGATTCTTGTATTGCATCAGCACAATCCTGGTCATCTGACAAAATTGTTTTTGCTGTTGCATACAATTGTCGCTCTGATGAAAGAATCAATTCTCCAAGTGCCTCTTTCGTCAATTTGGTACCCCCTTTTTGCCAGCCAGCTTTTATTTACATAGATTAGACGGATTCAAAACGAAAATATCCCCCTTAATTTTAAAAAAATTATTTTTTTTTTGCAATTTTCTTTTATATTATCTCATAGATTGTACCTCTTTCGTGTAAAAGAAATTTCTTGGATAACATTTTCCCGATATAAAGTTAACAAAGAATGTGTCTCGGCACATTCTTGCGCCTGCGGCGGTCGCTTGCGACATCTACCTTGTACGCCGCAGTGCGCATCCTAAGCGGAACGTTTTTAATATATTAGGAAAGGACTTTCCTAATATATTAAATCTCCCCTCACACTGAATGGGATCTAATTGATTCCATCAGATATGAGGGAGATTCTATTTTTTATAATTCACTTGTCAGTGTACTTCCAAAGAAGCTTCTATGTATAATCTACTAACAACTATAATTAAGCGTTCTTCTTAGCAATTGCTGCCTGTGCTGCTGCAAGACGAGCGATCGGTACACGGAATGGTGAGCAAGATACATAGTCAAGTCCAATGCTGTCGCAGAACTCTACAGAGCTTGGATCTCCACCGTGCTCTCCACAGATACCTACATGCAGGCTTGGGTTAACCGGTTTTCCGAGTTCGATAGCCATCTTCATGAGCTTGCCAACACCAACCTGATCCAGTTTTGCAAATGGATCGTTCTCGAAGATCTTAGCATCATAGTAAGCGTCGAGGAACTTACCAGCGTCATCACGGGAGAATCCGTATGTCATCTGTGTAAGGTCGTTTGTTCCGAAGCAGAAGAAGTCAGCTTCTTTTGCGATATCGTCAGCTGTAAGAGCAGCTCTTGGGATCTCGATCATTGTACCAACCTCGTACTCAAGGTCGCTTCCAGCTGCTGCGATCTCAGCGTCAGCTGTCTCTACAACGAATTTCTTAACATATTTGAGCTCTTTGATATCTCCAACAAGTGGGATCATGATCTCAGGTTTTACGTTCCAATCCGGATGAGCTTTCTTTACATTGATTGCTGCACGGATAACAGCGCTTGTCTGCATCTTAGCAATCTCTGGATATGTAACTGCAAGACGGCATCCACGGTGTCCCATCATTGGTTGAACTCGTGCAGGCTGTCGATAATAGCTTTGATCTGATCAACTGTTTTACCCTGAGCGTCAGCCAGTTTCTTGATGTCCTCTTCCTCTGTAGGAACGAACTCATGAAGCGGTGGGTCAAGGAAACGAATTGTAACCGGGTTACCTTCAAGAGCTTCGTAAAGTTTCTCGAAGTCTCCCTGCTGCTCTGGAAGAATCTTAGCAAGTGCTGCTTCTCTTTCTTCAACTGTCTCTGCACAGATCATCTCACGGAATGCGTCGATTCTGTTGCCTTCAAAGAACATATGCTCTGTACGGCAAAGTCCGATACCTTCTGCACCAAGCTCACGAGCTTTCTTAGCGTCAGCCGGTGTATCAGCATTTGTACGAACTTTCATAGTTCTGTACTTGTCAGCCCATCCCATGATTCTTCCGAACTCACCAGCGATTGTAGCGTCTACAGTCGGGATGATTCCGTCATAGATAGCACCTGTGGATCCATCAAGTGAGATTGAATCTCCCTCGTGGAATTCTTTTCCACCAAGTGTAAATTTCTTATTCGCTTCGTCCATTGTGATGTCACCACAACCAGATACGCAGCATGTTCCCATTCCACGAGCAACTACAGCTGCGTGAGATGTCATACCACCACGAACTGTCAGGATACCCTGAGCAGACTTCATACCTGTGATATCTTCTGGTGATGTCTCAAGACGAACAAGGATAACTTTCTCTCCTCTTGCAGCCCACTCTACAGCGTCATCAGCTGTGAATACGACTTACCACAAGCAGCTCCTGGAGATGCTCCAAGTGCTTTAGCCATTGGTGTAGCAGCTTTCAGTGCTGCAGCGTCGAACTGTGGGTGAAGCAGAGTATCGAGGTTACGAGGATCGATCATTGCAACAGCCTCTTCCTCTGTTCTCATTCCTTCATCTACAAGATCACAAGCGATCTTAAGAGCAGCCTGAGCTGTTCTCTTACCATTACGTGTCTGAAGCATGTACAGTTTACCGTGCTCTACAGTGAACTCCATGTCCTGCATATCTCTGTAGTGTGTCTCCAGAGTATTGCATACTTCTTTAAACTGTTTGAATGCTTCTGGGAACTTCTGCTCCATCTCGGAAATGTGCATTGGTGTACGAACACCGGCAACAACGTCCTCGCCCTGAGCGTTTGTCAGGAACTCTCCGAACAGACCGTTCTCTCCTGTAGCTGGGTCACGTGTAAATGCAACACCTGTACCACAGTCATCTCCCATGTTACCAAATGCCATCATCTGAACGTTAACAGCTGTTCCCCATGAATAAGGGATGTCATTGTCACGGCGGTATACGTTAGCTCTCGGGTTATCCCATGAACGGAATACAGCCTTAACAGCTTCCATAAGCTGAACCTTAGGATCTGTAGGGAAGTCCTCGCCGATCTTCTCTTTGTACTCAGCTTTGAACTGCTCTGCAAGTTTCTTAAGATCATCAGCGTCAAGCTCTACGTCAAGTTTAACACCCTTCTCTTCTTTCATCTTGTCAATCAGTTCTTCGAAGTATTTCTTACCAACTTCCATAACTACATCAGAGAACATCTGGATGAATCTTCTGTAGCAGTCCCAAGCCCAACGTGGGTTGCCTGAAGCATTTGCCAGTGTTTCAACAACCTCTTCGTTAAGTCCAAGGTTAAGAATTGTATCCATCATACCAGGCATAGAAGCTCTAGCTCCTGAACGTACGGAAACGAGAAGCGGGTTCTCTTTATCTCCGAATTTCTTACCTGTAATTCCTTCCATCTTATCGATAGCTTCCATGATCTGAGCCATAATCTCATCGTTGATCTGTCTGCCATCCTCATAATACTGTGTACAAGCCTCTGTTGTTACTGTGAATCCCTGTGGTACAGGAAGACCCAGATTTGTCATCTCTGCCAGGTTTGCGCCTTTTCCACCGAGAAGGTTTCTCATATCTGCGTTACCTTCAGTGAACATATAAACCCATTTTGCCATGATCAATGACCTCCTAAAATAATTTTTACAAATAAAATAATTTTATTTCGCATATAATATTTTAATGGTTTTATACTTATGAGTCAAGTCTTTTGTCCGTAATTATATACAATTTTTACAAATACTTTTTGTATACTTTTCATACGGGTTAACCTATTCTTCAGGATTTGTAAACACATTGTCTATTATGCTGTCATTTTGCATATTTGCATAAATCCTCATACAATGTACAACATGCACAAAAAAAATAGTTGTCCAAGCTTTATAAGAACTTGGAAACAACTATTTTTTGTGATTAATATACAATTTTCGGCATTTATCTCATTTCTTCAATAAATGCTTTATACCCCTTATAAGCTTCATATACATCTGCCTTGCTTGTCACTTCCCACGGTGCATGCATACTCAACACTGCGACACCGCTGTCGATGACTTCCATGCCATAATTTGCCATAATATAAGCAATTGTTCCACCACCGCCGGCGTCAACCTTTCCAAGTTCAGCAAACTGGTATGCAACGCTCTGTGCATCCATTGCATTTCTGACCTTCGCAAGATATTCTGCGTTCGCGTCATTGGAACCGCTCTTTCCACGGGCACCCGTAAATTTATTAAATACGAGTCCTTTTCCAAAGAATGCAGAACTGCGTTTTTCAAACACTTCAGCATACATCGGATCGTAAGCTGCGCTCACATCAGAAGAAAGCATTCTGGAGTTCATCAGTGCTCTTCTGACTTTCAGGTCAGACTCCCCTTCTGTCAAAGCTAGAAGTTCTGCAACTGTATTTTCAAAGAAGCGGGAATGCATTCCTGTTGCACCGACACTTCCGATTTCTTCTTTATCTACGAGAATGCAGCATGCTGTATGCTCTACTTCTTTCACATCGAGCATTGCAAAAAGGGATGTGAATGCACACACACGGTCATCTTGTCCGTAAGCAAGCACCATACTGCGATCCAATCCACAGTCGCGAGCCTTTCCTGCCGGAACAATTTCAAGCTCTGCTGAGAGAAAATCTTCTTCTTCCATGTCATAATATTGTTTTAAAAGATTGATTACATTTGCTTTTACAGCCTCTTTTTCCTTTTCTTCTAATGTTTCATCCTGCTCAATCGGACGGCTTCCGATCAGAAGGTCAAGTTTTTCCCCTTCCACAACCGTTGCAGCCTTTTTCTCCATCTGTTTCGATGCGAGATGGATCAGCAGATCTGTGATAACAAAGACCGGATCATCTTCTTTCTCACCGATGCTCACCTGAACAGTTGTGCCATCTTTCTTTGCGATCACTCCATGAAGTGCAAGTGGAAGTGTCACCCACTGATATTTCTTGATTCCACCATAATAATGTGTATCAAGATAAGCAAACTCTTCATTCTCATACAATGGATTCTGTTTTACGTCAATGCGTGGAGAATCAATATGAGCTCCAAGAATATTCATACCTTCTGTCAACGATTTTGTACCCATATGAAACAGCGCAATTGTTTTGTTCATACATACTGCATACAGTTTATCTCCGGCTTTCACTTCTCCACCGTTTTTAATGACATCTCTGATATCCTTATATCCCTCTGCTTTTGCCTTTTCAACTGCCAATGTAACACACTCGCGCTCTGTCTTTCCGGCATCGAGACAGCTCTTGTATTCTGTATTCACCTGTTCTAATCTGTCCAACTCTTCCCTACTGTAAGTTGTCCATGCATTTTTTCTGTCCATGTCGTTCTCCTCCTGTTCTATCGTTACTGTTCACACGATGTGCGACCAGCAACGGCATCTCGCCATTTTAAATCGCCTTTTGGCATGGGGAGAGATGCATTCAAGTCAAAACACGCATCTTCCGTGTCAATCAGCGGAGTGATTGATACGGAAGTGAACAGTAACAATCTATCTTCTATGCTATTTCAAAAAATCTATAAAGAAACAGCCCAAACTAAATCCACAAGCTTACCTGTGAACTACAGTCCGGGCTCTTCTCATTTATCTTACCACTCGAATTTCTTCTCGAAGTATGCTTTCAGATCTTCAATCTTAACTCTTTCCTGTTCCATTGTGTCACGGTCACGTACTGTAACAGCTCCGTCTTCCTCGGAATCGAAGTCGTATGTTACGCAGAACGGAGTACCGATCTCGTCCTGACGACGGTAACGTTTTCCGATATTTCCACGATCATCGAACTCACAGTTGTAGTACTTGGATAACTCTGCAAATACTTTCTCTGCGCCTTTGTTCAGTTTCTTGGAAAGTGGGAGCACACCGATCTTAACCGGAGCCAGTGCCGGATGGAAATGAAGTACAGTTCTCATATCCGGTTTCTCTTCTGTTCCGATATTCTCCTCATCATATGCACTGCAAAGGAATGCAAGTACAACACGGTCAGCACCAAGTGATGGCTCGATAACGTATGGAATGTATTTCTCCTTTGTCTCATCATCAAAGTATGTCATATCCTGTCCGGATACATTCTGATGCTGAGTCAGGTCATAATCTGTACGGTCAGCGATTCCCCACAGCTCACCCCATCCGAATGGGAAAAGGAACTCAACGTCTGTAGTAGCCTTACTGTAGAAGGAAAGCTCTTCCTGATCATGGTCACGGTAACGTACTTCCTCATCTTTCAGTCCAAGAGATGACAGCCAGTTCAGGCAGAAGCTCTTCCAGTAATCAAACCACTCAAGGTCTGTGTCCGGTTTGCAGAAGAACTCAAGCTCCATCTGCTCGAACTCTCTTGTACGGAATGTAAAGTTACCCGGTGTGATCTCGTTACGGAAAGATTTACCAATCTGTCCGATACCGAATGGAAGTTTCTTTCTGGATGTACGCTGTACATTCTTGAAGTTTACAAAGATACCCTGTGCTGTCTCAGGACGAAGGTATACTGTGTTCTTCGCATCCTCTGTAACACCCTGGAATGTCTTGAACATCAGGTTGAACTGACGGATATCTGTAAAATCATGCTTTCCGCAAGTCGGACATGGAATGTTATTATCCTCGATAAATGCTGCCATCTGCTCCTGTGACCATCCGTCTACAGAGTTCTCAAGCTCGATTCCATTCTCTGCTGCATAATCTTCAATAATCTTATCTGCACGGAAACGCTCATGACACTGCTTACAGTCCATCAGCGGATCACTGAATCCTCCAAGATGTCCGGAAGCAACCCATGTCTGTGGGTTCATAAGGATTGCACAGTCAACTCCAACATTGTATGGATTCTCCTGAATGAACTTCTTCCACCATGCTCTCTTCACATTATTCTTAAGTTCAACACCAAGATTACCATAATCCCATGTGTTGGCAAGTCCGCCGTAGATCTCAGAACCCGGATATACGAATCCTCTTGACTTTGCAAGTGCTACGATCTTGTCCATTGTCTTTTCAACCATTGTATGTTCCTCACATTCTTCTTTATCATTTACATTATTTACATAACTTATGCACTCCGGTTAATCTTTTTACAGAAGTTATTCACATCTTCCTTTAAAGATATTCCCCTTTGTACATCAATGTTTCCTATTATAACGACTAATGCCTTATTTTTCAAGCTGTTTTAGGTACTTCTCTTTATGTTTCCGCTTATATTCATACATAACTTCATCTGCTCTTTGCAGAATCTCATCTGTAGAAACAATATCATGTCTTTCAGGGAGTTCTATAATACCATAACTGAAGCTCTTCGGATAATCACCAGCACCTTCCCGACGAAACGCTTCATGTATATTTCTAAACTTTTCCTGCATGGTCTCTTGAGAACAGTTCAAAAGCACAACACAGAACTCATCACCGCCAAGACGCACGAACAGATCTCCCGGCCGGATATTTGCCTTCACCGTCTCAACGAAATGCAGCAGGTAGCGATCCCCTTCCTGATGCCCGAAATGATCATTCACATATTTCAAATGATCAAGATCACAATAACAAAAGACAATCTTCTCACCTGTAGCAAGCATCGTCTCCGCTCGTTCATGGAACAGATGACGATTTCCAATCCCTGTAAGTTTGTCTCTGTAAGCCTCTTCTTCAACTTCCTCTTCTCGTTCTTTCAACTGCTTTGTCATTATATTAAATGCTTCTGAGAATTCTCCCATATAAGAAACGCTCTGAGAATAATCTCCTTTCGCCACCTGCTTTGCCTGCCAGGTGAGATGGTTCAGATTTGCATGGATATTCTTCAGATTCTCACAGAGGAAATTATCTCGTCCCGGTGCTTCAATTGACAGATTTCCCTTTGAAATCTCCGCTGAATAATGCTTCATCTCTTTCATTGCCTTGTCGAGATATTGCAGTCCCATTCCAAGCTTATGAAAAGATTCATCCAGGCATTCAAGATCCAGCTTCGCATTCTCAGAATCATATATAATATCCCTCAGATATTCAAATAATATCTCACAGTTTTTCTCTTCCATAACTAACTGTCACCTTCTCTTACATCTGCCTGGAAACGGCAGACACGGCCTCCTGTAGCCCAGCAGTCCGTTTCCACTGCTACATATTCCTTTCCAGAGTATAAAGATAAAATTCCGGAAATAAATCCTTCATCATAATTGCAGACAGTCTCACCAAGCACCGGAAGCCCCGAGCAGTCCGCATCTTCCGAGACGGTCAGAATGATCTGCCGCTCTCCTCGTCTACTGATTCAATACGGAGTACTCCAATCTTCATTTCTGCCATCTTCTTCTGGAGTTCACCCACAAACTGATCCAGCGGCTGATTCAGATTCAGCATCTTACGTGCAAAAAATTCTCCCGCTTTCCTTCCCGCATTCCGGAAAATCTCAACCTGCTCCTCTCTTCCGTAACGTACCGCAAGCTCATCCTTTATAGAATATTCCAATAACCGATATACAATCACAGGGAGTTCTCCTCCAAGATTCCCCCTGCTGTTCTCATCATATTCAAGGTAGTCTTCGAAAGAAATCGGTTTTTTTTCCTTCATAAAAATGTTCTCGTCCATCATTTTTCTCTTTTCTTTCCTCTGCTACTATTACATTTACAACAAAATACGCTCGTTTCACACTGTCATGTAACAGGTGATATAACCGTAGTATAGCATGATTTTTTTCTTGATTCAACAATTGCATAATGTCTTAAATGTTGTTGAGAATTTTTAAATAATACCCCAAATATCACAGCAATGTCTGCAGTATCTCCAGAGACTTGAACTCCTTATCTACATACATCTTCATCAACCGTCCCATCACGCGTCCAAACTTCTCCAGCACTTCCGGCTTCACGTTAAATGTATATAATTTCTCAATTGTACTGGATTCAATATACTGCATCGTATACAGCGTAGAACCGTCAAGAAACATTCCGTCTCTCACTTCTCCGTCACATTCATTACACACAAGTCCGCCCTTCGCCGCGCTGAACACTGCCGGTCTCGTCCGGTCGCCACACTGTACACACTGGAACACCTGCGGTCCTTGTCCGTTGATTGTCAGCACTTTCAACTCGAAAATGTAACGGATCAACTGATTCGGAAGATGTGGATTTGTCAGCGCACGCATCGTCTGATAAAGTAATTTTAAAAGTTCCCGCTCTCATCCGTTCCCTCGCATAGTAATTCGCAACCTCAAGAAATAAAGCATAATATGCGCTACCACATCTGCTCTCAATTCCGAAAAATAATTGGATACATTTACAGACTGAATTGTGTAGGAAGAACGACCTTCATACATCGTGAATTCACCGAAAGTAAATGGATTCACCGCTCCCACCAATGGACTGTTCGGTCTTCTTGATCCCTTTGCAAAGGCTGAGATCTTCCCCTGTTCTTTTGTAAGTATGACAACTCTGCGGTCGTACTCGCCCACCGGTGCGACAGAAAGCACCATTCCTGTCAAAACGATCTGATTCACGATGAAATTCACCTTCTTTCTGCTATATTTGTAAAGATGTTGGAGACAAAACCCACAACTACGATGCCTGCGGATACTTCGTGCAACGCATTTCCAATATCTTCTAATATATCCGATTTCGCGTGTAAATACAAGGAGCTGTTCTAGGGGGGGATTTTTTTGGGATATGAGTTTTGCTGGATATTTGACACATGTTAAGATTTTGGAAAACCAGACCAAGAGAAACTTGCTATAAATCATCTATTTAACCTTGATTCCCTGAATCTGCTTTTCAATTATTCCCATATCATATTCTTCAGCGTATTAGCGACTTACGTCGCTAGATATGCTAAAAAGCGGCAGCCACCAACCTCTCAGTCAGCAGCTGCCGCTCTCATCATTCTTTTTATTCTTTATCTTCAAAGGCTTCTTTCATCTTATCCATGAATCCTTTTTTCTTGCCCTTTTTCTCTGATTTCTCAGATTTTGTAGCAAGGTCATCATGCTGATGAAGTGTATTTCCACTAAGCTCATCGAATTTTCTCAGAGCCTCTTTCGCCTCTGCGCTTAATCTCTCCGGTGTCTGGATCACTAATGTTACATAATGATCTCCTCTTACCTGAGCATTTCTAAGAGATGGAACTCCCTTTCCTTTCAGACGTACTTTTGTATCTGTCTTTGTTCCCGGTTTTACTGTGTAGAGAACGTCTCCGTCTACGGTTGGAATCTTCACATCACCACCGAGTGTAGCCACTGCGAAAGAAATCGCAACGGTTGAGAAGATATGCATATCCTGTCTCTGGAAGATTGGGTGTCTGGATACGTTAACCTCAACGAGGAGATCTCCTCTCGGTCCGCCATTAACTCCCGGTTCTCCTTTTTCACGGATGCGTACGCTCTGTCCGTTATCAATACCTGCCGGAATCGTAACTTTGATCTTCTTTCTGCTGGATGTATATCCTGTACCTGCACATTTCGGACATTTCTCTTTCACGATCTTACCGGAACCACCACAGTTAGGACACGTCTGTACATTCTGTACGGTTCCAAAGAAGGACTGGGATGTATATACGACCTGACCTTTACCGCCGCACTTTGGACATGTCTCCGGTGATGTTCCAGGCTTTGCACCTGTGCCGTGACAGTCTTCGCAAGGATCTTTCAGCACAAGATCCAGTTCTTTCTCGCATCCGAAGACAGCTTCCTCGAATGTGATGCGAATGCTCTTTCTGATATTAGCCCCTTTCATAGGACCGTTGCTTGCGCCACCTCTTCTGGAACCACCGAACATATCTCCGAAGATATCTCCGAAAATGTCGCTGAAATCTGCTCCATTGAAGTTAAATCCGCCGCCGAATCCACCTGCTCCGCCGCCGGCACCGCCATCAAATGCAGCGTGGCCGAACTGATCGTACTGACGACGTTTGTCAGCGTCACTCAGAACGGCATAGGCTTCGGAAGCCTCTTTGAACTTTATTTCTGCTTCTTTATCCCCTGGATTCATATCTGGATGGTACTTCTTCGCAAGCTGGCGGTATGCTTTCTTGATTGTAGCATCATCTGCATCTTTGCTTACGCCGAGCACCTCATAATAATCTCTCTTTGCCTCTGCCATAACACAAATACTAACCTTTCTGTATCTCTTTCTTAACCTCAAGAAATTCTACGAAGCTACAAAGCTCCGTAGAATTTCTCTTCATGCTTCATTTATCTGATGCCCTGCTGCCTGTTTCTCTTCTGTCTTACCGGCATCTTTTCTATATTTTAGACTTCTTTGTAGTCTCCGTCTACAACATCATCACCCTGGAAACCATCCGGAGCCGGACCAGCTTCTGGTGTAGGACCAGCCTGTGCACCTGCTGCAGCACCTGCCTGCTCATACATCTTTGTGAACAGTTTCTGTGCGCTCTCCATCAGTTTTTCTTTCGCAGCTTTGATCTCTGCTACCTGCTCTTCTGTTGTGTTCTCCGGAGCAGATTTTGCAAGGATATCTTTCAGTGCCTGAACGTCAGCCTCTACAGCTGCCTTCTCTGTAGCATCGACTTTGTCGCCAACCTCTTTGATTGCCTTCTCTGTCTGGAATACCATAGCGTCTGCTTCGTTTCTTGTATCGATTGCTTCTTTACGTTTCTTATCCTGAGCCTCGAATTCAGCTGCTTCTTTTACAGCTTTATCGATATCGTCATCAGACATATTAGAACCTGCTGTGATTGTAATATGCTGCTCTTTACCTGTTCCAAGATCCTTAGCAGATACATTTACGATACCATTTGCATCGATATCGAATGTAACTTCGATCTGCGGGATTCCACGTGGAGCCGGCGGGATTCCATCAAGTCTAAACTGTCCGAGGGACTTGTTGTCTCTTGCGAACTGTCTCTCACCCTGTACAACGTTGATGTCTACAGCTGTCTGGTTATCTGCTGCTGTTGAGAAGATCTGGCTCTTCTTTGTCGGGATTGTTGTATTTCTCTCAATCAGTCTTGTAGCTACACCACCCATTGTCTCAATAGACAGTGACAGTGGAGTTACATCAAGAAGAAGGATGTCTCCTGCGCCTGCATCTCCTGCAAGTTTACCACCCTGTACGGAAGCACCAAGTGCTACACACTCGTCTGGGTTAAGGGATTTGCTAGGCTCTTTGCCTGTCAGTCTCTTAACTTCTTCCTGAACAGCCGGAATACGTGTTGATCCACCAACGAGAAGTACCTGTCCAAGCTCGGAAGCTGTGATTCCTGCGTCAGAAAGTGCACGTCTTACCGGTTCCTGAGTCTTTTCTACGAGGTCTCTTGTCAGCTCGTCGAATTTAGCTCTTGTAAGGTTCATATCGAAATGCTTCGGTCCTTCAGCTGTTGCTGTGATGAACGGAAGGTTGATATTTGTTGTTGTTGCACTTGAAAGCTCTTTCTTTGCTTTCTCTGCAGCTTCTCTTAATCTCTGAAGAGCCATCTTATCTGCAGAAAGATCTACGCCTTCTTTTGCCTTGAAGTCTGCAAGCATGTAATCTGTGATCTTCTGGTCGAAGTCATCTCCACCAAGTCTGTTGTTACCGGCTGTTGAAAGTACTTCGATAACTCCATCACCGATCTCGATAACGGATACGTCGAATGTACCACCACCAAGGTCGTAAACCATGATCTTCTGCTCTTTCTCGTTGTCAAGACCATAAGCAAGTGCAGCTGCTGTAGGCTCGTTGATGATACGTTTTACATCAAGTCCTGCGATCTTACCTGCATCTTTTGTAGCCTGACGCTGAGCATCGTTGAAGTAAGCCGGAACTGTGATAACAGCTTCTGTCACTTTCTCACCAAGGTATCCTTCTGCATCTGCTTTCAGTTTCTGAAGGATCATTGCAGAAATCTCCTGTGGAGAATATTTCTTGTCGTCAATATCTACTTTATAATCTGTTCCCATCTCTCTTTTGATGGATGAGATTGTTCTTGCTGCGTTTGTTACAGCCTGACGTTTTGCAGGCTCACCTACAAGACGCTCTCCTGTCTTTGTAAATGCTACAACAGACGGTGTTGTTCTTGCGCCTTCTGTATTCGCGATAACTGTTGGCTGTCCACCTTCCATAACGGCTACACAGCTGTTTGTTGTACCAAGGTCAATACCAATAATTTTTCCCATGATAATTTCCTCCTCTATCTATCTCTGAATCTTGTTAAAAATCAAATTAGTTTGCTACTTTTACCATGCTGTGTCTTACAACACTCTCACGGTACATGTAACCTTTCTGGAATTCTTCTGCGATGATGTTCTCACCGAACTCATCATCTTCCACATGCATCACTGCGTTGTGGAAATCCGGATTGAATTCCTGACCAACTGCCTCGATTGGTTTTACTCCAACGGATTCCAGTGTAGTCATAAGCTGTTTGTAGATCTTCTCCATTCCTTCTACGAACGGAGCATTCTTCTCCTCCTTCGGTACGGAACCAAGTCCACGCTCGAAGTTGTCTACAACCGGAAGAATCTTTTCTATGATATCTTTCGCTCCGATCTCGTACATCTGGGATTTCTCCTTCTCAGATCTCTTGCGGAAGTTATCAAACTCTGCCATCTGACGAGTAATGCGGTCTGTAAGTTCCTCGATCTTCTCGTCTTTCTTGTCCTTCTTCTCTTTCTTTCCGAAGAACTTTTTCTTACCTTCTGATGCTGCTTCTGAATCTCCTTCAGTCTCAGTTGCTTCCTCTGTTGCTTTTTTCGCTTCAGCCTCAACTCCCTGGGCATCTTCTGTTTCTACTGTCTCTTCAGCTTCTGCCTGCTCTTTTGCAGCCTTTGCTTTTGCCTCTTCAACAGCTTCTTTTACCATATCTTCTTTGCTCATGTTCTCTGTCACCAGCTTTCTACCTTCCTATTATTACTCTTTGGGTTCTTTATTATAAATCGCATCCAACTCACTTTGCAGCGTTTTCAGCGTCTTCATGACATGTTCATAATCCATTCTCTTCGGACCGATGATTCCAATCGTTCCTTTCATACCTTCTCCCAGCTCATATGTGGCGGTAACAACACTGCAGTCTTTCATGGTCTTAACCGGAGTTTCATCTCCGATATAAACCTGTATGCCGTTGTTCTCCTCACTTGCCAGTGTCTCTGTCACCAGATCTGCCAGCTGCTGTTTCTCTTCAAATGCACTGATGATCTCCTGTGCGCTCTGCTTATCACTAAGCTCCGGATATTTGAAAATATTCGTTGCGCCGCTTGTGTAGATCTCCATGTCATTATCTACATGAATGATCTCTGCCACTGCATCCAGTACATGACCGACAACCTCACTGTGGATACCAGCCTGTTCTTTCAATCTGGCAATCAGACCTAATGTAATCTGATCAATGGATAATCCATTCAGTGTCGTGTTCAGAAGCATATTCAGCTTCAACAGATTCTCATTACTTAAGGTTTCTCCAACTTCAATGATCTTATTCTTGATCACATTACCACCAAGTACGATGACTGCTACGATCTGTTCTTCATCCACCTGTGATAGCTGAATGAACTTCAATGTGTTCCGGCTGTTGACCGGTGCGGAAACCATCGTCGCATAATTGGTGTTCGAAGCAAGAACCTTTGCTGCCTGCTGGAGTACCTTCTCGACCTTATCGGTCTTCTCAAGAAGTGCATCCTCACGTCTGCTGATCTCCTGCTCCTTGTTCTCCATCAGAAGATCTACATAAAAGCGATATCCCTTATCTGATGGAATTCTTCCTGCCGATGTGTGTGGCTGGAAGATGTAACCAAGATCTTCCAGATCTGCCATCTCATTCCTTATCGTTGCGGAACTTAATTTCAAATCTGTGTATTTTGAAAGGGTTCGTGATCCGACCGGTTCGCCAGTCTCCAGATAATTCTGTATAATGGCTTTCAATATCGTAAGTTTTCTTTCACTTAATTCAGCTTCTACAGACATCTCTGCGTTCCCCTTTCTTCTCATCTTTGTTTGTTATTAGCACTCTTTGTTTTTGAGTGCTAACACCTTACAGATATTAAGATAGCACCTCGATTTCTGTTTGTCAACACTGATTGTTATTTTTATAAGTTTTTTATTTTCTTCTTATTTTATTAATAGGATGCTTTTTGGGGGAGGAATGTGATTTTATAGAAATGTTGTTGACTTGGATTGTAATTTTGTGAATTCCAGGCAAGCTTATAGCCAAATCATAAGTTGACTTGAATTATGATACATAAAATCCAGGTCAAAGACAAGTTTATTTAACTTACACTAATTGACCTGGATTTTAAAACCTGCTATCTATACTATCCCCTGATCTGCCCGTTTCCGAAGATAATATACTTTGTTGTTGTCAATGCTTCGAGTCCCATCGGGCCTCTTGCATGAAGCTTCTGTGTGCTGATTCCGATCTCTGCACCGAATCCGAATTCGAATCCGTCTGTAAATCTTGTTGATGCATTTACATAAACCGCTGCCGCATCGATCTCATCCTGGAATCTCAATGCATTGTCGTAATCCTTTGTAATAATGGATTCAGAATGTCCTGTATTATATGTATTGATATGTGTGATTGCCTCATCGATGGAATCAACAATCTTTACAGAAATAATTGCATCCAGGTACTCTGTTCCCCAGTCTTCTTCTGTTGCCGGAATAATCTCTGAACTGATTGCCTGTGCTCTCTCATCTCCACGTATCTCTACACCATGTTCCTTCAGTCTTGTTACAATCTTCGGCAAAGCTGCATCTGCTATCTTGGAATGAATCACAAGTGACTCACATGCATTGCACACACCAAGACGCTGTGTCTTCGCATTTTCGATAATGTCTGTTGCCATCTTAATATCTGCTGTCTCATCAACATATACATGACAGTTTCCGGTTCCTGTCTCGATTACCGGAACCGTACTGTTTGCGACAACATTTGCAATGAGTCCCGCTCCGCCTCTTGGGATCAGGACGTCGATCCAGCCATGCATCTTCATCATCTCATTTACAACTTCTCTGCTTGTATCTTCCACAAGAAGGATGAGATCCTGAGATAACTTCTCTTTGCGGAGTCCTTCCTTGATTGCACGGGTAATTGCCTGATTGGAATGAATCGCATCACTTCCTCCGCGAAGAATTACCGCATTTCCTGTCTTGAAGCAAAGTCCGAATGCATCTGCTGTCACATTCGGTCTGGATTCATAGATAATTCCGACAACGCCAAGCGGTACGCGCTTCTTTCCGATGCGAAGTCCGTTCGGTCTTGTCTTCATGCCAAGCACTTCTCCGATCGGATCATCAAGTGCTGCAATCTGACGCAGACCTTCTGCCATGTCTTCAATTCGCTGTTCCGTCAGAGCCAATCGGTCAATCAAAGACCGCTTCACGCCTTTCGCTTTCGCAGCTTCGATATCCTTTGCATTCTCCTGTAAAATCAATTCTCTCTCTTCTACAAGTTCATTCGCTACTGCGAGAAGCCCTCTGTTCTTTGCCTTCGTTCCAAGCTTTGCTGCCTCACGGGATGCACTCTTTGCAAGTCTTCCAAGCATCTGCATATATGTCTCCATTTTATTGCTCCTTTCATCAGCCTGCCGTTAAATATCTCTATCAGTTTCCATTCAGGAATGCCTCGGCATTTCTGCAATCCTGCCAGAGGCTATGTCGAGAGTATACCACATACCTTTTCTTTTTTCTATATTATATCAGTATTTCGCTTTATCTTTTTCACGTATTAACGTATTAGTGCATTTCTATGAAAACAAACATCAGATGTTTATTCCGATGTTTGTTTTCTTATTCTATAATATTTTTCATCCAGATATCTCTTAAGAATCCGCCATATTTTTCCTTCGTAAGCATCTTCTGATACCCCTGTTTCATGACATTTGATCTGCTGAAAACATTTTCCGGATGCACCGTACAAAGCAGGTAGCGATATCCCATCTGTCTCAAATCACCTTCCGCGTGCTGCATCATTTTATATTGTAAACAGTGCCCTCGAAACTCTGGTAATACAGCCGCCGTATCCATCATAGCACAAAGCTTCAGTTTCTCTTCCTCTATTCCAAGATCATATCCCAGATTATCCGGGTGAGCGCCCGGTAAAATTACGAAAAACATAGCTCCTGCCTTGCCCTCTTCATCAACAGCAAGATATAAAAGACCTCGTTCCTTCTTCATCCAAAAATCAAATTCTTCATACGGTTCTGCGACAAACCATTCCGGAACGTTCATCTCCTGGTCTACCTTATTCACAATTTCGTACGCTTCTCGTAAGCGCTCTCTTCCAACGCGAATTATCTTTATCATCAATAAATCTTCCTATTTTGTAATCACTTCTGTTCATTTATGTCTAATGCTTATACACTAAAATTATTTTTACAGTTCTTGTAGTCCTGCAAAAAACAATTCATAAGGGTCATCCTCTCCTGTAAGCACCGGTGAATTCTCTCCGCCACCATTCGTACTGCGCTTCATTGCGGCATAAAATTCATCTCCGGCCTGTACAATATCCATCGGATAAAGTTCATAACCCGTCTCACGACATACAGAGCAGAATCCTCCAAGAGGATCTTCTGCATCCTTTGTCTTTATGAACTGTTCTCTTAATTTATCATCATGTCTTGCTTTGCGCTGTAATTCATCTAAAGCTTCTACTGCGTTCATCTCTCTCCTCATTCTGCTCTGTTTTTCGTGGTATTTGTTTCAGCCTCACTTCCAATATGTGTTTAAGTATTCCTCTGTTTGCTCCTCTGTTAATTTATACTCTTTCCGAACATTATTAAACGTCTCTATTCTAGAAGCATTCAAATTTTGACACGTTCTAATAGTTGCTGCTATTCCTTGCTGAATTCCATCTTTCACTCCATCATCATACATTTCCTGTATTGCCTTACACATATCTACCGTCTCCTCCTTCTGCTCTGTTTCACCTGGTATTTGTTTCATGTTCAAAAATGCTTTCATCGCCTGACTCGTTTCATAGTCAACGTTCTGAAAGAACTTTTTATTTTCATCAATATAGTGTTTCAGTTCTTCCTTACTGTCCCTATATCTTAGCATAGTTAATATCACTTGTAAATCATCCGAAAATTTTTCAACGTCTTCCAATCTTTCTGCATCTACAAGATTGATTTTATAATTGGGAAGATATTTCTCCAAAATTTCTTTCTCTTCTTTCGTTCCTTCCAACCGAAACATATCATACAGATCAACAGGTCCATCCCACGGTTCTGAACCATAATAAAAGACTAATGAAATAATCGGTATCAATCGATCTTTTTTTCGAAATCGCGACAGATATTCTCCTGCGGTAAGATGCTCCAACGGCTGTCCTGTTTTTTGTTCTGTTTTCGTCGGTCATTAAAGTTTTTCCAATTATTCCGAATCTGTGTTTCATAATCCATTCCATCATAAAGCATTACCTTGTGCGGCATTGCATAATGAACCATATCTTGTGATTCATTCGCAAGAAGTACAAATGTAGCCTGATTCCGCCATTTCATAATGATATCGCGGTATTTTTTCATGTTCTTTGTTTTCCCGGTTCGATTTTTCACACTAACAGATGAAACAGGATTCACTTCTTCCAAATCCTCTGGCAATATCACCTGCCTTCCACCATAAATCACACCATTAAATAAATTCGCAAATCTTTTCTTCTCACTTAGCCAGATATTCACATTAACATCTGCTTTTCCCATAGACGCTTCCTCCTGGTTTCTTATTCTTTTGTTATTTTGTAACTCATCAAAATGGAATCTCCTGCTGATACAGCCTTGAATATGAGATAAAGTTATCCTTTCGATAACACATTCAGACAAATGAAATATAGAAAATATATGTCTGAGATTTTGATGTGGATTTACTATAGCAGAATAAAATAACAATGTCAACGTAAAAAAGCTACCAACTACAAGATCCAACTCCATTCGTTGTTATCGTAGTCGATAGCTTTCTCTTTTCACTTTTATTCAATTTCTGTAGTTGTCTTCTGGATTCAAATCACTCAACTAAGTACTTGTTTCTTACTCGAACCCCAAGTCTAACGCTCACAGATTCCTCTATAAATTTTCTCTGCTGTCATCGGCAGTTCTCTGATGATCACGCCTGTCGCATTCTGGATCGCATTGCTGATTGCCGGTGATGGTGTATTGATTACAATCTCTCCGATGGACTTCGCTCCGAACGGTCCTGTCGGCTCATAGCTGCTCTCGAACTCTACGCGGATTGTTCCAACATCAAGACGAGTTGGAATCTTATACTGCATCAAAGAATTGCTGAAGTTCTTTCCCTTCTCGTTATATACAACATCTTCATACAGTGCCATACCGATTCCCTGTGCGATTCCGCCTTCCACCTGTACACGCGCAAGGTTCGGATTTATAACTGTTCCGCAGTCTACGACTGCTACATAATCGATCAGTTCAAGCACACCTGTCTCTTTGTCGATCTCAACTTCTGCCATACCAACCATGAATGGCGGTGGAGATACCGGTGAGGAAAATGCTTCGCTTGCGGAAAGTGGTGCGTTGCTGAAGCACATTACATTATTTCCAATCTGACTTCTTGAAATCTGCTTTCCTGTTGCCAGCTCTGTCACATATTCTCCATCGAAATCTACATCTTCCGGCTTGCATCCGAGATACTCTGCTCCACGCTCGCAGATTTTCTTGCGAAGGGATTCACAAGTCTTAACAACTGCCTGTCCTGTTACATAAGTTGTACTGGATGCATATGAACCACAGTCGTATGGAGAGATGTCTGTATCTACTCCGAATACAACAACTTCTTCCGGTTTACATTCAAGACACTCTGCTGCCATCTGGCAAGGATCGTATCGCATCCTGTTCCCATATCAGTAGCTCCGATGATCAGACTGTAGAATCCGTCATCATTTACTTTGATTTCAACCGCACCTGTATCTACTGCTGAGATTCCGGATCCCTGCATGGACATAGCAACTCCGACGCTGCGTACTTTTCCATTTCCCATATCACGGTATGGATACTTTTCATCCCAGTTGATCATTTCTTTTGCTCTTGCAAGACATCTGTCGAGTGTACAGCTGTTTGCGATTTCTCCATAATATGCCGGCATCTTGTTGCCCTGGCGTACCATGTTCTTCTCACGAAGCACTGTTGGATCCATTCCGAGAACTCCTGCAAGTTCATTTACAGCTGACTCTACAGCAAACTGTCCCTGTGTTGCTCCGTATCCACGGTAAGCTCCAGCTGACATTACATTTGTGTAAACAACGTCATATGTAAAGCGGAATGCCTCTGCCTTTCCATAAAGCGGAATAGACTTGTGACCGGAAAGACCTACGGTTGTCGGTCCGTGCTCACCAAATGCTCCAGTGTTGGAAAGTGTATAGAGATCGATTGCTTTAATATTTCCTTCTTTATCCGCTCCCAGACGTACATGAAGTTCCATCTCATGACGCGGTGAAGAAGCGATCAAAGACTCTTCTCTTGTGTAAATGATCTTCGCAGGTTTTCCTGTCTTCCATGTGACAAGTGCCGGATAAACTTCGGAAACTACAGTCTGCTTCGCACCGAATCCTCCACCGATTCTCGGCTTGATCACACGTACTTTGCTCTTCGGAATATCGAGTGCATGAGCAAGGATTCTTCTTGCATGGAACGGAACCTGTGTAGATGAAACGACATTTAATCTTCCGTATGCATCTAAATATGTATAAGTACGGAAAGTCTCCATCATCGCCTGTTGGTTCGCCTTTGTATGATAAACGCGATCGATCACGTGATCACATTTTGCAAGAACTGCTTCTACGTCTCCATCTCCACATACATCATGTGCACAGAGATTTCTCTTATTGTCTGCGCCAACCGGGCAGAGGCTTCTCCAGTTATCTTCCGGATGCACAAGGATTGGATTATCCTTTGCTGTACGGAAATCAAGTACCGGTTCAAGAACCTCATACTGGATCTTAACAAGCTTCATTGCTTTCTTAACAGCTTCTTCGGATGTTCCGGCTACAATCGCAGCTGCATCTCCAACGAAACGCATTCTCTGGTCTAGGATCAGACGGTCATACGGACTTGGTTCCGGATAGGTCTGACCAGCCATTGTAAATCTTTTATTCGGACAATCTTTATATGTAAGAACACATTCGATTCCAGGTACTGCCTCGGCACGAGCTGTATTAATATCCTTAATTAATGCATGCGCATATGGACTTCTGATTACTTTAACGATGAGACAGTCTGACGGCGCAAGATCATTTGTATAAACACTTTTTCCTGTAACAAGTGCAGCAGCATCTTTCTTTACAAGAGGACGGTTTACAATCTTCAGGGATTCTATAGCTTCTCCTTTTTCCTGATTGCTGTGGACAAATTCCGGTTTCTCAGGAATCAGATTCTGAACTTTATCTATTCTTTCCATTCTTACTCCTCCCCGCCCATTTTCTTTACTGTAATGTTAACTGCTGTATTTCTGACTTCCATATATTTCTGGATTGCACGAAGCTGTCCCATGTATCCTGTACAGCGGCACAGATTTCCTGCCAGATATTCTTTGATTTCTTCTATAGAAGGGTTCTTCAATTCACGGAACATTGCGAGCACGTTCATAATGAATCCAGGGGAACAGAATCCACACTGCTCTGCACCTTCCTGTGCAAGAAATGAGCCGAATTCTGCTGCTTCTTTCTCCACACCCTCAAGTGTTGTCACTTCATGTCCGTCAATGCTTGCTGCAAGAACAGAACATGACAGGCGGGATTTTCCGTCGATCCATACCGTACACAAACCACAGTTTGTTGTCTCGCATCCACATTTCACACTCTTACATCCAAGATCACGCAGAAGATTCAACAGGACTGTATCTGCAGCGATCTCTGTACTTACTTTCTTTCCATTCAGGGTAAACTGTACTTCCATCCTATTTCTCCTCCGCATTATATTCATCTAAAATTGAGCGCATCTCTCTGCGAAGCAGAACCTCCGCAAGGTGCTGTCTGTACTCCGCACTTCCGCGCATATTGCTCCCATAAGTAAATTCTGCTGCCACACGTTTTGCATACTCTGTGAGCTGCTCGTCTGTAGCATCTTTCGGAATCTCCCACTGCTTTTCAAGCAATGCCGCTTTCATCGGTCTTGCTCCTACCGAAAAGAACCAGGACTCTTGACCTCTGTAAATTCCTGTTACGACAGAACATGTCAGTACCGGGAAATCTGTCTTTGTCTGACGAATTGATTCATAACGGAATTTTCTCTTGCTCTTTCTGACGATCACGGATACAAGAATATCCTTATCTGCTTTTCTGTTTACAAACTCAGAAAGTCGAACAGTTCCTCCATTATATAATTCCACAAATGTATCCAGTGCCAGTAATGCAGTCAGCACATCAGAAAATCCGTATCTTCCATAGATACTGCCTCCAACTGTTGCCTGATTTCTAAACTGAACTCCAACAATATGACGAAGGCTTTCTGCAATTCCGTCCCCATAGAATTTTCTCAGCCCCTCATGCTCTTCCAGCTGGCGCAGTGTACACATTGCTCCAATGCGGATACATGGTCTGTCTCCTCAATCTCATTCAAACCAAGTTCCGACATATCAATGATTGTCTTCACTCTTGCATTTCCTAATCTCATCCACATCATGCCGCCCATGATACGACTGTTTCTTGCCTGATTCAGCTCGTAAGCCTCCTCCAGTGTCTTAACTTTCACGTAATTACCGATTGTTAACACAGTAGGTCTCCTTCCTATCTACATACCTTTTCCAAGGATCGCGGTTCTCATCCTCGCAATTTTCTCTTGTTATCTTATGTCGTTTCTTGCGATTGTTTTTCAAAAAACAAACATGCAAGCATAAAAAAAAAAGTGCAAATGAAACAGCTTTGTCATTCACACATCTAGCGAATTAATGATATCATATATATAAGAAAAAAGTCAAAAAATCGGTTATACTTTATTATAATCAATTTTTATAAGGTGTACTTATAACCCGGGTACTATAAATAAGAAAGAAATCCAGAAACCATGTTGACATCATTGTACCCTGGGTGTTATTATTTGCTTAAACACGGAAACGTAGATAGAGGTTGCATTTTTCATAAGTAAGGTGACGGATGTGTCAGGAACAGAAGAACTCATCGGAAAGGGAAAGATGCCGAAAGGGTAAGAATCCTGAGTTCTTGTTCTTGGGCATGACGTGAATAGCGGCATGACTGTCATCGCAAGATGGAGAGCTATCTGAATTATACATAATGTATATTTTGGGACGGCGCATCTTGCCGTTTCTTTTATGTTTATTTACAGTTTACGCATTCTTGCATAGATGTATATTAAACAGTTACTGCTCATGGCTATTATAATTATCGTTCACAAGGAACTTATGCGCAATAACCGTTACTGTTCACACGATGTGCGACCAGCAACGCATCTCGCCATTTTAAATCGCCTTTGGCGATGGGGCGAGATGCATTCAAGTCAAAACACGCATCCTCGTGCAATCAGCGAAGTGATTGACACGGGAGTGAACAGTAACGAATAAATGTCGTTATAAGCACCATCTAAAAGGGTATGACAGATTCATGGAGATATGGTATACTATTTAAAAGGCTGTATGCTATATCAGTTCTTGACTGGAATGCGAAAGGATGGTGAATAATTATGCCATTACCAAAGGAAAGTAATTATACAATAAAAGATATTTATGATTTACCAGAAGGAGAAAGGGCAGAATTAATTGACGGAACTATTTATGATATGGCTCCACCAAGTCGAATGCACCAAAAACTTGTAACAAAATTGACGAGCATTATTGATCGTTATATCAGTGAGAATCATGGAGCGTGCGAAGTGTATCCTGCACCATTTGCAGTATTTTTAAATAAAGATGATAAAACATATGTAGAACCAGATATTTCTGTAATCTGTGATCAGAATAAACTTGATGATAGAGGCTGTAGCGGAGCTCCTGATTGGATTATCGAGATAGTATCGCCAGGCAGTCAGCGAATGATATATGACAAAGTTGTTCAAGTATCGTACTGCCGGTGTAAGGGAATATTGGATCGTTGATCCTGCACAAGAAAAGATATTAGTATATATATTTGGAAAGCAGGAAGATTTCATGCAGTATTCATTTGAAGAAGAGATTCCTGTTGGGATTTACTCTGAATTCAAGATAAATATATCTGAGTTATTGAAACAATGAAAATAGAAAAGTCCTTTCAGAAGAAATAAACTCCTGAAAGGACTTTTTCTGTATCATGCTGCCAATTACACAGATTATCAATCTGAACAGGATCACAGCACCAATTTCTATAACTGGATATTTTTAAAGAGATCTCCAAGGTTTGTTCCGATATCTTCCGCTTTCGGGATCACAACCTTTTCAGCTTTCTCTTCAGCCTTCTCTTTGTCTTCTTCGAGAGCTTTCATGCTAAGCTGATCTTGCCATCTTTGATACCGATGACTTTCACTTCAACTTCATCGCCAACTGTGAGAACATCAGAAGGCATTTTTACACGCTTCTGGGAGATCTGTGAAACGTGAACCAGACCGGAAAGTCCGTTCTCCAACTTTACAAATGCTCCATAGTTCTGAAGTGTTTCTACAGTTCCTTTCAGAACAGTTCCAACCTTCATACTTGCAATTTGTGCATCACGTGCTGCTTTTTCCTTTTCCTTCAGAAGCTCACGTGCAGAAAGGACAAGACGATTATTCGCCTGGTCAACATCGATCACCTGTACTTCGATATCCTTGAGAAGATAATCTTCCAGATTCTCAATATAGGAAAGGGACAGCTTAGAAGCCGGAACGAATCCGCGAAGTCCTTCTACCATTACAATTACGCCACCGTTGACAACACCTTCAATTTTAACAGGAAGAACCGTTTTCTTATCCATATAATCCTGGACTCTGTTCCATGGATTCGCATCATCGAAATGATCTTCATAGTCTGCCATTGTTTCTGTTACTTCATTTGTCTGTAATTCTTTCATTTCTTCGCTCATTAAAAGCACCTCATTTTCTTTTTCTCGTTAATCAAAAGTATAACATATGTATGAGAAAAAATACAACAAAAGAGCCAAAATCCGTGAAGAAAATGAAAATGCGGTTGGATTAATAGAAAAAAAAATGTTACTCTACTTATTGAATAGTGAATTGTCAGGTTTAATACTTAATGAAGAAGCTGTTCATGTAAGATGACAGAATACAGAGATAAATTGATGTGAGTGTAAAAGTAAATAAGAGATAAATTTGAGAAGGAGAGATAGAAAAAATGGCTGAGAAGAAAAAGGTGTATGTTGTAGGTCATAAGAATCCGGATACAGATTCTATTTGTACAGCAATTGCTTATGCAAATCTTAAGACAAAGATTACCGGAGAAACGTATGAGCCTCGTCGTGCAGGGCAGCTTAACGAGGAGACACAATATGTACTGGAACACTTTGGCGTAAAAGTTCCGTTATTGCTTTCTGATCTTAGAGAACAGATTAAAAATGTGGAATTGAAAGAAAGTCAGGAAATTCAGGGAAGCCTCTCAATCCGTACAGCATGGGAAAAGATGTCAGAGATGAATACTCATACGATTCCGATCACACGTAATGGTGTGCTGGAAGGTGTGATCACAAAAGGTGATATTGCGAAATCTTATATGGAAGTCTATGATAACACAATGCTTGCGAAGGCAAGAACACAGTACCGTAATATTGCAGCGGCAGTAGAAGGTGAAATTTTAACAGGAAATGGACATGGTTATTTTTATAAAGGAAAAGTAACTGTTGCAGCATCAAGCAAAGAGTTGATGACAAGCTTTATCGAGAAAGATGATCTTGTTATCATTGGGGATCGAATTGATGCACAGCAGTGTGCAGTTGATCTGGATGCAAGCTGTATGGTAGTCTGCCAGAATGATCCGATCTCAGAAGATATTCTGCGTCAGGCAGAGGCAAAAGAAATTGTCGTTATCTGGACACAGCATGATACATTTACGGCAGCGCAGCATATCAGCCAGAGTATTCCGGTAAGATCTTTCATGACAAAGGATCAACTCGTAACATTCCGTAAGAATGATTATGTAGATGATGTGAAAGAAGTGATGGCACGCAAGCGTTTCCGCGACTTCCCTGTTGTAGATGAAGATGGAAAGTTCTTAGGTCTTGTTTCCAGACGAAGACTTCTCAATGTCAGCAAGAAACAGGTGATCCTTGTCGATCATAATGAGAAGAACCAGGCAGTAGACGGAGTGGAAGAGGCAGATGTCCAGGAGATTATTGATCACCACAGATTGAGCAGTATCGAGACGATCGGACCTGTATTTTTCAGAAATCAGCCGGTTGGATGTACAGCAACAATTGTATCTCAGATGTACGAGGAAAATGGTGTCGAAATAGATCCGGTGAATGCAGGACTTCTTTGTTCCGCGATCATTTCCGATACATTGATGTTCCGTTCCCCAACTTGCACACCACTTGATGAAAGCACAGCGAAAAAGCTTGCAGAGATTGCAGGGATCAATATAGAGAAGCTTGCGCAGGCAATGTTCAAGGCAGGAAGTAACCTGAAAGGAAAGACAGCAGAAGAGATTCTTTTCCTTGATTTCAAACAGTTTACAGTGAATGATACGGTATTTGGTGTTGGTCAGGTGAATTCAATGAGCGAAGAAGAGCTTGAAGAGATTAAGGCAACAGTACTTCCGGAGATGGAAAAGACAAGACAAAATCACAGTCTGGATATGATTTTCTTTATGCTGACAAATATTATTACAGAATCTTCGGAACTGATCTGCTGTGGTAATGAGTCAAGAGAAAAGATTATCGGAGCTTATGATTTGGAAGATAATGCACAGAAACTGATGCTCAAAGGTGTCGTATCACGTAAGAAACAGCTCGTTCCGGCACTTGTATCAGCACTGCAGCAGTAAGAAAGCCTAAGATATTTTCAAATAGAAAGTCAGAACCGTCTCCGTAACAGGGGACGGTTTTCAGGAGGAAAGAGAAATGGCAAAACAGATATGGAAAGCCGGTAATATGGTCTACCCGCTTCCGGCAGTTATGGTAAGTACGGCAGATAAAGAAGGAAATACGAACATTTTTACCGTTGCATGGACAGGAACTGTATGTACAAATCCGGCGATGGTATACATTTCCGTAAGACCGGAAAGATATTCGTATCATATGATTGAAGAGAGCGGAGAGTTTGTGATCAATCTGACAACCGAACAGCTCGCCCATGCGACTGATTACTGTGGTGTGCGCTCCGGACGGGATGTGGATAAATGGAAAGAGTGTCATCTGACTGCGAAAAAGGCAGAGAAGCTTACTTACGCACCGATCATTGAAGAAGCACCGGTCAATATTGAATGTGTAGTGACAAAAATTGAGAAACTTGGAAGTCACCATATGTTTCTTGCAGAAGTGAAAGCGGTTCAGGTGGACGAGTCTATATGGATGAGAAGGGCAAATTCGAACTCAATAAGACAGGTCTTCTGGCATATTCCCATGGAGAATATCTTGGACTTGGAAAAAAGATCGGAACGTTTGGATACAGCGTGAGAAAAAAGAAGACCGTTGACAAACGAACTGCTAAGAAGATCACAACAAAAAATGAATCAAGGAGCAAGAAATCTCCAGAGAAAAGAACTGTGAATAAAAATGCAACATTCAGAAAGAAAGGAAAAGCTAAGAAATGATTTCATTTGAAAATGACTATTCAGAAGGCGCACATGAGGAAATCCTGCGCAGACTGGCAGAAGTAAATAAAGAAGGAATTACAGGATACGGAAATGATTCATATTGTGAATCCGCAAAGGAAAAGATCCGTCAGGCATGTAAATGCCCGGAGGCAGACATTTACTTCCTTGTGGGAGGAACACAGACAAATCAGACAGTAATTGATTCCGTGCTCCAGAGCTATGAAGGCGTTATCGCGGCTGAGACAGGTCATGTTGCATCACACGAGGCGGGTGCGATTGAAGCATCCGGTCATAAAGTACTGACCCTTCCGCAGCTGGAAGGAAAGATTCAGCCCAAAGATGTGGCAGATTATTTGAATCAGTTTTATAGTGATGGGAATCATGAACACATGGTTTTCCCTGGGATGGTCTACATCTCTCACCCAACAGAGTATGGCACACTGTATACACGTGGCGAACTCGCAGAGCTTTCTGATATCTGTCAGCAGTACCATATTCCACTGTATCTCGATGGAGCACGTCTTGGATACGGTCTTGCAGTAGAAGATACAGATGTGACAATGGAAGATATTGCAGAATACTGTGACATTTTCTATATTGGTGGAACAAAGGTAGGTGCCTTTTGCGGAGAGGCAGTTGTATTTACAAAAGAAAATGCACCGAGACATTTTGTGACACTGATCAAACAGCACGGGGCACTGCTTGCAAAAGGCTGGTTCCTTGGTGTTCAGTTTGATACATTATTTACAGATGATCTGTATATGAAAATCAGTAAGAATGCAATCACAACAGCTGCGAGACTAAAAGAAATCCTGAAAGAAAAAGGATATAACTTCTATATTGATTCTCCGACGAACCAGATCTTTGTTGAGATGGAAGACGAGAAGCTGAAAGAACTGGAGAAGAATGTCAGGGTCAGCTTCTGGGAGAAGACGGATGAGAAACATACGGTAGTCAGATTTGCTACGAGCTGGGCGACAGATATGGAGAAGGTTGAGAAGCTGAGGGAGTATTTATAAAAAAGTAAGAATATAAATAATAGCAAATGCAGATAATATGTAGAAGCCTATATAATGAGAATCATTATCATGTAGAAATATTGCGTTTTGTAAAGAAACTTGATAGAATACATATGGTTAGAGAAAGCTAACTGTGTGAATAAATCATGTATACTCCTTTGTCTGTAATACCTGAACACAGGCGAGGGAGTCCTCAGAAAGGATGGACAACTATGAATTATCTGGAAATTGAAAAAGTAATTGGAAGAGAAATTATCGATTCACGCGGAAATCCAACGGTTGAGGCGGAAGTGCATCTTGTAGATGGAACTGTAGCAAGAGGTGCAGCTCCAAGTGGTGCTTCTACCGGAGAATTTGAGGCACTTGAACTTCGTGATGGAGACAAGTCAAGATTCGGTGGAAAAGGTGTTTCCCGTGCGGTAGAAAATATTAATACAACGATCAACAGTGCATTAGTTGGAATGGATGCAGGCGACACTTATGCAATTGATCAGGCTATGATCCAGGCAGATGGAACAAAAGATAAATCAAATCTTGGCGCAAATGCAATTCTTGCGGTTTCAATCGCATGTGCAAGAGCGGCAGCAGATGCACTTGAGATTCCGCTGTACCGTTTCCTTGGAGGAGTGAATGGAAACAGACTTCCTGTTCCAATGATGAACATTGTAAATGGTGGGTGTCATGCACTTTCTTCCGGACTGGATGTGCAGGAGTTCATGATCATGCCGGTTGGAGCACCGTCTTTTAAAGAATGCATCCGCTGGTGTACAGAGGTATTCCATGCACTTGCAGGAATCTTGAAAGACAGAGGACTTGCAACATCTGTAGGCGATGAGGTGGATTTGCCCCGGCACTGAAATCAGACGAAGAAGCAATTGAGACAATTCTTGAGGCTGTGAAGAAGGCCGGATATGAGCCTGGAAAAGACTTCAAGATCGCGATGGATGCGGCATCTTCAGAATGGAAGACAGGGACGATTGGAGAGTATAAACTTCCAAAGGCAGGAACAGTCTATACTTCAGAACAGCTCATTGACCACTGGAAGAAACTGGTAGAGAAATATCCGATCATCTCAATCGAAGATGCACTTGATGAGGAAGACTGGGAAGGCTGGAAAAAGCTGACAGCAGAGCTGGGAGATAAAGTCCAGCTGGTTGGAGATGATCTTTTTGTCACAAATACAGAGAGACTGGCGAAAGGAATTAAGCTTGGATGCGGAAATTCTATTCTGATCAAACTGAATCAGATTGGGTCTGTATCTGAGACTCTTGAAGCAATCAAGATGGCACACAAAGCAGGTTACACAGCAATTTCTTCCCACCGCTCCGGTGAGACAGAGGACACAACGATTGCAGATCTTGCAGTAGCGCTGAATACCTGCCAGATCAAGACCGGAGCGCGAGCCGTTCGGAGCGTGTAGCGAAATATAATCAGTTACTCCGCATCGAGGAAGAACTTGGAACAAGCGCAGTATATCCGGGGAATGACGCATTTAATGTGAAATAACATCAGTAAAATAACCTGACAGTCAGGAAAATCCATGCATTTTATGATCTCAGTGAGATGAAATGCATGGATTTTTGTGCATATATTTCTTTGATTTTCATCTAGATTTTTTTATCTATATGTCATACAATAGAAATGTAATTGCCATCAGGCAACATAATATTTAATAATATTTGGAGGATTTCATTATGAAGAAACCGGTTCTGGTCATTATGGCAGCAGGAATGGGAAGCAGATATGGCGGGCTGAAGCAGATTGACCCGGTAGATCAGGAAGGACATATTATTATGGATTTCTCGATCTTTGATGCAAAACGCGCAGGATTTGAGAAAGTCGTATTTATTATTAAGAAAGAAAATGAAGCAGATTTTAAAGAAGCTGTTGGAAAGAGAATTGAGAAGATCATGGATGTAGCGTATGTATTCCAGGATCTGAACAATCTCCCGGAAGGTTACGAAGTTCCGGAAGGACGTGTAAAGCCTTGGGGAACAGCACATGCTGTTTTAAGTGCGATTGATGAGGTAGATGGACCATTTGCAGTAATCAACGCGGACGATTATTATGGACGTCATGCATTTGAGACGATCTATGAATTCCTTACAACACATGAAGATGATGATAAGTACCGTTATACAATGGTAGGTTATCGTCTGAAGAATACAGTTACAGACAACGGACATGTTGCCCGTGGCGTATGTGAACTCAATGAGGCGAAAGAACTGGTTGGAATCACAGAGCGTACAAAGATCGAGAAGCGTGACGGTGGAATCGCTTTCTCAGAAGACGACGGAGAGACATGGACAACTATCGACGGAGATACTCTTGTATCCATGAATATGTGGGGATTCACAAGAAGTATTTTAGATGAGATCAAAGCAGGATTCCCGGCATTCCTTGAGAAAGGTATTAAGGAGAATCCAATGAAATGTGAGTACTTCCTGCCATCCGTAGTCAGTGACCTTCTGGCAGAGGGCAGAGCAACCGTAAGAGTGCTTGAATCCGAAGATAAATGGTATGGAGTTACATACAAAGAGGACAAGCCGGTTGTAGTTGCAGCGGTACAGGCTTTGAAAGACGAAGGTCTTTATCCACAGAAATTGTGGGATTAGATTATGTGTTGTCAGTCACAGAATTTGTGAATCATAATGATCATGCAACATTTTTACCATAAGAGGAACTATTCGTATAAAGATTTTTGTGGTGGATGTGTTATAATCAGAGACAGCAAAGCAAAGATAAGCAAGCTGCTGAACACAGTTACTGTGAGGAGCAGCAATTTGAGCAATAAAGCTCAGAGGAGGAATTTTAAAATGGCAATTTTAGTAACAGGAGGCGCCGGATTTATCGGAAGCCACACATGTGTAGAACTTTTGAATGCAGGATATGATGTTGTAATCGCAGATAACCTTTACAACGCATCAGAGAAAGCTGTAGACAGAGTAAAACAGATCACAGGAAAAGATCTGAAGTTCTATAAAGCAGATATCCGCGACAAAGAAGCAATGAACGAGATCTTTGAGAAAGAAGAGATCGAGTCGGTTATTCATTTCGCAGGACTCAAGCAGTAGGTGAATCCGTTGTTAAACCACTCGAATACTACGAGAATAACATTGCAGGAACTTTAGTTCTCTGTGATGTAATGAGAAATCACGGCGTGAAGAATATCATCTTCAGTTCTTCTGCAACAGTATATGGTGACCCGGCATTTATCCCGATCACAGAAGAGTGCCCAAAGGGAACATGTACAAACCCATACGGATGGACAAAATGGATGCTGGAGCAGATCCTGACAGATCTTCATACAGCAGATCCGGAGTGGAACGTCGTACTTCTTCGTTACTTCAACCCAATCGGAGCTCATGAGAGCGGACTGATCGGAGAAGATCCAAAGGGAATTCCGAACAACTTGATTCCATACATTACACAGGTTGCAATCGGTAAACTTGAGTGCCTCGGTGTGTTTGGAGATGATTATGATACACCTGACGGAACAGGTGTCCGCGATTACATCCACGTAGTTGATCTCGCAGTGGGACATGTCCGCGCAGTAGAAAAACTGAAAGAGAAAGCAGGAGTATCTGTATATAATCTTGGAACAGGAAACGGATATTCCGTACTTGACATGGTGAAAGCATTCTCCAAAGCTTGTGGAAAAGAGATTCCTTATCAGATTAAACCACGTCGTGCAGGAGATATTGCTACATGTTACTGTGATGCTTCCAAGGCAAAGGAAGAACTGCACTGGGTAGCTGAGAGAGATCTGAACAAGATGTGTGAAGATTCCTGGAGATGGCAGAGTATGAATCCAAACGGATACGAGGATTAAGATTGATTAATCATTTATAATGTGAAATGGAAAGTTGTTGATGAGCAGGGGCGCGCGATGATAGTGTAGTTTCCTGTGCCATCAACAACTTTTTTGTATCATTTGTAAATTATGTTGACCAACCGCGAACAATAACACAGCTCTTGCAACCAACAGTCCATCTGTATTATACTAATAGAACACGATTAAATTCAGAAAAAATGGAGATAGATAGAAAATGAAGCGCAAAGTAGATCTTAATGAAATTTCAGACGGACGTCTGTATTCCTCTGGAGATATGGTTAAGGTGGACTGTCATGACTGTGAAGCTGCTCTGCATGCTGCCAGGGAATGGGAAATTCCATCATATTGGATCCAATGGATCTGTGGAGATTGCAACTCGGAAAAAAGAGAATTTTGATACACTGCTTGCAAACTATCTGGAATTGAATGTAGTTGACGGGATGGTACTTCCTAATTTAAAGATGGCAGGAGAGGAAGAAGCCTGTCTGTTCTTGAAAGATGGAAGATGTTCTATTCATGGATACAGACCGGGAATCTGCCGTTTGTTCCCTCTTGGACGTATTTATGAGGAGAATGGATTCAAGTATTTTATCCAGGTCCATGAGTGTAAGAAGCAGGAACGTGGTAAAGTGAAGATTAAGAAGTGGCTTGGAATTGCAGATCAGAAGAGATACGAAGATTTCGTGTGGAGATGGCATACATTTCTTAAGAACTGTGAAGAAGGAATGAAAGAACTTGATGAGCAGAACGCGAAAGTACTGACGGTTGTGGTTCTCCGCAACTTTTATCAAATGCCTTATCAGGCAGAGGAAGAAGCACAGTTTTATCCGGAATTTGAAGAAAGGCTGGAAAGACTGAATGCAATGTTTGGATTTTAGAAGTGAAAGTTAGCAACAGGTGAAAGGCAGCAGTAGATGGAAAGCAACAGTAGAAAAACACAGATATTAAAAGAAATTTTTGGATACGATTCTTTCCGTAAAGGGCAGGAGGAGATTGTAGATCAGATCTTGAATGGAAGAGATGTGCTTGCAATCATGCCGACCGGAGCAGGAAAGTCACTCTGTTATCAGGTTCCGGCACTTCTGATGTCTGGGATCACGATTGTAGTATCACCGCTGATTTCATTGATGATCGATCAGGTGAAGGCACTGAATGAAGCAGGAGTTCATGCGGCTTATATCAACAGTGCATTGACAGAACGGCAGATTACAAAAGCATTAGAACTGGCAGCGGCAGGCAGATATAAGATGATCTATGTCGCTCCGGAACGCTTGTTGACACCACGGTTTCTGGACTTTGCATGTCATACAGAACTTTCTATGGTGACAATCGATGAAGCTCACTGTATTTCCCAGTGGGGACAGGATTTCCGCCCAAGTTATGTGAAGATCACAGAATTCATCCGCCAGCTTCCAAGACGCCCGGTCGTCAGTGCATTTACAGCAACAGCAACACAGAAAGTAAGAGAAGATATTCTTGAAGTACTTGATCTTGAATCTCCTTATATAAATGTATCCGGTTTTGACAGAGAGAACCTTTACTTCGAAGTAAGACCAGCGCGTGGGAAGAAGGATGCAATTAAGGAATATCTTACACAGCACAGAGAAGACAGTGGAATTATTTATTGTGCGACAAGAAAAAATGTAGATGAACTCTATTTAGAATTGCAGAATGCCGGATTCTCTGTCGGAAGATATCACGCAGGAATGGGGACAGAGGCAAGAAATGAAAGTCAGGAAGATTTCATTTATGACAGGATAGAGATTATGATCGCAACGAATGCATTTGGAATGGGAATAGATAAGTCCAATGTCCGTTTTGTACTTCATTATAATATGCCGCAGAGCATGGAAAATTATTACCAGGAGGCAGGCAGAGCCGGACGAGACGGAGAACCGGCAGAATGTATCCTTTTCTATTCACCGCAGGATATCATGATCAATCAGCTCCTGCTGGATAGTAAAGAGCAGATTGGAGAATACACAGAAGAAGAACTCCGGGTGATCCGGGAACAGGATGTTCTCCGGCTGCGTAAGATGAGTAATTATTGTACGACAAGCATGTGTCTTAGAAAATACATATTGAATTATTTTGGACAGGAGACAGAAGAACATTGTGGGAATTGTTCCAATTGTCTGGAAGAATTCGTAGAGCTTGATGTCGGAGAGATTGCGGCAGACGTGATCGAGTGTGTGCGCGAATCCAGACAGAGATACGGTATGACAATGATCCTTCCACACTGGCGGGAGCGAATACAGCGAAGATCAGAAGTGCAGGGATGAATGAACTTTCCGTTTATGGAAGACAGAGTAAATGTTCTCAGCAGAGGCTGAAAGACGTAGTTTATACACTGCTCGAACATGGATACCTTCAACAGAGCGCAGATCGTTATGCGATCCTGAAACTGACAGACTGGTCAGAAGAATTACTGAAATCGAGAGAATTGAAACTTCGCTGCAAGAAGTCAGAACTTACAAGAAAAGAGAAAGTCCGGAAGTGGAAAGAAAGCGTCTCATAGAAAGGGAGAGAGTTTCGGGTATCTTACAGATAAAAGCCGAGAATTATTCGAAGAATTGCGTTCTGTGCGTTATTCTTTGGCAAAGAAAAAAGGAATTCCGCCATATATGGTCGCTTCAGATCGTACATTGCATGAGATGTGTGTACTTGTTCCATTTGAAAAAGAGGAACTGCTTGAAGTACACGGTATGGGACTTAAGAAATATGAACAGTACGGAGCAGTTTTTCTTGATAAGATTCAAGAAGTGACAGCAGGTGATAAAAAGGGTTACGGTATATCAGAAGATGCTGATGGGACAGACGCAGTTCAGAACCAGAATCCTCTGGACATCGGACCATTTGGAAGCGTAGAGAATTAACAGCAAAAAAGAAGTAAAAGAAAGAAGTGACATAAAAGTGTCTGTAAAAATATTTCCAACATTAAAAAATTATAAAAAAGAATATTTGCCAAAAGATATTTTAAGCGGAATTATCATGGCAGCGGTCTCAATTCCAATCTCTATGGGGTATGCACAGATCGCAGGTGTTCCTGCGGTGTATGGACTTTATGGATCTGTTCTGCCGATCCTGCTATTTGCCATGCTCTCAACTTCAAAACAGTTTATCTTCGGAGTAGATGCGGCACCGGCGGCAATTGTCGGAGCTGCATTGGCAACACTTGGAGTGACGGCAGAATCAGCCCAGGCATTGCAGTATGTACCATTGATCGCATTGTTTACGGGACTCTGGTTATTGTTGTTTTATCTTTTACATGCAGATAAGATTGTTGATTTTATCTCAACACCGGTTATGGGTGGATTTATCAGTGGTATTGCAGTGACAATTATTATGATGCAGATTCCGAACTGATGGGAAGCCCGGCGGGGACTGGAGAATTCATAGAACTTGCAGAACACATTTTTCAGGCAATCACAAAGATAAACTGGTTGTCCTTTGGAATGGGAATTGGAGCACTTGTAATCTTGATTGTATCCAAAAAACTGATTCCAAAGTTCCCGATGGCAATCGTTATTATGATTGCCGGAGTTCTCTCGACAATTGTCTTTCATGTAAACCAGTATGGTGTAGTTCTCCTGCAGGCAGTTCAACCAGGCTTCCGCGGCTTATTTTCCCGGATTTTACAGAAATCAATCTTACACAGGCCGTGGGAAGAGCACTTATGGTTGCTGTTGTGATCATGGCAGAGACACTTTTGTCAGAGAACAATTTTGCATCTAAAAACGGATATGAACTGGATGACCGTCAGGAAATCCTTGCCTGCGCCGCAGGAAATCTTGCTGCCGGTGCAGTTGGATGCTGTCCGGTAAATGGAAGTATTTCCAGGACTTCCATGAATGAACAGTATGGAGGAAAGACACAGGTTGTATCCATTACAGCGGGACTGACCATGGCAGTTGTACTTATAGGTGCAACCGGATTTATCGAATATCTTCCGGTTCCGGTATTGACGGCAATCGTAATCTCTGCACTGATGAATGTTGTAGAGACACATCTTGCAGTACGCTTGTTTAAAGTAAGCAGAAATGAATTTTATATTTTTATTGCAGCAGGGATCGGTGTGCTGTTCCTTGGTACGATTTACGGAGTTGTGATCGGAATTTTGTTATCTTTTGTAGCAGTGATTTTAAGGGCTACAAACCCTCCGAGATCTTTCCGTGGAATGATTCCGGGAAAAGAAGTTTATTATGATCTGGAGAGAAACCGTTTTGCATATCCAATCAAGCATGTGATTATTTACAGATTTAGCGAGAACCTTTTCTTTGCAAATAACAAAGTGCTGGTTTCAGATATTGAAAACAGCATCAAAGAGGATACAAAGGTCGTAATTCTGGACGCATCAGCAATCAACAGCCTGGATATTACAGCGGCAGATGCACTCGAAATGCTTGCAGCAAGTCTGAAAAAACGTGGAATTAAGTTCTATATCACAGAACATTCCAGAGAAGTTAACGATCAGATGAGAAAGCTTGGAATCGGACATTTGATAAAAGAAGGTGCTGTGCGAAGAACAATTCTTGCGGCACTTCATGATGCGGGGATTGAGCAGCCTTGCCCATTGGATATTCCAGAAGAAGATCTCGAAAAACTTAAGCGAAGAGAATATTTTTCCCTTCCTGCAGAAGAAGAAAATACACTGGAAGAGTTTGCATGGGCATTTGGTGATGATGCAGTCAAAGAAATTGAGAAACGAGTGCTTTCTATTGTGAAGCAGATCCATGAGATTACAGATCTCGAGAAACTTTCCGAAGAAGGAATCAAAGAAAAACTGGAATTTTGGAATTCACTTGGAGCACTTGATGAAGATGAGTTGCTCCGCAGAATGGAGCTTCACTTAGATGATCTTCCAAGTGATGTAAAAGAAAACAAAAAAACTCGTCATTGAATTGATCGAGCGTAGAAGAAGAAACTTAGAGATCGTCTTCTGAAAGAGCATCCAGAGATTGTTGAGCATATTGAAGAGCGAAGAGAGCGGCTGGAGCGAAGACTTGAGAAACAGAATCCAGATGCTGTAAAGCGTCTGAAACAATGGAAAGATGAAGAATTCTAAAGAACAATCTGTAAGATTCTTAATAAATCATTAGGATTGTCTAAGTTCTCTTGTTTCTGCAAAAAAGGAATGCTATGATTAATATGGAAGAAAAAGTCAGGGGACAGTTTTGATTGTCCCTGATTCTAAGAATAGAAAAGAAAAAGGGATAAGCATGTGGTCTAAAGAAACAAAAGAAGAAAAAGAACGCAAGAAAGAACAAGCGTTTTATGAACATTATGGCGCGATGGGAAAAAGCAAGGAATCCATTAGAAAAGAGTGGGAGAGACGCAAGAGGAATGAACAACGCATTCGACGCCTCAAGAGACGAAGGAGAATTGCAATCATATTGATTCTGTTCGTTGTATTAGTTCCGACAGTTTCAACATTTACTTATTTTAAAATGAATCCGATTGTATTACGGAGTAAAGTGATCGCGCAGGAAAAGAAAGAAGTATGGATCTGATGTCCAACATCCGTTTCGTTGTCGGTGGAAAAGCGAAAGATGTGAAGACAGAAGGAAAAGTAGATACGAATAAAGAAGGAAAATATACGGTTTATTATGTCTATGGTAAACAAAAAGTAAAAGCTGAAGTCGAAGTTAAGGATACAAAAGCACCTGAGCTTAAAATGAAAGACAGTTATACAACAGAACTTCCGAAAGATATCAAGCCGGAAGATTTTGTAGAATCAGTAAAAGATGCATCAGATGTCACACTTGAATTTGTCGGACAGGATTCCTGGGAGAAGAAAGGAAAATACGGAGTAACTGTTGCTGCAACAGATAGTGACGGTCATAAGACAGAAGGTAAATCAACACTGAATCTGGAAGAGGATACAACAGGACCGACGATTGAAGGAGCAGATGATAAAGAACTTGCACAGGGCGATACGATGGACTTTAATGAAGGGGTTACGATAAAGGACGATATGGATCCGGAGCCGACATTGGAAGTACAGGGCGCTGATAAAGTGGATTTTGCGACACCGGGAACCTATGTTGTTACCTATCTTGCAAAAGACCGTTCCGGAAACGAGACAAAGATTGAGCGAAAGATCAAAGTGAAAGAGAATCCGGATTGGAATGAGAAGTTGTTTATCTGACTTTCGATGATGGTCCGTCAGAGAATACCGGAAAGATTCTTGACATTTTGAAAGAAAAAAATGCAAAGGCAACCTTCTTCGTTACAGG
>ENA-OQLB01000102-OQLB01000102.1-human-gut-metagenome-genome-assembly--contig:-NODE-102-length-47428-cov-3.905076_pt1 | contig 47428 bp, 54 predicted proteins | sample MGYA00242656_ERZ504813 | MGnify/ENA primary metagenome ERZ504813 (study PRJEB26092, sample SAMD00036388) | human gut metagenome | host: Homo sapiens | study: EMG produced TPA metagenomics assembly of... | reverse complement strand
CTGAACGTACACGTCGTCATTGATATTTATTCCAAATCGCGATAACCTAAAGATTTATCCAGCTTATGCAAACTTTAATCCTTGTAAAATTATTAGATGGCACAACTTCTTTTGAAATGTTTGAACGTTGCATTAAGTCTGGCCTGATGATCCGTGACTGTGCAAGTTCCATGGACTAGACGGTGAATTTATCCGATTCTGTATTCAGAAGAAAGAAGATAACGATCGTTTGCTGAATTTATTGACACTCTGATCATAAATATTTTTATAAAAACAAGAAATCCCTGAGAATGAATCTTTTACAACTCATTCTCAGGGATTTCTATAACTCATCTATTTATTTTACTGCGATAACTTCAATCTCGATCAGTGCTCCTTTTGGTAGAGCTCCTGCCTGTACACAAGATCTTGCTGGTTTGTTATCTCCAAATGCTTCTTCGTAGATTTCATTGATTTCTGCAAAATCGTTGATATCTGCTAAGAACACTGTTGTTTTGATAACATTATCTAATGTAAGATCTGATGCTTTTAATACAGCACCTAAGTTCGCTAATACCTGTTTGGTCTGTGCTGCGACACCTTCTTTTAATTCCTGTGTCTGTGGATCTAATCCGATCTGTCCGGATGTAAATACGAAATCTCCTGCTTCTACTGCATGACAATATGGTCCTACTGCTGCTGGAGCATTCTCTGCATTGATGATCTTTGTATCCATCTTATCTTCCTGCCTTTCTCTTTGGTCATTTACTTGATCACTTTAATCGATGGGTAATACCTAAACCATGCTTTTCCTAAGACTTCATCTCTGGAAACATAATGGGTCTCCCATTCTCTGGCATCATTTGAATTATTTCTGTTATCTCCCATCACAAAATACCCGTTCTTTGGTACTTTATATGGTCCAAAATCTTCTACTGGTTCTTCTTTGATATATGGCTCACTGAGTGCTTTCTTACTTCCATTAATATATACTTTACCGTCTTTTACCAACACAGTCTCTCCTGGAAGTGCTATCACACGCTTAATAAACCATTCTGTCTCATCATCCGGATATTTGAAGATAATGATATCTCCACGTTTCGGATCGTTAAACCAATAGGATGTTCGAAGAGCGATCAGTTTATCATTCGTCATGATCGTATTCTCCATCGAACCACTTGGAATATTCGCATTGATAATTACAAAATTCAAGATAAATTCTGTCAGAAGAATCGTTACAACAATACATGCGATCCAGCTAAATACCTCACGCTTGAAACTTCTCTTCTGTTCTTTATCTGCATTTTCTTTGCTCATATTGATCTGTCCTTAATAATTAATCCTCAAAACCACGTCTGATGATATCATGTCTTTCTGGTCCGTTAGATATCAAAGTGATCGGATATCCAATCTTCTCTTCTACGAACTCGATGTACTTACGGCAGTTTTCTGGAAGATCTTCGTAGTTTTTGATTCCACGGATATCAGATTTCCATCCTGGAAGTACTTCTAATACTGGTTTCGCTTTCTCAAGTTTTCCTGTTGTTGGGAAATCTGTTGTTACTTCTCCATCAATTTCGTATCCAACACATACAGGAATCTCATCTAAGTATCCAAGTACGTCTAATACTGTAAATGCAACATCTGTTGTTCCCTGCATACGGCATCCGTATTTGGTTGCTACAACGTCAAACCATCCCATTCTTCTTGGACGTCCTGTAGTTGCTCCAAATTCTCCTCCATCTCCACCGCGGCGACGAAGTTCATCTGCTTCATCTCCAAAGATCTCACTTACGAAAGCTCCAGCTCCTACAGCACTTGAATATGCCTTTACAACTGTAACGACTTTCTTGATCTCATATGGAGGGATTCCGGCTCCGATCGCACCATATCCTGCTAATGTAGAAGATGATGTAACCATTGGATAGATTCCGTGATCAGGGTCTTTTAATGATCCTAACTGTCCTTCTAATAAGATATTCTTTCCTTCTTTGATCGCTTCATGTAAGAACAGAGATGTATCACATACATATGGTGCTACCATCTCTTTGTATTCCATTAATGTATTGTATAATTCATCTGGATCAAGAAGTGGTTTATGGTATAAATGCTCTAATAAAACATTCTTCTTTTCACATACTGCTTTGATCTTTTCTTTTAAAGAATCATCATCAAATAATTCGCTTACCTGAAAACCGATCTTTGCATATTTGTCTGAATAAAATGGTGCGATACCAGATTTTGTTGATCCAAAAGAATTCTTTCCTAAACGTTCTTCTTCATACTGGTCAAATAAAATATGATATGGCATGACCATCTGTGCACGATCTGATACTAAGATCTTTGGCTGTGGAACACCCTGACTTACGATTCCTTCGATCTCTTTGAATAATACAGGGATATTTAATGCCACACCATTACCGATCACACTAGTTGTATGGTTGTAGAATACCCCAGATGGTAATGTATGCAATGCAAACTTACCATAGTCATTAATGATCGTATGACCTGCATTTGCTCCTCCCTGAAAACGAACGATAATATCGGATGTTTCACCCAACATGTCTGTAATCTTACCTTTTCCTTCGTCTCCCCAATTGGCTCCAACGACTGCTTTTACCATATGTGTATCCTCCTAATAAAATCAATTACTTTGACTTTTTCTTATATTATTTATAATGCTGTTATATTTAACAACATGACAACACGTTTCATTCTATATCGTTTTTGGGCACTCTGTCAAGGCAGAGTGTCCAAAGCTTTGATTTATTTTCCATCTTTTACACTAAACAGGTCTGTACTTACATGTTTCTTATCCATCAGACTGTTATACTGTAGATACTGATACTGTGTGATCAGTTTTGTATATTCATTATTCTCAGACAACTCATGGTTCTTTCCATCTTTATCAACATATCCATTGGCATTTAATGCTGGGACTTCATTTCTCATATTTAATAAGAACTCATTGTATCTTGACATCTTTAAGTTTGTCTGCTGTAACATCAGGCTTGATAAATAGTTTGCACTGACATTTTCCACATCGCTCTTTGCATCAATATCATAATTTGCCCAGATGATAAATGGAACTGTATATTTCTTCTGCAGTTCTTTTAAACTTAAGCTGTTTAGAGATTTTCCATATAACAGCTCATAGAAAGAATCCTCAAGTTTTGGCTGATGATCTCCAAACATTACAACGATCGTTGGCTCTTTCTGATTCTTAAAGTAGTTGATGATCTTCTCGAATGCTCGATCTGATTCATGGATCAGTGATAAATAACGGTTTGCTGTATCTGTTGCCTTCTCATCTTTGATCTTGATCTCTTCCTTAAAGTTCTTGTCTGCGATCAGATATCCACCATGGTTCTGGATCGTTACATTGAATAAGAATAATGGCTGTCCCGCTTTTTTCTTATTAAAGATATCTATGATCTTATTGTAATCTTCTGCATCACTATACCATCCTCTGAATTTCTCTCCATTTGGATTCATAGATGTCTCATCTAAGAAATTATCAAATCCAATTAGCGGATATACCGTATCTCGGTTCCATCCGTGTGCTTTGTATGGATGGAATGCCAGTGTATCATATCCCTGCTGTTTTAACTGAGATGCCAGACTTGGCACCTTATGTTTTACAAACTGTGTATATGCATTTCCGTTTAATGGAAGAGATGATACAGAGTTTCCTGTTAAGAACTCATACTCTGAATTACTTGTTCCTCCACCAAAAACAGATACCAGCATATGTCCTTTGATCGTATTTTCACTTAAACTATTGATAAATGGCATAACCTCTTTGTTTGTCTTGATCTTATTTACTACATTCAGATCTGAGAATGTTTCATTCATGATCACGACAACATTTGGTTTCTGTTTTAATTTCTTATTGGTTCCCTGTGTTACCTGATACTTATCTGCGATCTTATCTACCGCTTCTGGACTATATCCATCTGGCTGGGAAACGATCGTATACTGAATATTCATTAAAAAGCTTAAAATATATCCATTTTTTAAGTATCCTTTCTTCTGTTGCCAGAAGTTTACAGCAACACCTTTCTTTGACAAAAAGTCTACTCTTGTCAAGAAGAAAGAACTTCCTACTGTTACGATTGCTGTGATCAGTAATGCAACTAGACGTTTCTTCCAATGGAAGATCTTATATGTATCGAGTTTACATGCAAACACACATAATCCCAATAATACAACCGTCGCAACGATTGCTGGTTTATCATAACTTAATATATAATGATCTGCAACGTCCATTGCTGTTCCAAGTGCATAAATATCTGCCGGCGTGATCGGTGTTCCACGGAATGCTAATACAAAATAGTTTCCGATCGCAGCTGCATATAAAAATACATCTCCAACGAGCAACGCCCATTTCACACGGTTAAAGATCAGTAATAAAATGAAGAACAATATATAGTACCATAGGATGTTCATTCCAAATGCCAATTTATTCATCACACTGATCGGATTATAGAATACTTTTTCTACCATATAAAATGCGACCCATGGATTGACGATAAATAATGCCCATGTGAATCTCTTATTCCATTTTTCTGGAATCTTTAATGGTGTAAGAATTAAAATGATCAAAGCAAGTGTGATCGCTACTGTTAAAACAACTGCTGATACATCAATCTGTGTCGTCCACACTCTGGTTCTAACATGAAAATTCTTCTGTGTTACACCATTTAATTTAGCTGACTGATAGATTTTCCCCATATTGCTTGATGTATACAGATATAATGGGCGTTCGGCTTAATACCCTTTCCTGTTATCTCGATCGTATAAGTTTCCCCTTTATTCAACTTCTGATTCACGACTACTTTGTACCATTTATTTTCATTACGCAAAGTACGACGCATCGTTGCTTTCATATCTGTCAGTCCGTCAACCTCTAACAGTGTTGGAGTAATGTGGAAAATAGATTTTCCTTTACTATCTTTTACATTCAGATCAATACTTCCAGCTCTTCCTGTCTGTTCGTTTCGGTCGATCATGATATCCAACCGTTCCATCGTATGTGAAACTGCTTTAAATTTCTGAACAACCTTATCACCATCTGTCACTTCAATCTTCGTCAGCTTATGTTCTGGTGTTCCTTTTGCAACTTTTTCGGAAAACTGGTCTTTGTTCATCAAAACCAATACGATAAATGCGATCAATGCTAAAACAATTCCATATTTCAGAACTTTTTGCATGACGCTGTGAAATTTTTGTAATTTCGTTTCACCATTTGTCTGTGTCATTTTACCTTACCTTCCATTCGTTTGTATTTCCCCAGTTATTTTTCCTTTTTCTCTCTTTTTCATTCTCTCTTAAAAATTCCCTAAGATTCTGAAATCTTTGGTTTCTTCTTTAATTCCTGCAAGGGAATTACGGATCGCAGGATCATCCAGATTCCCGATCACATCCACATAAAATCCGTATTCCCACTTTCTTCCTGGAAGTGGTCTGGATTCAATATTACTCATACTGACATTGTTAAACATGAAATGCGTCAGAATATTGTATAAAGATCCTGATTCATGTGGCACGCTAAAACTGATGCTGACTTTGCCCGCATCTTTTCTGTACTGTTTCTTCTTTGACATGATCACAAATCTTGTTGTATTATTTCCTTCATCATTCACCTCACGTTTCAAAATCTCAAGTCCATACATCTTTGCAGCACGTTCACTGCAGATTGCAGCTTTCACAGGCTTATTATCATCTGCTACTTTCTTTGCGCTGATCGCTGTATTTGCAACTTTTACCTGATCCCAGTCTGGATGTTCATCCAAGAATCCTTTACACTGCATCAATCCTTGTGGATGAGAATATACTTTTTCAATCTTATCTAAGCTCGTTCCAGGAATTGCAGCCAATACATGCCTTACATCTACAGATTCTTCTCCCACGACGCAAATGTCATAGTCAAGGATCATATCATAAATTCCACTGACTGTTCCTGCTGAAGTATTCTCTATTGGCAATACTCCATAATCAGCTTCTCCTCGATCTAGAGTCTTTACAACATCTTTAAATTCTGGTACAGAAAAATTCTTGACATCCTCTCCAAAATACTGTACCATTGCCTGTTCCTGATATGCCCCTGGAATTCCCTGATATACAACTTTGGTATCTTCATTGATATCCAGTGCTTCCACTTCTTCAAATGTCTGATCAATATAAGCATCTTCTTGTGATAACAGACTATACTGATATCTTCGGCTGATACTCATCATCTGAAGAAACATCTCTTCGACAGACTTTTTAATGATAAGTTCATCTTCGTCTTTTGTCAAGGCATCAATTTTCTGTCTTTCACGAACAGGATCATAAATTGCCTTTCCTGTTCCTCTTTTATACTCTGCAACTTCTACAGAACATCCCATTCTTTCTTTAAATAATGCAAGCATTTTCTGATCGATCTGATCGATCTGCTGCCTTATCTCCGTCAAATCTCTCATAAGTTACTGTTCCTCTTTTATCTTTTCTTTTAATTGCGTGATCGTCTGTCCAAGAAGCGGATGCATCAGATATGGAGCGATCTCTTCTAATGGTTCTAATACAAATAATCTCTTGTGCATCTCTTTATGTGGAATCGTCAGTCTTCTCTCATTCATCACCAGATCATCATACATCAGGATATCAAGATCTAATGTTCTTGGTCCCCAATGAATTGTTCTGACTCTTCCCGCCTGTGCTTCAACATCCATCAGAAAGTCCAACAGTTCTTCTGGCTCTTTTAATGTGTCAATAGCAATACATCCATTCAAAAAATCATCCTGTACCACACCGCCATATGGCTTGGTCTCGATCAGACTGGAAACATGAACAACTCTTGTATCATCCTGTGCCTCGATCGCATTGATTGCCTGATTAATGTATTCCATACGATCTCCCATATTTGATCCTACTCCAAGATACGCTCTGTGCCATCCTCTTTTGATCTTCACTGAAACATAGTCGAGTGGCAATCCAATCGGCGCCCATGGTTTTTTTACTTCAATCTCTAGTTTTCTGATCAATGAAAACTCAAGTAATAATTTCTTCGCCACTGTTTCAGCCACACATTCGATCAGGTTAAAGTCATTTTCTGTAAGGATCTCTTTGATCCTATGACATACTTTACCATAATCAACGGAATAATCCATCTGATCACTGACACCTGCAAGTTTCGTATCAAGCGATAAAATTGCAGATACCAGAAATTTTTGCCCAAGTGCTTTCTCTTCTTTATACAAACCATGATTTGCATAAACTTCCAAATCTTTGATTGTAATCTGATCCATCATCTGTTCTCCCTATTTTGCACAAATTGCTTCTATCATCTTCATCGCACGCATATTTTCTTTAACATCGTGAACCCTGAAAAATCTGCATCCTTTCATATATCCACTAACCGTTGTTGCCACAGTTCCTTCTACTCTCTGATCTGATGGAAGATCCAACGTTAAACCGATCATGGATTTTCTAGATGTTCCAAGAAGAACTGGTACATCCCACTGATTTAATAACTCCAGATGGTTCATAAGCTCTAAATTCTGATCAAGATCCTTGGCAAATCCAATTCCTGGATCCAGCATGATCGTTTCTTTCTTGATTCCAGCTTCCTTTGCCATCTTCATCGTCTCATCTAAATCTGCTACCACATCATTTAAATAATCCTTATAATCTGTATCCTTACGGTTATGCATCAAGCAAGAAGCAACTCCTGTTTCTGCTAAAACTGCAGCCATAGTTCCATCCCACTTAAGCCCCCAGATGTCATTGATCAGATCTGCTCCAGCCTCGATTCCCGCTTTTGCAACTCCTGATTTATAAGTATCTAAGGATACTGGCACATCAAATTCCTTTTTTAATGCTTCGATCACAGGTGTGACTCTTGCGATCTCTTCTTCATCAGAGATCAACGTGTATCCAGGTCTTGTAGATTCTCCTCCAACATCAATGATCGCTGCTCCATCTCTGACCATCTCATCAGCATGCTTTAGTGCCGCATCTAAATGATCATATTTTCCTCCATCTGAAAATGAATCTGGTGTCACATTCAAAATTCCCATGATGTATCCATGATGTTTCGTATCAAATGTCTTATTTCCAATAATCATAGCATCTCTCCTAGTATATATACTTGTTGTTTTTCTTTTCTTCCGGCCAATAACATTCCTGTCTTGCTTTGCAGTGGATGCAATCTCTTGAAAGTTTATCTGCGCGATAAAAGATTGATGCAAAACTTTCGCTTTCTTCTTTCATATCTCTATGCCTTAAGATCGTATCTGTCATAAACTTTCTCTCTTCTCTGGTATATCCACAGTCCGTTAAGATCTCCTCGGCAAGAATCGCTCCCGCTTCCTCGTGAGAAATTCCCTTTTCATACTGATCAGCTCTCCCAAGATCATGAAGCAATGCAGTCGCATAAATGATATCTTTGGACACAGGAAGTCTTTTTTCAAGGATCATCAGATAACTGATTCTTGCCACCGACAAAAAATGTTCTATATCATGACCGCAAAACTTTCGATCTATTTCTAATTGTTGTAGTCTCTCGTATGTCTCCTTGTATTTCTCATGCCATACGATCTTTTGGAATCTTTCCACTGTTTCTATCCTCTATTTTAATTCATTCTGAAATGATAATGTACCACAGATTATGATCACGTCTTCTTTATCTGCTTGTTGTTTTACCTCTTCAAGACACTCTTTCAGTCTCTGTCTTTCTTCTACATCATGATGATATTTTCTTACACATTCTGCAAGATCTTGCTTGATAAGGCCCTCGCATTATCTGGTGCTACCGTATAAACTTTTGCTGCCATCGGCGTAAGGATCTGTATCATCTGTTCATAGTCTTTGTCTGATAACACTCCCATTATATAGATTAATCGTCTATTTGTAAAATTATTTTGTAAAAAATTTAACAGACTTTTCGCTCCATCCGGATTATGTGCTCCGTCACAAATGACTAGTGGGTCCTTTTCTAAGATCTCGATCCTGCCTCTCCAGATTGTTTTGCGTAATCCATCTTCTGTCTGAAATTCACTGATACAATAATAATTTCTTATCGTATTCAATGCTTCTAATGCCAAGGCAGCATTATTGATCTGATGTCTTCCAAGAAGCGGGATTTCTATCTTTTCATACCATCTTCCATCAGATGAGCGATAAGAAAAGCTCTCCCCATTTAAAGATTCACTTAACACACGGATTCCTTCCGAATTTACAAAAGTAACCTTGCAGTGCATCTCTTTTGCTTTTTCCTTGATCACTTCGTTTACGGATTCTTGATTGTTATATGAAATAACTGGACATCCTTCTTTTATGATCCCTGCTTTTTCTGCTGCGATCTTTTCTATCGTGTCTCCAAGAAACTGCATATGGTCCATTCCGATCGATGCAATGATCACCGCGATCGGTTTCTTAACTACGTTCGTTGCATCAAGTCTGCCACCCATTCCTGTTTCCAATAACACAACATCCACTTTTTTATCGAGAAAATAAAGAAAACTGAGTGCCGTTTCAATCTCAAACATTGTCGGATGTGACATCCCGTCTCTCACCATCTCTTCTGAAATTTTCTTTATTTTTTCCATATAAAAGCACAGATCTTCTTTCGAAATGTTCTCTTCATTGATGCGAAATCTCTCTTCGTAGCAAAAAGATGCCGGGGAGACATACCTCCCCGCACGATATCCACTTTCTCTGAAGATTCCTGCAAGAAATGCAAGTGTTGATCCTTTTCCATTGGTTCCGGCAATATGAACCACTTTAAGCTGATCCTGTGGATTTCCAAGTCTTTCTAATAATTCTTTGATATTATCAAGTCCTAAAACACTTCCAAATTTATTCGTATTTTGTATAAAATTCATTGCTTCTTCGTAATTCATCACTGCCTCCAGTTTCTATTTCCTTCGATCTAATGTACAAATGCTTCTTTGATCACCTGTGTCATAGTTTTTACATAGACGATCTCAAGTCCTTCGACAACTTCCTCTTCAAACTCTTTGACATCTTTTTCATTTGATTTTGGAACAAGTACTTTTGTAATTCCAAGCCGTTTTGCTGCGAGAAGCTTTTCTTTTAATCCACCGATCATAAGAACATCTCCGCGGATCGTAACTTCCCCTGTCATTGCCAGATTTCCACAGACTTTATTACCTGTGATCGCTGACAAAACGGCTGTTGTCATCGTAATTCCAGCAGATGGTCCGTCTTTTGGCACGGCTCCTTCTGGAATATGAATATGTATATCATGTTTTTCAAAGAAATCCTGTTTGATCTTATATTTTCTACTCTGGCTTCTGATATAACTGATCGCCGCCTGTGCAGACTCTTTCATGACATTTCCAAGGGATCCTGTCACCTGAATCGCTCCTTTTCCCGGCATAACATTTACTTCAATCTTTAATGTCACCCCACCAACAGCTGTCCAAGCCAGTCCATGAACAATTCCGACATGATCTCTTAGAGTGTCTTTTTCCCATTCATAAACAGGTCTTCCAAGATAATCTTTGATCACTTTCTTTGTGATCGTTACTTTTCTGTGTTTCTTCTGGTAGATGTCTCTTGTCACCTTTCTCGAAACTTGTCCAATTCTTCTCTCTAAGTTTCTGACCCCTGCTTCTCTTGTGTAATCTGTGATCAGAAATCTCAGGGCATCTTCCTTCCAGTGAATCTGTGTATCATTTAATCCATTTGCTTCCATCTGTTTCTTTACCAGATAGTCATTCGCAATGTGATACTTCTCATTCTCTGTATAACTTGATACCTCGATGATCTCCATACGGTCAAGCAGTGGCCTTGGAATCGTAGAAAGGTCATTGGCCGTTGCAACAAATAAGACATCACTTAAATTCAATGCAACTTCCAGATAATGATCTGTAAAATGTTCATTCTGTTCCGGGTCTAATACTTCAAGCAGTGCAGACGCGGTATCTCCTCTCTGGTCTTTCCCTGTCTTATCGATCTCATCCAATAACATTAACGGATTTCTAACTTTTACCTTCTTTAATGTTTCAACAATACGTCCTGGCATCGCTCCAACATAAGTTTTCCTATGTCCACGGATCTCTGATTCATCCCTGACGCCGCCAAGAGATAAACGAATATATTTTTTGTTCGTTGCTTTCGCAATTGATCTGGCAATAGATGTCTTTCCTGTTCCTGGAGGTCCTACAAGACAAAGGATCGCTGCATCTTTCTTTCCACTCATAGCACGTGCTGCTAAATATTCCAAAACACGTTCCTTGACTTTTTCCATTCCATAATGATCTCGATCGAGCACCTGTTGTGCATGATCTAAGTCTGTGGAATCTTCGCTCATCTCTTCCCATGGAACTTCAAACATTGTCTCGATATAAGTTCTTAACACAGAGCTTTCTGGTGTCTGATTTCCCATTGTTTGAAAACGCGATATCTCTTTTTTAAGCTTCTCTTTGACTTCATCGGATGCTTTTAGATTCTTAAGTTTCTCCATAAATTCATCCGCTTCATCCTCTACATTCGTCTCTCCAAGTTCCTCACGGATCACTTTGATCTGCTCTCGCAGCACATATTCTTTCTGATTTTTGTCAATATTCACTTTGACTTTCTGTTGGATCTTCTGCTTCAATTTCAGAACATCTAGTTCTTCCTGCAGCATGACAAGCATTAATTCACAGCGCTCTTTTAGATCCATTTCTTCCAAAAGTTTCTGTTTCTCTGGATAAGAAAATGGAATATGTGTTGCAAGTTCGTCCACCAGAATCTCCACATCTGTCAATAATAAAATATAATTTACTATATTCTGATCCAAATGTGGCCAGGCTTTCGCATAACCTTCAAATGCTTCTTTGATCATTCGAAGAAATGCTTCTCTTTCAAATTCCTCAAATGACTGTTGTTCTACATGATCATATAAACCTCTACTTTATAGAATGGTTCGTACTCAACAGTTTCAGAAAGCTCTGCACGAAATAATCCTTCTGCAAAAACTCTCAAAATATTCTTTGGAAGCTTTACAACCTGTTTGATCCTTGCCAGTGTTCCTACACGATATAAATCTTCAATTCCTGGATCTTCTGCCGTCGGATCGATCTGATTATTTAAAAAGATCATCTGATCATGTTCCATAGCTTCTTCAATTGCTTTTACAGAACGGCTTCGTGATACATCAAAATGAATGACTGTATTCGGAAATATATACTTGCCTCTCAGTGGAAGCATTGGTAGTGTTTTTTTCATTCAAGTCTTCCTTTCATTTCTGAATTATTTGTCTGTAAATTTCGTCAGACATGAAGAAAAACTGCTTTGACACAAGAATCTCTTGCATGAAAGCAGTTTTTATTTCGGCTAATCTATCTATGCAATCTCACCATGATTGCTTGTCTTTACCCGTTTCTTTGGCACTGCGGCTTTCACCTTCACTCCAGAATGTTCGATCATTGGTTTTTCTTTACCTTCTACGACATCTTTTGTGATCAGGCACTCTGATACATCTGTCTGTGATGGGATTTCGTACATTAAATCCATGATCACATCTTCCATGATCGCACGAAGTCCTCTGGCACCTGTCTTACGTTCTAATGCTTTCTTGGCAATTGCAATTAATGCATCATCATCAAACGTAAGTTTCACACCATCCATCTCGAACAATCTCTGGTACTGTTTCACAAGAGCACTCTTTGGTTCTTTCAAAATGCGCACTAAGGCTTCTTCATCCAATGGATTTAAAGATACATTCACTGGAACTCGTCCAATGAACTCTGGAATCAGACCAAACTTCACAAAATCTTCTGGCAATACCTGTCTTAACAGCTCACCGAGATCTGTTTCCTTCTGCCCAAATACATCTGCTCCAAATCCAATAGATTTCTTGCCAATTCTTGATTCGATGATCTTCTCTAATCCGTCAAAGGCTCCTCCACAGATAAACAGGATATTGGATGTATCAATCTGAATAAATTCCTGATGAGGATGTTTTCTTCCTCCCTGTGGCGGCACAGACGCTACAGTACCTTCAATGATCTTTAATAATGCCTGCTGCACACCCTCTCCAGAGACATCTCTTGTGATCGATGTATTCTCAGACTTTCTTGTGATCTTATCAATCTCATCAATATAGATGATTCCACACTGTGCACGGTCAATATCATAATCTGCTGCCTGAATGATCTTAAGAAGAATATTCTCAACATCCTCACCAACATATCCTGCTTCTGTAAGAGCAGTCGCATCTGCGATCGCAAATGGTACATTTAACATCTTTGCTAATGTCTGGGCTAATAATGTTTTTCCTGAACCTGTTGGTCCAAGCATTAAAATATTACTCTTCTGCAATTCCACATCAGAGTCTCCACCCATTAAAATTCTTTTGTAATGATTATATACAGCTACGGAAAGTACTTTCTTTGCCTCATCCTGTCCAATAACATACTGGTCTAGAAATTCTTTGATCTCTTTTGGCTTACGTAAATTGATCTCTCCGTCATTCTCTGCATACTGTTCAAATTCTTCTTCAATAATCTCAGAACAAATGTCAATACATTCATCACAAATATAAACATTCTTACCCTTTGGTCCCGCGATCAGTTTGCGGACTTGGTCCTGTGTCTTATTGCAAAAAGAACATCTTAATACTTTTTTTTTCGTCATTATAACCTGCCACCAGATCACCCCACTATTCTATCACTATCTATTTTCCATAACCTTATCGATCAGGCCGTATTCCAGTGCTTCCTGTGCAGTGAGCCAGTTATCACGTTCTGTATCCTTGACGATTGTCTCGTATGGCTGTCCTGTATTCTCGCTTAAGATCGTGTTTAATTTCTTCTTTGTTCTAAGAATATGTTCTGCTGCGATCTCAATCTCTGTTGCCTGTCCCTGTGCTCCTCCAGATGCTGATGGATCATGATCTCAGCATTCGGTAAAGCCAGACGTTTTCCTTTTGTTCCACCAGATAACAGGAACGCTCCCATGCTGGCAGCCATTCCCATACACATTGTGGATACGTCACACTTCACATACTGCATCGTATCATAGATTGCCATTCCGGCGGTTACAGAACCGCCAGGGCTATTGATATATAAATTGATGTCTTTATCTGGATCTTCTGATTCTAAGAATAATAACTGAGAAACCACAAGTCCTGCTGTGACATCATTCACTTCTTCTCCTAAGAAAATGATTCTTTCTTTCAGCAGTCTGGAGTAAATATCATAAGATCTTTCTCCTCTGCTTGTTTGTTCAATGACATAAGGTACTAAACTCATCCTTGCATCCTCCTAATGATAGTTAAGGCAGTTTATTTATGTCTGTCAAATAGAACATAAAGTTATAAAATGCCTTGCTTATTTTGCTTCACCTACAAGGAAATCTACAGCTTTCTGTACTGCGATGTCATCCATCATCTGGTCTTTCTGAGCTCCCTGAATGATCTTTTCAAGCTGCTCTGTTTCCATCTGATACATTCCTGCCATCTTTTCCAGTTCTGCTTTGAAGTCTTCCTCGCTTGCTGTGATATCTTCTGCTTTCGCGATTGCTTCTAATACCAGACGTGTTTCGATTCTCTTAACTGCCTGTGGTTTTAAGTCATCTGCGAATTTCTGTGCATCCATTCCAGAGAACATTAAATACTGTTCCATAGAAAGTCCCTGATAGCTTAATCTCTGAGCAAATTCATCTGTCATCTGCTGAACCTGTTCTTCGATCATAGCCTCTGGAATATCCATTGTAGCTGCTTCTACAGCTGCATCTACGATCTTGTTTTCTCTTTCAGTATTAGCTGCTTCTTTCTTTCTATCGCGGATCTTTTCTTTAATATCTGCTTTGTAATCTTCTAATGTTTCAAATTCAGATACTTCTGCTGCGAATTCGTCATCTAATTCTGGAAGTTCTTTTTCTTTGATTGCTTTTACTGTTACTGTAAATACAGCATCTTTTCCTGCAAGATCAGGTGCATGATATTCTTCTGGGAATGTCACGTTGATATCTGCTGTTTCGTTTAAATTCTTTCCTACTAACTGTTCTTCAAATCCTGGGATGAATGCTCCAGATCCGATAACTAATGTCTGATCTTCAGCTGTTCCACCTTCGAATTTCACTCCATCAACAGATCCAGAGTAATCAATTGTTAAGATATCGCCGTCTTTTACTGCACGATCTTCAATTGTGATCTCTCTTGCGTTCTGTTCCTGAACTTTCTTTAATTCTTCTTCGATTTCGTCTTTTTTCACTGTAACTCTTGTTTTAGGTACTTCAATTCCTTTGTAGTCTCCTAAAGTTACTTCTGGTTTTAATGCAAATGTTGCTGTGAAGATAAAGTCTTTACCTTTCTCTAACTGAGTAACATCGATTTCTGGTCTTGAAACGATCTCTAAATCTGTATCTTTCATAGCTTCTGCATAAGCGTCTGGAATTAAGATGTTTGCTGCATCTTCATAGAAGATTTCAACTCCGTATTCTTTTGCGATCAACTGGAAAGGTACTTTTCCTTTACGGAATCCAGGTACATTAAACTGTCCTTTTTTCTTGTTAAAAGCCTGTTTGATAGCGTTATCTAATTTCGCTGCTTCAACTTCAATTGTTACCTTTGCCATATTATGTTCTAAGTTTTCCACTTGCAAACTCATCTGTATAGATCCTCCTAAAAATTATTATCTTTTTTGTAATTTCACAAACATTCACCTATTATAGCATAAGATTTGCGCGTTATACAAGCATCTTTGCGTTATTTTTCACTTTTTTCTTGATAAACATACTCATTTGAACTGCTTAGTACCCTTAGAGCCTTACTGACGATACTCACTTTAAACGTATCCCCGTCTTTGAGATCTTTCTTCGATACCTCCAAAAGATGTTCATTATGGTAGGTTGTATTGATCTTTACATCGCCATCAAATACCTGACAGAAATTCGTAAAATTGTTTCCTACGATAAAGATGCTGTCCTTTGTCTCATATATCTTCGTCACCGTAAGCGGCCGGATTCCAAATTGAAGGTCCGTTGCCTTAAATGGATTCTCCTGATTCCATACATACTGTTTTCCGTACAACATATCATACTGAAGCTCTTTCATGTCTTTCTGATAATTTTTTGTACCTTTTCTTGTCTGGTGAAAACTGTTCATTAGTCCTGTATGGATATTACACTTATTCAGAACTTCTGATCCAAGATCATACGCCTCGATCGTTCCGTCCTTCTTCTTCAATCCAATATTATCCCACATAAAATAACTTGTCTGATATTTATTTCCATATGTCAGATCTTCATCTTCGATCTCCAAACTTGGAAGATGATCTCCATACATACAAAGAATCGTTGGTTCTCCACGCTGTTGTAATGCTTTGACCAGTTTCCCGACAAATTGATCCATCTGATAAACCTGATTGACATAATAAGTATATTTATTCTTCAGTGCTTCATCCTCAATTCCTTCAACCGTGATCTCCGGATTCTCGATGATCTGTGTTGTTGGATAATCTCCATGTCCCTGTACAGAAATACAATAAACATAATCCTGTCCCTTCGTAGAATCCAAACTATCCATAATACAACCGGTCAGAATCTGATCTTTTGCCATCCATTTTCTGTCCATTTCTTGATGTTCATACTTTCTTTTGTTGTAAATGTATCAAAACCAAGCTGTGAGAATACCAGATCTCGATCATAAAATGCCGCACTGTTATCATGGATCGCGTGTGCCTTATATCCGTAATTCTTCAATACCGTCGCCATGCTCTCTGTCGTTGTATTCTGAAGCACTGTTTTATATGGATATTCTGCTGCTCCAAAATGGTCCAGATTCATTCCTGTGATCAGTTCAAACTCAGAGTTTGCTGTTCCTGCCCCATAAGACGGCATAGAAAGCTGTCCAGAGGAATACCCTTTCATATACTTATGGAAATTTGGTAATGGATCTTTGTTAAACTTAACTCCTTTGACCTGCGTAATATCAAAATGTGATTCCAACTGTACAAAGATGATATTTGGTTTCTTTACCTTTTCTTTCTTCATCTTTGCAACCTTCTTCTGTGTTCGTTTCTCAATCTTTTTGATCTTCTTTTCTGAATAATCTGATGGTTTATCAATTCCATTCTTCAAGGCTGTAATACTGAAACAATACGGTGTTCCATAATCACTGAATGCAATTCGGATATTATGGATCTGATCTACCAGCATTCCACTCTTAAATCCATAAGAAGTAACTCCCGAAAATACTGCTATGATCACTATAACTTTTATAAATCCGCTCTTGCGGTTTAAGTGTTCTTCTATTGGAAGATACATATAAGCCACTACTAACAATACCAATGCGATCAGTAACAATGCTCCCATTGCTCCAATCTCAAGTGGCGAGAAGTAATTATTCATAACTGGCAATACAGACTTCATCAACGTAATATCTACATACGTAAATGGAGTATTTCTTGAACTGAGCATCATAAAATTTACGATTCCAACGATACTCCATAGCAGTGTTACTATTATATAGGAAAATAGTCGTCTCTTAGTAATCAGTGTCACAGAGTATGTTACGAAAATAATAAAGATACTATATAAAAACATCTTACTTCTCTGATCCACAAATCCCACAGCACTAAGATCAAATGTCTGACGTCCCAAAACTTCCAATACAAACGCCAGCACAACTGACAATACAAAATTACATATCAATGGATGTTTTCGAAGCTTCTTTACGATCGTATTTCCGATATTCTTAAAAAAAGTTTTCATGCTTTTCTCCTTTGCTCTTTTTCGTTATCATAGTATTATATCATTCAAAACAGAAAGTATCTAGTTATAACTTCTTAAATCTTTATTAAAATGTAACACTTTCGCCCAAAACTTATTAAGTTTTTATAAAATACCACGTTCTTATTTGACTTCATAGATATTCCGTGTTAAAATCACTAACGTTAAAAACTTTGGGTTTTGAGTTTTTGACAAAATATGTTCGAAGGGAGTTATACAGAATTTAAGCGCCATGCACCTTCCTGATACGGAAACAGACCGATGAGGTTCTGATAGGAAGGTTAACGAGGAGGAAAGTGATCGAAAGATTCGGCGGATGCTTTCCCGCAGCTCCAGACTACGTGATATACTGAGTAAACCCATGAGTGATCATGAAACAGAGGCAGTATAATCTGGACAAAACCGCATATGATTTAGAAAAAGAAAACAAAAGATTTATTTGGAAGTTTTTTACATATCTATACTTCCTTTTATTTTCTTTGCGCAATTTTAAGGAGATTTATATTATGTGTGGAATTATTGGATTTACTGGAAACTTACAGGCACCTGGAATTTTAGTTGATGGATTACAGCAGTTAGAATACAGAGGATATGACAGTGCCGGAATCGCAGTAAATAATGGATCAGAAACTAAGATCGTAAAAACAACTGGAAAAGTTGCAACACTTCGTGAGAAGTTGAAGCTACTGCTGACCTTGCTGGAACATGCGGTATCGGACATACTCGCTGGGCAACTCATGGTGGTGTTACAGAAGTTAACGCACATCCTCATGTATCTGGAAATGTAACTCTGATCCATAACGGAATCATTGAAAACTACAAAGAATTAGCTGCTTCCTTAAAAACAAAAGGATTTACTGCTATTTCTGAAACAGATACCGAAGTTGCAGCAATGCTGATCGACTCTTTATATGATGGAGATCCATTTGCAGCATTAAAAGAAGCTGATAAAGCTTTAGAAGGAGCTTATGGTTTCTGTGTTATGTTCAAAGATCATCCAGGAGAGATCTATTGCATGAGAAATGCAAGTCCATTAGTAGCATCTCATACAGAAGATGGTTCTTTCATCGCTTCTGATATGGTTGCATTATTAAAATATACAAAAGATTATTTCGTAGTACCTGAAGAACATATCGTTGTCATGAAAGCTGACAGTATTACATTATACACAATGGATGGTGGGGTTGAAGAACCTAAGATGCTTCATGTTGACTGGGATACAACAGCTGCCCAGAAAGGCGGATATGATTTCTTTATGCAAAAAGAGATCTATGATCAGCCAGAGGCTCTTCATAATACGATCATGCCTCGTATCCATAATGGTCACGCTGACTTTAGTGCAGATAACATCTCTGATGATATCTTTAAAGGTGTAAACCGTGTGATCGTAACAGCTTGTGGTACTGCATGGCATGCAGGATTAGTTGGAAGACATCTGATTGAAGCTATGATCCGTATTCCTGTAACTGTTGAATTAGCTTCTGAATTCCGTTACATGAATCCGATCTTAGATGAACATACTTTAGTTGTTGTCATCACACAGTCTGGTGAAACAGCTGATTCCCTTGCTGCACTTCGTCTTGCAAATGAACGTGGAGCAAAAACGATCTCTATCGTTAACGTAAAAGGATCAAGTATTGCTCGTGAAAGTGATTATGTATTATATACACATGCAGGTCCTGAGATTGCTGTTGCAAGTACAAAAGCGTTCTCTGTACAGTGTGCAGGTATGTATCTGATCGCATTAAAACTTGCAGAAGTTAACAACTTAATGACAAATGAACAGATGAAAGATTTCTGTGATAAATTTGAACAGGCGATCGGAACTGTTGAAGAAGTCTTAAAGATGGATGATTATATCAAAGGAATCTCAGAAAAGATCCAAGATACATTCTCAGCTTTCTATCTTGGAAGAGGATTAGATTACGGTATTGCTTGTGAAGCCTGCTTAAAATTAAAAGAAATCTCTTATGTAAATGCAGAAGCATACTGTGCCGGAGAATTGAAACATGGAACAATTTCTCTGATCACAGAAGGTGTACCTGTTATTGCGATCGCTACACAGGAAAATGTCTTACCAAAATTAATGGCAAACGTTGAAGAAGTAAAAGCTCGTGGTGCTCATGTGATCGTAGTAACAGATAAAGATATGAGTAATTACGAAGGAATCTATGATGATTTGATTCAGGTTCCTGCAACAGACGACCTGTTTGCAACATTTGCTTCTACTGTTGCATTACAGTTACTTGCTTATCATGTCACAGTATTTAGAGGATATGATGTAGACCAGCCAAGAAACCTGGCTAAATCTGTAACTGTAGAGTAGGCAGACATTAAAAAAAGATGCGAAGGAATTAATCCATTCCCTCGCATCTTTTATTTTCTTTCCAGTCAAAATAAATATCGATTAAATTTCTAAATATTTTGATCACCAATGTCACCATAAAAACATCTATAATTTCTACTAAAAAAACTAACATCATATAATGATTAAACTTTCCAGTCAAAACAGATACATAAATCCAAAACAAAATCACTGCCATTACAAACATAACAATACACTGTAAAATTTTTATACTATTTTTTCTTTCTTTTATCTTTTTAACTTTATATTTTCTTTCTATAAACATTATTACAATCCATAAAATAATCCAAATAATGCTCCATACCCCAAATTGTTTAAAAAAAGTTATTCGGAAAAAATATTTCTATTTCAGCGCCTTTCATATACTTCAAAGACATTTTTATAAAATACCAGATTCCAGCCACTGGCATCAACAACATTACTATTAACACTATTAATTTCTTTTTATCTTTCAAAATGTTTCTCCTTAAATTAATCTTCCAATAACTATTATTTTGATATCATCACAAATCTAGTGCCAACTTTCTTTCCAGATTCTGACCTCTCATTTCCAAATCCTATTCCTGTACCCCATTTGCTGCCATCCATTCTGGTAACAATAATTTTTCCGCTTCCTATATGAACAGTTGCCACATCTCCCATTACTTTTTTAGGTTTAAACCAACATTCTTTATTAGAATCTCCAAAATACCAACCAGCCTTCTTTCCGTTACCCAATTGTCCATAGGTATTATCTCCCCACAAATATAGATTATTTTTTTCCGTAATCACAGCCATATTATATCCACCTGCTGCAATATATTTTACATTTTCAAATATTTTCTTAGGTTTACAGGAAATTAAATCCGTATTTTTATCATATCCTAACATTCCGCCTGCATTACTTCCCCATGTCCATACAGAATGATCTTTTTTCATAGCAATGACCGCTCCTCCTTCATTGATGGAAGCATAAATAATATTATTCATAATAAAAACAGGTTGACGAAAAACTGCTGTACTTACATTATTTCTTTTATCTTCTGGCATTTTAATCTGAAATTCTTCATCACTATTCCACCCCATTCCATATAATCTGTTTTTATAATCAAGATACAACAGACTTCCTCTTCCTCCAAAACTAATATGTTTTACATTATGCGCAATCGTATCTTTCATTACATGCCCATATTTTTTCAGTGGATACCCATATTCATCGATTAGTGTTCCATACAATTTCCCATTCTTTTTAATTTGATACTCGTACGGCATTCCTTTAATTCCAGAAGAACAAAGAATCTTTTTGTTATAATGATCTTCTAGTTTATAAGATAGATATTTCAGTTTTTTATATCTTACAGACTTTTTATAATCTTTTTGTATCATTGCACCAGATTTAAACAACCCAATAATTCCAAGAGCTACTATGATACTAATCACTATTACAATGAACACAATCCTATTTCTCTTGCTTTGTCTCATTTACTTTCCCCTCTTTCATATGTTTTTTCTTAATATAATACCACCCTTTCATACAAATAAAAATCCACCTTGCGTATCTAGTCATTTTTTATGCTCAAATGGTTATATTAAAGCCTTTACAAATATAATTTGTATTAAATATATTATTAGAGAAATTGATAAAAGGAGATCAACTTATGACACTTACTATATTACTAACCCTTCTTGGAACCTCTATTGACACGATTTTATTATGCTATTGTACAAAATATTTTAATTTTCGATATTCGTACATAAAATCAGGTATCCTTTACACATTATGGGGTCTTTCTATTATTCTTTTAAATTTACTTTCTTGCCCATTTATTTTTAAATTAATCTATGAATTGTTTTCCATCATATTTTTAAATCGTTACTTATATTTGGATTTCCAATTGAAATCTACTTTAAAAATGATCGTTGTATTTTATATTGTTTTATGTTTATGTGAATTATTAACTGTTGGAATTTGTTTTAGTGTTTTACATTGCACATCTTTATCCGATATTTTTGATAATCAGGTTCTTTCATTGGAAATGATCATTTTTTCAAAAATTTTATCCCTCTTATTATTACATTTTGTTTTTTATCATAAACAAAACGATATAGAGATTTCTTTTACACCAATAGAAAGTATTCTTTATTTTCTTCCGATCATCACATGCTTACTTCTCATTTTAGGCATTATATATTTGTTGAAAATTTCTAATATTTCTTCACAATATCATGAAGTCTTTTTATGGATCTCTATTGTACTAATGATCAGTTCTTTTTGCCATTTTATATTATTCAACCTGTACCTTTCCAAAAAAGGCTGAAGAAAATTATATTAATTTTGTAAAATCACAAGAAGAAAAAACTTTTTATTATTATCAGCAAAAACAAAAGGACATTGAAGATTTAAACATTATACGTCATGATCTTAAAAATCAGCTTTTAGCCTTAAAATCACAGCCAGCAGAGAGCAATCAATACACACAACATATTGATTCCTTACTGAATGATCTTTCAAAATCTTCCTATGCTATACACACAGGAAATCCTTTTATTGATGTTTTAATTTCTGAGAAATTAAAGCTGATCCACGAACAACACATTTCTTGCAAAATGAACGTAGAATTAGAGAATATTCATTTTATTCGTAATATAGAGTTATGTTCTTTGCTTGGTAATTTGTTGGATAATTGCATTGAAGCTACCCAATGTTGTGACAAGAACAGAAGCATCACCTTTTGCTGTAATACGACACAAAATCATTTTTGCATTCATGCATCCAATACATATAATAAAAAATTAAAATATAAAAACGGCTCCATCATAACTACAAAAAAAGATTCTTCTATGCATGGTTTTGGAATAATTTCAATCAAAAAAATCGTTTCCAAATATAACGGAAATGTCTCTTTTTCTTCCAACCTTGAAGAATTTGTTGTAAATATTTCCATACCACTCCCACAAAACCTGAATTAAATATAAGAGAGGAAAACATTATGAAAATCTGTATTTGTGATGATGAAAAAGACTTTATTCACAATTTTCAATTACTTTTGAAACAGTATTCTAAAAAGCACAAAAATATCAATCAATTTAACTCCTTTGAAAATGAAAATGATCTGTTATCTTATTTTTATTCTCAAATGATATTGACATCTTATTTTTAGATATAAAATTCCAAACCTATAGCGGAATAGAAATTGCTAAAAAAATACGAGATATTAATCCATCCGTAATTTTAATCTTTTTAACTTCTTTTCCAGAATATGCTTTATCTGGTTACAAAGTAAAAGCTTTTGATTATCTTGTAAAACCACTTTCATATCTGCAATTGGAAAATGTTTTGGACCAAGCTATTTCAGAACTTAAATCTAATGAAAAGCATTTTTTAATCATAAAAGATTCAGGAAATATTTTCAAAATCAAATTTCCTGAAATTATATACATAGAAACTTATAACCGAAATATTTTATTTCATTTAACATCCGGATCTGAAATCACTGGACATGAATCCTTAAAAGCATACGAAGATAAACTTGATGAACGTTTTTTATCGCTGCCATACAGGCTATATTGTTAATATGGCATATGTAACTTCTATACAAAAGGATTGTGCTATATTAAATTCTAATGTCACCGTTCCTGTCAGTCGATATAAAAAGAAAAAATTCCCTGAAAGGTCGATCAACCTTTCAGGGGATCTCATACTTTACATATCTATACTTATGAAATAATCAGCAATTCTACTCTTCCGTATAATATCTGCCCAAAGCATCCGCACCCATGATCGCAGCATACAGATCTTCTGGTTGCACATCAAATGGCATATTCCCCATTGTATCATCTGGTGCACATGCAAGACGTGCCACTTCCATGATCTGCTCTGGTTTCACTTCCTCGATTCCTAATCCTTTTAATGTTACAGGAAGTCCAATTTCACTGCAGAAATCAATCACTTCCATGATCTCATCTTCTCCCGCATCTTCTAATACCAGCTGAACCAGTGTTCCGAATGCCACCTTCTCTCCATGATACATCTTATGTGTTTCTGGAATCGCTGTAAATCCGTTGTGGATCGCATGAGCCTGCTAATCCTCCACTCTCAAATCCAATTCCTGATAAATAAGTATTAGCTTCAATAACATTCTCCACAGCTTTTGTACAAATTCCTTCTTTAGCTGCTATCATTGCCTGTACTCCATTTTCCATCAATGTATCATAGCATAATTGAGCAAGATTCATTGCTGCCAATGTACATTTACCTCCAACACAGTTACTTGCATCAGATCTTTTACATGCTCTCGCTTCAAAATATGTCGCTAAAGCATCTCCCATTCCTGAGATCAACAGTCTTACTGGTGCTTTACAGACGATATCGGTATCTACCATGACCATATCTGGGCTTGATGGCAAGAACAGATATTTTTCAAAAACACCTTCATCTGTATAGATAACAGATAATGCACTGCATGGTGCATCCGTAGATGCGATCGTTGGCACGATGATCACTGGTTTCTTTGTATAATAGGCAACCGCTTTTGATGTATCATGAATCTTACCACCGCCAATTCCAATGATCACATCACTTCCTGCTTCTTCCACGATCTTTATAATTCGGTTGATCTCCGTCATACAGCATTCTCCATTGAACACATCATAAACAAGATTGCTGTCTTTATTTCCTTCATTGATCGCCGGTTCTATCTTTTTCTTCCAGATGCACTCGTCAGAATAAAGAGATTCTTTCCAAATTTATCTGCATAAGAACAAAGATTCTTCATCTCTCCTTTACCTTGAATGTAGCGTGTTGGACTTCCAATAATTGCTGCCATAATATTTCCCTCCATATCAACTCTATTTCTCATCATGATACCATGGTCAAAATACCATTTGATATCAACATCTCGTTATTATTATAACACTATTTTTGTTATATTTAAACATAAATATATTTATATTCATTCTTTTTTATCTATTTTACCCGCAAGTTTATTATTTTTTATTTCTCACGTTAATATATTGTCAAATTTTCGTTTAGATTTTTTCTATTTTCTTGCCTTTTTTATCATTTTCCCATATACTTATACATACTGAATACAAAATCCGACAAAAGGAGACATTTACAAATGATGATCAAAACTTTATTTTTGCTAAGCTTTCTCTTCTTTATCTACTCATTTATCGGCTGGATCTTAGAAGTGGTACAATCAGCATTTCATCAGAAACGTTTTGGTAAACCGTGGTTTTATCAACTCACCACTTTGTATTTCCTATGGAATCGGAGCTATCGTTATTACGATCAATACGCATCAGATGACCGGCCTATGGATCTTTGCTGCCGCCATGATCGATGCCACAGTCATTGAATGGTTTGGCGGACATTTTATTGAACATTTTTACCATGAACGCTGGTGGGATTATTCCAAAAATAAATGGAATCTTGATGGCTACATCTGCCTGTCCCATTCGGTTTTCTGGGGACTTTTAGGATATATCGGAGTAAAGTTTGTCAATCCACTGCTCTTTAAATTTTATCATCTGATCCCGCCATTTATCCGACATCTTATCATTTTTATCCTTCTTGCAGTCCTGATCATTGATATTTTAGCAACCACGATCGTTGTCTTTGGAAAAAATATCGATAAACGACGTTGGGAATCTGCGGATGCTTATCTTACAAAGATCAGCGTGAAATTGAGTTCGTTGATAACATCTTATGTGGATCGTCGTGTTGAACGTGCTTATCCACAGCGTAAATTAAAACTTCCAACGATCCCAAAGACTGGTGTATTTGCCCAGGGATGCGGTTTTTATAAGGTGTTTTTGTTATTTTCCATCGGTTCTTTGCTTGGAGATATCATTGAACGATCTTCTGTCGTTTGAAGATGGGCGTCTGGATGAGCAGGAGCAGCCTTGTATGGGGTCCTTTTAGCATTGTGTGGGGATTTGCCTTTGCTGGTGTTACATTGCTTCTATACCGCTATAAAGATCGTTCAGACAGCTTTCTATTTTTAACTGGTACTTTTCTTGGCGGCGCCTATGAATATCTCTGCAGCGTTTTAAGTGAAATCGTCTTTGGAAAGGTTTTCTGGGATTACAGTAAAATGCCTTTTAATTTGAATGGAAGAATCAATCTTCTTTATTGTTTCTTCTGGGGAATTGCAACCGTTGTCTGGTTTAAGAGGATTTATCCTTTCTTATCCAATCTGATCGAGAAACTTCCGATTGCATTTGGAACTGTATTTACATGGATCATTGTCGTTTTCATGGTATTAAATATGTTCATGTCACTATCTGCCTTGATCCGTTATGATCAGCGTGACAAAAAAATACCTGCTTCTAATTTCTTTGAACGATATCTGGATACCCATTATAACGACCAGAAAATGAAACTCATCTATCCTAAAGCAAAGAAAGTGCATTGATCGAGGTACTTTTACAAAAACTTCTGATGCAGAAAAAGGGAATGAAACTAACATTTTGTTGTTTCATTCCCTTTTTCTTATCTTTTCTTTAAAATATGATCCTATCCGATCACATCACTCATATCATACATACCTGCTTCTTTTCCTGCAAGATAAAGAGCTGCACTGACTGCTCCCTTTCCAAAAATAGCTCTGCTGTATGCAGTATGTTTTAACTCAATAACTTCATCCTGTCCTGCAAAAATGATCTCATGTTCTCCAACGATCGTTCCACCACGGACTGCTGAGATTCCAATCTCTTTCTTTGGACGCTGTTCTCTTCTCTGGCTTCTGTCATATACGAATTCATATTCGTTATTCAATGGCTCATTGACAGCTTCTGCAAGCGCGATTGCTGTTCCAGATGGTGCATCTAACTTTCTTCTGTGATGTTTCTCCACGATATCAATATCAAATCCTGCATCTGCTAATAACTTTGTCATAGATTTTAATACTTTGAATAATGTGTTAACTCCTAATGACATATTCGCAGAACGAAGAACTGCTGTCTTCTTACTTGCTTCATGAACTCTTTCTAACTGTTCATCGCTTAATCCTGTTGTACATAACACAACTGGAATCTGTCTCTCTACTGCAAAATCCAGTAAGCCATCAACGGCTGGTGCTGCGGAAAAGTCGATGATCGCATCAACTTCTACATCACACGCATTGATATCTGTAAATACAGGATAATCGTTGTGCCCATCATCCACACGGTCAACACCGCATGCCATAACAGCTCCTTCTGTCTCTTCTACGATCTTGCTGATCACCTGTCCCATGACTCCATTGCAGCCATGCATCATAATCTTAACCATCTTTTGTAACTCCTTAAAGAATTCCTGCTTCTTTCATTGACTGAATTAATACCTGTGCGTGATCCTCTTCCATCTCTGTTAATGGACGGCGAACGATATTTTTACAATATCCCATCTCTGCTACTGCACGTTTTGCAGGAATTGGGTTTACTTCGCTAAATAAGTTATGGATCACATCCATGTATTTTAATTGGATATCTAAACTTCCTTTGACGTCCCCTTCTAAGAACTTCATTACCATATCATGAGTTTCTCTTGGTGCTACATTGGATAATACAGAGATGACACCTTTTCCACCTAATGCTAAAAGAGGTACAACCTGATCATCATTTCCTGAATAAATATCTAAGCATCCGTCTGCTAATGCTGCAAGAGTTGCTACCTGACCGATATCTCCGCTTGCTTCTTTGATCGCTACGATATTATCAACACTCTTCGCGATCTTCACTGCTGTAGCTGGCTGGATGTTTGTTCCTGTTCTTCCTGGCACATTGTACATGATGATTGGAATGTCTACAGAATTACCAACTGTTGTATAATATTCTTCCAAACCTTTCTGTGTTGCTTTGTTATAGTATGGTGTTACGACTAACAGTCCGTCTGCTCCTGCTTTCTCTGATCTCTTGGCAAGGTTCAGTGCTTCATCTGTGCAGTTCGCTCCTGCTCCTGCGATAACTGGAACTCTTCCATTGACATGAGAAACACATGCACTGACTACTTCGATCTGCTCATCATGAGACATTGTAGAAGCCTCTCCTGAAGTTCCACAGATAACGATACTGTCTGTTCCGTTATCGATCTGGAAATCAATAAATTTCTCTAACTGATCATAATCCACCGATAAATCTTCTTTGAATGGTGTCACTAATGCAACACCTGCACCTGTAAAAATTGACATTTTTCTTTCCTCCTATCATCCTATGTAGCATCAACATTAAGATTCTTTGATCGTACTGATCTCATATACTGCATCCGCATATGGAATCAATGCTTCTGGAATCTGCCGTCCTGTCATGATGATCGTCTGGTCATCACTACGATTTTCTAACATCTCCACCAGTTCTTCGGTCTTTAATAGTCCAAGATCCAAAAGTCCAAGCACTTCATCTAAAACGACCATGTCGCACTGTCTTGTATCTATGACTTTATGTGCATATTTTAATCCATTATAAATAAAATGATCTTGTTCTTTCTTCTCTTCTTCATTCAGATCCTCATACAATCTCTCGTACTTTTCAAAACGAAACAACTGTACTTCTGGTTCTAAACGTTTGAAAAAGCTTAATTCTTCGGTCTCCTTTCCTTTCAGGAACTGAACCATAATGATCTGCTTTTCCTGCCCGGCTGCTTTCACACACTGGCCGATCGCACAGGATGTCTTCCCTCTGCCCTGGCCACAGTATATTTCCACTCGTCCTTCCATCTTTTCACCTCAAAGAATCTTCCTTTTGTAGTAATATATTTGGTTTAGGATATTATATCATTTCTGATACTATAAATACAACTATTCTTCATCCTTTTCATGAAACTCCAGTTTGTTTACTGATACCTCATATGCAACTCGTCTGATCAGTTCATTTTCTGAAACTCTTTTCTGATATTCTCTGCTTTGAATTCTTCCGATCAGCTGAATTCTTGAACCGATTTCAAGATTCCCTGCAAATCTCGCATTCCTTCCCCAGCAGATGCATGGTATGTAGTCGGATTTGCCATAGGAACGGTTCACTGCAAGCAAGATGTCACAAATCTCTCTTCCCAGCGGTGTCATCCGATATACTGGCTGCTTACAGATAAATCCATCTAAAATGATCTGATTCGGTCTGACTCCATCCATACTTTCTATAAATTCCAGATCTCTGACGAATACAGATAAGATCAAATGATTACGATTCTCCTCATGCTTGTTGAAGGAACGGAATTGACCGCAAGCTCTTACAAGCATTCCTTTGTAATCTTTTGTCACATCAACGAGCCGCTCTGATATTAATAATGGTATCTCGTCTGTTGCTTCACTTAATCTGTTTACTAAAAGTTTGACTGTATAAAATCCTTCTCCGAAAATCTCATGGCTGTATTCAAACGCTGAATTGATACGTCCGCAAACCTCCACTTGATTATGATTGATTCCCTGCTCTGTCATACTCTTTCTCCCTTCTTGTGTTCTATTAGTATACTTTAAATCGTATTCCAATTTTGACACAATTAGAAGAAAAATCCTTCGACAAAGTTAGTCACACTTTTTCGACATGTTTTAAACGGCTTTCATACCGTGCATGATCTTATGAGAATTTTGCACGTTTTCTCATTGTTGGATCTAAGATCTTCTTGCGGATACGGATATTCTCTGGAGTGATCTCAAGTAATTCATCCGTATCGATAAACTCTAATGCCTGCTCTAAGCTTAAGATCTTTGGAGGAGATAATTTTAATGCATCATCTGATCCTGAAGCACGTGTATTTGTAAGCTTCTTGCTGCGGCATACATTGATCTCGATATCTTCTGTTTTACCAGTCTGTCCGATGACCATTCCACCGTATACTTTCTCACCAGGTCCTACAAATAAAGTACCTCTCTCCTGTGCATTAAACAGACCATATGTGATCGTTTCTCCTGCTTCATATGCGATCAATGATCCCTGTTTACGATACTGGATATCCCCTTTGTATGGTCCATATCCATCAAACAGTGTATTTAAGATACCATTTCCTTTTGTATCTGTCATAAATTCTCCACGATACCCGATCAGTCCTCTGGATGGGATAGAGAATTCAAGTCTTGCATAACCTCCATTGGCTGCTGTCATATTCTGAAGTTCACCTTTTCTCTGGCTTAATTTCTCAATAACTGCCCCTGTAAATTCTTCTGGAACATCAATGACGGCAATCTCCATTGGCTCTAATTTCTTACCATTCTCGTCATAATGATATAATACTTCTGCTTTACTGACTGCAAATTCATATCCTTCACGACGCATGTTCTCGATCAATACAGATAAATGTAATTCTCCACGTCCAGATACTTTATAGCTGTCCTGATTCTCACTTTCTTCCACACGAAGGCTGACATCCGTATTCAATTCTCTGAACAATCTGTCTCTGATATGTCTTGATGTAACATATTTACCTTCCTGACCTGCAAGAGGGCTGTCATTTACCATAAACTGCATAGAGATCGTTGGCTCTGAGATCTTCTGGAATGGAATTGCTTCTGCTCCATCCACATCACAGATCGTATCTCCAATTGACAGATCTGAGATTCCTGAGATCGCTACAATAGATCCTACCTGTGCATTCTTTACATCTACTTTATCAAGTCCTTCAAATTCATATAATTTTGTGATGCGGACTTTTTCTTTACGTTCTGGGTCATGAGCATTCACTACGATGCATTCTTTGTTGACCGCGATCTCACCATTATCTACTTTACCGATTCCGATACGTCCAACATATTCATTGTAGTCGATCGTACTGATCAATACCTGTAATGGTTTCTCTGGATCACCTTCTGGTGCTTCGATATGTTCAATGATCGTCTCAAATAATGGTTTCATATCTTTCTTCTCACCATCAAGATCTAATGTTGCGAATCCTTCTTTGGCTGATGCAAATACAAATGGACAGTCAAGCTGTTTATCCCCTGCATCTAATTCCATTAATAGTTCTAATGTCTCATCGACAACTTCATCTGTCTTGCTTCTGGACGGTCTACTTTATTGACACATACGATCACAGACAGATCAAGCTCTAATGCTTTCTTTAATACAAACTTTGTCTGTGGCATTGGTCCTTCAAATGCATCAACAACTAATACAACACCATTTACCATCTTCAGTACACGTTCTACTTCTCCACCAAAGTCAGCATGCCCCGGTGTATCGATGATATTGATCTTGATTCCATTATACATAACTCCTGTATTCTTAGACAGAATCGTGATTCCTCTTTCTTTCTCGATGTCATTTGAGTCCATGACTCTCTCTGCGACTTCCTGATTGTCACGGAAGATTCCGCTCTGTTTTAACATCTCGTCTACTAATGTTGTCTTACCATGATCGACATGGGCAATGATTGCAATATTTCTCACATCTTCGCGCTTCATTTATATCCTTCTTTCTAGTATCTTTCTGTATCAGTTTCCATGGCATTTATAAAGCATGCCAAGATTAACTTTCTTATTCTATCACACTCAATGAAAAGTTGCAATTTTATTATTTTGTACCAACGATATTCTTTGGCTTTTCTTCTATTATATGTTATATTTCTTATAGACCAGAAAAGGAGTTGGACATTATGAATTTACACGAACTAATTGATCGTTTGCATAAAAAGCATACATTGACAAAAGAAGAATTTATCACACTTATTAAAGAACGGAACGAAGAAAGCGCATCTTATCTTGCCTCTCTTGCCAGAGAAGAAGCTGTAAATATCTATGGAAATGGTGTTTTTCCACGTGGATTAGTAGAATTTACGAATTACTGCAAAAATAACTGCTATTACTGCGGAATTCAAGGCAGCAATCCGAATGCAAATCGTTACCGTCTGTCAAAAGAGGAAATCCTTTCTGCCTGTGAGAATGGTTACCAGCTTGGATATCGAAGCTTTGTTCTTCAAGGCGGTGAAGATCCTCATTATACAGATGAAGTTATGGTTCCTATCGTGGCAGAGATCAGAAAGCGCTACCCTGATTGTGCCATCACACTTTCTCTTGGGGAACGCTCCAAAGAAAGTTATCAAAAATTATATGATGCAGGGGCTGATCGTTATCTGCTTCGACATGAAGCTGCTGACCCAGAGCTTTACCAGAAACTCCACCCAGAAAGTCTTTCTTTAGAAAACCGGATCCAGTGTCTGTGGAATCTAAAAGAAATCGGCTATGCTGTAGGAACTGGATTTATGGTTGGAGCCCCTTATCAGACGGTTGAGAATCTTGCAGACGACCTGCTATTTATCAAGGAACTTGACCCACAGATGGTCGGAATCGGTCCTTTTGTTCCACATCACGATACAAGATTTAAGGAATTTCCTTCTGGAAGTGTGGAACTTACCACATACCTTGTGAGTATTCTTCGTCTGATGAATCCTCATCTTTTGCTTCCTTCCACAACAGCACTTGGTACGATCGATCCTCGTGGAAGGGAAAAAGGAATTCTTGCAGGTGCAAATGTTGTTATGCCGAACCTTTCTCCTGTTGCAGTAAGAAAAGATTATTCTTTATATGACAATAAGATCTGCACTGGAGAGGAAGCTGCTGAATGTGCTGGCTGTCTTGGAAGACGTCTTGCCAGTATTGATTATCAGCTTGTATTCAGCCGTGGAGATTATATCGAATAACCTGCTTATCAGCAGTTATGAAAAAATCCTTGCATAGGGGATTCCATCGGAATTTCCTATGACATGAAAAAGCGTGTAGAATCTTTGAAATCCTACACGCTTTTATTCTGTCTTTTATCTGTTAAGAAATTATCTTCTTCTACTCTTTAATAAGAACTCTGGAATGTTGATCTTAGAGCTTTCCTGTTCGATCTCTTTCATCTCAGGTTCAGAAACATAGCTTGTTGTCTGTACTGGCTGTTCTTCCTCCATGACCTTTCCATTATGTAATGGTTGCCCTGAAAATTCCGGAGCCTGTTGTGTCTGCTGTACTGGCTTCTTCGCTGCAGCAAATCCAGTTCTTGCATTCCCTGTAATATCTGCGGATTTGATTCCTGTTGCGATGATCGTTGCACTGATCTGATCTCCAAAATCTGCATTGACTGTACCGAAGATGACATTGACATCGTCTCCTGCTTCGTCTTTTAAGTATTCCACAGCCTGCTGTGCTTCTAACATTCCAACCGCTCCTGCGAAATTAACGATCACATCTGTAGCTCCTGCAACAGTTGTCTCAAGCAATGGACTTTCCATCGCTGTCTTGATTGCTTCAAGTTCTTCGTCTGCAACACCCATACCGATATGTGCAATACCTTTATCTCTCATAACTGTCTGAATATCAGCAAAATCGACATTGATCAATCCTGGATTGTAGATCATATCTGTAATTCCCTGTACACCCTGCTGCAGTACTTCATCTGCTTTCTTCAGTGCATCTGGGATCGTTGTTCTCTTATCACAGATCTGTAACAACTTGTCATTCGGAATGACGATCATTGTATCCACCTGATCCTGAAGGCGTGCAATTCCTGACATTGCATTGTTCATACGAGGCTTTCCTTCAAATGTAAATGGTTTTGTCACAACTCCTACTGTTAAAATTCCAAGTCCTTTGGAAATCTCTGCAATGATCGGTGCTGCACCTGTACCGGTACCTCCACCCATTCCACATGTTACAAATACCATATCTGATCCTTGAACCAATTCTGTGATCTCTTCACGATTCTCTTCAACCGCTGCTTCCCCGATCTCAGGTTTTGCTCCTGCTCCAAGTCCCTTTGTCAGTTTCTCCCCGATCTGAATCTTTGTTCCTGCTTTACATAAAGATAAAGCCTGTCTATCTGTATTCACACCCACGAGTTCAACACCCTGGACATTCTCATCTACCATTCGGTTTACCGCATTGTTTCCTGCTCCACCGACTCCTATTACTAAAATCCTTGCTTGTGTGTTCTCAACACTAGGCATAATCTCAACCACGTTGTTCCTCCTTCACGCCATCTATGTTAAAATGACTCCCTTAAATTCTGTACACTAACTTAATGATACCTTCTTTACTAAGTTTTTTCAACTCTTTTTTGGTTGAAAAACAGCAATTTTGTGGTCCTCGCTAAAGTACTTCATGTCAATAGTTCCACTTTTCCCTTTTACTTTCTTAAGCATCCCTGCTAATTCAGAAATCTTGATATCAATATCCTTTTTATTATAAAGATCAACCGTTATCTTATCGCTGATCAATAAGGCATTTCCATCTTCTTTGATATAAATCTGATCGATCGGAAGATTATATTTATCAATTGCAGTCGTAAGTTCTAAAAGATAAGAAAAAACTTTCTCTTTCTTGACTGGAATCTTCTCCTGCATGACCAATTCATCATATTTAAGTCCAGTAACCAATGGAACATCGTCATATTTCTTTTCATAGCTTTCCAATGCATAACCATTTTTATCAAAATAGACGTATTTTCCATTATACAGAAGCATCCAGCCCTCTTTTTTTCTTTTACCTCGACCGTGATCGTATCTAGCCGGTTGATCTTTACATGAATCGAATCTATAAACGGCAGAAGATCTGGTGATGCAATCTTACATTTTAAGAAATATGCAACCGAGTTATCAATATATCCATTCTCTACAACTGCCTTTTTAACTTCTGCTTCTGTATAATAACTTAATCCAAAAATTTTGATCTGTTTTGTTTTACACGTCCCTGCAATGATCACAACCGTAAGGATCAAAACTGCAACGATACCAAGCAGTATTTTCTTCCCTGATAGTTTATGTACTTTATTCTTGTTTTTATGCTCATCCATACGAATGACTTTTTTTTCTTCCATCACACTCACCCTTATCTTATGTGAATTTTCTTAGAAATTGATAATACGATTCCCATTTCGATCATGACAACAAGGATCGATGTACCTCCATAACTGATAAATGGAAGTGGAATTCCTGTCGGTGGGATCGTGTTTGTTACAACAGCAATATTGATAAATACCTGAATTGCGATATGTGTCATAAAACCGATCACAATCAGTGATCCAAATAAGTCTTCTGTATTCAGTGCAATTAAGAGCATCCGAAAGATCAGTGCCACAAACACAAGGATCAGACAAACTGCCCCGAACAATCCTAATTCTTCACAAATGATCGAAAAGATCATATCATTGTGTGATTCTGGAATAAATCCCATCTTCTGCATACTCTGCCCAAGTCCTTTTCCAAAAATCCCACCGGAACCGATCGCATATAATGCCTGCATCGTCTGAAATCCCTTTTTGTGACTTTCTGGATGCAGCCAAATCTGTACACGCTCGTTTCGATAACTATTTGCCGTCAACAGATACACGAACAAGAGTATTATTCCACCGCCTGCTGTTAACATAAGTTCTTTCATCTTCGGACTTACCACAAACAGCATGACACCGATCATCGAACACACGACAAGTGCTGTACTTAAGTTCTGTGTAACGATCAGAGCAATGATCGGGACCGTTGGAAGAACGATCACGATACTATCTTTGAATGTTCGGATCTTATGAGCATTTGCTGATAATCTGTTCGCGAGATAGATCACAACCAGAATCTTAGATACTTCTGATGGCTGAAACTGAAATCCTGCGATGCTGATCCAGCGGACTGCACCCTTCTTTGCTGCACCTATGATCAACACAAGAACTAACAGTACGATACTAGCCCAATAACAGCCATTTCCAAACTTCTCACTTTTCATGATGTGGTAATCTAGTTTACAGCATACAACCATTGCAACCGCACCTAACACTATCGCAACTGCCTGCCTTAACAGCCAGTGATAGGAATTTCCATATGTGACAGTACTCTTATATGAACTTGTACTATAGATCATAACCAGACCAAAACATATCAGAAATATTACCAGAAACAACATCGGATAATCAAAGTATCTTTTGCCGGCCATATATTTTTCTTTGATGCGATTTGCCACTTTTTAGTTCTCCTTTAATTTTCTGACACAATCTTTGAAGATATCTCCCTGACTTCATAATTCGGGAACATTCCCCAGCTTGCACATGCAGGTGATAATAAAACTGCTTCTCCATCTTGGGCTTTTCCTGCAATGTATGAAACTGCTTCTTCCATAGAATCAACAAACTTGATCTTATCAAATCCATGTGTTTTTGCACAATCAGCGATCTTTGGTGCTGTTACACCCATCAAGATCAGTTCTTTAACTTTTCCGTCAAATGCTTCGATCCACTCATCATATGTAGATTTCTTGTCATATCCACCACCGATCAGCCATGTTGGGCGGTTCATTGCTTTGATTCCTTTGATCGCTGCATCTGGATTCGTTCCTTTAGAATCGTTATAGTATGCAACACCTTTCACTGTATCCACATATTCAATACGATGTTCTACACCTTTAAACCTCTTGATTCCTTCTTTGATATATGAAACTGGAACCCCCATAGAATAAGTCACTGCGATCGCTGCTAAAATATTTTCATAATTATGGTCTCCTAACAGATTCACATCATCTAATGTACATACGATCTGTTTCTTTCCATTTTCTTCGATGATAAATGCATCACCTTCCATGGAAACCCCTTCTTTTATTTTATGATGCAAACTGAAAAACAGAACTGTTCCATTCGCTCTGTCTGCCATAGCTCTTGTTGTATCATCTTCATAATTTAATACCATTACCTGGTCTTTTGTCTGGTTTTTTCCAATGGATTCTTTTGTCTGTGCATAAACTTCTACTGTACCATGACGATCCAAATGATCTGGTGTGATATTAAGAACTGCACATACATCCGGTTTAAAATCAACGATCGTTTCTAACTGGAAACTGCTGATCTCTGCAGTTGTTACACTGTCCTCTTTTGTATCAAGCGCAACACTTGTATATGGAATTCCGATATTTCCGACAACAAAACTGCTTTCATAATATCCTTTCATGATCTCTCCAGTCAGCGCTGTTGTCGTTGTCTTTCCGTTGGTTCCTGTGATCGCTGCGATTCTTCCTTTGGATGCCTGATATGCTAATTCAATCTCACTCCATACTGGCTTTTCCTGATCACGAAACATCTGTGCGATCGGTGCATTTACTGAAATCCCAGGACTTAACACTAATAGATCGAACTTACTTACATCTTCTTTTGTGATATTTCCTAAGATCAATGGAATCTCTTTCTTTTCATATAATTTCTCATAAAGTGCCTCTTTCTCAAGGTCTTCCTTTCCATCATACAGACTGACATCTGCACCTGTTTTTAAAAGCAGATTGACAGAACCAATTCCACTTTTTCCTGCTCCTGCTACTAAAAATTTCTTGCTTGTATCTATCATTTCTTTCTCCTTACTAAATCGCTACCAGTCCGATCAGGCAACAAACTGCCGTGGTGATCGCAAAGATTGCTACAACCTTTGTTTCTGGCCATCCTGACAATTCAAAATGATGATGGATCGGTGCCATTTTAAATAATCTTTTTCCTTTTGTCATTTTAAAATATAATACCTGTGCCATAACAGATAATACCTCGATCATATAGATCAATGCAACAATTGGGATAAATAAAGACAGGCGAAGCATCAATGCTGTTGCTGCCACAAATCCCCCAAGTGCAAGCGAGCCTGTATCTCCCATAAACACTCTCGCCGGATATACATTAAATACTAAAAAACCAAGAAGTGAGCCAACCGTCGCACAAGATACCGGCCAGATTCCAGCTGCCAGATCATTATGCCCCATTCCAATGGCTGCCACTGTAAAAATGTTGCGATCAATACCGTAACACTTGATGCAAGTCCATCCAATCCATCCGTAAAATTAGCTCCATTCACAGTTCCTAACAAAATGATAAAAACCGCTGGGATAAAAAATACTCCAAGGTTTAAATATTTACCATGTGTAAAAGGAATCAGCATCGAAGTTCCTGTCTGCGTGTAATTTATCAAATAATACGCAAAGATTCCTGTGACTATGATCTGCCCAAACATCTTCTGCCAGCCCGCAGTCCCAGGTTCCTTTTCATAACTACCTTGATGTAATCATCGATAAATCCGATAAATCCAAATCCCAGCGTCACAAACAGCACCGGGATGATCATCGGATATCTTCTAACATAAAATAACGATGCGATTACGATTCCAAGTAATATGATCAGTCCTCCCATCGTCGGAGTCCCTGATTTCTTCAGATGTGATTCGGGTCCTTCTCCCCGGATAAACTGACCGAATTTTAATTTGTGTAAATACCTGATCATCATCGGGCTAAGAAGTACGCTGATAAAAAAGGCAATTAAAACTGGTTTTACAATACCATAATTCATGTCGCCACCTCATTTGTTCTTGTTTCGTCTACGGTTCTTTTTTATCTGGCGTATATTCTTTATAAATCCCCATATATGGAAGTGCAGTTTGAAACACACTTCTCATCACAGGGGCTGCGATCGTTCCTCCATAGTAAGTTCCATGTGGTTCATCGATCAACACGATCCCAATGATCGCAGGATTGTCTGCTTTCGCAAATCCTAAAAAAGAAGAAATATATTTTCCATTTCCTCTTGGAAGTTTCTCACTGGTTGCCGTCTTTCCCCCAATGGAAAAACCATCCATCCGGCAGTTTCTTCCTGATCCATCGGAAACAACTGCTTCTAACAATTCTTTCATCGTCTCCGATGTCTGTTTTTTTATGACACCTTCTTTCACTGAATAAAAAAAGCTTTTAATCTTGTTCCATCCTGCTTCTGAACATATCTTCCAAAATGCGGTGTGATCAGCTTCCCGCCGTTGATCACCGCACTGACTGCTCTTAACAGCTGTAACGGTGTGATCTGTATGGACTGTCCAAAAGACATCGTTGCAAGTTCAACTGCACCGACATTCTTCTTTTGATGCATGATCGAAGATGCTTCTCCAGGAAGGTCGATCCCTGTTTTCTCAAACAATCCAAGCTGGCGGAATGTCTGATACATTCCATCCACACCAACTCTGGCACCGACATCCATAAATACTGGATTACAGGAATTCATAACACCTTCTTTAAATGTCTCACTTCCATGTCCTCCGACTTTGTGACACCGGATCTTGCGATCCTCCACAATCCGAAATCCTGGACAATTAAAATGATCATTCACGCTGACTTTCGATGATTCCAGTCCTGCAGTCGCCGTTACGATCTTAAAGACCGATCCCGGTTCATAAGTATCATTTAAACAGGAATTCCGCCACTTCTTATTGAGATATTCCTGTTGTTTCTTACTATTTGCCTTTCTTTTCTTTGCTGACAAAGAGAAAGGATCATTCAGATCATATTCTGGAACATTGACCATTGCATAGATTTCTCCATTCTGTGGATTCATCAAGATCATGGATACCTGTTTTGCCTTCTTCTCTTTCTTCACCTTCTTACATGCCTGCACGGCATAATTTTGCAGATTCACATCAAGCGAAATATAAAGATCCCCTCCGGCAACTGGTTCTTCCCTCTCTTCATATGCTCCATCGATTTCTATGCCGCTTCCATCTGTCAGTGTCCGGATCCTTCCGGACTTTCCTTTAAGATATCGATCATAAAAAACCTCCAGTCCAATGATTCCCTGGTTATCTCCTCCTGTGAATCCAAGAACTTTCGATGCCAGGTTATCATATGGATATACTCTTTTGTAGTCTTCATCCACCTTGACCCCGTCAAGTTTAAACTTACGGATACGGTCTGCGATGTCTTTTTCTACATTACTTTTAATTTTTTCCCTTACTGAATTTTTATATACTTTTTTTCGGATCAAAGATTCTTTGATCTCAAGATTCTCAGATAAGACTTTTATTACTTTTTCCCTCTCTGTCATCTGAGAATATATCACAGAGATCGAATAGACTGCTTTGTTCGAAGCGATCTTTACGCCATTTCTGTCGTAAATACTGCCTCTTGGCGCTTTAATCTCCCGGTCTCTTTGATGCAGGTTTCTGGCTAAACTTAAATATTTATCCGCCTGAGCGATCATCACATAAGAAAGTTTTATCGTCACAACCAAAAACCCTGTGAAAAATGCAGCCGTGACAAGCAACAGTTTTTTCTTTGCTTTCGTTCTCATTTTATCTCCATGATCCCTGTCTTAATATAAAGATTATGAAAATAAAATGATGATATTACTTTTTGCTGCTTTTCGCAACATTTAATTCCTTGAGTGATCCTTCTAATACCTTCTTTGCAATCTCAACTGCAAGTCCTGTATTCGTCTGAGAATCCCTCTGAATCTCATCGATCACAACATAAACTAGCACCTGTGGATTCTCCACTGGAGAAAATCCACAAAAAGATACGATATAAGTTTCTGCACTTCTTGGAATCTTCTGTGCAGTACCAGTCTTACCACCAGCTGTATAATCTTTCATCTTTGCCTTTGTTCCAGTTCCTGAATCAACAGTTTCTTTCATGTATTTTCTTAATTTATCCGATGTCTCTTTTGAGATCGTCTGTTTCACTAACGTCGGCTCTATATTGCTGACAACTTCTCCATTACTGCTTCGAAGTTGTTTGACCACATGCGGTTTGTAATAATTTCCTCCATTGATCAGAGAACAAAATGCACTTCCCATCTGGATCATAGAGCAGTTAAATGACTGTCCAAAAGAACTTGTGGCAAGATCTGCGGCTGTCATATCTTTTGCATCATGAAGAAGCGATGCTGTCTGTGCTTCTCCAGGAAGATCGATCTCTGTCTTATTCCCAAAATTGAAATTCTTCTGATATCTTGCGAATACATTCTTGCCTTCTTTGGATGCATCTGCATCAATGCATCATTGCACGATAATGAAATACTCTGAGACAACGTGATCAATCCATGTCCGCTTCTATGAGAACAGTGAATAGTATGCGGTCCAACCTTCTGGTATCCATCACAATAATAAGTTTCATTGCCCTTTAAGATTCCTTCTTCAAGACCAGCTGCTACCGTAAATGGCTTATATGTTGAACCTGGTTCAAATGCATTTGATACAATTGGATTCTTCCAGATTTCATTAAATGCTTTTGTCTTTTCTTTCTCACTCATCTTATTAACTTGACTTTGTGAGTATTTCTTTAAGAGATTTTTATCATCTCTTGGGCTTTCCAGATTATAGGAAGTAGAATTTGCCATTGCATAGATCTCTCCATTATTGGGATTCATCACAAGAATGCTGCTTCCCTTACTTCCATATTTCTTTTCAAACTTAGAAAGCTGATCTTCTGCCAGTTTCTGAATATTGGAGTCAATCGTTGTGACAACTGTTTTCCCATTCTCTGGCTCCACAATGGAGCTATCCTGTTCTAATTCTTCGTTTAAATATTTATATTTTCTTCCATCGACGCCTGATAAAGTACTGTTATAATACTGCTCGATCCCTCCAGTTCCGATCGTACCGTCTGATACAAAGCCAATGACCTGGCTTGCCAGTGACTGATTCGGATAACGGCGTTTGTATTTTTCATTAAATACGATCCCTGAGACATTCTCTGCTTTGTCTGAAGCGATAAAATCTTTCAGATCTGCGATCTGACTATAAGAAAGTTCTTCTCGATATACAGAATAGTAAAAATCTTTATGTCTTTTTATAAATTTTAACAACTTATCTTCATCTAACTTCATATATTTATGAAGTGCATCAATGGTTGCTTTCTGTACCTCTTCGGATCTTAAAATATTCTTTGGTTCTAAAACCAATGTATACATCTTCTGGCTGGTTGCTAATGTATTTCCATCACGATCTAAGATATCTCCCCTTTTATACGGAAGCGTTTCACTAGAATAATTCTGCTGTGATAATACCTGTCTTTTGTAAATTCCGTTCTTAAATATACTAAAATAGATCAATCTTCCAATCAGTAGAACAAAAAGAAGTGCTATGATTCCGCACGCGATCATCGTACGTCGTTTCATAGCATCATTTAATCGTTTGATAGGTTTTCTTCTTTTCTTCAAGTTTGCCACCTCTTAGTCTGCTTTTGGTATCTTCCCGTACTGGCGTATGTATTCTGCATCCTGGCTCTCATAACGAAGAGTATGTTTGGAATCTGGTTTCACCATTCCATATTTCTTTGCCGCAGTTTCTACAGTATCAAAACGAATACTCTGTTCAATCTCAAGATTCAGATCTTCATTCTCTACCTGCAGCGTGTTCAACTGTGTCTTTGCATCCGTAAGAGCCGCTTTTTGATTCAAAACTTTCGTACGCTCTGACAGATAAAAGAAACTTGCAACTGCGATCACACAAAGTCCCGCAACTAATACCTTGATAAAGGCCAGATCGATTGACATTGCTCTCTTCTGATTCTGTCTTGTTGACTCCTTTACCTGATGTTCTCTTCTTGGTCTTGTCTTCCTTGGCTGTCTGCGCACTGGCTCTGCAGCAAGATCTTCTATCTTCCTTGCTGTATTGCCATAGATCATGTTATATCGTTCTTGTCTCGTCTTGTCCATTGATACTCTCCCTTATTCTGCCCTTTCAAATACTCGAAGCTTGGAACTTTTTGCTCTCTTATTGTACTCTAGTTCTTCTTCCCCTGGAATGATTGGTTTTCTTGTTAACTGTTTTCCTTTCGATACGTTGCCACATACACATACTGGGAAGTTTGGCGGGCATGTACAAGGATTCTCATTCTTCTTAAAAGCTCGTTTGACGATACGGTCTTCTAAAGAATGGAAGGTAATGATACATAATCTTCCACCTGGATTTAAAAGATCGATCATCGCATCAATGCTGTCTTTCAATACGTCTAATTCTCTGTTACATTCGATACGGATCGCCTGAAATGTCTTCTTCGCCGGATGTCCTCCAACGGCTCTGACTTTCATCGGAATCGCACCTTTGATGACTTCTATTAACTGTCCGGTCGTTTCGATCGGACTTTCTTTTCTCTTATTCACGATATGTTTTGCAATGTTCTTTGCAAATTTCTCTTCGCCGTAGTCTCTGATTATATGGAATAGTTCCATCTCGGAATATTCATTGACAATATCTCTTGCAGTCAGTGACTGTCTTTGATCCATTCTCATATCAAGCGGAACATCTTCTCTGTAAGTAAATCCACGTTCCTTATCATCTAACTGAAAGGATGATACCCCAAGATCTAACAAGATTCCATCGACATGTTCGATTCCAAGATCATGTAACACTTTCGGCATGTTTACATAATTATCACGCACGATCGTTACTTTGTCCTTAAACGATTCTAACCGCTTCGTGCTTGCAGCAATCGCATCCGCATCCTGGTCGATCCCGATGTATCTTCCTTTCTCTGATAGTTTCTGGCATACATGATATGCATGTCCGCCTCCGCCCAGAGTCCCATCCACATAGATTCCGTCTGGTTTAATATGTAGTTCTTCGATCGTTTCGTCTAATAAAACGGAAATGTGTTTAAATTCCATAATCCACCTAACTTATATGCTTAATCCTAATTCCTGCATGCTGGCTGCGATATCATCCATATCCTCATAAGAATTGTTCTCAATCCACTTCTCCTTACTCCAGATCTCGATGCGGTCAGCCATTCCTGTTAATACAACTTCTTTCTTCATCTGGGCAAATTCCCGAAGTGTCGCTGGATCAAGGTTCTTCCCTGCTTGTCCATCTCACATGGAGCTGCCCCTGCCATGAAAAATCTCGAAAACTTTCTGGCATCTTTATTAATAAGTGGCAAAGTTTTTAGCTTCCCTTGAAAACTTTCCCATTCGTTTTGTGGGAACACAAACAGGCATCCATCCAATCCCTTTGTCATCACAAATTCCTGACCTAATTCTTCCCGGAATCGTGAAGGAATGATCAGCCTGCCTTTTGCATCAATCGTGTGATTAAATTCCCCCATAAACATGGACATCACCACTTTCCACCACTTCTTACCACTTATAAATTTCATTTTATACGATAGACTTATAAATTGCAAGGAATAATCCACAATCAAATCTTAGTTTTTTCTTAGAAATCCTTGTTTTTTTGCACAAAAAGAAGGGATTCCCTAAAAGTGGTTTTATTTCCCTTCTTTTTGTGTCTTATTTCGTTATTTTCTTCCTTTTATATATGATAAATGCCGTTCCAAATACTGCAAGGATCAGTGCTAAGATCTGGGATACCCTGATTCCTGTAGATCCGATCATCAGGGAATCGGTCCTTAATCCTTCAATCAAAAATCTTCCGATTCCATAACCAATACAATAAATGGCGATCAATTCTCCATCAAATTTCTTTCTCTTCGTAAAAAAGAAAATGATCAACAGTAGTAAAACAAGATTCCACATAGATTCATATAAGAATGTCGGATGTACCTGAATAAAGGTTGCTGCTTCATTTCCAGATACAACATAAGTTGCCTTATCATACAATCCATTGGATACGATCTCATCAATCCTTCCGTGTTCAATAAAGAAATTTGTCGGAATCTGCATTGCAAATAAACTGTTGGTATATGATCCAAACGCTTCTCTGTTAAAGAAATTGCCCCATCGTCCAAGAATCTGACCGACAAGCAGTCCTTTTACCGCCACATCTCCAAACTGAAGCATAGATAAATGTTTCTTCTTGCAGAAGATATATAATGTGATTGCACCTGCGATCACACCTCCATAAATTGCAAGTCCTCCATTTCTGATCTGTATGATCTCTGACAAATGATTCTTATAATAATCCCATGAAAAGATCACATAATAGAGTCTTGCTCCTACGATCGCCGGAATGATCATCGTGATCAGATAGTCAAAGACTAATTCCGGATCAAATTTATTTTCATGTTTTGCTGCGTAATAGGAAACGATCAATCCAAGCAAGAATCCTGTTGCAATGATCATTCCATAATATTTGATCTCAAACCCTCCAATATTGATTCCATCACCGACATTTTCAGTACAATCCCTAAATGTGGGAATCTGATTTGATGTTCCATCACTTTTCTTCCTTTCTAAAGCCTCGTTTTGTCTCTTCTTTGTTTTGTTACTCAAATCAAAGATATCTTATCCCATTTCTCTTTTCTTTTCAAGTCGCTTATGGTAAACTATCTACAGTATGACCTTGGATATTTTTTCAAGGTCTGTTTTAAGAAATACCCATGAGAAAGGAAATTAATAGATTATGAAATTAGGAATCGTTGGATTACCAAACGTCGGAAAGAGTACATTATTTAACTCTTTAACAAAAGCCGGTGCTGAATCCGCTAACTATCCATTCTGTACGATCGACCCTAATGTGGGAATCGTAACAGTTCCAGATGCTCGTGTTGATTATCTGGCTGAGAAATACCATTCAAAGAAAGTGATCCCTGCAGCGATCGAATTCGTTGATATCGCAGGTCTTGTAAAAGGAGCTTCCAAAGGTGAAGGTCTCGGAAACCAGTTCCTTGCAAATATCCGTGAAGTCGATGCGATCGTTCACGTTGTTCGTTGTTTTGATGATGGAAATATCGTTCACGTTGATGGTTCTGTAAACCCACTTCGTGATATCGAAACGATCAACTTCGAGCTGATCTTCTCTGATATCGAAGTGTTAGACCGTCGTATCGCAAAATCAACAAAAGGATCAAGAAATGACAAATCTCTTGCTCACGAAGTTGAATTCTTATCTAAAGTGAAAGCTCATCTGGAAGATGGAAAGCTTGCTAAGACATTTGAAGTCGATGATGAAGAAGATCAGGAAATCTTAAATTCCTGCAACCTGTTAACGATCAAACCAGTCATCTTTGCTGCGAACGTTAACGAAGATGAACTTGCTGGAGAAGATAACGATTATGTAAAAGCTGTCCGTGAGTATGCTGCAGACGTTGATGCGAAAGTATTCGTTGTATGTGCTCAGATTGAACAGGAAATCTCTGAATTAGATGATGATGAGAAGAAAGAATTCTTAGAAGATCTTGGATTAGAAGAATCTGGTCTTGAAAAACTGATCTCTGCCAGCTACTCTCTTCTTGGACTGATCAGTTTCTTAACTTCCGGAGAAGACGAGACACGTGCTTGGACAATCAAAGAAGGTACAAAGGCTCCTCAGGCTGCTGGTAAGATCCATACAGACTTTGAGCGTGGATTTATCTGTGCTGAGGTTGTTTCTTTTGAAGATCTTAAGGAGTATGGTACAATGCAGGCTTGTAAGGAGAAAGGCTTGTACGTCAGGAAGGAAAAGAATATGTTGTGAAAGATGGGGATATTATTGTATTCCGCTTTAATGTTTAATTTATAGTTTCTTTACCATAGACTTTGAGTATATAAGATATCATAACAATCAATAGTTCCTCACAACACGCGTTTATTCATCGTTGTGGACGGGAACTATTTGATTGTTATGATATCTTACATACTTGAAGTTTATTGGAAAGAACTATTGAATAATAAAATGTGTTGGTTATATCACAACTGTTTCCCTAAAACTAATACTGTCCTCTTTAATGTATTATTTTATAAATCACATTTTTTACTATTTTAAATATAGCTGTATATAGTACCACTCCAATAACTACTGTGATAAGTTGTATAATTAGATCTGGTATTAACATTTCTTTCCCCTCTATTTCGCTTCTTCTGCTTCCCAGATAATGATGTTTTTCTCATCTTTACCGGAGTGTTCTTTTTTTTAGTTCTCTGACCTGTTGTTTTGTCACTTTTCCTTTGGCTTTGTCTTTGATCGTTACGCCTTGGTATTTGTTTGTTGTGACTGTGTCTTCTTTCTGCTTGGCGGAGTTGGTTTTGTTTTGTCCGTAAGTTGTGCCTGCGCTGTATAGTGCAGCTGTTAGGCATACCCCTGCAAGTAGTATTGATAATTTCTTTTTCATGTGTTATTCTCCTTAATGTTTTATTTTGTGTATATGTCAGTATCTTATATTTTTTGCGAAATATCAATACTCTTATATTACAATTTTATACTATATAATCATCCATAAATACATTCCAATTCACAAAAATCTGTGATATAAATTAATAAAAGTTTATTTTACTTTCTTATCTATATTATATTTCAAATATTTACTCGGAATTGAAAATATAATATTTACTTCTTTTAATTTTGTATTTGTTATTTTTCGGTATTCTATCTGTTTTCTTTTATGTCTATAAAATTTCACTCTATATTCTCTCGTATTTGTACCTTTTGTTGTTGGTCCTGTATATTTTGTACTCTTTGTATATTTCGCGGTCATGCTTGATGCTAATCCTTGTGTAATAGCCCCTACTTCAAGTGCTACCCCACTTTCTATTTTGTATTTAGAACTTTTCGTAATTTCTTTTGTCAATACTACCGTTTCACCTTTTGCAACACTAAGTACGAATTTATCCCCAGATTTTGGACTATATTCTTTTCCATATTTTGAGCACTTCCATTTTCATCTATATTTGTCTGCCCAAAAACCTGATAATCACTTGTAACCTTCGCATATCCATTTTTATTGACTCATACATATTCAACACGCTTAAAAAAGCCAAATAAAAATCCGACCCAAGGAAGTC
>ENA-OQLB01000101-OQLB01000101.1-human-gut-metagenome-genome-assembly--contig:-NODE-101-length-47494-cov-4.565351_pt1 | contig 47494 bp, 53 predicted proteins | sample MGYA00242656_ERZ504813 | MGnify/ENA primary metagenome ERZ504813 (study PRJEB26092, sample SAMD00036388) | human gut metagenome | host: Homo sapiens | study: EMG produced TPA metagenomics assembly of... | reverse complement strand
TATACTTTTATTATGCTTTTTTCTATTGACTTGGGTAATATTTTCGATTACGCTGATGACAGAAAGAATTGAGTTACCTCTATTTGTAACTGTTCAGAGCCAAGCAAATTCATAAAACAGGTGTAAAATGCTTGCATTTTTAAGACTGTTTTTGAAATTTTATTTGGCGGATACGCCACACCTCAAAATGAGTAGCATTTTGGAGGTTGGTTCTGAACAGTTACCTCTATTTTATATAAAGAAAGTGAAAACATATGAAAAAGAATTATTCTCTGATTAATTATATGAAAACCTACTACTCTGATTCCAACATCCCTATGTACCTTTTTTCTAATGATAAATGTAGCTTCTGCGTACCGGAACAGGACGAACTGACTTACCCGCCCTCTCAATATCTTCAGGAGCTTTTTGCCAGCAAGGAACGAATTTCCCATTGCACAACGGAATACGGAATCATTTTTTGTTCTCTTAAATTAGATTCCATGCCAAACAAACATCTTGTTTTCGGTCCGGTCACAACGGTTCCTTATTCCGATTCAGACTTACAGCATTTATGCAAGGACTACATGATACCAAACAACAGGCGATCTGACTTCAATGCATTTCTCCGTCAGATTCCCTGTCTTTCCATGAGTTCTCTTTTAAAAAAATGTATCTTTCTCAATTATTGTCTGCATGAAGAAATCATTTCACTCGAGCAGCTCACATCTACCGGTCACGCTCTCGCAGAAGATGATACTCTTGCAGATGCTTCTCTTCTCTTAGAAGAAACCTATCAAAAGAAGGAAAATGAGCAGCACAACCGGACTTATATTCTTGAAGAAGAGATTCTAAAGCTTGTCCGCACCGGTGACTGCGAAGGGTTTAAAAAATTCGCCTATAGCGAGAGCAATTTTCACATTGGCGTTACAGGCTCCACTGCCCTGCGTCAGTTAAAGAATAATATTATCATTACCACGACACTTTGCACCCGTGCCGCGATTGATGGAGGGCTTGATTACGATACTGCTTATCAGCTCTCCGACTATTTCATTCAATCTTCAGAGCGTCTGACAAGTGCAGACCGTTTAACTGATCTTCTTGGGAAAATCAGTTATACTTTTACCGAAAAAGTAGCTCAAGCAAAAACGCCTGTCTCAACAGACGAGCGCATGCAGAAAGCGATTCGCTATATTCAGCAGAATACAAACCAGCATCTCACCGTCGGAGATGTCGCTGATTATGTCGGATTCAGCAAATCTTACTTCTCTGCTTATTTCAAGAAAACACTTGGTTTCTCAGTCAGCGCATTTATTCTTCGATGTAAACTTGAAGAAGGAAAAGAACTGTTGCAATACACGGATAAATCCATCAGTATGATCAGCGAATTCCTGTGCTTCTCGAGTCAGAGTCATTTTCATACAGCATTCAAAAAACAATTCGGAATGACACCCTCCGAATACAGAAAGGAGCTTTCGCACTAGGCGACAAGCTCCTTCCTTCTATTCCTTATTTCCCTCAACCATATCGAGGTAATCCCCTTTATCAATATGCATCATGGATACCTGATTCTGATGTCTTCGGAATCCGTATACACAGTCTACATTTCGTATCAGCGACTGTAGACGTTCATCCGGTACGCATACAATCAGCTGTAGCTCCAGCTCTCTTGCGTAGTGCAGACACACTTCACTTCGCTCCTTATCCATCTTCGAAAATGCTTCATCAAGAAGTACTAAACGGATCTTAGAATCACGGTTTGTCTGCTGCATATAGAGCATCGCAAAGCCTGCAAGCAGTGCGACATATTTCGGGTTCTGTCCCTCTCCTCCGGAGTCACGGCCTGCCATATCATCGACTGCATTTTTGCGGATATTTCCATTCTCATCTTCCACCTTTTCATACATACTGAAAGTCAGATAATTACGATAATCCACATACTGTTCCATCTGCTGACGATACTGGCTTAAGGATCTTGCATCTTCCTCCTTAGGAGGCATGAACTTCTCAGTCAGACGCTTGATATCTTCTTCATACTTCTGATAAAACTCATCCTCGCCAAGACTTAACTGACCTTCAAATCCGTAGTCATCGAACACTTTGCTGTCTAGTTCAGGTGCTGTAAGCATCTCATAGAACTGTCCGTTTTCATTCTGAGCCGGTATGATATCAATCTGGTAAATGCTGTCCGAGAACTTGATCTTCGCAAGCAGACGGTTGATCTCTTTCTTATGTCTGTAAGCTGCCTTGATTTCACCATGGATAGACGCAATCACATTTTCACGCAATGTATAGTAAACCAGATTATACTGCTTATCGAATTCTTCCTTGTACTTCGGTTCGAAATCTTTTCTGCACTGATTTAGCACTTTGTCATACACATCATTTTCATGTTCTATTCCTGTAAAACCATAGGCCGGATAAGCATTATTGAACTTATTTCTACTTCTTTGCAGTTCTTCTTTCTCCGCCTCTTCCAACGTTTCCAAAGCATCCTTTTCTTTTGTCTTGTCTCTCTTATAAGCTGCTTCGCTCTGTACTTTTAACTCATCTGTTACTTCATTCTGAAGCTGTTCGTTGACAACAAATCCCTCTGTCAGGAAGTTTATCTTTTCTGAAAATGATTTGATATTACTCTCGATTTGTCCCTGTGTCTTCGCATACTGTACTACTTCACTTTGAATGCGATCAAGAATCTCTGCATTTTTCTTAAGCAACTCCAGTAATTCCTGCTTTTTCTTCTTCAGTTCGACTGTCCGGTCTCCTCTTTTCAGTTCTTCTACTTCCTGACGTAACTTTTCCTGCTTCTCATAATAATCCTGAAGCTGTTCTGCTGCTTTTGAAAGATGTATGATCTGTTCTGTGCTCTGATTTAGACACTCGAATTTCTGTGCAACACGCAGTGCGATCTCAACGCGCCCGTCCTCTTCCACTTCTTTTTTCAGCTTCGCAGTCTCTTCTTCCAGCTCAAGAAGCTTCGCCTTTGACACTTTCGTTCCGATGCAGGCATATTTCTCATAATCATTTCTTCTTAGATGCCTGAAAATGTAATTGCTATAGGAATAGCAATCCTTCGTGACACCGTCTCTTGTCTCATGAAGTTCTTCTACTGTCTCACATTTCTTAATTCGTCCCAGATATCGCTTCAGACATGTATCCACATAAGATTCTTCTGTACGCACGCACTCGTACAATGTATTCTCATCAGCCTTCGGATTGTCTCTTACGATTGCTGCCGTATCCATTAATTCAACGTCCTCGATGCCTTTCATCTGCTTCATTTTGCGAAATGCTTTCGCAGCATCTAACGTATATTCAGGTGCTGTCACCAGACTGTGTTTCACACGTCCCATACGTCCTTCGATTGCATTTTTCCACTCTTCATCCGTAATATCAAACAAGTCCGCAAAGATATTTACATGGATCGTTCTTCCATACTGAGTACTAAGTATATTCTGCAATTCCTGTCTTGCACGCTTCAATTCCGCACGATATGGTTTTCTGTCATTTTTGAGGTCTTCTACCATCTCCCGCTTCTCTTGAAGTTCTTTCTGATTCTCACGGATTCTTTCGCGAACATCGCCTAATTCTGTATTGATGTTGTCGAGTGCATCACTTAAATATTGCTTTAGCTTTTCAATCGAATCTTCACTCACAACACCATCTCGGATATCATCAATTCTATGCAGCGCCTGATTGCTCACATAAGCACTGACTTCATCGTCTTCCTCCCAGGCTGAAAGTCCTTTTACGATATCTCTCCATTGTTCTGAATTCGTTGCCAGGAGATGGATCGTATTCTCAATCTCCTTTAGCTCCTTCTCTTTCTGTCCATAATCGCTGGCTTTGAGTTCTGCCTCGACTTCTACCTGTTCTTTCGTATAAGCATCTTTCTCTGCCAAATAAGATTTTCTCTTTTCTTCTTTTTCCTCAATCTTCTTGAGAATATCCTGCAGATCATCCTCTTTCGATTGCAAATGTGCTTTACAATTTTCTATTTCAATATATTTTAAGATCTGTTCCACATAGATCTTATCAGCTCTTGCTTTCTGCAAGGCTAGATTATGCTGACTGATCTCGTCAAGCATTTTAATTCTCTGCTCCAGATCTTCTACGCGTTCCTTGATCTCACGGTAAGCGCCAAGCTGATCACTGATTGTTGCAACTGTGTCTTCCTTGCTCTTTGGGAACATATAATCTTTGATAAACTGTCCCGTTCCGTTCGTCATACGAAGTGCAATCGCGCTTTTCTCCATTGTCATCATACGGCCCGGCTCTACATAACCAAAGATTGCATCATAAACAGTTTTCAAATACGCTTCTTTCGATGGATATACACGGTTCACATCTCCGCGACCTCTGTTGTCAGCCGATTCTATTCTTGCTTCTACCAATTTTTTAAGTTTCGCGATTGTATACGGGACACCTTCTTCTGTCAAATATTCATCCTCCGGAATCTTTCCGGAATGACTGAAGAAACAATATTTCCTGATGTCTGTATCTGCCTTTCCAACCTCAAATGAAACACCAATACAAGTATGTGTATTCTTTCCTGTATCCTTAATCTCCAAGACGATCTGAGAACAGAAGTCTGGTCTTCTCGGTTAAAGGAACCGTCTTTCTGCGCTCCTCTAAGATAACTTAGAACACTACGCCTGTTCTTCGCGTCATCTGCCGCTTTATTCAAGAATGTGGAAGATATACTTCCATATAAAACAACCTGGATTGCATCCATAACAGTAGACTTACCAGATCCACTTTTCCCACTGAAAAGATTCACATACTCATGGAACTCCATCACTTTGTGACTGATACCGCCCCAGTTATTCATTAACATTCTAGTAAATATTTTCTTCGACTGTTTCTCTTTCATCTTCCACACCTCCCTCTGCTTCTTCCTGGATTTCCTGTTCAGAAACTTCTTCTGTAATCTCTTCCTCTGCGTACTGATCTTCCTGATATTCTTTGATCAACGCAGTAATATCCATACTTCCGCAATATAGATTGATCGTGCTGTAGATATAAATCGGAGTCTCATCCTCAACATTCTGGATTGCTCCCGGCACTTCAATGATCTGATGCTTACTCATCACATATAAAGCTTCTTTCCACTCACCCATCGTAAGCTTATAATTAATCAGATTCGTATTCTTTCCATATTCACGAATCTCCGCCAGATTCGTCACTGTAGCTTTCAATCCTTCTCCTAAAATCTTATCTCTGTAAATTAATTTAACAAGTAAGATTACTTTTGTAACGGTGGCATTTATCTTTTCTATCGCGATTCCATCTCCATGTAAACGGTAAATGTGTTCCTGTGGGTCATGCACTAATTCACAGCTTAAAACAGACAGATAGTCTTCAATAAACTTTCTGTGTCTTGTACAGATCTCATAATGCAGATTGTCTCTTGGGACAAGTGTTACAGGATCATATTTCATCTGTAAAATACATGTCTGTCTGAATAATGCAGCAATTGTTTTCTTCAGGTTATCAGCTTCTGTCACTGACAATTCTTCCATATAATTAACCATCTGATTCTACTCCCTCTATCGTAAGTTTTGAAAATCGGAAACCAGCCTCATTCTCCATCTCCTGCGCCACTTCAATCTGTGCCTTACTGTCCGCAGATTCTGTTGCATGCTGCCATACCATAAATAACTTCTCCAAATCTTCTATTGATTTTACAGTATCTTTTGTCACTGTGAATTTTCCATTCTGTTCATTTTTCTTTCGGAAATCTCTGATCTCTTTCTGCGTATACAGTGGTTCCAGGACAAATTCTGTCATATTCTCTTCCTGTGATTTCTCAGGTGTTACCGCCTGTGGAGTGAACTTTTCCTTCTGATTTTCACGTCTTTGATACAGACTCTTCTCTGTCATAATCTTATATGGCTCCGAAAACCTAAGTTTTGAAGACAACTTATCCAGAATCTCTTCCGACTTGCCACTTTCATTAATCAGATTAATCAGTGCGACTGTCTGATCTTCTTCCATTACACCTTCCATCATAATGTACCGGATTCTTGCTGCGGCACGGCTTGCAAATACTGTCTTTTGTTCAATCAGCTTATTATATCTTCGCTCAATCGCATCAAACTCTCTCGAAATTTTATAGAGCATATCTGTCGCCTCTTCACAGATCTCAATCATTCTTCGCAGACGGTAAGATTTTCTCGTATTTTCTTCTTCACTTAAGAGTTCTGTTTCAAATGAGTATTTTCTTGCTTCTGTCTTTTCCAGATTTTCTTCGATCAACTCTTTTACAGCTTCTTTGTATCGATAAAAGCTGTCTGTTGTAGTCAATATCGCATATTTTTTGCTATCACTGTTATTGATCTCTTTCACAAGTACTTCCTGGATTCCTCGGAAACTTCTCTGCTTTGACAGTTCATCGAAATAACCTCGCATTCCCTCCTGCATGTTCGCGAGCATCTGCAGAAGTGCTCTTGATGTATGAAGCGCACTTTTTAAAATCTCATTATTCTTCTCTTTGTCTAAACTGTAGGTATAGAGATGACTGTATACCGTAAGCACACTTTCTCGTTCCTTACCGTCATTTTCACTGTATAATTTCTGAAATAATTCTACAAACAGCTGACTGTATTCCGGAAATGAAACGACATAACTGTTCAACGTTTCATCATAATCCCTTCTAAGCCATCCCCAGTCTTCAAAATGCTTCAGACTGACTGATGCCATGTTGGCTCTGGTGATCAGTTCTCCTTCTTCATCGACTCTTGCCTCACTCCAGTCCAGTGTCATCTTCGCCAGTCGTTCATTCATGATCATCTGACACTCTCGTTCCGTAAGCCCGAGAAGAGAAAAAGACTGACTGCTCTCCTCATAAAGCGCTACCAGAAACTGCATATAGAATTCCATATATTTACTTCCAAATATTTTATATAGATCCTTTGGAACTTTTTCGACCAGTTTCATGTTTTTTCTTATGTCTCCTTTTTATTCCTATTAAAGTTTCTTTTACATCTTTTTCATTTCTTATAACATCTTCTCTGCTTCAAAAACTGAGAAAAATGTGCAATGACCGGACATTTTCCCTTCTCTGTCTGAAGCCACTCGATCTCATTCACATTTTCCTTCGGCCGATACAAGATCACCGGCATTCCTATATTCTGTGCTCCTGTCACATCATGTGCGATGCTGTCTCCAATAAAGATACTTTCTTCCACCATCACTCCTGCTTTTTCAACACAGAGATCAAAAAGTTTTCGATGCGGTTTTTCCTCGCCAGCCTCTTCACTTGTCACAATTCCATCAATATACTTACCTAATCCAAGCTTTAATATCTTCCGATACTGGACGTCTGAAGTCATATTGGATCCTATACCGATATAAATGCCTCGCTGTTTCAATTCTTTCATCAACTCTTCAATTCCAGGAGATGGAATAATCTGATTGATCAATGTATCCCAGTACAGATTATACATCTCATACGCATATGGGAAAACTGGCTTTCCAAGTGTCTCCAGCATACACTGAAATCTCACCAGGCGATTATGGTTCACCGCATAATCTCTTCCGGCTCTGTCATCTGCTTCACTCTCGCTTCGGCAACATATTTCTCCAAGTCTTCTTTTGCTATGCCTAAGTTCTCATATGCCCATTCTTTCATCACCGGCATCGTATTATTATGTGCTCCAATATAATCATAAATGGTGTCATCTATATCAAAAAATACTGCTTTTGTCATCCCAATGTCTCCTGTTTTTTTTGCTACTGTCTTGATTGATGTTTTGCATCTTCTGTGCCTTGCATTCAAGAATGCCTCTGCATTCTTGCTGCGAGATGCGCGTCATGCAATGCATGACATACTTCTTCTGCGCATCTCTGCAATCCTGCCGGAGCTATATCAGATGGGAGTCATCTCACATCTGATATACCCTGCACATTTTGCCTCATTTCATTATAACATGTTTTCATCAAAGAAAAAGAGTTTCGCAAATGACTTTTCCTCTCCATCTGCGAAACTCTTAATATTGATAATCAGCTCTTACTCTGACTTTTCTTCTGCCACCGTTTCTTGTGACTGTATTTCTGTTGCCTGTGTTTCCGGCTCTTTTTCTGTTTCCGGTTCTTTCACTGTTTCTGGCTCTACTGCTTGTGTCTCTGTCGGCTTCATCAAGATTCTTCCGGACTCCTGCTCTTCTTTCTTTTCTCCATCTGCTTCTTCCGGTTCAGGGATTCCCTTCACTTCACGGAAGATCTTCATGAATTCCTTACCTGTGATCGTCTCTTTCTCGATCAGGAAGGCTGCAATCTTATCAAGAGCATCTCTGTTCGCACTCAAGAGACGTTTTGCTTCTTCATAGGAAGCTTTGAGCATCTTCATGATCTCTTCATCGATCTCCGCTGCTGTCGCTTCTCCACAGTTACGAACTGCACGACCGTCCAAGTAACGGCTCTGAACAGATTCAAGTCCCATCAGACCAAAGCGCTCTGACATACCATACTGTGTGATCATTGCTCTGGCGATCTTCGTTGCCTGCTCGATATCATTCGATGCACCTGTTGTAACAGTGTCAAATACAATCTCTTCTGCTGCACGTCCACCGAGTGCAACAACGATCATTGCTTCAAGTTCTTTCTTCGTATTTAAGAACTTCTCTTCCTCCGGTGTCTGCATTACATAACCGAGTGCTCCCATTGTTCTAGGAACGATTGTGATCTTCTGTACCGGTTCTGTATTCTTCTGAAGTGCTGTAACAAGCGCATGTCCAACCTCATGATAAGATACGATTCTTCGCTCTTCTGCACTCATGATACGGTCTTTCTTCTCTTTACCTACAAGTACAACTTCCACTGCCTCAAAGAGGTCTTTCTGGCTGACAACCTGTCTGCCATGCTTAACTGCAGTAATTGCAGCCTCATTGATCATATTGGCAAGATCTGATCCAACTGCTCCTGAAGTTGCAAGCGCGATCTCTTCCAGATTGACTGTCTCATCCATCTTAACATCCTTCGCATGAACCTTAAGAATCTCGACACGACCTTTCAGATCCGGCTTATCTACTATGATACGGCGATCGAAACGTCCCGGTCTCAACAGCGCCGGATCAAGTACCTCCGGACGGTTTGTTGCTGCAAGAACAAGTAGTCCCTTATTCGTATCGAATCCATCCATCTCTGCAAGAAGCTGGTTTAATGTCTGCTCACGCTCGTCATTACCGCCACCGCCAAGTGCGCTGTCACGGCTCTTACCGATTGCATCGATCTCATCGATAAATACGATACATGGAGCCATCTGCTGTGCCTGTTTGAACAGGTCACGCACACGGGAAGCACCTACACCGACATACATCTCTACGAATGCAGATCCTGACAAGGAGAAGAACGGAACCTTCGCCTCTCCTGCAACTGCTTTTGCAAGAAGTGTCTTACCTGTTCCCGGAGGTCCTACAAGAAGTGCTCCCTTCGGAAGCTTCGCTCCGATACCTGTATATTTTCCAGGATTATGCAGGAAATCAACAACTTCCTGTAAGGACTCCTTCGCTTCATCTTCACCTGCAACATCTAAGAATGTCACACCTGTCTGCTTCTCCATATACATCTTGGCATTGCTCTTGCCGATTCCCATCATGCCGCCGCCCTTAGACATCTTCTTCATAAGGAAATTAAACATGAATACAAGAAGTACGATTGGAAGGATCACTGTGATGAAGATATCCATGATCAGTGAACTTGCCGTATCCGGAATCTGGGATTTAAACTCTACCCCTGCCTTATCTAAACGCTTTACAAGTGTGTCATCTGATACATTTCCTGTGTAATAATCCGGTTCCTTGCTCTTGGAGCTACCCTGCATCTGACTGATCTGGCCAAGCAGACTGTCCATAACATTTTCCTGATCTTCGCTTTCCTTAGAATCTGAACTATCACTCTGGTCTGCAGAAGCTTTCTCATTATCCTTTACTTCTGTAAGTTTTCCCTCTGCCTTTTCCTTTCTGGCGTCATCTGTCAAAACGATATTAATCCTTGAATTGGTAAATGTGACAGACTCTACTTTTCCATTATCAACTAATTTCAGAAATTTATCATAGCTGATCTCAGAAGCGCTTCGCCCTGCATCATAGAATATAGGCCCATAACAACAAAAGTAACCAACAAGGTAGTGAACAAAATAATTCCCCAACCCTGTCGGTTCTTGTTCGGGCCTTTGTTTTTATTGTTATTCTCCATTTTTTTCCTCCAAAACTTAAATAGTGGTTATTTTCCAGCAAATCTTTTACCTTATTTGTAAAAAAACAACTACTTCCTACCATTATAAATAGTGGTTTTCCATAAATCAATAAAAAGATTATGAAAATATTGTAAAAACGTGCCGTTTCATAGTATACTAGAAAAGTAATGCCTGTTTATAACAGATTTATCTGTTAATAATAGTAATAACAGTTCGGCAAAATTTATAGTAAGGAAGATAAAACGATGAAAATTGGATTTGACAATGACAAATATCTGAAAATGCAGTCCGAACATATCCGTGAGCGTATCGGAAAATTCGGTGGCAAACTCTATCTTGAATTCGGTGGAAAGCTTTTTGATGACTATCATGCTTCCCGTGTACTTCCGGGATTTGAACCTGACAGCAAGCTGCGTCTCTTAAAGGAGCTCAGCGACCAGGCTGAGATCGTCTTTGCAATCAGTGCAAAAGACATTGAAAAGAATAAGATTCGTGGGGATCTTGGTATCACTTATGATTCAGACGTAATCCGCCTGATCGGTACTTACCGTGAGCAGGGGCTTTTCGTTGGAAGTGTAGTAATCACACAGTTCTCCGGACAGGAAAGTGCACTTCTGTTCAAGAACCGTCTTGAGAACCTTGGAATCTCTGTATACATTCATTACAACATTCCGGGATATCCGTCCAACATTCCACTGATCGTCAGTGAGAATGGTTACGGAAAGAACGATTATATCGAGACTTCACATCCGCTTGTTATTGTAACAGCTCCGGGACCTGGAAGTGGAAAGATGGCTGTCTGCCTGTCTCAGTTATATCAGGAGCACCAGCGCGGAATCGAAGCCGGATATGCGAAGTTCGAGACATTCCCTATCTGGAATCTGCCGCTGAAGCACCCGGTAAACCTCGCTTATGAGGCTGCTACAGCTGACCTTAACGATGTAAATATGATCGACCCATATCATCTTGAAGCTTATGGTGTAACAACTGTAAACTACAACCGTGACGTAGAGATCTTCCCTGTTTTAAATACAATCTTCGAGAAGATCTACGGTTCCAGCCCATACAAATCACCTACAGACATGGGGGTAAATATGGCCGGAAATTGTATCTGTGATGATGAAGCCTGCCGTGAAGCTTCCCGCCAGGAGATCATCCGACGCTACTATGCAGCACTCAATGCGCTTCTGAAAGGTGATGCTTCTGAGAAAGAAGCTGAGAAGATCGAGCTTCTTATGAATATGGAAGGAATCACTGTTTCTGACCGAAAAGTTGCTGTCAAAGCACTGGAGCGTGCTCAGCAGACAGGCGGACCTGCTGCCGCACTGGAGCTTGAAGATGGACGCATCATCACCGGAAAAACTTCCAACCTGCTCGGTGCGAGCGCTGCCCTTCTTGTAAACGTACTGAAGGAACTTGCCGGCATCGACCACAATGTCCATATCATCTCTCCGGAAGCAATTGAACCGATTCAGAAATTGAAAGTGGATTACCTGAACAGCAAGAACCCTCGTCTTCACACAGACGAGATCCTGATTGCACTTTCCGCAAGTGCTGCTGTCAATCCGATCGCTGAACTTGCACTCTCCCAGCTTCCAAAACTGAAAGGATGCCAGGCTCATACTTCCGTAATGCTTTCAAGTGTTGATATCAAGACATTTAAAAAACTTGGTGTACAGCTCACAAGTGAAGCTGTGAACGAACGTCAGATTTTAAGCTAAAGACAAATCCTTACCAATACAGAAAGATATCACAATAACCTCTCTGCGGTTTCAGGTATAACCACCTGCTGTCTGAGAGGTTTTTTTCTGCATTTCTCCCATTTTACAAAGCTTTTTCGCCTTCCTTCTTTACATTACTTCGTCAAAATCACTTCATCCCATCTTTTTTCTATGTTTTTATCAAAAAAGTATTGTAATTTTTTTCTGAATAGGTGTATACTTGGAAAGTATTTTTTTGATAACAACTATTCACGGAGGAGGAAAGACACTATGGCAGTAAAATATGTATTTGTTACAGGCGGAGTTGTATCCGGTCTTGGAAAAGGAATTACAGCTGCATCTTTGGGACGACTTTTGAAAGCGCGTGGTTACACTGTAACTATGCAGAAATTCGATCCTTACATCAATATTGACCCTGGTACAATGAACCCAGTACAGCACGGAGAAGTTTTTGTTACAGATGACGGTGCAGAAACTGACCTTGACCTTGGTCATTACGAAAGATTTATCGATGAAAGCCTGACAAAGAATTCCAATGTTACAACAGGAAAGATCTATTGGTCCGTTCTTCAGAAAGAACGCCGCGGAGATTTCGGTGGAGGAACTGTTCAGGTAATCCCTCATATTACAAATGAGATCAAGAGCCGTTTCTACCGTAATCCGGCTGCAACAGATACTGAGATTGCTATCATCGAGGTCGGTGGAACTGTTGGTGATATTGAAAGCCAGCCTTTCCTTGAATCCATCCGTCAGTTTCAGCATGAACGCGGAGCAGAAAATGTTATCCTGATCCATGTTACGCTGATTCCTTATTTAAGAGCATCTCAGGAAATGAAGACAAAACCGACACAGGCAAGTGTAAAAGAACTTCAGGGAATGGGAATCCAGCCGGATATCATTGTCTGCCGTTCCGAATATCCACTGGATGATGCAATGAGAAACAAGATTTCTCTGTTCTGTAATCTCCCGGCTGACCATGTACTTCAGAACCTGGACGTAGAATATCTCTACGAGGCACCACTTGCCATGGAGAAAGAACATCTGGCACAGGTTGTATGCGAGTCTCTGCATCTTGACTGCCCGGAACCGGATCTTACAGACTGGACTGAGATGGTTGAAAACCTTCGTCATCCAACACAGGAAGTGACTGTCGCACTGGTTGGAAAATATATCCAGCTTCATGACGCATACATCAGTGTTGTAGAAGCGTTAAAACACGGCGGAATTTACACACACACAACAGTAAATATCAAATGGATTGATTCCGAAACTGTAACAGAAGAAAATGCTGAAGAACTCTTCTCTGACGTAAGCGGTATTCTTGTTCCTGGTGGATTTGGCCATCGTGGTGTAGAAGGTAAGATCACAGCAATCAAATACGCCCGTACACACAACGTTCCGTTCCTTGGTCTCTGCCTTGGTATGCAGCTGTCTATCGTTGAATTTGCAAGGAATGTCATCGGTTACAAAGACGCACACAGCATGGAACTCAATCCGGATACAACTCATCCGGTCATCCACATCATGTCCGATCAGATTGGTATTGAAGATATTGGTGGTACTTTAAGACTTGGTTCTTATCCATGTGTGCTGAAAGACAACTCCCTTGCTTATAAACTGTATGGAAAGAAAGAGATTGAAGAGCGTCATCGTCATCGTTATGAAGTAAACAATGACTACCGTGAAGTTCTTGAAGAAAACGGAATGTCCCTGTGCGGACTTTCACCGGACAGCCGTATTGTAGAGATGGTTGAGATCCCTTCTCATCCATGGTTTATCGCAACTCAGGCGCATCCGGAGCTGAAATCCAGACCAAACAGACCGCATCCACTGTTCAAGGGATTCGTTGAAGCTGCACTGGAGAATCAGAAAGAGAAAAATAAATAGCAAAATTTTAAAAGTCACACTCTAAAGTGGACTCAAAAAAGGATTTGATCGTATCTGGCAAAACCCAGATGAATCAAATCCTTTTTCTATCTGACGACAGGTTCTTAAATTCCTGTCCTTCACTTATTATCAGCAGATTTCTTTTTCTCTGCTCTCTTTTTCATGATCAGCTCTTCAATCTTCCATCCTGCCCAGCCCGAGAATAGTCCGACGATCAATCCGCCGAGAACGTCGGTCGGATAATGTACCCCTACATATAATCTCGATAATGCGATCAAAGTAGCCAATACCATTGCCGCAATTCTCCATTTCTTCGGAAACACTTCCTTGCACTTGTAGATTGCAAATGCTGATGCAAAGGATGCACATGTATGACCGGAAGGGAAAGAAAAATCCTTCTGTTTCTCAATCATAAGTTCTAATTCCTGTATCACTTCATACGGCCTTATTCTGGCAACCACATTCTTTATCGCCACATTTGTGATCGGTGTTCCTATAATAAGTGCCAGTGCTGATGCAAGCCCGGCCTTCCTTGTCTTCTTAGGAATCAGTAGAACAATCGTTAGAAGAATCCAGAAGATTCCAAAATCTCCAAGATGCGTGATCCCTTTCCAGAACCAGTCCATCCAGTCATGACGGATATATTCTTGAATAAAAAGCAGAATGTTCTGATCTAATTGTAAAATAGTGTCCATTTCCTTTTTTCACCTCTTTCAAATCATTTTCCCAGAACGGTTTCTTTCAAAAACAATTCCTTCACTACAGATTCATATACTACACATTTCTCACATTTCTTAATCTTCTTGAAATACTTCTTTCCATCTGTAAAGATGGGATGAAGATAGAACCACATTTCTTTCATCTTATAAAGAATCGTCCGGTCTCCTGACATTTCTTCACAATATGCCGCATAGAGAATATCATGGAATTTCTTTAGCTCTTCTATCGTTGCGGCACTTCCGCCTTTTAGCTTTCTTCCAAGTGCCGGATCGGCTAGCACGCCGCGCCCCATCATCACAGTATCTGTCTGTGGAAATCTTATTTTCAACTGTTTCATGTCCTCCACAGAACAGATATCCCCATTATAGCAAAGCGGATGTTCGCTATGTTCCACTGCCCATGCATATGTATCAAGCTTTGGTGTGTTCTTATAGAACTCCTTCTGCACACGCGGATGAATGATCAACTCCTTCAGCGGATATTTATTATAGATAGGAAGGATTGTCTCAAACTCCTCCGGATCTTCCATTCCGATTCTTGTTTTGATTGAGATTTCCAGATTACATTTCTCAAAAACCGCATCCAGAAATCGATCCAGCTTCTGTGGCTCATCCAAAAATCCCGCTCCTCTTCCCTTCGTCACAACAGTTCTAGACGGGCATCCAAGATTCAGGTTCACTTCTTTATATCCGTAATCTCCAAGTTTCTGAGCTGTGCACAAAAAATCTTCCACGTTATTCGTAAGGATCTGCGGCACCGCATACATCCCCTCATTGTGCTCCGGCATCACATCCTTCTTCTCTCTTGTGCTGAAATGTCCTTTCTGATTCGGACTGATAAACGGAATAAAATACTTATCGAATCCTTCAAAGCACTGATGTAATGCATTTCTATAAATATGTCCTGTGATCCCCTCCAATGGGGCAAGATATAAATTCATTGATCGTTCTCCTGACTTTTTCCACTTCTTTGCATTGTTTTTAACAGTAATAACATTTTTATCATACCCCGACTTTCTTGTCAAGAATATTTACTTATGCTAAACTAATGTATATAAGAAAAAATAGGGAGGATTTATTTGTTTATGAATACACTAAAAAAATTCATCCACTACTATGGCCCGTACAAAACGGTCTTTTTTATTGACCTTCTCTGTGCAGCCATTATTAGTCTTGTGGATCTTGCTTATCCGCAGATTCTACGAAGTGCGACCAAGACACTTTTTACTCAGGATAAAGCAATTATCCTGCAGGCACTTCCGTGGATCGCGATCGGACTCTTTATGATGTATGTCATCCAAGCTTCTGCAAATATTATGTCAGCTGTCAGGGACATATCATGGGCGCTAAGATGGAGCGGGATATGCGTCAGGAACTCTTCGAACACTATGAAGAGCTGTCCTTTTCCTATTACAGTCAGAACAACTCCGGTCAGATGATGAGTAAGCTGGTCAGTGACCTGTTCGACATTTCCGAGTTTGCACACCATGGTCCGGAGAACTTATTTATCTCATTAGTTAAGATCGTCGGATCCTTTATTTTCCTTTTTTTAATTAATAAGAAGCTGGCTCTTCCGCTGATCGTACTTGTGATCTTGATGTTCCTCTTCTCTTTCCGACAGAATCAGAAGATGCAGCGCACCTTTATGGAAAACAGAAAAAAGATCGGTGATGTCAACGCAAGCCTTCAGGATACATTATCCGGAATCCGTGTTGTCCAGTCTTTTACAAATGAAGAGATTGAGAAGAACAAGTTCCAGAAGAGTAACCACGCATTCCTTGTCTCCAAGAAAGACAATTACAGATGTATGGGCGAATTCATGAGCTCGAACCTGTTTTTCCAGGGAATGATGTATCTGGTCACACTTGTATATGGCGGCTATCTGATTGCAAATAATAAAATGTCAGCTGCTGATCTTGCGATGTATGCCCTTTATATCGGAATCTTTATCAGCCGATCCAGATTCTCGTAGAGCTGATGGAAATGATGCAGAAAGGACTTTCCGGTTTCCGCCGTTTCCTTGATGTTATGGGGACAGAACCTGAGATTCAGGATGCACCGGATGCAGTAGAACTCAAAGATGTGAAAGGCCGTGTCTGCTACGAAGATGTCTCCTTCCATTACAGCGACGATGAAACGACTGTTCTCTCTCACGTATCGATCGAGATTCCTGCTGGGAAGTCAGTTGCATTGGTCGGTCCATCCGGCGGTGGAAAGACAACAATCTGTTCCCTGTTGCCTCGCTTCTACGACGTAACTGGCGGACGCGTCACAGTAGACGGACAGGATATCCGCTCTCTTACATTGAAGAGTCTTAGAAGCCAGATCGGTGTCGTTCAGCAGGATGTCTACCTCTTCTCCGGTTCCATCCGCGACAACATTGCCTATGGCAAGCCGGATGCGACAGAAGAAGAAATCATTGAAGCAGCAAAATGTGCGAACATCCATGACTTTATCATGGAACTGCCTGATCAGTACGATACATTCGTCGGCGAGCGCGGCGCAAGACTTTCCGGTGGTCAGAAACAGCGTATCTCGATTGCCCGTGTCTTCTTAAAGAATCCACCGATCCTGATCCTTGATGAAGCAACCAGTGCTCTTGATAACGAGAGTGAACGCTGGATCCAGCACAGTCTGGAAGAACTGTCCAAGAACAGAACGACCATCACAATCGCACACCGTCTGTCCACGATCAAAAATGCAGATGAGATTATTGTTATTACAGAAAATGGTATCGCAGAGCGCGGAACACACGAAACTCTGCTTGAGAAAAATGGTATTTATGCCGGATATTATAACATGATGTAACTGTTCAGAGCCAAGCAAAATTTCATAAAACAGGTGTAAAATGCTTGCATTTTTAAGACTGTTTTTGAAACTTTATTTGGCGGATACGCCACACCGACGAAATGCGTAGCATTTTGGAGGTTGGCTCTGAACAGTTACAATATAGCGTAAAATACGAATCTCCCGTAGAAATCAGTATTTTCATACTTGAACTTCTTCGGGAGATTCGTATTTTTGTTGTTTCGGGTAACTATTCTTACTCTTCTACTTCAATCTTACGGATTGTTTTCTTTGCAATCTCATCCTTGATTGCTTCGATGAATTCTCCAAGATCCTTAGAACCTTCATCTCCAAGATATCTGCTTCTTACAGATACTTTCTGCTCTTCCTCTTCCTTCGCTCCAACGATCAGCATATATGGAACTCTGTTCAGACGAGCCTCACGGATCTTGTATCCCATCTTCTCGGAACGTCCGTCTACTGAGCAACGGATATTTGCTTCTTTCAGCTGTGCTTCCACTTTCGCAGCGTAATCATTGTATTTATCAGAAATCGGGATCACACGAACCTGCTCCGGACACAGCCATGTCGGGAACATTCCTGCATATTTCTCGATCAGCCATGCCAGTGTTCTCTCGTAGCATCCCATAGATGTACGGTGGATGATGTACGGACGCTGTTTGTCACCATTCTCATCGATATAGTACATATCAAACTGCTCAGCAAGAAGTGCATCCCACTGGATTGTGATCATTGTGTCTTCCTTACCATATACGTTCTTCGCATTGATATCAACTTTCGGTCCGTAGAAAGCAGCCTCTCCGACATCCTCTACGAATGGAATGTTGAGTTCCTGAAGCATTGTACGGATATGACCTTCTGTCTCTTCCCATACTTCCGGTGCTCCGATGTATTTCTTAGTATCTTTCGGATCCCATTTAGAAAGGTGATATGTTACATCCTCTTCTACTCCGAGAACCTGCAGACAGTACTGTGCAAGTGCGATACAATCTTTGAACTCTTTTACCATCTGATCTGGTCTTACTACTAAATGTCCCTCAGAGATCGTGAACTGACGAACACGTGTCAGACCATGCATCTCTCCGGAATCCTCATTACGGAACAGTGTAGATGTCTCGCCGTAGCGAAGTGGCAGATCACGGTAGCTGTGCTGCTCTGCTTTGTATACATAATACTGGAATGGACATGTCATCGGACGAAGAGCAAATACTTCTTTATCTTTCTCCTCATCTCCTAAAACGAACATTCCTTCTTTATAGTGATCCCAGTGTCCGGAAATCTTATAAAGATCGCTCTTTGCCATAAGTGGTGTCTTTGTACGGATATATCCACGTTTTGCCTCTTCATCTTCAATCCAACGCTGCAGTTCCTGCATGATAATAACACCATTTGGCATGATCAGCGGAAGTCCCTGTCCGATTACATCTACAGTTGTGAAAAGCTTCATCTCACGGCCAAGTTTATTATGGTCACGTTTCTTTGCTTCCTCTAACTGTGTCAGATGCTCTTTCAGCTCATCCTTTGTTGCATAAGCTGTACCGTAAATACGTGTCAGCATATGCTTGTTCTCATCACCTCTCCAGTAAGCACCAGAAGATGATAACAGCTTGAATGCTTTGATTCCCTTTGTGCTCATCAGATGTGGGCCTGCACATAAGTCAACCCAGTCTCCCTGGGAATAGAAGGAAATCTCTTCTCCTTCCGGAAGATCCTCGATCAGTTCAACCTTGTATGGCTCATTTTTCTCTTTAAAAAATGCAATCGCATCCTCTCTTGATTTTGTAAATCTTTCGATCTTTGCACCCTTCTTGATGATCTTCTTCATCTCTTTCTCGATTGCGTCAAGATCGTCTCTTGAAAATGACTGACATTCAAAGTCATAATAAAATCCTGTATCGATAGAAGGTCCGATTGCAACCTTTGCCTCTGGGAAAAGTGTCTGAACTGCTTCTGCCATTACATGAGATGCTGTGTGACGAAGTACTGCCAGTCCCTTCTCATCTCTTGCTGTAAGAATATTGAGTTCACAGTCTTTATCAAGAACTGTACGAAGGTCTACAACCTCTCCGTCTACTTCTCCTGCACAGGCTGCGCGTGCAAGTCCTTCACTGATGTCAAATGCAACGTCGATTACTGACTTTGCTTCTGCATACTCTTTTTTTGATCCATCTTTTAATGTAATAATCATTTTGCTTCCTCCTTTTTTTCTTTCAAGTGACTATGCATGCTTTCATCTGGGGATTCTATGGAAAAAGAAAAGACTTCATCTGTCCCCTGCACTCACATGCAAGGGACGGATAAAGTCTGATTATCAATTACTTTACTATCCGCGTTCCACCCTTTTTGTTTTCAAGATCACAGCAAATGTACTGCTTTAAAACCACTTCATTCATGATTATAACGGAATCACCGGACCGGATTGGGGCCACTCAGAGGTAGTCTTCAAATGATTCCTGCTAAGATACTTCCAGCAAATGTATCTCTCTCTGTAACATTCCACATCCTACTCGTCTCGTCATCGTGTTATCGGTTAAGAACTCTGTTGCTTTATAATCCTTAACTTCTTCTGACCATCATTATAGCATTCAATCGAGGATTGTCAACGCTATTTTTACAGTTTTTTCAGTTTTTAGATGATCTTCTTTTTCTTGAAGATCAAAATACAGATCACGATAATGACAATACTAAGTGCCATTACCGCCGGATATCCATTTTCAAGTCCAGGCATATCTTTAAAGTTCATTCCAAACCATCCGTGATCAATGTCAATGGGAAGAAAATCGTAGAAATCACTGTTAAAACTGCATGTTGTTATTCTGTCTATTATCAATCTGAGACTGGTAAGCCTCCTTTACCTGACGGCATATTCCAACAGATGAGAAGTACGGCTCATCAGACGGTCTGCACGGTCAGTAAGTGTTCCGAAGTATTTCAATTGATCATTCAAAAACAATCCATTCTCGTTCTCTTCAAGCTCTTTTGTCAAGTCCATCATCTCATCATAATAGCTTCTCAGATTCAGAAGTTCCCTTCGGATCGGCATCAGTCGATTCTGAACAGTGTCCGTATGATCCTGAGATACATCCTCTTCCATCCGAAGAAGTCTGCGCTCATAAGCCACAAGGATCTCCAGATCACGGCTCATAAATTCTGCAATGTAATTATAGAGGAATCTCTCTTTCGTCTCACCCTGATGCATTCGTTTCCTCTTAATCCTACTAATAAGTCGCTCTGAAAATGTCTCGTCATCTACGATAACAACATTATTTTCATTTACAAACATGTACATTCGGTATCTGCTTCCTAATACATCAAGAAGCTTTGGAATACAGAAAGTTCCTACCATACATTCCTGCTGATTCTCAATCTTACAGAATCCAATCTTCGCAATCTGGATCTCACTTTCATATATGATCCCTGCTGTTGCCAATGTCTCCTCCGCATGATTGGAATCTGTGAGGAACACAGCAGGACACTTTTCTTTCTCCCATTCTTCCTGACTGATCTCTGTCAGACGTTCCCCGAATTTATAGATCATTCTATCACCTTATTTTCTGTCTGTTGTACAGCCGCCTCCAACTGACTTACACTGTTCATTGCTGCTTTCGCATAGGCTTCCTGATAAAGAAGTTCCTGTGAGTTAATTGGCTGTCCCTTACATTCTACCACAGAATAGGTTCCTTTTGCATCCTCCTTTCGCGCTTTTTTGTTATCACTTAACATCAGATCCAAAAGATCCTGCAAACGTTTCTTTAATCGTTCGGAATAAACCGGCGCTGCAACCTCTACACTTCCGGCATTTCTTTTACAAATTCCAGTAACTCTTCCATCGAGCCCTGATATTCGGAGTCGATCGGAAGGTTTTTCTTATTCTCCATCGTATCTGTGATAAGAAATACAGGAACTCCAAGCGCACGGATCGCAAGATCTTCCTCCACGTCATTTCCAACCATCAGACACTCTGACGGATCAAGCTCAAACTGTTCCAAAATTTGACGGAAATATTCCGGATTTGGCTTACAATATACATGATCTTCGTATGTTGTAATAATCTTAAAATCTTCCGGATCCAGTCCCGCCCAGTCGATACGATTCATTGTTGCACATCTTGGAAAGATTGGATTCGTTGCAAGATAAACTTCAATGCCTTTCTTCTTCGCCTCTTTTATAACCATATCTGAGAGTGGTGTCGGCTGTGTCGTACATTTGGCCTGATTGAATTCATCCTCATAAAATGCATCTGCGATTGCCTCTGATTCTTCCACAGAAAGCGGCAGGAATTCATCAATATAACTCCAGAATGCCTCTCGGTTTGTTCTGGAACCATCATTTTTCACCATCGCCTCATAGCCTTTCCACACAGCACCAATGAATCCTTTTGGATCCATTTCCACGCCTTTCTTCAAATATGCCTTTGCAAGAAGCGGCATATAAAAACGGACAAATTCGTCCTGTACCATCGGTAAAAGTGTTCCGTCTAAGTCAAATAAAATATGTTTAATCGCCATCTTTTTCTCCTTCTTTCAATCTTTGTGCTCTTCTCTGATTGCTGATGACTCTTATAATGTCGGTCATAGAATAAGCCCTTTTTATCATAATAGTAATATTATACTCTCATATATTTCCTTCTATCAAGCAAATTATCATTCAGAACATGCCACTTCATAAAAGTTTCACATTTCTTATTATCTATACTGCAGATACTCCAGGAACCGCTTCACCGCCGGAGTTGCACCTTTTCTGTTACGCATGGCAAGTCCTATATTACGATACGCCGGGATTTCCAGTTCTCGTGTAACAATTCGATACGGAATCCGTTTCAAGATCAGTTCCGGCAAAACACTGATTCCAAGCCCGCTCTCAACCATCGCCATGATCGCGTAGTCATCCCATGTTGTAAAATGTACTTTCGGCTTTAAATTACTTCTTTCAAAGATCTCAGAAACTTCTGCCTTAGCACCTTTCTCCAATAGCATAAACGGTTCCTCACAAAGCGCACTGACCGGAATCTTCTGAAGTTCTGTCAGCGGATGTCCTTCCGGAAGCACGACAAGCAGCCTGTCCTGCTCCAGGAAAATTGTATCCATCTCATCCCTTACCGGCAATCTTGTAAATCCACAGTCAATTCGCCCTTCCATGATCCATTCTTCAATATCCGTATAATCACCCAAAAGCATCTCGTAATCAATGTTTGGATAATTTTTCTGAAATTCCTTGATAATATTCGGCAGCCAATGTGTTGCTACGCTGGAAAATGTACCAATACGGATCAATCCTGACTTTAACCCTTGAAGCTCATCAACTTCCAATTGAAGTTTCTCGTATTCTCTGCAGACCCGTTCCGCATAAGGAAGTAACTTCATCCCACTGCTTGTAAGCTTTACTCCTGACTTGCTTCGTTCAAGCAGAACTACCTTCCATTCCTTTTCCAGATCATTGATCATTCGGCTGATCCCGGACTGGGAATAACTCAACTGTTCCGCTGCCTTTGTAAAACTTCCACACTCTACTGTCTTAACAAATGCCATGTATTTCTGAATACTTCCATCCATGAATTTAACACTCCTTTCGCTTTACATTTTCCCATCTATTTTCGCTACGAAAAATCTCTTCACTTACTTTATATTTGATTTTGTCATGTAATCCATGAGAAACATTCGCTTTTGTAATCGATAACTGTATGATACTATAAAACAGTCGATGAGACAAGGCTGGTTGTTAACTGACATCCGGAAATTATTTTAAAAGATATTCAGCAAGGAGTTATGTATTATGGGACTTTATAATAATCGAATCGTAGTAAAAGTTGGAACATCTACACTTACCAATGACGCCGGAAAGAGCGATCTTCGTACAACAGACCGTCTTGTCTGTGTACTTTCTGATATCCAGAACATGGGATATGAAGTTGTACTCGTTTCCTCCGGAGCGATCGCAGTCGGAAGAAATAAACTGAACATGACTGCTAAACCAGACAGTATGCGTATGAAACAGGCTGCTGCTGCAGTTGGACAGTGTAGTCTGATGTATCTGTATGACAAGTTCTTCGGTGACTATGACAAGACAGTTGCCAGATTCTGCTCAATGCAGATGATATTGAAGAAGAAGAAAAAAAGGAAAATCTGATCAATACATTCAATGCGCTTCTCGAGATGGGTGTAATCCCGATTGTAAACGAAAATGACTCCGTAAGCTATAAAGAAATCGAATCCGAGGATCGTCTCTTCGGTGATAACGACATGCTCTCAGCTGTCGTTGCAGTACTCTGTCGGGCAAAGCATCTGGTCATTTTCTCCGACATTGATGGATTTTATGACCACGATCCAAGATTGTATCCAAATGCACAGCTAATCGATCAGATTGATACAATTGATGACAGCGTCTATGCTTTAGCCGGTGGCGCAGGTTCCGACGTGGAACAGGCGGAATGCGTACAAAACTTCAGGCCGCATCCCTTGCCACTTCCCAGGGAACAAACACAATTGTTACAAACGGAAAGCGTCCGGAAGTCCTTTATGATATTGTAAAAGGCGGAAGAGCCGGCACATTATTCCCGGGAAAAATCTGATTCTTTCAGTAACATATTATAATTAATAAAATCGGATTAAAATCAGAAAATGCTTTGTTTTTGTTTCTTCTGACTTTAATCCGTTTCTTTTCATCATTTCTGCAACTCGTTTGCACTATCTTTTTGCTCCATCTCCTGTTTCCAGTAGATACGAAGCTTCTTCTCATCCAATCCATTCACAAATCGCTTCTTATATACAAGAAATTCCTCAAGATCCATCAAAATATGATACAGAAGTGCTCGTCCTTCGAACTCTTCGCGCGTCTTTGGAAGTTCTTCTTGCTTCATTTGCTCCGAAATCTCTTCCAACTTCTCGATCTGCTGATCCGGAATATTCATCTCAACAACATAATCTGCCATATACATGATATAATCTGCAATCACAAGTGCCTGCTTCGGCATCTTACGGATCTTCTTGATCTCATAATGCAGGTTATGAAGTACCTGCAGCTGCGCCAGACGCATTTCAAAGTAATCTATATAGTAGCCCGGATGCGAATGAAATGTATTATCCTGGTAATCATACGCTGCCTTGATAAATTCATGCATTCTCCCCTCAAAGGCAATGATCCGATCCCAGACATTGATCTCCATATCTTTATTATGAAGATACGCTGCAAGTTCACACAAAAGAATCTGTAGCTGATTCTCTGTCTCACTCATATAACGAATCAGATCCTGTCTCTGTCCTTCATAATCATAGAACAAATTCAGTACAATCGCGATTGTGATTCCAATCATTACTAAAAACAGCTCATTGCGAATAAACTCCGGGCTAAAATCTCTTGTCATAAGAAAATGCGTGCCGATAACGGCATTTACCGAAATTGTTGCCGACCATCCAAGACTATGACTGACCGCAACGATCAGAAATACATAGATTCCATACGCAAGCCAGGGACTCGTCATATGTCCAAATGTCAACGCCGCCAGAACTACCGCCAAAACAAATGTCGCCATACGATAAAAAGATAATTTCACCGTCTCCCATTTTGTTGTTACTAACGTAAGCAGTGTGATACTTCCGGCAGATGCCTCATACTCCAATCCCAGTATATGCGCTAGATAAATTGCTACACTGCTGCCCACCGCGATCTTAATTGCCTGCAGCAGGACTCTTTTTACTTGTCGTGCTTTTTCCATCGTCCTCCCTTTCCAATTTTCTAACCCATCATCTGATTTATATTTTATCATCATATTTGCGATATAATCCAGTGTTTTTTTAACACAGCTTGTACAAAATAACGAACATGAGGTGCCTTTGCTACCATAGCAATCGCTCACTAACAAATCTAGATAAAACTTTGTTTATAGAAAAGGGGTGATTACAACCTACATATGTATGTAATCACCCTTATAACAATTCAACCTATTTTTCTGTTTCTTCTGCCTTCTTCTCCCATCTTTCTACAAAAGCATCAGCATAAGAAAGATAGTATTCTCGAAGTCCCATTCGGATCTTCTGCTCATTATTCTCTGCAATACCTTCTGTGATACGGCGAAGCTGCTCTAACTTCTGCTGCTTATCTCCCATCTTCTCAATTGCATAAGCTACATAACCATCCATCGTCTTCCCCTGAAGCTGTGACAGATATGGATTCTCAAACAAACTGATGAGTCTCTCCTGATAAACCATCTCCCACTCTGCCTTCTTCTCTGATCTCAATGCATTCTCCATGCCGGAAAGTATCTGAAAAAGCTGCTCGCTTGGAGTTTTCTCAATCTCTCGCTCAAGGAAAAGCTTGCTCTGTCCATCTTCTTCGAATTCTGTCTGACTCGTTTGTTCCACATTTTTCCTTCGAAGCATCTGCTCTTTCTTTGCAACTAAGATCGTATTCTCTGCTGCCATCGCTGCAATCACATGAAATACATCATGAATCTGCTGTGCACTCAAAACTACTGCCTGGATATGACGGTTTGGAAGACGTACCGCAAATCCCTCCTGAACAAGATTCTGTAATGCCTCACGGATCGGCATTCTTGAAACACCAAGACGCTCTGCAAGTGCTTCCTGTGCCAGCTCTTCTCCCGGTTTCATAACTCCTGAAAGAATCTCCTCTTTAATTAACTGCACAATGTAATCTTTTGTCTGTACTGATGCCATATTTTCACCCTCTGTATTTTTTCTATTTCTCTGCTTCTATCTAATCTTATTTTAAAAGAATTAATTTTATTTCTTTTTACTTTATTAGAGAAAATTTTTCATCTTTTTATAAACCCGTAACAATATTGTATCCATTTTCATTTCCTTCGTCAAGATGCTTTTTCGTATCCGTTCTAAGTTCGTTATAAGTGCGCATCCTGAGCGGAGCGTTTTTTATATATTAGGAAAGAACTTTCCTAATATATAAAAACCGCTGCTGATTCCAGATACAACTGAAATCAACAACGGTCTTTACTCTTCAGCCGAAAATCGGACTCGAACCGACGACCCCTTCATTACGAGTGAAGTGCTCTACCAACTGAGCTATTTCGGCATATGGTCGTCAATTCTGACGACCTTTGTTATTATATCGCGTTTGGATATAAATTTCAACCACTTTTTTAATCAACTTCTATAGACTTTTATCATTCTAATAAATAATAACTAATGATTTGCCATATGAACTGTCAACTGATTATATGGGATGTCAATGCCTTCCTCATCAAAAGACATTTTAATCTCCTCAAGGATTCTCCAGCGCGTTGTCCAGTAAGCTTCTGTCTTCACCCAGGCTCTAAGTCCGATCACAACACTGCTGTCTGCAAGTTCTGATATGAACACTTTAATCTCTTCATCCTGAATAACATCTTCATCCTTCAGTAGAAGATTCTCTACGATCTCTTTTGCTTTCTTCAGATCAGATTCATAAGAAATTCCTACTTTAAGATCCAGCTGACGTTCCGGTCTTGCTGTTACATTTGTCAGACTGTTACTTGTCAGAATACTGTTTGGCACAACAATCGTCTTATTATCGATTGTTGTCATCTTTGTATAGAAGATCTGAATTACCTTTACAGTTCCTTCGATTCCCTCTGAATTCACAATAATATAATCTCCAACTGCAAATGGTCTGAGAAGAAGAATCAAGATACCTCCTGCAAAGTTCGACAGACTCCCTTGTAATGCCAGACCGATTGCCACACCGGCGGAAGCGATGATCGCTGCTACAGAAGAAGATTCCACGCCAAATTTTGTTGCGATCATAAAGATCAGAAGTGCGTATAACCCAAATTTCAACATAGAATCAACAAACTGACGAACTCCAACATCCGCATTGGATCTCTCCATTGATTTGCCTACCACTTTACGTATAACAGATATCACCTTAGATCCGATCAGGTAAAATACTATCGCGAAAATCACCTTCAACCCAAAGGCAATCAGATTCGGAATATTATCATTAAAATATTGTACAAAGCGATTCACTTCATCTGCTGTGCTTGCTGTTACTTCCTGTGCAGAATCAAGCACATCATTGACGGAACTGTTATTCGTCTGCGTTGCTGTTTGGGTCAGTGCAAAGGCTGTCCCCTTTGTCAGTAATGCTGTTCCAAGTTCTTTCACTGTTGTCAGATACATACTTTTAACCTCCTTATTTTAATGCAAGAAATGCACACAGATTTCCCCTGTTGTTCCCCATCGTCCGGTGAGAATATAGGATCTTACTATTGCAATGTGTACAAACATTTGTGATTGCCATATGCTCCGGCAGAATTCCACTTTCCAGGAAGATCAGCTCATTTGCCTTCCATAAATTCAACTGATATTTTCCGTTCTCTTTCTTATAGAAAAGATCCTCCCAGTACTTTTTTTCAAAAGCTTCTTTAAACTGCTCAATTACGTCCTCACTGACTTCATAACAATCCATACATACTGATGGTCCTACTGCTGCAAGCAGATCTTCCGGTTTGGATCCAAATTCTCCTGCATCAACTGAACAGTATTTTTTCCAATCTTTCCAACAGTTCCTCTCCAGCCGGAATGACTCAGCCCGATTGCCTTTTTCACCGGATCCACAAAGTAAAGTGGTACACAATCTGCATAGGAAGTCACAAGACAGATTCCCGGAACATTTGTGATCATCCCATCCACATCTGTATAATTGCGTTCCCGCATAACACCTTTTCCCTTATCTTCCTTTGTAACCACACGGACATTCGTTGTATGTGTCTGCTTTGACAGAACCATATCTTCTACAGCGACGCCCATTGATGCTCCAATCCTTTTAAAATTCTCTAATACCCTTGCCGGGTCATCTCCACGATCAAAGCTTAGATTCAGAGAAGAATAATAGCCCTCACTGACTCCTCCAAGTCGTGTAGAAAAAGCACTCGTTACAATGCCCGTCTCCTGAAACAATGGATATTCCAGATAAGGAGTTTTCTTTTCTACTTCATCAAAAATATGTGCCGCGTTCTTATAAATCAATCCTAAACTCATATTCTGTCCTTTCTTCTCTATCCGCAAAATGCATTCTTCACCAGCTGGATCCTTGTCCCTTCAATACCGATCACATCAAATCTGCATGGGACATCACTAATATGATATTCCGTCAGATAATACATTGCTGCCTGAAATATCTTTCTCTGCTTTCTTGCATCTACAGCTTCCAGCGGACTCCCCTTGCCAGGACCCGTCCTGTACTTCACTTCACAGAATACCAAATTCTCCCCCTCTTTTGCAACAATATCAATCTCTCCTATGCGACAGCGATAATTGTACTGTAGTATCTGATAGCCATGCTGTTCCAGATAAAAACCTGCTGCCTGCTCATAGTTTCCACCTGTCTTGCGGTATTCTTTTCTTTTTTCGGATCCTTCATCTACCTGATTCCCCTCTTCTAATCCGTCGAACTTTCGGATTTAAGAAGAGCTGCCATTGGCAGCTCTTTCTTTTATACAACCCTGATATCATTAAATAAACTTCTTGATAAATGTCTTTCTATGTATCGGTGTCGGTCCATATTTCTTGATTGCCTCAATATGTTCTTTGGATCCATATCCTTTATGGCCTGCAATCCATACTCTGGCATCACTTTATCATATTCTACCATCAGCCGATCCCTTGTCACTTTTGCAAGAATACTTGCCGCTGCAATAGACACACTCTTCGCATCTCCTTTAATAATCGGAACCTGTGGAATGATCATCTCCGGAATCGTCACAGCATCATTCAAAAGAATCCCTGGTTCTACTGCCAGCTCTGAAATTGCTTCACGCATTGCCTCATAAGTTGCCTGTAGAATATTAATTTCATCGATTCTCGCCGGACTTGCCATACCTACTGCCGCTGCAACCGCTTTCTCCATAATCTCATCATACAACTCTTCTCTCTTTGCAGCAGACAGTTTTTTTGAATCATTCAGATAGAGAATCTCACAATCCTTTGAGAGAATCACTGCACCGGCTACTACCGGTCCTGCCAGAGGACCTCTTCCTGCCTCGTCAATTCCACAGATAAAACTATAATCCGCATATTTTCTCTCGAATGTTTTCATTACCTCGAGGCGTTCTCTCTCCTGAACAAGTGCCTGCTGCTTCTTCCGATATCTTGCTGTCAGATTTTTTACACCTGTTCTGGAATCCGTCTCGTATTCCTGACAAAGTGCTTCCCACTGTTGTTCTCCTGCCTGTTCAAATTCTATCTTGATCTCGCTAATACTTTTACTCATGATGTATCACCCCAATTTGACTCAATGGCCACACACGAATCCATGCCCTTCCGATCAGATCTTTTCTATGGATCAAACCAACATCGGATGCTCTGCTGTCGCTGCTGTTATTCCGATTATCTCCAAGTACAAAATATTCATCCTCACCCAGTATTAATGGTTCTTCTGCAATGCCCGGATTCTCCATTATTTCATTCCCATAATGTTCATCCAGACGCATCCCATCAATATAAACCATTCCGGATAAAATCTGTACTGTCTCTCCCGGCAGCCCGATGATCCGCTTAATATAATAGGTATTGTCCTGGTATTGATATGGAAATACTACGATGTCATATCGTTTCGGATCTCTGAAGCGGTAAGTCATTTTGTCAACGATCAGCTGATCCTTATCTGACAGCGTAGTTTCCATAGAAGAACCACTGACTTCCGTTCTCTGTCCTACAAAAGTGACCACACACCAGGTAAAAGCGATGATCAACACAATATACAGAAGCCATCCCGACAGTTCTTTTATAATTTCTTTCATACCGTATTAATTCTCCTCTGGAAGCTCCAGTGTAAGCCTTCCAAGGCGGCCATTACGAAAATCATCCAAAAGAATTGCCGCTGCTTTTTCCACATCTAATTCGCTTCCTCTGACCAGACAGTGTCTGCTTTCTGCAATTCTTCTTAACACTTCATAATTATCTTCTGAAGATTCTATCGTGTACTTCTCTTCAAGACTCCCGGATATGACTGATTTAAAAATTTCACAAGCTCACTTGCCAGTTCTTCTGTCTGAAGAATCTCGTCTTTAATCGAACCGATAAACGCAAGACGCAAACCTACTGTCTGGTCTTCAAACTTCGGCCAGAGAATTCCCGGTGTATCCAAAAGTTCTACATTCTTATTCAGACGGATCCACTGTTTTCCCTTTGTCACTCCAGGCTTATTTCCTGTTTTTGCACAGGCTTTTCCTGCCAGCGCATTGATAAAGGTAGATTTTCCTACGTTCGGAATTCCTACCACCATGGCACGTACCGGACGGTTCAGGATTCCACGCTTTCTGTCACGTTCCATCTTCTCCTTACATGCTTCCTGGATCACAGACTGGATCGACTTGATTCCGCCGCCTTTCTTAGAATTCACTTTCACGACAGAATATCCCTGCTTCTTGAAATATTCCATCCACTCATCATTTCTTCTGTCTTCCGCAAGATCTGCCTTATTCAAAAGAATCAGCCTCGCCTTATTCTTTCCAAGCTCATCAATGTCCGGATTACGACTGCTGAGCGGCACTCTTGCGTCCACCAACTCAATAATCAGATCGATCAGCTTAATATTCTCCTGCATCATTCTTCTGGCCTTTGTCATATGGCAGGATACCACTGAAAATGCATTGCATTCCTCCTGTTATTTTTTCATTCTATTTTATCTTTTTACAAATCCGAAATGTTCCCCGGAGCTTACATTGAACCAGACCTTTCCATAGATCTCATCTGCCTTTACCACTCCGATCGTCTCAGATCTACTGTCTTCGCCTGACTCTTCATTATCTCCGAGCACAAAGTACTCGTCTTTGCCAAGCTTTATCTCATCAGAAGCTATCCCCGCATCTTTTATCTCTGATACATGAATATGTTTCTTCTGCTCTTTCCCATTAATATAAACAGTTCCATCCTTGATTTGGATAGTCTCTCCCGGAAGACCGACAATCCTTCTAATTAAAAGATGAACTTCGCGGTTCCATCTGGTCGAAATGCCACCACAGTTCCTCTGGAAGGTGTCTTCATATCCACGATCAGACGATCTACAAGAACAACCTCTCCATTTTCAATTGTCGGACTCATGCATCTCCTGCATTGCTTACACGATGCCCGAAAAATGCAATCAAAAGTACTGCCACCAGACAAACACATAGTATCTCTCCTGCAAGAATCAAAGAATTCTTTGTTATATGATAATTCTTCTTTTCAAACTTTAATTTCTTACTTCGGTTTGTAAATTTCAGATGGTTTTTCTTCTTCATCTGCGGCTTCTTCTTTTTCTTTCTTCTGTTATTCTTTCGAAAACTCAGATTCTGCCCCATAGGTTCCTTATTTTCCTTCCCAACTATAAGAAACACGCTCCGCGAGTTTCTCAAATTATCGCGGCAGTCACCAAGGTCTCGTGCAAGCACGGACTTTGGCTCGTTGCTCGCGTAAGCTATAAGAAAAGGGACAATATACAAGTTCTGTAATTGTCCCTCTCATAGTTACTATTTTACTAATTCTTTTACCTTAGCAGCTTTACCAACACGCTGTCTTAAGTAGTTCAGTTTCGCTCTTCTTACTTTACCTCTGCGAACAACTTCTACTCTCTCAACATGTGGAGAATGTACCGGCCATGTCTTCTCAACACCGATTCCGTTAGATGTCTTTCTTACTGTGAAAGTCTCTCTTGCTCCGCCACCCTGTCTTTTCAGGACTGTTCCTTCGAAAACCTGGATTCTTTCGCGGTTACCCTCTTTGATCTTGGCATATACTTTTACTGTATCACCAACATGAAATTCAGGTGCGTTCTCCTTTAACTGTTCTGCTTCGATTTTTCTAATGATTTCGTTCATTTTGTGTGACCTCCTTAATATTTGACGTTCTTAACACTTCACTTTTGTGCCAGAGGACCATCGCGCTTCTTTTCACAACTTTTGTAGTTTACCATATTTCCGGGCTTTTTTCAAGTCCCTATTTCATTTTTTCTGCTTCTTTGCGTTCCCGTTTCACCTGGCGGATCCATTTCTTCTCTTTATCCGTCAGATTGCTCTCCTTGAGAAGATCCGGGCGTCGCTCCATTGTACGAAGGATTGACTGCTCTCTTCTCCATTTTTCAATATTCGCATGATGCCCGGACAGAAGGATGGGCGGAACTTTCTTCCCTCTCCACTCTTCCGGTCTGGAATACTGCGGATACTCCAGGAGATTATCCTGAAATGACTCAAATTCTGCTGAGACATCATTGTGAAGCACTCCCGGAACCAGTCTTGAGATCGTATCGATCATGACCATTGCCGGAAGCTCGCCTCCAGTCAGTACATAATCTCCGATGGAAACATAATCTGTCACGATTTCTTCCAGAACGCGTTCGTCGATTCCTTCATAATGACCGCAAAGCAACACAAGGTCTTCCTCCTGAGCCATCTCCTCTGCCATCTTTTGGTTAAATACATCTCCCTGTGGAGAGAGATAGACTACACGCAGTGGACGCTTCTTCGAATTTTCATCCTGCAAATCACTGTTGCGCACTTCAGAACAATCCACTGGTTCCGTTGACGTGACTTCTTCCGACTTGATATTCTCCTGCTTCTCTTGTCGATCTGCTCTTTACAGCCTCATAAGCCAGATACACCGGTTCTGCCTGCATCAACATGCCTGCACCGCCGCCATATGGATAATCATCCACACTGTTATGCTTATTAAATGCATAATCACGGATATTCACTGCATTGATTGAAAGAAGTCCATTGTTGATTGCACGGCCTGTAATACTTGTATTCACACCTTGCTCGATCATCTCCGGAAATAAAGTCAATACATGGAAATTCATTACAGTAATCCCTCCATCAGATGCACTTTCATCTTCTTCGCTTCTACATCAATATCCAGAATACACTCGTGAATTGCAGGAAGCAGCACTTCTCCGTGATTCTCAGAAGTAATGATATACACTTCGTTTGCTCCTGTCTCCATCACGTCTTTGAGTACTCCAAAGCGTTCCTCACTGTCATCTGTATAGACCTCCATACCGATCAGATCACCGATATAATACTCGTCCTCTTCCAGTTCAACAGCATTTTCTCTTGTTACAAAGAGACTTTTTCCTTTATATTTCTCAATATCATTGATATTATCAATGCCCTTGAATTTCACAATTACAAATTGCTTGAAAAAACGAACAGACTGAATCTCAAGATCCAACTTTTCCCTTCCTGTATCAAGGACAACATTTTTCAATGTCTGAAAACGCGCAGCATCATCCGTTGTCGGGAATACCTTAACTTCACCACGCAGACCATGTGTGGAAGAAATCACTCCCACCTGAAGAAATTGTTCCATTCCTGATTCCTTTCTTATGAAACTATGAGAAACACACTTCGCGAGTTTCTCAAGTTATCGCGGCAGTCGCCAAGGTCTCGTGCAAGCACGGACTTTGACTCGTTGCTCGCGTAAAAAGAAAGGGGCAGTCTCTTCTTTATGAAGGCTGTCCCTTTTTTAAGCCCTGCTTTACCAAGCAATGACTCTGTTACTTTTTTCTTTCGTCCTGATACTGTTCTTAAACAATATCGACAACGACTTTCTTGTCTTCCTTTGTTGCTGCTGCCTTAACAACAGAACGGATTGCTTTTGCAATACGACCCTGCTTACCGATCACTTTACCCATGTCGCCATCTGCTACATGAAGTTCCAGTACAATAGTTCTGCCTTCCTTTTTCTCAGTAACTGAGACTTCATCCGGCTGATCTACCAGTGCCTTTGCAATAACTTCAACTAATTCTTTCATGATACTCGCCCTCCGCGGAGACATCGTTATTTATCTGCAGCTGATCACTCAGCTACAGACATTACTCATACAGATTCGATTATTTCTCGATTCCTGCTGCTTTGAAGATCTTTCCAACAACTTCTGTTGGCTGAGCACCATTGTTGAGCCATTTCTTAGCTGCTTCCTCGTCTACTTTGATTACGCTTGGCTCAAGGTTCGGATCGTATGTTCCGATTTCCTCGATGAATCTTCCGTCTCTTGGAGATCTAGAATCTGCTACTACGATTCTGTAAAAAGGAGCCTTCTTCTGTCCCATTCTCTTTAATCTGATCTTTACTGCCATTTTTTTCACCTCATAATTTTTCTTAATTTTTTGTTATTGTTTCATTTATATGTCAAAAGGGAAGCTTGAATTTGCCCCTTTTTCCACCTTTGCCACCCATCATTCCAGGAAGTTTCTTCATCATCTTTCTGGATTCGTTGAACTGTTTTACCATACGGTTCACTCTGCGATATCCACACCTGCACCCTTGGCAATTCTGTGCTTTCTGGATGGATTCAGCAGATCCGGGTTTCTTCTCTCTTCCAAAGTCATGGAGTAGATGATTGCTTCCATCTGAGCCATCTTCTTCTCATTCTCTTCGGAATCAAGATCAGGCATCTTACCTCCGAGATTACCCATTCCAGGCAGCATTCCCATGATACTGGACAAACCGCCCATCTTACGCATCTGTTCCATACTGTCAAGATAATCTTCAAAGTCAAACTGAGCTTTCTTCATCTTATCAGCCATCTTCTTGGCTTTCTCTTCATCAAGCTCAGCGCCTGCCTTCTCAATCAGGGAAAGGACATCTCCCATTCCCAGAATTCGGGATGCCATTCTGTCCGGATAAAACTGCTCCAGATCAGAAAGCTTCTCTCCCATACCGACGTAAAGGATCGGTCTTCCTGTCACTGCCTTGATAGACAGCGCAGCACCGCCTCGTGTATCTCCGTCAAGCTTTGTGACGATCACACCGTCGATTCCAATCTTATCGTTAAAGGAACTTGCTACATTCACCGCATCCTGTCCGGTCATCGCATCGACAACCAGGATGGTCTGATGAACTTCCACAACTTCCTTGATCTCCTGAAGCTCTGCCATCATATCTTCATCTACATGAAGACGTCCTGCAGTATCAAGATCACAATATTGTTACCATTCTTTGCTGCATGCTCAACTGCTGCCTTCGCAATATCCGCCGGCTTATTCTTGTCTCCCATGGAGAACATCTCTACGCCCTGCTTCTCTGCGTTGATCTCCAACTGTTTAATTGCAGCCGGACGGTAAACATCACATGCTACCAGAAGTGGTTTCTTACCTTTTAACTTAAACTTTCCTGCAAGCTTTGCAGTTGTTGTTGTCTTACCTGCTCCCTGAAGACCTGCCATCATGATCACTGTGATCGCACTGCCCGGTTGAAGCTTAATCTCTGTTGTCTCAGATCCCATAAGCTTAACCAGCTCTTCATTAACGATCTTGATCACCATCTGTCCCGGATTCAGTCCGTTCATCACATCCTGACCAACAGCCCTCTCCTGAACATCCTTAATGAAGCCCTTAACAACCTTGAAGTTTACATCTGCTTCAAGAAGCGCCATCTTAACTTCCTTCAGAGCTGCCTTAACATCATCCTCTGTCAGTCTTCCCTGCTTCGCAGGTTCTTAAATACATTCTGAAGTTTTTCACTTAAGCTGTCAAATGCCATTCTATAACTCCTCTATGATCGCATCCGCAATCTTACGGATCCGCTTCACCATCTCTTCCGGGTCATTCTTCTCGCGTTCCCACTCTGCAAGTGTATCATCAATCTTACTGACCTTCTCCTTCACGGAAAGGAACTTCTCTACAAGATGAAGCTTCATCTCATATCCTTCCAGTGTCTTCTGACACCGCTTCACAAGATCATGTACACCCTGGCGGCTGATCCCCTTCATCTCAGCAATCTCACTGAGCGAAAGATCTTCCAGCGCGAACTGCTCATAAATCTCCTTTTGATGATCTGTAAGCAATTCCCCGTAGAAATCAAACAATAATGCCTGCTCTAAAAACTTATTCATTATCTTCACCTCTGCTATCATACACGAAACGCAAGATGGTGTCAAGTGTTTTTTCTTTACAGTTTGCCATGCGATAAAAAGTTGATGGCCCACGTTATAAGCTCGCTTATATAGAGAGCCGGCAACTTTTTTATCATAGGCGGACGCCTTAAGCGAAAGAGCTTGCTCTTGAGCTTACCACATGGCAAACGGATGTTTTGTCATCTCAGCGTAGACATCTTTATCACTAATTTAATATCAGGCATATAATAAAGAAAAAACAAAGGCTTTTCCTTCATGAAATGGGTAAAACAATCCATTCACTACTGGTGTCCGGACACAAAGGAACACAAATTTCTCGGACAAAATGTCACTGTTGCTATTCTTGATACCGGAATTTCTCCTCATCCTGATTTTAAAGGTCGTATCCTTTCTTTTCGGGATTTTTCCAGTACCACTGGTTCTTCCGAAAAAGTTCTTTTTTCTTTCTCTCATTTCTCCCCTCTCATCGACAATAGTGGACACGGAACCCATGTAGCCGGAATTCTTGCGGGAAGCGGACTTCTCTCTTCCGGAACTTATGCCGGAATCGCTCCCTTCTGCAATCTTATTATTGGGAAAGTATTGGATCAGAATGGAAACGGATCTATCAAAAATGTCATAAATGGAATTCAATGGATCCGTGATATCTACACGCAATTCCATATCCGGATCATTAACATTTCCGTAGGTACACGACCGGATCTTTCCATTCATCAAAAACTTCTTTTATTGAATGCTGTGGAATCCCTCTGGGATCTTGGGCTCGTCGTAGTTGTCTCTGCCGGCAACTACGGACCTGCTCCCGGTTCCGTCACAGTTCCCGGAAGCAGCCCGAAAGTTATCACTGTTGGTGTTCCCGACACTTTTCCTCTGATCCACACCCAAAGGCATCCTCTCAATTATTCCGGCCGCGGTCCTACAGATGATTGCATTGTCAAACCTGATGTTTTTGCCCCCGGCACAGGAATTGTAAGCTGCAATGCTTTTTACTCTCAATTTCCAAATGCTCCGCCTTATCTTTCCAAAACAGGAACATCCATGGCTGCTCCTGTTGTTTCCGGTGCAATTGCCTGTCTTCTTTCAAAATACCCGTTTCTCACCAATGCAGAAGTTAAATTAAAACTTCACGCTTCCTGTGTGCAGATTCCGGGAACTGAATCCGGCTGGGGAATTTTAGATTTTTCCCGGCTGCTCGAATAATTTTTGCCACTTCACATCTTTATCACTACAAATAATTTCTCATCTCACATTTTCTTTTTCTCCGCATACTATAACATTGTAAATCAAAAAATCTTTCGGAGGATTTAACAATGAGTGAATTAACAGCTACAAACTGCGGATGCGGTTGTGACAACGGATGTGCAAACAGCTGCGGCTGTGGCGGAAACGGAAATGGATGCGGACTGAATAACTCCTGCCTTTGGATCATCCTTCTCCTCTGCTGCTGCGGTGGCTGGGGTGGTAATGGTTGTGGCGGATGTGGTAATGGCTGCGGCAATGACAGTTGTCTGTGGATCATCCTTCTTCTTTGCTGCTGCGGCGGATGGGGCAATAATGGATTCGGATGCGGCGGTTGCGGTAATGGCTGCAACTGTGGCGGATGCTGATATCTGTTCCTTCTTCCACTTCAAATGGGGCATGCGGAAAAACCGCATGCCCTTCTGGCTTATCTTTTCAAACGATTCGGTTTTCCGGTAACAACACTCTGTTCCGCTCTCTTCTCGTCTGATGTTACCTTCTTTTCTTCCAGTTCTCCAAGCTTTTTCTTTAACATACACTTCTCATCAATTTCATATACTGCATTCCCATCAATAATTAACTTTCTGGACATTTTCGTTTTCCTTTCCTCTTCTTATTATTAAGATATGCCCCTGATTACAAAAGGTCTTTAAATCAGTATACGCATAATCCGATTTTTCACACATCTATATTCATGAACAGGAATATATTTTTTCTGCATTTCATATATATGTATCAGTCAGCTGAAAGTCAGGAGGGTTTATTTTTTGAAAACACCGACACCTATGACCCCCTTTGACGAAGCAACTGCTTCCGACTTCGCATGCTGAAACTTTTCCTTCCTCTTTTCCCGCCAGCTACACAGAGCATGCTTGCCGTCTTCATTAAATTCATCGAACTGCAAAATGTTCTTCACCATCAGGCTCCTGTCAGTTATGATGCACTTTCTGCCTGTGACTTTTCTTCTGGACGAGGAATAGAAAATCTTTTTCAAGACAACGCAGATTCTATTTTTGACCATCTGTCACCTTATCTCACATCAGAAGAAAAACAGTTCTTTTCTACTTTCAAAAACATAAAAGAGATGATGTCTATGGCAGATATGTTTACACAATTCTTTTCATCTGCTCCACCTTCTGATGAAGAGCCAGAAGACACTATAAACAATAACTCACCGAAAGGAGATCTTAACAATGGAAAACTGGATGAACCATCCTGCAATGAAAACGATCGATCCGCTCAAGCTGGAACTGATCAGTACAGCCGCGAAACAGACGAAAGGAAAATCCGGAAATGAACTTGCCCCGGTCATGCTCGCACTTATCACAAATGCAAACCGACAGGGACTTCGTTTTAATCCGGATGAAGTTTCATTAATTCTTGAAGTATTAAAAGAAGGTAAAAGCAAAGAAGAACAAAATCAAATTGACCGCATGATGGAAATGACCAAAAATATCTTTCGGAAACATTTTAAATAAAATCAGAATCACTCTCTTCGCCTTTGCAGTCTTATTTCTCTTCTTTCTCTATACATTTCCATCTGCATCAGTTAAAATACAAAGGATGACTTGTCTGGAAACAGACATTATTTATAAATGGAGAACGATATATGCAGAATATTAAATTAACACTCCAATATGACGGTACACGTTATCTTGGTTGGAAACGCCCGGAAAAAGACCACAATGATCGCACAGTATCTTATAAAATTGAAAATGTATTAGAAAAAGTAACAGGAACTCCTGTCACTTTATTTTCCGGAGTCCGAACAGAACCGGGAGTTCATGCTCGGAATCTCACAGTCAATTTTCTTACGGAAAGCCAACTGACTCCTGCAGAATTTAAAACTGTTCTGAACCAGTATCTTCCACAGGATATTGCCGTTTTAGATGCAGTATCAACACCCGAACGCTTTCGAGCAGACTTAAATGCACGCGAGATCACTTATGAATATGCCATGGATTTATCACCGATCTATGACCTGTTCCACAAAAACTATCGCGGTCGATTAACTGATCTGTTATCAGATTCATTATTTGATCTGCCACCTGAACAAACAGCAGAACTTCCAAATATTCTTCTTATGGAAACCGCTGCCCACTCATTACTTGGAAAGCATGATTTTAAACATTTCTCTTCGATTCGAAAAAAGAAAGGAACCGAAAAAGAAATAAAAACAATTACTTTTGTCACAGAAGAGTCTACGCTTTATATTCGTATGACAGCCAATGATTTTCTCTATCAGATGGCTCCATTTATTCTGGGAACGCTTTTGGATATCGGCATAGGGAAAAGACCCGTCGAATGTATCAATGCGATCCTGGAAGGAAAGGAAAAGCCTTCTGCATCCTGCGACACAAAAGGCTTAATCTTATACAATATTGTTTATTAATTTTTGAGTAATACGAAAAAGACTCTCAATCTCCATATTACCAAGGTGGTTTTACATTGTCTTAAGTGCAACACTTAAAATATGTTTCGCACAGCGTTGTAAATCTGCTTTGGTAATTTCTTTTCCTTCGTTCACTGCTTCTACGATATCATCCACATTCTGCTGACATCCCGGCATCTGAAGGTCATTTCCTGCTTTAATGCACTGTACACTGCTGGAATGACTATATTTTCCGGATGGTGATACCATTCCCATCTCTGTTGTATCCTGTGAAGTATACCAATCTGTCATCACAAGACCTTCAAATCCCCACTCATCACGTGCAATATTCTGCAGCATATCATAGTTGTTTGCTGAATGAACTCCGTTGATCAGATTATAGGAAGTCATGATTGCATATGGCTGAGCTGTCTTTACCGCTATCTCAAATCCTTTCAGATAGATTTCTCTCAGCGCACGCTCGCTGATATGTGCATTCGTAAACATACGGTTGTCTTCCTGATTATTTCCTGCAAAATGTTTGATTGTTGTTCCCTTTCCTTTTTGAGACTGAACACCTTTCGTCTCTGTTGCAGCACAAAGACCTGTCAATACAGGATCCTCAGAATAGTATTCGAAGTTTCGTCCACAAAGCGGATTACGATGAATATTCATGCCAGGTGCGAGCCATAGATCTACATGTAACTGCTTCATCTCTTCTCCGACAAGCTCTCCCATTCTATGAATCAGATCCATATCCCAGGATTGTGCCAGTGTTGTTGCGATTGGAATGGCAGTACAAGGTGTCTCTAAACGAAGCCCTGCCGGTCCATCTGCCTGAATAAGATTCGGCACTTTTCGTGTTTCAAGTAAACTGGAAGTGGTGTCTCCTGCTGCACCCGGCACACAGAGGATGCTGAACCAATTACATTTCCGTCGCCATTTCTTCTCTCTGTTCCAACACAAAGTTCTGCCATTTCTTCCACGGTAAGCTGCGCTGTCAGTTCATCCAGAGTCGCATTGCCTGCTTTTACATCTTCCAGCGTCAGAACTTCATCTTTCCTCTTATCCATAAGTGTCCTGCGCATCACTTCATATTCTACAAGTTCTTTCTTAAAGTTCTCTGCCTGAAGCATAATTCTAAATGGAATCGCCGGAACACCGAAATCAAATTCAATATCGAAAATCGGAATCATGTGGTGAAGCTCTCTGACTGCAATTGTATCACGCATCAGACGTTTCAGTTGGAGTGTTGTCACCTGCTCATCAAGGTCGATGACTGCCACAGCCTCCGTATTACGTGAACTGTTTCCTACGCGGATCGTGTATTCCCCTTCTTCCATAACCCAGGCTGCGTCATACGCATCAAAAGATGCCATATCTGTCGTTGCAAATGTGATCGTCACGACATCTTTTTCTCCCGGCGCAAGCAATTTAGTCTTAGCAAATCCTGCAAGTTCCTGTGTTGGTTTCTCCATGATTCCATCCGGTGCGGAATAATAAACCTGAACAACTTCTTTTCCAGGATATTTGTCACCAATGTTCGTAACCTCAACTTCAACCTGTACCTGCTTTTCATCTGCTGTTACATTCATTGTTTTTATTTCAAATTCTGTGTAACTTTTTCCATATCCAAAGCAATATAGAGGCATCACACCAAACGTATCAAAATAACGATATCCCACATAGATTCCATCACTGTAATATTCGTCGTCAAGATTTCCATCCCTGTGGCTAAATGTTGCAGAGGATGGATAATCCTCATAAGATCTTGCCCATGTATCAGTCAGCTTTCCTGAAGGAATCGTCTTAGCAGTCAGCACATCAGCAACTGCATAACCTCCCATATTTCCTGTCTGTCCCACAAGCATAATTGCCTGTACACCTTCAATTGCCTTCAATGAAGTCAGATCAATGACTCCACCTACATTCAAAAGAACAATACAGTTCTTATAGTGTTCTGTCATAAAACGGATATTCTGAAGTTCTCTGTCGCTGAGATAATAATCTCCCTTCTCTGCCCTGCGGTCTTTTCCCTCTCCGGAATTTCTAGAAATTACATAAATTGCCGCATCCGCTTCTTTTACATCCGCTTCTGTAATCTCTGGCTGTTCCGGTTCCTCAAAAGGGTTCTCGAAGGCATATAGCATCGATGGTTTTCCTGTTTTCTCTGTAAATTCATTTAACTTTTTCGCATACGCTTCCTGCGCATCCGCATAAAGTCTGTCATACTGATCCAGCCAGCCTTCTGTTACAAATTTAAATCCTGCACGCTCAAGCCCTTGTGCAATCGAAATGTTTTCACGTACATTTACATCACCGGATCCTGTTCCACCTTTGATCGTATGTCTTGCTCCTGTTCCGAATAATGCAATCTTCTTTGTACCAGCCTGAAGTGGAAGGACTCCGTCATTTCCAAAATTACCATACACTCGCCTGCGAGACGGCGCACTTCTTCCTGATGTTCTATCTCATAATTCTGTATTTCATCTGTTTTTAACGCATCTATCTGTGTCATATACAATTCCTCTTTTCTGTCGATTATTATAATTGTAATAATAGAAACGTCAAATGTCCACCCCCAAAAAAATGATCTTTTTCACGCTGTCCTCTCACCTTTTATTATTTTTGTTAATATCTACTATACCAATCGATTATCTTCCGGAAATATTGATAATTTTCAATAAGTTTTTTCTCTTTTCAGGTTGCATGTGAAAGTTTTTATGGTATAATTATTCGTATGAACATAGGTGTCAGGTTTCGCTATTTCCTGATACCTTTTTCAAATTTGACTAAAGGAAAGAGGGATATTTTATGCAGTCAAACATTATTGTAACCGCTGTCGTTGTTATTTATCTTCTTGTTATGTTATTGATCGGTTATCTGTCATCCAAGAAGATTGAATCCAACACAGACTTCGTTGTTGCCGGAAGACGACTCGGACCGCTTTTAATGGCCGGAACTCTTGCTGCTACTGAGATTGGTGGAGGAAGTTCTCTCGGTGTTGTTCAGCAGGGTATGGAAAGTCACGGACTCAGTGCCGCATGGTACATTATCACAATGGGATTCGCTTTTGTGATTCTTACATTCCTTGCACCAAAATTCCGTGCTGCGATGGTTAAAACCGTTCCTGAATATTTCCGCCGTCGTTATGGAAAACCTTCGGGAATCATTACATCTTTGATCATGTTCGTTCCATTGATCGGACTAACAGCCGGACAGTTTATCGCATCTTCCGTTATTCTGTCTACTATGCTGAATCTGAATTATAAAACAGCCGTTCTGATCGTAGGTGTCGTTGTAACAATTTATGCGATCATGGGTGGTCTTTGGAGTGTTACACTTACTGACTTTGTTCAGGTATTCCTGATCGTGATCGGAATGATCATCGCACTTCCATTTGGAATGAATCTTGCCGGTGGATGGGACAATGTTGTAGCTAATGTTCCTGCTGAAACATTTGACATGTTTAAAGGTTATAATGTAATGGATGTTATCAGTTTAACAATCATGTATGTTGCTACATTTACTGTAGGACAGGAAGCTGTATCCAGATATTACGCTGCAAGAGACGGAAAAGCAGCAAGACAGGATCTGTCCTTGCTGCGATCGTAAACTTTATCTACGCTTTTGTTCCGACACTTATGGGAATCATCGTACTTGCACTGATCAACATGGGCAAATTCAATGCTGCGGACTTCCAGGATGTTGGTGCCCGTTATGCACTTCCGGTTCTTGCTATGGAAGCAATGCCGGCAGTTATCTGCGGATTGTTATTTGCAGGTATCGTATCTGCCACAATGTCAAGTGCTGACTCAGACCTTCTTGGTGCCGGATCGATCTTTGCAAATGATATTTACAAGATTGTAATTAAGCCTAGCGCATCTGATAAAGAGATCATGATCGTAACTCGTGTTACAATGGCAGCTGTAGGTGTTTTTGCTACTCTGATTGCATTATTTAATACTTCAAGTATTGTTACAATCCTGATGTTTGCCTTCACCCTTCGTGCCGCAGGTTCTTTCTTCCCATATGTTCTCGGACATTACTGGAAAGGAGCTTCCCAGGCAGGAACCATCTTCTCTGATCGCCGGAACTATTGTTGTAGTATATCTGGAGCATGTTTCCAAAGGAAATCTGTTCAGTCTGCACTTCAATCAGCCGATCGTACCTGGACTGGTTGCTGCGTTGATCGCATTCCTTATCTTCTCACTGGTTATGCCTCCAAAGAAGCAGACAACAGAGCTTGCACCTGAAGAGTAATTCTTGAGAATCATACACAAAGCATAAATCTATCAGGATATTAAAGATCAAATTTAAAAAATAGCAGACATAAGAAACAGCAAGGCTACTGCCAAAAGCATTATTATTAAAATGCTTTCCCGACAGTAACCCTGCTGTTTCTATTTTTGTTTGGATTTCTCTTTTTGTTCAGATTTCTCTTCTTATTTTAAATTACTTTATGCTCCAGCCATTTTCTGCTGTGGAATCGCCAGGTGAAAATAATACTTCTGACCGTCCAGTCCGCAAACATTCCGATCCATACTCCCATCGGGCCAAATCCCATTACACGGATCAGAAATACACACAGGCAGAATCTGCATGCCCACATTGTACAGCAGGATGTAATCATGGAAAATTTTGCATCTCCTGCTGCTCTCATGCCATATGCCGGGATAAACGACATAATCCATACAAGCGGTTTTACAATTGTGATCCACATTACCATATGGAAACACATCTTCGCACTCTCCGGTTCCATACCGCCGAGAATCGTAATTGGTTTCGTCAGTGCAAAAACAATCACACAGCTCGCAGCCATAACGATCTCAGCAATCACGCAAAGCTTTTTGATGTAATAAACTGCCTCATCCTTCCGGTCAGCTCCCAGACATTGACCTACAATTGTCATCAATCCGATTCCGACTCCGATACCACCGATTCCGTTCAGATTCTCCAGAATGTTCGTCATTGCCTGCGCAGCGATTGCTGTTGTTCCAAGTGTTGATACTGTGGCTGAATCGCCAGTTCCTAACTGGAACATACTGTTCTCCACACCGGATGGAATTCCGATCCCAAGGATCCTGCGATCATTCTCCAGTCTGGACGGATTTTCAGATAATCTCGTACCACAATTGGCTGACGATCCTGACGAAGCTCTGCCAATACTACAACCGCACAGAAAATACGTGAGATCAAAGTTGCCAGTGCAGCTCCCGCGACTCCCATATGGAAGCCCCAGATCATAATTGCATTTCCGACAATATTCATCACGTTTGATACCATTGAGATGAGCATCGGATCTCTCGTGTTCTCCTGTGCCCTGAAGATCGATGCCGCTGCATCATACGCCGCAATAAACGGAAATGATAATGCAGTGTAGAAGAAATAGATTTCAGATGCTCTCATAACATCTGCTTCAACTGCTCCAAAAATCAGGTGAAGTAACGGTTTCTGAAAAATAAGACAAAATGCGCTGACAGCTACTGATATAAGAGTGATGATAAATAGTACCTGTCGTGCAGACTCATTTGCCCGTTCTTTATTCCCCTGTCCAATGTACTGGCGCAGACGATCGCACCTCCGGCTGCTAATGCGGAAAATGCCTGGATTACTAATATATTAATAGAATCCACCAATGATACCGCTGAGATTGCTGCTGATCCCACATTACTAACCATCATCGTATCCGCGGTACCCATGATGGAATTCAATAACTGTTCCAGTATGATTGGTACTAAAAGAGCACGGATCATCTTATTACTGAACATATGTTGTTGATTTATGTTCGCATTCATTTATACTCCCCCTGATCTTGTTACTACTTAGATTGTCTTTTTACATTACGACTTAGTATACACCCGGCGAATGTAAAATTTCTATACTTTAACCTGTTTCTATTTGAGTACAATTGAATATAACTAGAAAAAAGATCTTCATGCCAGACATTTTAAGTCTGCATGAAGATCTTGTCTCTTACTCTTTATTAACTATTCTGCTTATTCCAGAATGGTTGTATCCTCAACTTTATCTACCTGAGCTTCTTTCTTCTCTGTAAGCTTTTTAATTCCCTGAATTGCTACGATTACTCCAAGGATAAGAAGCAGTACTGCAAAGATCAGCTGTAATGTATTTCCAAGGCTCAGACCTGTTGTCATAAACTGGCCTCCCAGTTTACAGATTGTCATTCCAAGTGCTGTAAATGTTACTGCCATCATAAAGACCATTGGAATCCAGAGCATTGCTCCCTGGCGTTTTGTCTTCTTAAGGAATACTGCACATGCAATCAGTGCAAGTACTGACAGAAGCTGGTTTGCTGATCCAAACAGTGGCCAGATTTCTGCATATCCAACCTTTGCAAGTAAGTATGCAAGTACCAGTGTAATAACTGTTGAGAAATATTTATTGGTTGCTACTTTCTTGTACAATGCAGATTATCCATATCTGTGTCATCATCGATAAAGAATTCCTGGAAAGAAAGTCTTCCGACACGTGCAACGGAATCAAGTGATGTCAATGCAAATGCTGATACTGCAAGGTTGATCAGTGTAAATACAAGTGAATGCGGTAAGCCGATCACTTCAAGGAAGTTTGCAATTGCTCCTGCAAAAATCTGTGGCTGTGTTGTCAGTCCCTGTGCTGCTGCCTCGCCATCAGCGAAGGAAGCAACTGCGATCAGTGCGATTACAGCAAGCATACTTTCCATGATCATTGCTCCGTAAGATACAGGGAGCATGTTCTTCTCACTCTTAATCTGCTTAGAAGCAGTTCCTGAAGATACCAGTGAATGGAATCCTGATACAGCTCCACATGCAATTGTTACAAACAGAATTGGGAACATATAACTTCCATCTACATTGAAGCTTGTAAAAGCTTTCAGGTTACAGGATGGATTTGCTACAAATACTCCGACAATTGCTGCTGCAATCATAAAGATCAGCAAGTAACTGTTCAGGTAATCACGTGCTGAAGCAGCATTGTTACCGGTGCGACACTGGCAATCAGAATGTAAATAAAGATCAGGATATGCCATGTCTCTCTTGTCAGATACATTGGAAAATAAAGTCCAAGTGCTACCGCTGCAACAAGCATAACAATTGCAATTGCTGTATTAACCCATTTATTCAGTTTGGCATATTTCAAAATGCAGCCAAGTGCTACGGCTTCTACAATGAAAAGCATGGATGTTGTTGCTACAGCACCATTTGCTGCTACTTTACTTACAGTTCCTGCGTCATCAGCTACGAATCCGTTAAATGTTCCTGCAACTACATCCGCAAATGCAGCAACAACAAGAATACAGAATAACCAGCAGAATAACAGGAATAATTTCTTTCCAAGTTTACCGATATACTCTTCGATAATGTAACCGATTGTACGTCCTTTGTTCTTTACAGAAGCATACATAGATGCAAAATCCTGTACCGCTCCGAAGAAAACACCTCCGATCAGAATCCATAAAAGAACCGGAAGCCAACCAAAGATTGCTGCCTGGATTGGTCCGTTGATTGGGCCTGCTCCTGCGATAGATGCGAACTGATGACCAAATACGATATTCGTATCTGCCGGCACATAATCTACGCCGTCTTCCAGTTCATAAGCAGGAGTCTTTGCATTCGGGTCAATTCCCCATTTCTTCTCAAGATATCTTCCATAGAAAAGATATCCTCCACCTAATACAAACGATGGCAATAACCATCATTATAACTCCGTTCATTTTCTTTCCTTC
>ENA-OQLB01000099-OQLB01000099.1-human-gut-metagenome-genome-assembly--contig:-NODE-99-length-47966-cov-4.890905_pt1 | contig 47966 bp, 69 predicted proteins | sample MGYA00242656_ERZ504813 | MGnify/ENA primary metagenome ERZ504813 (study PRJEB26092, sample SAMD00036388) | human gut metagenome | host: Homo sapiens | study: EMG produced TPA metagenomics assembly of... | reverse complement strand
TTGCTGTGTCTACTATATCAGCAGGGCTTGGGAAGAAGTGACTACTGAACCAGTACAACATTCCAAGAACCGTCTACTGATATCGGTTATAAAAAGAAAAAGCGTCTAGCTAAATCAGGAAAAGACAGTTTGACGGTGGGGAAACACGCTTCACCCGCTGGGGGAACTCCCTTTACCCCTGGGGAAACTCCTTTTACAATAGGCGGTAAAGGTCTTTACAATATGGGGTAAAGGGCGTTACAATATAGGGTAACGGCTTTTACATACCGCGGTAACGGCTTTTACATTGGCTGGTAAATAGCAGGTAAATACAATGTGCTGATAGTTAGTGTTATGACCGCTTTTGTCTTTCGTATAGTATGTCCGTAACTTGGATTATTTATAGCAATCCTTCGTCGTTGAAGCTGTAATGGCTTCCGTCCGTGACGATGACGTGGTCGGTCAGGTGTATGTTCATGGTTTGGGCGGCTTTCCTCACGAGTTCCGTCAGCCGCTGGTCGTCGTTGCTGGGGTGCGGGTTGCCGGAGGGATGGTTGTGGATAAGGGCTATCTGTGTGGCGCGTTGCAGCAGGGCTTCGCGCAGGATGCTGCGTACGTCGGCGGTGGTCTGGTCGATGCCGCCGCGGCTGATGCGTACCTTGTCTATCACTTTGGCGGCGTGGTTCATAAGCAGTACCAGAATTCTTCTGTGGCAAGGTCGCAGAGCAGGGGATGGAACAGCTCGTAGATGTCGGCGGAAGAGCGGATGGCGGTACGTCCGGAGCGTTCCTGCAGCTTGCGGCGTTTGCCCAGTTCCAGGGATGCCATGACGGTGATGCTTTTGGCGGGGCCCATGCCTTTGAATCGGGAGAAGTCCCGCACCTCCCATTTGCCCAGGCGGTTGAGGTCGTTGCCGCAGGCGGCGAGTATGCGCTGCATCAGTGTCACGGCGGTTTCTTCCGTATTGCCGGAGCCGATGAGGATGGCTAGCAGTTCGGCATCGCTCAAGGTTCCGCCCCTTTCTGCATCATCTTTTCCCGCGGGCGGTCCTCTGCAGCCACTGTTGATATTCAGTTTCTCCATATCATCCCTAATCCTTAACCCCTAATCCTCCTTATTTGTAAAAGTTCTTTTTGAACGCCTCGAACTCGTCCTTGCCAAGTATGCAGCGGTTCCACCAGGCGCGCAGGAACCCCGTCCCGTATCCGATGAGCTGGATGAAGGAGGCGGCGACGGAGTAGAGCCCGATGCTGAGGCTACGGTTCCGGATAGTGGAGTCCATGCATACCAGAAGCGCATAAAGAGCGATGGGCAGCAGGCTGTACGGGCAGAAGGGCGTTCCCAGCAGGAATATGGCCACTCCCAGGGTAAATGCGGCCGGCAGCAGGTGGACGAGCTTCAGTGATTCCGGATACTTCTTGTACAGATTGATGCGGGCAATCCCGGAATTGTGTACCTGCTTGAAGAACTTCCGGAAGTCTGTCCGCGCTTATGGTATACCCAGGCACCGGGGAACAGCCGGCATGTATATCCTCCCTTGAAGATTCGGATGCTGAAGTCGATGTCCTCCCCGAAGCGCATCCGCGAGAATCCGCCCAGGGCTTGGTACACTTCCCGCCGCACACCCATGTTGAAGCTGCGCGGATAGAACTTGTCCATCTTCTTCTTCCCCCCACGGATACCGCCGGTGGTGAAGAAGGAGGTCATGGAGTAGTTGATGGCTTTCTGTATGTCTGTGAATGATTCGTGCGCGCGGTCGGGGCCTCCGAAGGCATCGGCGGCTTCGTGCTGCAGCTCTTCTTCCACAGCAAGGAAATAACCTTCGGGCAGGATGCAGTCCGAATCCAGTATTATCAGGTATTCGCCCTTGCTTCGTTCCGCCCCGTAGTTACGGGTCTGCCCGGGGCCGGAGTTGGGCTTGTCATAGTAATGCACGTCCAATAGTTCCTGATACTTCTCTGTGACCGGCTTGCAGGGGATGGAGGAGCCGTCCTCCACCACAATCACTTCAAAATCCTTGAAACTTTGCCGCGTCAGGCTTTGCAGCAGTTCGTCTACCTCATCGGGGCGGTTGTATACGGGGATGATGACGGAGTATCTCATGGGTATGGCTCTATGTTTTGGTTATCTCCGCAAAGATATATCATTTAAGCTTTGCAGATGAATAAATGGAAAGAAAAATCCCCGGATGCCAAGTGGAGCACCGGGGATGATATGAAAAGGGCATTTGCCTGATTTCCAAAAGGGCTTATGCTTTTACGCGGCTTACGTAAGAACCGTCGCGCGTATCGATTTCGATAGTCTCGCCTTCGTTGATGAACAAGGGGACGCGGACTGTGGCGCCGGATTCTACTGTGGCGGGCTTCAGCGTGTTGGTGGCTGTGTCGCCTTTCAGTCCCGGTTCCGTATAGGTAATCTTCTGCTGAACCTTGATGGGCACATCAGCATAGAGTACGGTTTCTGTAGAAGCGTCTGATACCACGTCTACTATCATTCCTTCGAGCAGGAAGTCAACACCGTTGATGAGGTCGTGGGCGATGGGAATTTGGTCAAAAGTCTCCTGGTTCATGAATTGGTAGTTGTCACCGTCATGATAGAGGTATTGGTGGGGACGACGTTCTACACGTACGTCTTCCAGTTTCTCACCGATGTTGAAACGGCGTTCCAGAACGTAACCGTTCACCACGTCTTTCAGCTTGGTGCGCATGAAAGTATTACCTTTTCCCGGCTTTACATGCAGGAAGTCGATACAGAAATACAGCTTGCCGTCCATACGGATGCAAGTTCCGATTTTAATGTCTTGGGCATTAATCATACTTATAGTCTTTAATATTATTATATTGGTATTTACTTCGTTAGTGCTGGTTTGCGAGTGCAAAAGTAATGGAAATCGGTAAAAAACACAAAAACTTTTGAGAGAAAATGAGTTATCTCTTGGTTTATTTGAAAAAAGTATCTATTTTTGCAGCCCGAATTCGTGAGAATAATAACATAAAACAAGATACAGTAATGAAAAGAACATTTCAACCCTCGAACAGAAAGAGAAAGAACAAACACGGTTTCCGTGAGAGAATGGCTACAGCAAACGGCCGCAGAGTATTGGCAGCACGTCGTGCTAAAGGCAGAAAGAAACTGACTGTTTCTGACGAATACAACGGAGTAAAGGCATAATAGTCGTTCTCGTTCGTATTAAAGAAATAAGGGAGCTGCAAAAGACTGATTCTGGTCTTTTGCAGCTTTTCTTATGTATTGTGCCCGCTTCTCCGGAAAAAACTATTGCCAACTCCGTGTACTATGTGGTGAAAATTGTATCTTTGTCCCAAATAATGCATTATCGATTATGACAATAAAAGATTTTTTCTCTTTCCGGCAGAACCGGTTCTTCTGGGCGAACATCCTTGCGATGGCCGTTGTGGTAGTGGGATTGCTGTTCGGAGTGCTGAAAGGACTGGATATATATACCCGCCACGGCGAGGCTGTGATAGTGCCCGATGTGAAGGGCATGGGAGTGGAGGAAGCGAGAAAATGTTCCGTAACCGCGGCTTGGTCTGCATCGTTTCGGATTCCAGTTATGTCAAGACTCTTCCTGCCGGCTGCATCCTCGAATATAATCCGGCAGCCGGACAAAAGGTAAAGGAAGGACGTACCATCTATCTTACAATCAATACGATTGAAGTCCCTCTGCACATAGTGCCCGATGTGGCGGACAACAGTTCGCTGCGGCAGGCGGAAGCGCGTATTCTGGCTTCGGGCTTCAAGCTGGCCGAGATACAGTATATTCCGGGTGAGAAGGACTGGGTGTATGGCGTGAAGTATAAGGGACGTCAGCTTTCCATCGGCGAGAAAGTGCCCACCGGCGCAGTGCTGACGCTGATGGTGGGAGATGGAGGCGCCTTGAAGGCAGACTCCCTGGGAGTGGATGCCGTGGGAGGTACCGTTGAACCCGTGTTGTCCGAAGACTCCGCGGCAGATGAGTCCTGGTTCTGATAAACATCTGACTCCAATCGTAAATTGTAAATAGTCAAATTGTAAATGCCGTGATGATAGAAGAATTGCCGGATGATATAGATAATGATGAGCTGGACGACGTAGAGCCGGTGGGTGACGAGGCGCAACTCTATGAACACTTCCGTGTGGTGGTGGACAAGGGGCAGGAGATGGTGCGGGTGGACAAGTATCTGTTCGACCGCTTGACGAACTCCTCGCGTAATCGCATCCAGAAGGCTGCCGATGCAGGCTTCGTGATGGCGAACGGCAAGGCTGTGAAAAGCAGCTATAAGGTGAAGCCGATGGATGTATCACTGTGATGATGGACCGTCCACGCTATGAGAATGAAGTCATCCCCGAAGACATCCCCCTTGATATAGTATATGAGGACAAGTATCTGATGGTAGTGAACAAACCTGCCGGTCTGGTGGTGCACCCCGGTCATGGCAACTATCACGGTACGCTTGTCAACGCCATAGCCTGGCATATGAAGGATAATCCCGATTATGATGCCAATGACCCGCATGTGGGACTGGTGCACCGCATCGACAAGGACACCTCCGGCCTGCTGGTGATAGCCAAGACTCCGGATGCAAGACGAATCTCGGCAACCAGTTCTTCAACAAGACGACAAAACGCCGTTACCGGGCGCTGGTCTGGGGAAATGTGGAGCAGGATGAAGGGACCGTTGTCGGCAATATCGGTCGTAATCCCAGAGACCGCATGCAGATGACCGTCCTCCCCGACGACCAGGGAAAGCATGCCGTCACCCATTACCGGGTGCTCGAACGTTTGGGATACGTCACACTGGTGGAATGTATCCTTGAAACGGGACGCACCCATCAAATCCGTGTGCACATGAAGCACATCGGACACATACTTTTCAACGACGAACGTTACGGTGGACACGAAATCCTGAAAGGAACCCACTTCGCTAAATACAAACAATTTGTAAACAACTGCTTCGACACTTGTCCGCGGCAGGCATTGCATGCCATGACGCTGGGGTTTGTGCATCCCGTCACCGGAGAAGAAATGTACTTCACTTCGGAATTGCCCGATGACATGACCCGGCTGATAGACAAATGGAGAGGCTATATCAGTAACAGAGAATTAGAATGAAACGCACGATTGCTATTGTAGCCGGAGGAGATACCTCCGAATTCCACGTCTCCCTGCGTAGTGCACAGGGGATTTACTCCTTCATCGACAAGGAGAAGTATACCTTATATATTGTAGAAATGCACGGACTGGACTGGCATGTACAGCTGCCCGACGGCGCTAAGGCTCCGGTAGACCGCAATGACTTCAGCTTCGTGCTGGATGGCGAGAAAGTGACATTCGACTTTGCCTATATCACCATCACGGAACTCCGGGTGAGGACGGCCGTCTGCAGGGCTATTTTGATATGCTCCACATCCCTTATTCGTGTTGCGGAGTACTGGCAGCGTCGCTCACGTACGATAAGTTTGCCTGCAACCAGTATCTGAAAGGTTTCGGTGTGCGCATTGCCGAATCGTTGTTGCTGCGCGGCGGACAGTCGGTGACGGATGAAGATGTGATGGAGAAAATCGGTCTGCCTTGCTTCATTAAGCCCAGCTTGGGAGGTTCCAGCTTCGGCGTGACCAAGGTGACGGCGAAAGAGCAGATACAACCTGCCATAGCCAAGGCATTTGCGGAAGCGCAGGAAGTACTGGTGGAGGCCTTTATGGACGGAACCGAGATTACCTGCGGCTGTTACAAAACAAAAGACAAGTCCGTAGTGTTCCCCATTACGGAGGTGGTGAGCTACAACGAGTACTTCGATTATGAAGCTAAGTATAATGGTGCGTCTGACGAGATTACTCCCGCCCGCATCTCGGACGATTTGACCCGCCGGGTGCAGACGCTGACTTCTGCCATTTATGATATACTCGGGGCCTACGGCATTATCCGTGTGGACTATATCATTACCGAAGGGGAAAAAATCAATCTGCTGGAGGTGAATACCACCCCCGGAATGACTGCCACCAGCTTTATTCCCCAGCAGGTTCGTGCTGCCGGAATGGAGATGAAGGATGTAATGACAGATATTATAGAAAACAAGTTTAAGGATTAATCATTATTCATTATGAATGCGAACGTGGAATTTGATGAAATCCGTCCTTATCATGATGAGGAACTTCCTCAAGTCTATGAGGAACTGATTGCCGATGCGGCGTTCCGGCAGGCAGTGGATACTGTGATGCCTGGTGTACCTTTTGAAGTCTGGTCGCAGAAAATGCGCGCGTGTAAAACCAAGCTGGAATTTCAGAAGACCTTCTGCTATGGGCTTCTGTGGAAATTGGCGAAGGAGGCTACGGATGGATTGACTTTGGACCATACCGCGTTGCCGGCAGACAAGTCGGCGGCGTATACCTATATCTCCAATCATCGCGACATTATTCTCGATTCCGGTTTCTTGTCCATTCTTTTGGTAGACCAGGGTATGGATACGGTAGAGATAGCCATTGGCGACAACCTGCTTGTCTATCCGTGGATTAAGAAATTCGTGCGTGTCAACAAGTCCTTCATCGTGCTGCGTGCGTTGACCATGCGCCAGATGCTGGAGGCTTCCGCACGCATGTCCCGCTATATGCATTATACCATCAGTGAGAAGAAACAGTCTATCTGGATTGCACAACGTGAAGGGCGTGCCAAGGATTCCAACGACCGCACGCAGGACAGTGTGCTGAAGATGCTGGCAATAGGCGGTGAAGGCGACGTCATTGACCGCTTAATGGAAATGAATATAGCTCCGCTTGCCATTTCCTATGAATACGACCCTTGCGACTTCCTGAAAGCGCAGGAGTTCCAACTGAAACGGGACATTGAAGGCTATAAGAAAACGACGGCTGACGACTTGCTGAATATGCAGACCGGACTGTTCGGCTATAAAGGCGGGTACATTTCCAGACGGGTGCCTGCATGAATGATGAATTGGCGAAGATGGACCGTTCACTTCCGAAGCCCGAACTCTTTGCACGCATGTCTGCACTGATAGACAAACGTATTCATGCCAGCTACCGGATGTATCCCAATAATTATGTGGCACACGACCTTCTCGAGGGGAAGGAGGATTTTTCCGACCATTACACTGCCGAGGATAAGCAGCGTTTCACGGCCTATATAGAACAACAGTTGGAGCGTATCTCCATTCCTAATAAGGACGTGGACTTTCTGCGCGGAAAAATGCTGCTGATGTATGCCAACCCGTTGAAGAATTATCTGGCGGCTATAAAAGAATGAATACATGAAGAAGTACTGTGATTGGTGGCTTTTGCCTTTGTTGGCCTGTCTGTTGGCTGGTTGTGGCGATGATGATTATCATTATCCTTCCGTGAAGTTGGAATTCTTGACTGCCTTTTCGGGGGCTGACGGCTATCTGCGGTCTGTTGTGACAGATGAAGGGGAAACCTTGCCGGTAGTGGAGGACAAGACAAAGACGAACATAGAGGCAAACGCTTTGGTACGTGTCATCAGTAATTATGCTTCGGAGGTAACTGCCGATGGAACTGCCGGTGCGGTGCTGTATGCCTTGAGCGGTGTTCTTTCTGTCGCTCCCCAAACGGCCGACAAGTTCGAGGAGGGCGTCAAGACAGACCCTACTGATGTGCTGGGTATCTGGATGGGACTCGACTATCTCAATATGACACTGATAGTCAAGGAGAATGGTGAACATAAGTTCCATTTTGTTGAGGATGAAGTGATTGTGGATACTGCTACCGGGTGTAGTGAAGTATATCTGACGCTGTATCATGACGCAAAGGAGGAGGTGGTGTCTTATACCAGGCGTGCCTACGCTTCCGTACCTTTGCGGCAGTATGCGGCAGAGGGTATACAGAAGGTTATGGTTCATTTCAGTGTGCACACTTATTCCGGTGACATCAAGACTTACGATTTTGTTTATAACCCTGACTAAAATGAAATATTCGATGAAGACATTGTTCGCGGGCCTTTGCCTCGTTTTTACCACCCTCTTTTCCTGCCAGCAGAAGGAGGGACAGTTCAAGTCTGTTTCGGTAGATGACTTTTCCACATTGATAGCCAATCCGGAGGTGCAGCTTCTGGATGTGCGTACTGTTGCCGAATACTCGGAAGGACACGTGCCCCACAGTATCAATATTAATGTATTGGATGAGTCGTTTGAAACGATGGCCGACTCCACTCTGCAGAAGGACAAACCGGTTGCAGTATATTGTCGTAGTGGTAAGCGTAGTAAAAAGGCCGCTGCCATACTGAGCAAAAAAGGATATATAATCTATGACCTTGACAAAGGTTTCATCGGTTGGGAAGAAGCGGGCAAAGAAGTGGAAAAGTAATAGCGGTGTAGCTGAAATGCATTTGCTATAATTTCTTTTTAGGCGAGGATTACGCGGATTCCACGGAAAAAATTTAAGAAAAGAATCCGCGTTTTCCGCGTAATCCGCGCCTAAAAGAATAAGTAGTCTTGTCCTCTGGTTAGAGGCTTTCAAGCAGTCTCTTTAGCACCACTGTTGCTGAAATCTCCCGGTTGGCCGCTTCGGGGATTACGATGGACTGCGGGCTTTCTATCACATCATCCGTCACAATCATGTTGCGTCGAACCGGCAGGCAGTGCATGAAGTAGGCATTGTTGGTAACGGCCATCTGGCGCTCGCTACTGTCCAGGTGCGGTCTTTGCTCAATATTTGTCCGTAGTTGTCGCCTGTATAGGCGCCCAGTTCTTGGCATAGACAAAATCGGCTCCTTCAAAAGCTTTCATCTGGTCATATTCTACGCGGGCATTTCCTACGAACTTGGGGTCGAGTTCATAACCTTCGGGATGTGTAATCACAAAGTCATAATCAGTTGCATTCATCCATTCGGCAAAGGAGTTGGGGACAGCCTGGGGCAATGGACGCGGATGTGGAGCCATGTCATCACTACTTTGGGGCGTGCCGTCTTCTTATATTCCTCAATGGTTATCAGGTCGGCAAAACTCTGCAGCGGATGGCGTGTGGCAGCCTCCATGGAGAATACCGGCGGCCGGAATGCTTGATGAACTGCTCCAGTATCACTTCGTTGTAATCGTCTTCCTTATTTTCGAAGCGTGCAAAAGAACGTACGCCGATGACGTCGCAATAGCAGCCCATCACGGGAATGGCTTCCAGTAAGTGTTCCGGTTTGTCACCGTCCATGATGACACCACGCTCTGTCTCCAGTTTCCAGGCTCCCTGGTTGATGTCCAGTACAATTACGTTCATGCCCAGATTCAATGCAGCCTTCTGTGTACTGAGGCGGGTACGCAGGCTGGAGTTGAAGAAAATCATCATCAGCGTTTTGTTACGTCCCAGTTCCACATATTTGAAACGGTCTTTTTTAATCTCGAATGCTTCGTCCAGTGCAGACTTCAGGTTACCGATGTCCTGCACGCAAGTAAAGTTCTTCATATTTACAGTCTTTTTAGTGTATCTATATCTTTGTTATTCGGCTGTCAAGGTCTGGTCTGTCCGGAACCTTCGATAATCCATTTGTATGTGGTGATTTCTTCCAGAGCCATCGGACCGCGGGCGTGTAGCTTCTGGGTGCTGATGCCAATCTCGGCACCGAGTCCGAATTGTGCGCCGTCGGTGAAAGAGGTCGGTGCATTGACGTATACGCAAGCGGCGTCCACTTCCCGGCAGAACCATTCGGCACGTGTCTTGTCGTCCGTAATGATGCATTCGCTATGTTTGGAACCGTACTTCCGGATATGTGCCAATGCTTCCTGGAAAGAATTCACGGTTTTAATGGCCATCTTGTAGTCCAGGAACTCTCTGCCGTAGCAGTCTTCAGTGGCAAGTCTCAACAGCTCGACGGGATATTTGTCACGCAGACTGTGGTAGGCGGGTTCATCGGCAAATATCTCTACATTGCTTGATTGCAGCGGCAGGCATAGGTCGGGCAAATTAGCCAGGCTGTCGGCTTCGATAATCAGGCAATCCAAAGCGTTGCATACACTGACCCGGCGTGTCTTTGCATTGGCAATGATAGATGGACCTATGCTTATATCGCCATAGCGGTCGAAGAACGTATGGCATACGCCGGCACCTGTCTCTATAACCGGTACTGTGGCATTCTGGCGTACGAAGTTTATCAGGCTGCTGCTGCCGCGCGGAATTATCAAATCTACATAATCGTTGGCATGCAGTAGTTCGGCAGTCGCCTCTCTGTCGGCAGGAAGCAGCTCCACGATATGTGTATCTACGTTGAAATGCTCCAGTACCTCGTGTATCACGCTGATTATGGCACGGTTGGAATAGTCTGCATCGCTTCCGCCTTTCAGAATACAGGCATTGCCGCTTTTAAGGCAGAGTGAGAATACATCGAAACTGACGTTGGGACGGGCTTCGTAGATAATGCCTATGACACCGAAAGGTACACTGACCCTTTTTATCTTCAATCCGTTGGGTAATACGTTCTCTTTAAGGACTTTTCCCAAAGGAGAAGGGAGGGCGGCTACGTTGCGGATGTCCGCAGCGATGTCCTGCAAACGGCTTTTTGTCAGTTTCAGGCGGTCGTATTTAGGGTCGGTAGAAGGCATACGCTCCAAATCCTTCTGGTTTTCACTCAGAATGAAGTCTGTTTTGTTTATGGCAGCGTCTGCAACAGCCAGTAATATTTGGTTGATTTCTTTGTCGCTCAACGCTAGCATGTTACGGCTGGCATCTTGTACGGCGACAAAAGTTTTGTTTAAGTTCATTTTCTTACTGAGTATAGAGTGATAAATATGCAAGTATGAATATCGTGGATAGTATCCGTCTGTGTCCTATTCTATATATAGGTAGTCGTAGTGCACTACGGGTTTCTTTCCATGTTTTCCCATTGTTTCCCGTGCCTGGCTGGAGTCACAGTTGGCTTTTCCCACACCGATGGGTTTACCGCCGAAGTCGATAATCCGTACGATGTCGTCCTTCTCGAACTCGCCTATAACGTCAGTGATGCCTACCGGTAGGATGCTTACTGCTTTGTCCGAGAAGAGCAGTTCGGTGGCACAATGATTGATGTGCAGTTCGCCTTTGGCAAACCCTTCGCTGTGCGCAATCCATTTCTTGATGCTCGATACCGGTTCCGGAGACGGAATGAAACGGGTATAGTTTAATTCTTCATTATTCATTATTTTCACAAGGATGTTGTCCCGCTTCCCGTTGGCTATGATTACTGTGATGCCCTCATCCGCCACTTTGCGGGCAATGTTGGTTTTTGTCAGCATGCCGCCGCGTCCGAAGCTGGACTTGGAAGTTTGTATGTAGGAGGAGAGGTCTTTGCCTTGTTCTATTTCACGGATGACTTGAGACTCCGGGTCGGCGGGTGAACCGTTGTAGATACCGTCTATATTGCTGAGAATGATTAGTGCTGGGCATCCATCATGGAGGCTATCAGGCCGGACAGCTCATCGTTGTCGGTGAACATCAGTTCGCTCACGGAGATGGTGTCGTTCTCATTGACAATAGGAATGACGCCGTTCTCCAGCATTACGGTCATACAGTTTTTCTGGTTGAGGTAATGGCGGCGGGTGGAAAAGTTCTCTTTCATTGTGAGCACTTGTCCCACGGGGATGCCATGCTCCCGAAACAGCTCGTAGTAGCGGTTGATGAGTTTGGCCTGCCCTACAGCGGAAAAGAGCTGGCGCTGGTCTACGCTGTCCAACTTCTTGGTGGGGCGCACTTCACTACGTCCCGAAGCAACGGCTCCGGAAGAAACAAGTATTATTTCTATGCCGGCCTTGTGCAGCTCGGCTATCTGGTCCACCAAAGCGGACATGCGGGTGACGTCGAGAGTGCCGTCACGACGTGTTAAAACATTGCTGCCTACCTTGACAACAATTCTATTGAAATCAATCTCCATTTTCTCTCTTTTCGTATTCACGGACTACTTCCATGGCGGCTTCGTAGTCCTTCTCATTGACGAGAACGGAAACATCTACCGCAGTGGCAGGCAGTACAACGTTTACTACCATTCCGTCTTTTGTTACAGCTTCAATATCACTATTTCCCAGCAGGCTCTTTACGAGTTCTGCTTCCCACGGTGAACCGGTGAACACCTCAACGAGTTTGCTTTTGTCTTCTTCTTTCATGATGGTATGAATTTAGAGGTTTCTGTCTTACAAATATAACAAATGTTTTTGTTTTAATGTTTAATGCTGACGAATTTATAGTTCAATCCTCTCAACTCTTATCGATTCATTCAGGAAAGTAGAAGCCGATTCTGTGAATTTCTCCTCCGATTCCGTGGTGCGGTAGACGCATCTTCCACCTTTGGTACATTTTTTGTCCATTTCCGGATGGCGGTGAAGATAGTCTTTCAGGCTGTCTGCTACCAGTTCCCCCTGGGTGACGGTCGTGATGCCGTTGGGCATGTATTGCTGTATCTTGGGCAGCAGCAACGGGAAGTGCGTGCAGCCAGAATGACGGTGTCTATCTGCGTGTCTTTGGCCAGCAGGTTGCCGATGTTTTTGCGTATGAAGTAGTCAGTACCCTCACCTTGTGCCTCATTGTTTTCTACGAGGGATACCCATAGAGGGCAGGCTTCACCGCTCACTTTGATGTCGGGGAAGAGTTTATGCACTTCCAGCGGATAGGATTCAGACTTGATGGTTCCTGCCGTGGCAAGCACTCCCACATGGCGGCTTTGGGTAATGTTCCCTATGCATTCTACGGTTGGGCGAATTACTCCCAACACACGGCGCATAGGGTCGAGGCGAGGCAAATCATTCATTTGTATGTTGCGCAGAGCTTTTGCCGAAGCTGTATTGCATGCCAGAATGACGAGGTGACAACCCATCTCGAACAGTTTGGTGACTGCCTGCAAGGTGAACTCATAGACAATCTCGAACGAGCGGGTTCCGTAAGGCGCGCGCGCGTTGTCGCCCAGATAAATGTAATCATATTGGGGAAGGGCTTCCCGTATCTTGCTCAGGATGGTCAGTCCGCCATATCCGGAATCGAATATTCCGATGGGACCGGCTGCAGAAGGTAATGTCTGTTTCATGCGTTCTAAAGGCTATGTACCATGCAAAGATAATTCAAATTTCTCAGTAATGTATAAAAAATAAGCGCGGATAAAACTATCCGCGCTTGCTTTATCATAAATAATTCTATTATTTAATGCCCAATTGCGTTTTGACTTTGGCAGTTACATCAACGCTCTGTGCTCCTACGAATGGTATCGGGGTACGGGCTAAGTCGAAAATGTAGACAACACCTTCAGTTTTGCCGACAGCTTGGATGGCTTCGTCCAGTTTCTTATAGATGGGAGCCATAGCATCTTGCTGTGCTTTCTGCATACTTTGATAAGCTTCTTGTTGGAACTGTTCCTGACGTTGAGCATATCCTGCAGCTCTTTCTGACGTCTTTCTGCAATGTTTTTCGGCAGAGAGTCGGCTTGTGCCAGGAATTCTTGGTACTTCTTTTGGAATTCTTCGTTGGTACGCTGCATTTCATCCTGGTATTTTTTAGACATGGCGTCCAAGTCAGCTTGGCTTTGGTAAATTCAGGCATAACAGCGATTACATCTTGAGAATTCATGTGAGCGAATTTAGCTTGCGCCATAGCTCCCAGCGGGAGGGCGAACATAACTACGAGTAGTGCGATTTTTTTAAGCATAATGTTTATTATTTATTTGAATGATTATTCGTCGGGGGCAAATATAGCGCAAACTGAACGCAATACAAAATAAGCAAGCTTATTTTTAATCTTGAATGCAGTCTATATTCTGAAACAAATGTATGAAATTAATTTGAATATCCCAGTTTTGCAAGTACTTCATTGCTGACGTCAATACTTGGCGAGGCAAAAATGATACTTGATGCGGAAGCACGGTCTACAACTACCGCATATCCGTTCTGTGTAGCAATTTCCTTTACAGCATTGTATATTTCATCTTGAATGGGTTGCATCAGACTTTCACGTTTTTTATACAGTTCGCCTTCCGGACCGAAGTATTTGCGGCGTAGCTCGGCTGCCGATTTCTCTTTAGCGACAATCTCTTCTTCCTTTTTGCCTCTTTGTGTTTCAGAAAGGGAAGCAATCTGAGACTGATAGTTCTTGTACAGAGTCTTGGCTTCTTCGGAAATCTTTTCGACTTCACTCTGCCATTGTCTGGAGGCTTGTTCCAGTTGTTCATTGGCACGTTCGTAAGCAGGAATATTTTTCAGGATATATTCCATGTCAATCAAGGCGAACTTCTGTGCACCGGCTGTTATACTTACTGCAAACAGCGTAAAAAGGATCAATAAACTCTTCTTCATAACGATATTTATTTAATTGACGATGGATAATTGTCTATCGTCCATTGCTTAGAATTCTTGTCCCAGGATGAAGTGGAACTGCTACCGCCATATTGCGAGGAACCCATTATTTTGTCGAAACCGTAAGCCCAGTCAATCCCCATCATACCAATCATCGGGAGGAAGATACGGACACCGACACCGGCTGAACGTTTCAACTCGAACGGGTTGAACTTATTGACATCATGCCATGCATTACCGGCTTCCACAAACGTTAACGCATAAATACTGGTACTTGTTTCGAGCATCAAAGGATATCTTAATTCCAGTCCGAGACGTGTATAGGCATAACCTTCAGAACCGTATGGAGTCAATGAACTGTTCTCATAACCACGAAGTGCGATACTTCTGTAGCATAGCTGGAGTAGCCGGTCATACCGTCACCACCCACGTCAAACGTTTCGAACGGAGACTTTTTGTATTTGTTGTAGTGTCCCAGCAAACCGAATTCTACACGTCCCATCAGCACCGGAGTACGTTTAACGGTAATCGGATCCATTAACGGGATATAGATTTTGGATTTGAATTTCCACTTGTGGTATTCAATCCACTTGTGCATCTTGTTCATGTCTTCCTGGCTGCTGGTGCTGTACTTGCTGTAATCGGTACCGTCGAACAGAGAGAAAGGCGGTGTGATTTGTGCAGACAACGAGAACTCGGAACCTTGGCGCGGATAAATCGGGTTGTCGATAGAGCTACGGGACAAGGTCAAGTTGAGGCTGAGGTTATTACACTTACCGTTGGTAACCGGGAAGTACTGCCAGTCACTCAGAACATAGCGTTGGTAAGACAACTCGGCTGTGAATTGGAAATAGTCATCCGGCCACTTCAAGCGCTTACCGAACATCACTGCAAGACCATACATCTGGATAGATTTGTCCGGGTCGTAATAGTTCTCGTAGTTGTTGTAATTGCCGTAGTTGTACATACCGTAGCCATACATACCACTATAATAGCTGTTGTAATAGCTGTTCATGTAGGCCGAATTGTAATAACGGCTACTGATGTCGGTCTGGCGGGAATAGAAAGCCGATACGGAGAATGCATTCGGGCGTTTACCGCCAAACCACGGGTCGTAGAATGAAACGCTGTATGACTGATAGTATTTGGCATTGGTCTGGCCGCTGATGGTCAATGTCTGGCCGTCACCTTGCGGGAGGATACCGCGGTAGTTCTCACCCGGGTGAAGCAGGTTGGCCAGAGAGAAGTTAGTGAACTTCAGACTTAACTTACCGATAATACCTGTTTGTCCCCAACCGGCGGAGAACTCTACCTGGTCGTTGGCTTTGGATACAAGGTCATAACCGATGTCTACCGTGCCGTCTTCCGGTCTCGGCTGGATGTCGGGTTGGATTTGTTCGGGGTCGAAGTGTCCCATCTGCTGGATTTCACGCATGGAACGCATTAGGTCTTCACGGCTGAAGAGTTCGCCCGGACGGGTACGGAGTTCACGGCGTACTACGTTTTCATACAAACGGTCGTTACCGTTGATGCTGACTTTATTGATGGTACCTGGCGGCCTTCGTAGATACGCATTTCCAGGTCGATGGAGTCGCCCACGATGTTTACTTCCACCGGTTCGAGGCTGTAGAACAGATAACCGTTGTTGTAGTAGAGGTTGCCGATGGCATCGTCATCGGTCATTGTACGTTCTTCAAGTAACTTTTGGTTGTAGACGTCACCCTTCTTCATCTGGAGGAGGAAGTTCAGTTGTTCGGAAGGATACAGTGTGTTACCTACCCAGGTTACATTGCGGAGGTAGTATTTCTGTCCTTCCTCAATCTGCATGAAGATGTCTACCGTGCGGTCATCGTAGGGCTTGATACTGTCTGTCACGATGATGGCGTCACGATAACCCAGTTCGTTGTATTTGTCGATAATCAGTTGTTTGTCCGCTTCGTAGTTGTCCTCAATGAATTTCTTGGTGCGGAACAGATTGAGCAGCTTGCCCTTTTCGTTTGTTTTCTTCATCACACGCTTCAGCTTCTTGGTCGTGAGGGCCTCGTTGCCTACAATGGTGATTTGATGTACTTTCACTTTCTCCTTCTTGTCGATGTCGATGTTGACAATCACTTCATTCTTCTTTTCCGGATCATCACGTTGGGTGATGATTACATCTGCATTCTTGAAGCCCTTGTCGTCAAAGTAGCGCTTTATCAGGGTCTTGGCGCGGTCCACCAGGTTAGGTGTAATCTGACCGCCCTTTATCATGCCGATTCTGCTTTCCAGGTCTTCACGCTCCGACTTCTTCACACCGTTGTAGCGTATGTCGGAAACACGCGGACGCATGGTCAGATGAATGGTCAGCCAAATTTGGTCGCCTTCAATCTTGTCTGCTGTAATTTCCACGTCAGAGAACAGACCGTGGCGCCAGTAGCGCTTACAAGCTTGTGTAATCTCGTCACCCGGCACGGTGATAGTCTGCCCTTTGGATAGTCCGGACAATCCGACAATTACATAATCTTCATAGTTCTGGGCTCCTTCGACCTTAATGTCGGCTATTTCATACTTCTTGGGGGTTCCCGAATAGAGTATAACCGGCTTTTCGGTTTCATCGGTGTTGTTTACGTCCTGTGCTGCTGTTGTCAGTGCGCAGCCGAAAAGGCAGACAAACGTTACGAGTATGGAGAAAATACGATAGTGCATCTTTTTATTTACTATTTTACAATTTACTATTTACTATTTGTGTGTCCGGTGATTAATTGATTTGCTCGCTGGTCTTGCCGAACCTGCGTTCGCGTTTCTGATAGTCACATATGGCTTTGCGTAGTTCTTCTTCACGGAAGTCGGGCCAATAGGTATCACAGAAATAAAGTTCCGAATAGGCGCATTGCCAGAGCATGTAGTTACTGAGGCGGAGCTCTCCTCCGGTACGTATCAGCAGGTCGGGGTCGGGCATGAAGTGGGTCGTCAGATGACGGGATATGAGCTCACTGTCGATTTGTTCGGGTTTCAACTCACCTTTCTGTACCAAACCGGCTATTTGCCGGGCAGCCTCCGTTATTTCCCAGCGGAAGAGTAGCTCAATGCCAGCACCAGGCACATTCCCGTGTTGTGGGAGGTGTGTGCCACGCAAGTGTTGAGCCGTTGCTGTACGTTGGCTGGCAGTTTTTCAATATCTCCTATTACTCGGAAACTGATATTGTTCTTCATGAACGTCTCTTCCTCTATGGAGTCGAAGAGTAGCCCCATCAAGGCAGCTACCTCTCCGACGGACGATTCCAGTTCTCGGTAGAGAACGTATATAAAGTAAGGTATCTGACTCCTAATTTAGCGGCTTCCTCTGCAATGACGTGCACAGTCTCTGCGCCGGCCTGATGTCCATAGCTGCGTTCGTGTCCACGCTGCTTGGCCCACCGTCCGTTACCGTCCATGATAATCGCCACGTGCTGGGGTATCCGGTTTAGATCGATTTCTTCCTTATATGACATCATTATTATTGTATTTCGAAGCCCAATCTGTTAAGACGTCCGCGCCATACTTCATTTTTGGTGCCGTTACCGCCGAATATCACCCAAATGAAGTCCCGTTTGTCTGCCGGGGCCACAGTTTTGTCTTTTGTCGGTTCCACTATAATGGAGTACGCGCCTTTTCCTTTGAATTCCTGGGGTAACAGGAATTTGGTTTCTGTCTTGCTCCATGCAATGCCGGTGATGGAGCTGTAGATAGCGTCAAGTTCCCCTCCAAAGCAATAGAACATGTCGCCATAGTACATGATGGCTGGGTTGTCCATGCCGGGACAATATGTGTCATACATGGTGTTGGCCAGGCTTGCCCAACCTTTGCCGTCCAATGAGAACCAAGGTGTTGTCTCTTTTTCGTTGGCTAGCGGCATTCCTGCCAGAACCACCTTCTCTACACCATTGCCGGTGCTGGTCTGGGTGGTGGATATGTTTTCGGTAGGGAATTCTGCCGGGACTTCTTCAAGGATAAGGTTGTCAGCAGTGTTTTCCGCTTCCCAATTCTTTCCGTCTTTACAGATGTTGAAATATTGCTTTCCGTTGATTTCCACAATACCCGAGAGCCGGTCGGAGAAACCATTGATGAGGACTATAACATTGTCTCCCAATGTAGTGACTTCTGTCCAGGCGGCGCCGTTGGTGGAACTGAATACTCTTTTGCTTTCTGTAACCATATAAAGCGCACTGTTATACTCTACGGCAGATGTCAGCTTTACGTCTGAGGGGAGGTTGCTGACATTGACTTTGCTCCAGTTGTATTTATCGGGCGCAGTCGATGTCTTGTAAGCAGTAGTGTTGGAAGTGTAGACAAATAGTTCGTCTCCCAGTACAACCGCTTTTTGCTGACCTGAATTGATGGTATTGGAGAATACATTTCCTCTTTTCTGCATGTCTGTCCAAACGAGTGAGTCCGGGTCTTGCAGATGTACATTAACTTTCAGTTTATATTCGCGGACTGTAACGCCGTCGGCGGCATGTGCTTTGAACAGCATGCCGGCATCGTTGTTCATGGCGGGTCTCAAATCCACGGAGTCCGATATGACGAATACCGTGTCGGTAGGCGAGCCTGAAGTTATCCAACCGGTAACGGTCATAGTATCAATCAGAATACGGTCAATGATGGTGTCTGAACCTACAGGCAATGAGTCTCTGTTATAGATGAGTCTATTGAGCTGGTCAATTGTAAATTTGTAATGTTTGCCATGTATGGTATCGATACCAAAAGCATGTATAGTAGCATCGGAGCTGAATTCATAATTGTCGTCAGAGTCAAGGCATGAACTTAGAGCAAATGACACAATAAGAAAACTCACAATTACTGATAGAAACTTTATTCTCATTTTGAAAGTTAGTGTTTATTTACAAGTTGCAAAAATAGGAACATTTTTTTCTATAAACAGCTTTACGGGGAAGTTTTATATAAAATTATAGATAATATCCCCCTTTTTCTCGATAAAAAAAGCCCTGAAATGAGGCTATTGACTGTTTCTTGAGGCCGTATAATGGCGAAAACTCCTGCCAAAAGAATACTCTGTTGCAAATGGATATCCGTCACTGATTTCGGGTGCTTTGACGCCGGAATGAAGAAGGTACGGAGCTTCTTCCACAAAGATTTCGTCCCACAATCCGGCATCAATGAAGGATTGGAGCGTTTGGCTGCCACCCTCTACCAAAAGGATTGTAATCCGCGTGTATACAGCTTTCCATGATTTCGGGGAGTACATCCCGCCGGTAGTCGCTGACTGGCAGATACTCTACATTCGGTAGCGGAGCGTGCGGGGCTTCTGTAAAAACGAGGTCGGCACGCTACCGTCAAATAGGTGAAGGTTGGGGGATAGCTTTTGTTGCCGGTCCAGCACGATACGTACCGGTGAACAGCCGTACCAATGGCGGACATTCAGGCCGGGATTGTCCAGTTCAGCCGTACGGGTACCTACTAATATGGCACTGTGCTCTGCCCGTTTCTTGTGTACCAGCATCGAAGTCAGCAGGCTGGAGAGGATAACTGGTTTACCGTCCGTGCGGGAGTAATCGATATATCTGTCAGAAGATTCCGCCATTTTAGGGTGATGTAGGGGCGTCGCAAAGTATGGAAAGTGATGAACCTGCGGATGAGCTGCCGACATTCTGTTTCCAGCACTCCGACAATAACTTCACGTCCGGCATCCTTCAGTTTCTGTATGCCCCGGCCCGCAACCTTAGAAAAAGGGTCCCGGCACCCGATGACGATACGTGGAATCTGCTTCTCGATGATGAGTCTGCACAAGGAGGAGTTTTGCCATAGTGCGAACACGGTTCCAGGCTGACATAGATGGTGGAACGTTTCAGCAGGGACGTGTCTTTCACGGAACGGATGGCGTTGACCTCGGCGTGGGCTTCTCCACAGCGCACATGGTATCCCTCGCCTATGATTTTCCCGTCACATACTATTACCGCCCCCACCATCGGGTTGGGTGCTGCATTGCATAGCCCGTTTTGTGCCAGTTGGATACATCGCAGCATGTATTTCTCTTCTTCTGAATTCATATCCTTGCTTACCTTTTGGTTGAATAATCAAAATTAATGATTACTTTTGCAGCCCGAATAAAACCGGACCCCGAATGAATGTAACCGTTTCACATATCCGCAGTGCTTTGCAGGAATGCTACCCTCCCCGGGAGGCGGCCAATCTTTCCCGTATTGTCTGCTGTGAAATGTTTGGTCAGGGTAATATTGACTATTACCTGGGCAAAGATATGATTTTATCTCCAAACGATGAAAGGGAATTGGAAAGCATTCTTTCCCGTCTGTGCAATTTTGAGCCCATACAGTATGTGCAGGGTACTTCCCGTTTCCTGGGGCGTACTTTTCGGGTGGCTCCGGGGGTGCTTATTCCCCGTCCCGAAACGGAAGAACTGGTGGAGAGGATGCTGAAGGAAGTCGCTCCGGCTTCCCGTATTCTCGACATTGGCACCGGAAGCGGGTGTATTGCCGTCACTTTGTCTAAGGAGTTGCCGGAGGCGGAAGTAACAGCTTGGGACATTTCCGGAGAAGCTCTTGCCATAGCCGGCGACAATAACCACCTTTTGCAGGCCTCCGTGCTATTTGTACAGCGTGATGTCCTGACGTATCAACGGTTGAGGGTGAATGTTTTGATGTAATCGTCAGTAATCCGCCTTATGTTACGGAAACAGAAAAGCGGGATATGGAACCAAACGTCTTGAACTGGGAACCCTCACGGGCTTTGTTTGTTCCAGATAGCGACCCGCTCCGTTTCTATCGGCGTATAGGTGAACTGGGACGGAGCATGCTGACGGCCGGCGGCCGACTCTATTTTGAAATCAACCGGGCATTTGGAGAGGCTGTCGCTTCGATGCTTCGCAAGCAAGGCTATACGAATGTCCGTATCCGAAAAGATATTTCCGGCAACGACCGTACGTAATTGCAGAACGATGATAGAAATAACTGAAACTGAAGCTTTGAACAGAGTGGCGGCATATTGCTCCACTGCCGAGCATTGCCGGGCGGAGATTGCGGAGAAACTGCAACGCTGGGGCATTGCCTATGATGCCATAGACCGTATCATCAACCGTCTGGAACAAGAGAAGTACATTGATGAAGAGCGCTTCTGCCGCGCTTTCATCAACGACAAATACCGTTTTGCCAAATGGGGCAAGATGAAGATAGGGCAGGCGCTCCAGTTGAAAAAGATATCTTCATCTGTCTATTGGCCCTATTTGAACGAGATTGATGAGGAGGAATACCACGCCGTCCTGCAGAAGCTGCTGGTGGCAAAGCGTAAAAGCGTCCGTGCCGAAAGTGAGTATGAGTTGAATGGCAATTGGTGCGTTTTGCTTGAGCAGAGGGTTCGAAATGAAGGATATATGTCGTTGCATAGAGGTTTCTGAGGAAAATGACTACTCCGAATGAAAATTATCGGCTTTCTCTTTTTTATTCTCATTCTGTTTCCGTATTTTTGCGCCATATTTATCATATATAGATTAGTTTTGCTATGAAAACTTTAGAAAGATTGTTTGCAGAGAAGTTGCTGAAGATAAAAGCGATTAAACTACAACCGGCTAACCCGTTCACTTGGGCATCCGGATGGAAGTCTCCGTTTTATTGTGATAACCGCAAAACCCTTTCTTATCCTTCTCTCCGTAGTTTCGTGAAGATTGAAATTACGCGTCTGATTTTGGAACGTTTCGGACAGGTGGATGCCATTGCCGGTGTGGCAACGGGGGCTATCCGCAAGGTGCCTTGGTGGCCGATGCATTGAACCTGCCGTTTGTATATGTACGCTCCACTCCGAAAGACCATGGACTGGAGAATCTGATTGAAGGTGAACTTCGTCCCGGCATGAAGGTGGTAGTCGTGGAAGATTTGATTTCTACGGGTGGAAGCAGCTTAAAGGCTGTAGAGGCTATCCGCCGTGACGGATGTGAGGTCATCGGCATGGTGGCTGCCTATACTTATGGTTTCCCGGTTGCCGAAAAGGCCTTCAAGGATGCCAAAGTGCCTTTGGTGACGCTGACCAATTACGAGGCTGTGATGGAAGTGGCGTTGCGTACGGGCTATATCGAGGAAGAAGATGTGGAGACTCTGAATGAATGGCGTAAAGACTGCACATTGGGAATCCGGGAAATAAGAACTTATTTGTAAAAATGTTAATATGGATAAAAGAGCCATTCGGATAGATTCTGTCCGGATAGTTCTTTTTTCTTTTTGAATACGATTGATTATGACGAAATTTGAGAGTGGAGTGAAAGTTGTACCGGCTTCACAAGAAGCTGTTTATGAAAAGCTTTCCGACCTGAGCAATCTGGAGAAGGTGAAAGACCGTCTGCCTGAAGACAAAGTGAAGAACTTGAGTTTTGACGCGGAGAGCATGACGATAGAGGTGGCCCCCGTGGGAAAGATTACGTTGCAGATTGTGGAGAAGGAACCTTGCAAGTGTATCAAGTTTGCAACAACCACTTCACCGCTGCCTTCAATCTGTGGATACAGATTGTACCCACCACCGAAACCGAATGCAAAATGAAGCTGACCATCGGCATGGATATAAATCCGTTTATGAAGACCATGGTGCAGAAACCCTTGCAGGAAGGACTGGAGAAGATGGCAGATATGTTGGCGATGATACAATATTAATCACTAACCATTAATCATTAGAAACAACGTGGCTCAGAAACTTTGGGAAAAATCCGTTCAGGTAAATAAGGATATCGAACGCTTCACGGTAGGCCGTGACCGTGAAATGGACCTTTATTTGGCAAAGCACGATGTGCTGGGTTCCATGGCGCACATCACGATGCTCGAAAGCATTGGCTTGTTGACGAAGGAAGAACTGCGGCAATTACTGGCCGAATTGAAGGAAATCTATGCGATGGCCGAGCGTGGAGAATTTGTGATAGAAGAGGGAGTGGAAGACGTTCACTCACAAGTGGAACTTATGCTGACGCGCAACTTGGGTGATATAGGTAAGAAAATACACAGCGGACGTTCGCGCAACGACCAGGTGTTGCTCGATTTGAAGCTCTTTACCCGTGCAGAGATAAAGGAAGTGGCGGAGGCTGTGGAACAATTGTTCCATGTGCTGGTTATGCAGAGCGAACGCTACAAGGATGTACTGATGCCGGGTTATACACACTTGCAGATAGCCATGCCGTCTTCTTTCGGACTTTGGTTTGGGGCATACGCCGAGAGCCTGGTGGACGATATGATGTTCCTTCAGGCAGCTTTCAAGATGTGCAACCGCAATCCTTTGGGTTCTGCTGCGGGATACGGTTCCTCGTTCCCGCTGAACCGTACGATGACTACCCGTCTTTTGGGATTTGATTCCCTCAACTACAACGTAGTGTATGCCCAGATGGGGCGTGGCAAGATGGAGCGTAATGTAGCTTTCGCCCTTGCCAGTGTGGCCGGAACCATATCGAAATTGGCTTTTGACGCATGTATGTTCAACAGTCAGAACTTCGGTTTTGTGAAGCTGCCGGACGATTGCACTACCGGCTCCAGCATCATGCCTCACAAGAAGAACCCGGACGTCTTTGAACTGACGCGTGCCAAGTGCAACAAACTGCAATCCCTTCCCCAGCAGATTATGATGATAGCCAACAATCTTCCTTCCGGCTATTTCCGTGACTTGCAGATTATCAAAGAGGTCTTCCTGCCTGCTTTTCAGGAACTGAAAGACTGTCTGCAGATGACGACTTACATTATGAATGAAATCAAGGTGAACGAACATATTCTTGATGATGACAAGTATCTGCTTATTTTCAGTGTGGAGGAAGTCAACCGCTTGGCACGTGAAGGGATGCCTTTCCGCGATGCCTACAAGAAGGTGGGACTGGATATTGAAGCCGGAAACTTCTCGCACAGCAAAGAGGTGCACCATACCCATGAAGGCAGTATCGGAAACCTTTGCAACGATGAAGTCTCTGCCCTGATGCAGAAAGTGGTAGATGGTTTCAATTTTGAGACCATGCAAGCTGCGGAGAAAGAGTTGCTGGGCAGGTAAAAGGTTCTGCGGGTTCAAGTCCCGCTGCGAGTACTGTACTTTTATAAAAAAAAAATTTGGCAGAAACGGGAAAACTGTTTATCTTTGCACCCGTTCTCCAAATGCGGAAATAGCTCAGTTGGTAGAGCATAACCTTGCCAAGGTTAGGGTCGCGAGTTCGAGTCTCGTTTTCCGCTCTCTTTTCCCTTTTTAGGATGCTCGAATGGTGGAATGGTAGACACGAAGGACTTAAAATCCTTTGGCCATTGCGGCTGTGCGGGTTCAAGTCCCGCTTCGAGTACTCGATTAAGCTCTGTGAATCATTGATTTGCAGAGCTTTTTCTTTATAAGCTCTTGATATGAAAGACCGTTTCCCTATAGCGAACAAAGTGTTTCCCTTAATAGAACAAGTTGTTTCATTATGGCGAACACTTTGTTTCCCTTAACAGAACATTTCGTTTCATCATATGAAAACAGACTGTTTTTCCTTATTGGAACAAACTGTTTCTCTATACTTGAACAAAGTGTTCATCTCTGTGAACTAACAAACTAACTATAATACTATAGTAGATGATATGCGCGTGGCACTTGGTAATATGTGCTTGCAGATGAAATAAAAGAATCTATATAAATAGCCTCCTCTTTATTGTTCAGAACAGCTTGGGGCGTTTGTTATTGAACCGATAGCCGATACCCAACATCAGATAATTGGGCTCATGAAATTCCCGGAGGTTATATCCTATATGGAGATACGAATTGCGTGTTACGTCTATTTTCAGGGCAAGAATCTGATAGAAAGACTTCATGTCACCGCCGCCGTGCAGAACATTGGCTCCCAGACCGATACCTACCGTGAAGTAAGGCATGACAAATTCTCCGCGGGCAGATAAGCCAATGCCATCTGCTTCTTGGCGGGCGGAGTATAGAAGCCGTTCTCTTCTTCGTACGATTCTTTCATGTTCGCACTGTGGTCGTATACGCCGTCCAGCGCCACACCGGCACGGAATTTATAGCCGAAGTTGTACATGGGTGCAAAGCTGAAACCGAACACGTTGTAAGTGCCGGGTGCGGGTACCTGGCCACTACTGCCCTCATGGGCACTGCTTTCTTTCGCCAGGAGCCGAACAAAGTCAGGTCGTAGCTGACGTGGCGGGGGAATGGAGGAACGATAGGGCGTTGCATGATTGGGCGAGCTCATCCGCTCTGCGGTTAAAGTTATATACCAACCCCACTTTGCAGTCCACCGTGTTCAGACCGGAGTTGGGATATTGGGTATTTCCGTTGGAAAAGTGGCTTCCGGTAGTTCCTATCATCAGGTCGAACTTGGGGGAGAGTGCCCACTTTAAGTAGAGGTTCACATTGAGATAGGCATTCACTTTCGAGCCGATAATCTGGTTCTCCGGGTTGTCATATTCATCGTAGGGTTTCCAGCCGAACGATGCGCCGAAGTTCCATTCATAGTTCAAGGATATGCGGGGGCTGAATTGGGCGATGCGTCCCCCTTGAAACAGATAGACCGCCAGCGGGTTGCCCAGCTCTTCCGGATTGCCGAAGTTGAAATAGCCGACTCCAATCCCTTGATAGGCTCCTATATAAGCCTGGTCGGCAACGGTGTGGGGACGGAGCTGGAAGGAGTATTTCAGATGGCCGGCATAGGCATTTTTCATGGGCTTGTATTGGTGGTTGGAGTACTCCAGAAAAGGGCTGGTCTGAAAAATATAGCCAGCACGCCCTTCTACGCCTAATCTGTGGATGAAGCGCTGTGAGAAAGGGAGTGTATCCCGCTTGTATTCCGAATGACTATCGGATGTCCATTGTTGGGCGTATATTGTATCAGACAAGAAAAGTACCGCTCCTAAGAAAGCCAGTATTTTCCATATCTGCGTTCTATTTTTCATATGCCGTGTCGGTCTTTCTTGTTTATAAATGTTCCAAGTGAAGTTTAATTTCGTGCAAATATAGTTCTTTTCTCCTTTTGGTATTCACAATGAGACAACTATTTGTAAAAAGAGGGGGTAAAACGGAAATCGTCAATAGAATGGCCGACTTCGGTTTTATCCCCTCCTTATTCATTCACCCGGATGTTGTCTTATGATTCAGATACTGGGTGGCGAGTATTATTTCCGGTCGTTCTCCCGGATTTCCACACGGCGGATTTTCCCGCTGATGGTTTTGGGGAGCTCATCAACAAATTCGATGACACGCGGGTATTTGTAGGGAGCCGTCACTTTCTTCACATGGTTCTGCAACTCCTTGACAAGCTCTTCTTCGGCGCGTGCCTTGTACTCTTTTGCCAACACAATCGTAGCTTTTACCACTTGGCCGCGGATTTCATCGGGCACACCGGTAATGGCACATTCCACTACGGCTGGGTGGGTCATCAATGCACTTTCCACTTCGAACGGGCCGATGCGATAACCGCTACTTTTGATAACGTCGTCGGCGCGGCCCACGAACCAGAGGTAGCCGTCTTCGTCCTTCCAGGCTACGTCTCCCGTGTAGTAAATGCCGTTGTTCCATGCCTCGTGGGTACGGTTGGCATCGCGGTAGTATTCCTTGAACAATCCCAGCGGTTTGCCTTTGTCGGTACGGATTACAATCTGTCCCTGCTCACCGGCTTCCACAGAACGGCCGTCGTTGTCTATCAGGTCTACGTCGTATTGCGGATTGGGCAATCCCATGCTGCCGGGTTTCGGTTCCATCCAGGGCATGGTGGCGACGGTGAGGGTCGTTTCGGTCTGTCCGAAACCCTCCATCAACTTGATGCCCGTCAGTTTCTTGAAGGTCTCGAATACAGCGGGGTTCAAGCTTCTCCGGCGATGGTGCAGTATTCCAGGCTGGATAGGTCGTACTTCGTAAGGTCTTCGTGAATGAGGAACCGGAAGATGGTGGGCGGTGCACAAAGCGACGTGACGTGATAATCCTGTATCTTCTCCAGTATGGCTGCGGGAGTGAACTTCTCGTGGTCGTATACAAATACGTTGGCACCGGCAATCCATTGTCCGTAGAGCTTGCCCCACACGGCTTTTCCCCAACCGGTGTCGGCAATGGTGAGGTGTAGGCTGCTCTCTTTCAGGTTGTGCCAGAAGCTGCCGGTGACGATATGTCCCAACGGATAGGTGAAGTCGTGGGCCACCATTTTGGGCTCTCCGGTAGTACCGCTGGTGAAGTACATCAGGGAGATGTCATCGTTCGTGTTCGGATGTTCCGGTTTCACGAAAGGAGCGGCGGCCTCGATACCTTTGTGGAAGTCTTCGAATCCTTCGGGAGCTTCCGGCCCGACGCTTACGAGGCGTTTCACAGAAGGAGACTCTGGCATAGCTGCCGTGATATGGTCGGTGATGACGCTTTCGCCGGCACAGACTATCATCTTGATGTCTGCGGCGTTGCAACGGTATACGATGTCTTTCTTCGTCAGCAGGTGGGTGGCGGGAATCACCACTGCACCGAGTTTGTGCAGTGCCACAATGCTGAACCAGAATTCATAACGGCGTTTCAGTATCAGCATCACCATGTCTCCGTGCCCGATGCCGAGGCTTTGGAAATAGGAAGCCGTCATGTCTGTGTACCGTTTCATGTCGGCAAAGGTAAACTGCCGGCATTCGCCCTGGTCATTGGTCCACAACAGTGCGGGTTTGTCGGGCTGCTCGGCTGCCCAGCATCCACTACGTCGTAGCCGAAGTTGAAATTCTCCGGTACGTTTATCTTCAAGTTCTTGATGAAGTCCTCCTGTGAGGTGAAGGATGTTTGAGATAAAAATCTTTCTACCATAACTTTATTACATGATTACTGCCAGGAATTTTACAGTCTTTCCGTCAAGCGCCTTCATGCCGTGCGGCAGTTTGGAGTTGAAGTATAGACTGTCTCCTTCGTTTAAGATTAAGTCTTTGCCGTCGATGCTGACCATCATACGGCCTTCCAGTACGAGGTTGAACTCCTGACCGGTATGGCTGTTGTAATGTATCGGCTCGCTGTCCGGTTTCGGTTCTACGGTCACGATGAACGGGTCTGCCGTGCGGTTGATGAAACCGGCTGCCAGCGATTGGTATTTATATGCTTGGTACGTTCTATACTGGTTCCTTTTCCGGCACGTGTCAGGAAGTAGGAGCTCATTTTGGGCTCTTGCCCAAACATCAGTGCGTCCAGTGATATGCCGTAGTGCCGTGCTATCTTCTGCAGCATGCTGACCGAGATGTCGAATTCTCCGGTTTCGGCCAGACGGTACTCTTCTGCAGAGATGTCGCAGTCGCGGGCGATATCGTCGGCAGTCAGTTCCAATACGTCACGCAGTCCGCGCAGGCGTTCGGCTATTTGTCTGATTTGTTCGTCCATAATTATATTTTTTTAATGGGTTGTTATTAAAGTGTGGCAATGTGCCAATAGGCTGCACAATGTTTAATTATACCGTAGCTCATAGGCATATCGGGACATCGTTACATTAGCACATTAAATATCATTTACTCGCTTTGATGGCTTTAATCACAGTGGAGGTGAATCCTTCATGTTCCAGCTCGTTGATTCCCTTGATGGTAATTCCTCCGGGGGTACACACCTTGTCAATCTCAACACTGGGGTGCGTGTCGTTGTTCAGAATCAGCTCGGCTGCCCCTTTCACGGATTGTGCCACCATGCGCATGCCGTCTTTGGGATAGATACCCATTTCAACGCCGGCCTGCATGGCTGCCTGGATATACTTAAGCACGTAGGCGATGCCGCAGGAAGTCATGGCAGTGGTTGCCGCAATCTTTTCTTCGGGAATGAGCATGGCGAGTCCCATCTGGTTGAAAATGTCCAGCATCAGTTGCTCCTGCTCCTTGGTGGCATTGCGGCTGGCGATGAGTGTCATGCTTTCCATCTCGCTGATGGCGGTATTGGGAATAAGACGGAACATGGTCATTTCTTTGTCTGCTACATAGTGTGTCAGCTCTTCAAAAGGAATGCCGGCTGCAACGGATATAAGAATCTCTGTGCCTTTTAGTTCCAGTTCCTTTATCACTGGCTCCATCAGCCATGGCTTCACGGCAAAGATTATCATATCTGCACCGGCTGCCGCTTCCTGGTTGTCATTGGTCACTTGCAATGCGGGGAATTCTGCCTTCAGCTTGTCCAGCTTGCCCTGGGTGGGGTTGGAGACAATGATGTTACCGGCAGGGATGATTGTTCCTTTTGCCAGCCTCGGGCAATGGCTCCCCCCATATTTCCTGCACCGATAATTGCTGTTTTCATATCTTTTTGTTGTTAAAAGAGTTGTTTTGCTGGCAAAGGTAGATAAATTTTCTACAAAAAACGACCGAGAGAGAAAGGTATTCTGCTTTTCGGTCGTTTCTTTTGCTGGCTGATTATTTGTGTCAAATATTAAAGTACTTTCTTGAAGCGTTCCAAGAATTCCTTTGCTTCATCCATGCCGAGGCACAGAGGCGGCAGCAGGCGAAGTACATTCGTACCGCTTACACCGGTGAATACATGCTGCTCTTTCAGTAGTCTTAGGCGCAGTTCCTTGATGGGTTCTTCAAATTCCAGCCTATCATGAGTCCGCGTCCGCGAACGTCCTTGATTTGAGGGAATTTCTTTAGTTCCGTTATCAGGAAGTTGCCGACTTGGGCTGCATTCTCTATCAGGTTTTCCTGCTCTATCACATCCAGCACGGCAAGGGCGGCACTGCAAGCTAGGTGGTTTCCACCGAAAGTGGTTCCAAGTTGCCCGTATACTGGTGTAAACATTGGCTGATGAGTACGCCTGCCATCGGGAAACCATTGCCGATGCCTTTTGCCACGGTGATGATGTCGCTTTGATGCCGTTGTACTGATGGGCGAAGAACTTGCCGCTGCGTCCGTAGCCGCTTTGGATTTCATCGAGAATCAAGACCGTGTTGTGTTCCGTACAAGTCTGGCGGAGAGCCTGCATGAATTCGTCTGTCGGCAGTTGGATGCCGCCTACACCTTGTATGCCTTCGATAATCACTGCGCAGACATCTCCTTTGGACAATTCGGCCTTCATGGCTTCGATGTCGTTCAACGGGAGGTAGGTGACGTGCCCGCAGTTGTTGATGGGAGCGATGATTTTAGGATTGTTCGTTACTTCCACCGCCAGTGAGGTACGTCCGTGGAATGCTTTTGAGAAGGATATCACACGGGTACGGCCATTGTAGAAAGAGGCGAGTTTCAAGGCGTTTTCATTGGCTTCGGCACCGCTGTTGATGAGGAAGAATGAGTAGTCGTCATAGCCACAGACTTTTCCCAAGCGTTCTGCCACTTGCTGTTGCAGCTTGTTAATTACTGAGTTTGAGTAGAATCCTAACGTAGCAACTTGATTACTCACCATCTCTACATAATGTGGATGTGCATGTCCGATTGAGATGACTGCATGGCCACCGTAGAGGTCGAGGTATTCGGTACCGTTCTCGTCCCATACATGGCAGCCTTTTCCTTTGACGATGTTGATGTCAAAGAGAGGGTATACGTCGAATAAATTCATTTTTTTTAGAATGCAGAAGGTTTCAACCGTAATCCTACGGTCTCTTCCAGGTTAAACATTAAATTCATGTTATGGACAGCTTGTCCGCTGGCGCTTTCAGGAGGTTATCAATGCAGGAAATGATAAGCAGTTTGTCGCCATGCTTCTCCAGATGGATGAGGCACTTGTTGGTGTTTACCACTTGCTTCAGGTCGATATTCTTCTCCACGATGTGGGTAAAGGAATCTTTGGCGTAATATTCTTCATACATGCGGACGATTTCTTCCAGGGCCACTTTGGTCTTCACCACAATGGTGGTGAAGATGCCGCGCGGGAAGTCGCCGCGGTAGGGGATGAAGTCAATGTCCGCATCAAAGCTGTTCTGCAGCTGTTTGAGCGATTGCTTGATTTCGGGCACATGCTGGTGCTCGAAAGCTTTGTAGACGCTCATGTTGTTGTTGCGCCAGCTGAAGTGGCTCGTGGCGCCCGGTTTCACACCGGCGCGGTACTTCCGGTAATGGCGTCACCATGATATCATCGTTCAGCATCAGATGTTTGGCGAGCGGCAGCAGGCCCAGCTGTATGCAGGTGGCAAAGCAGCCCGGATTGGCTACGTGCTTCGCTTTGCAGGTGGCACGGCGGTTCAGCTCCGGCAGGCCGTAGATGAAGTCGTGTTCGGGAGAGGCTATGCGGTAGTCCATGGAGAGGTCGATGATTCTCAGTTCCTCGGGCACGTTGTGGCTTTCGAGGAACTTCTTCGTGTCACCATGTGCCGTACAGAAAAAGAGTACGTCGATTTCTTCCAGCGGGAGCTGGTCGGTAAATACCAAGTCTGTTTCGCCGTACAGTCCTTCGTGTACGTCGGTAATTTTGTTGCCGGCGTTGCTTGAGCTGTTTATGAAAACGATTTCCGCTTCCGGATGGTTGAGCAGCAAACGTATCAGTCGCCTGCCGTGTATCCGGCTCCGCCGATGATTCCTACTTTAATCATTTCGATAATATCTATTTGGTTCTTGTGGTATAACAATTAGCATTATAATGTATATGGGTATGCCTGCAAATGCAGTAAAGATCGTGGCGAACGTATAAACGATACGCACCAATGAGACATCGAGTCCGAAAAAGTTTGCCAGTCCTGCACATACGCCTGAAAGCATCCTTCCAGTCCGGGGACGTGTCAGTTTTTGCTTCCTGCCGGTCATTTAGATTTTCTCGTCTTTATGATTTGAATAATAAGCACGCAGTGCTGTGGAGGTTACTTTGATGAAGCCCTTGGCATCTTCTGCCGTCCATCCTTTCTGCATCTCACCGTATTCGCCAAACTTGTTTTTCACAAGGTCATCTTTGCTTTCTACACCTACGGTAGAAAAGCAGAGCGGGTGAAGTTCGAGGATAGCCGTACCGTTTACGTTGCGTTGCGAGGATTCCAGCATGGCTTCGATGTCGCGCATTACTGGTTCCAGATATTGGCTTTCGTGCAGGAACATGCCATACCAGTTGGCTACCTGGTCCTTCCAGTATTGCTGCCATTTGCTCAAAGTGTACTTCTCGAGGAACTTGTGTGCTCCGATAATCAGCATAGGTGCGGCAGCTTCGAAACCTACGCGGCCTTTGATACCGATAATCGTGTCGCCTACGTGCATGTCGCGTCCGATACCGTATGCCGCACCAATCTCTTCTACCTTCTGGATGGCTTTGATGGGGTCGTCGAATGTCTCGTCGTTCACGGCTTTCAGCTCACCTTTTTCAAAAGTGAGGCGCAACTGCTCGCTGCCCTCTTTGGTGCAGTGTTTCAGATAGGCGCTTTCGGGCAACCCTTGCGCGGAATCCAGAATCTCGCCACCACAAATGGAAGTGCCCCACAAACCTACGTTATAGGAATATTTTAGTTTGGTGAAGTCGGCGGCAAAGCCGTGTTTGTTCAGATAATCAATCTCTTCCTGACGGCTCAGTGCCATGTCGCGTGTCAGCGTGATGATTTCCACGCCCGGAGCCATGACGAGGAAAGTCATGTCGAAACGAATCTGGTCGTTACCCGCACCTGTAGAACCGTGGGCGATGGCATCCGCGCCGATTTCGTTGGCATAGCGTGCAATGGCCAATGCTTGGAAGATACGTTCGGAACTTACAGAGATAGGATAGGTGCCGTTACGCAAAACATTGCCGAATACCATGTATTTCAAGCTTTTCTCATAGTATTCCTGCGTCACGTCGAGGGTGACGTATTCTTTGGCGCCCAGCTTGTAGGCATTTTCTTCGTTTGTCTTCAACTGTTCAGCACTGAAACCGCCCGTATTGGCACAAGCTGCATATACTTCGTACCCTTTTTCTTTGGTAAGATACATCACCGTAAACGAGGTATCCAAACCTCCGCTGAATGCGACTACTACTTTCTTCTTCTTTTCCATATCCTTAGTATTTTTATATTTTATCCTCTTCGTGCAGCTTCGGGTCGTAAAGCATTGCTGTGCAAATGCAGAATTTACGGTTCTTAGCTACCAATATATCATGGTTTATACAGCCTTCGCAACCTTTCCAGAACGATTCGTCATCGGTCAGTTCGTTGAAGGTGACGGGCACATATCCCAGCTCGGTATTCATTTTCATGACGGCAGCTCCGCTGGTGAGACTGAAAACTTTAGCATTAGCCAGCGTAGGCGTGCCAGGCGGAAAGAAGCGGTCTTGATACGTTTTGCCAGCCCCAGTCCCCGATATTTGGGGTGTACTATCAAACCGGAGGTTGCTACATATTGCTTGTTACCCCAGCTCTCTATGTAGGTGAAACCGGCAAAATCATCTCCACACAAGGCTATGATGGCCTTTCCTTCTTTCATTTTAGTAGCTACGTATTCGTGTGTGCGTTCTGCGATGCCCGTTCCGCGTACCTTGGCAGCTTCCCGGATGGTATCCAAAATCTTGTCTACGTAAACTTCATGTGAGGCGTCAGCACCATCACATCAATTTGTTTCGAATCCATTTCTTATTTAATTTCTTGTTTTTTGTTGTTATCTATCATTTAATGTTCGGGATGATTTGCGATAGGAAGCTGCGTACCTCGTCATGTGACGCTGCTTCGTGCACCACCAGCATGATGGTGTCATCTCCGGCAATGGTACCCAGAATGGCGGGACACTCTCGGTTGTCGATGTCGTAGGCCATGCTGCTGGCATATCCGGGCCGGGTACGGATGACGGCAATATTGCCCGAAAATTGAAGTGAAACGAATCCGCTTGTCATCAGCATTTCACTTGCACTCTGGTCGTTCGAACGTTTATACATGATGTTGTTGGGCAGCACATATACGTATTTACCGTTCATGTTCGCTGCTTTCGCTACTTTCAGCTGTTTCAAGTCGCGTGACAAGGTGGCTTGTGTCAGTTCAAAGCCTTCCTTGCTCAAAGCTTGCAACAGTTCTTCCTGAGAACTGACGTCTTTGCTTGAGATAATCATCTTGATGGCGTCTAACCGATTGGCTTTTTTTCTTCATTTTCTGTATAATTATTCTAAGAGTAGTGCAAAATTAGGGATTATTTCGGAAAGAATATGCAAAAAGGAGAGCTTTTTTATTCTTTTTATACATCGGGTGTACTGTATATGTTGTTTTTGTTCTCTTTGTTGGAGTCTTGTTTGTTCTTTTACGTTATTGGAGATTGTTTCCGTATGTCTTTGGTAAATGTTGATATAATATAGAATAGATATGCAATTGCCAAATCTGACACCCTTTCAATCAAAAACTGTACAAAAAGTAGGGGGATAATCTCCTATTTTTGTATCGTTGAATAGCAACTAAAACTAATTACCATGAAACAATGCTTTTTTGCGGTCGACTTGGGGGCTACCAGTGGTCGCACAATTCTGGGAACTTTTACTTCGAATGGTTTGGAAATGGAAGAAGTAAACCGTTTCCCAAATCATCTGATTGAAGCTGGCAGACATTTTTACTGGGATATTTATGAACTTTACCGTCATATTATTGAAGGGCTGAGGATTGCCGCCCGTAAAGGTGTAGAAATAACTTCCATCGGTATCGACACTTGGGGAGTAGATTTTGTCTGTGTAGGTAAGGATGGGGGATTTCTTCGCCAGCCGTATTCCTATCGTGACCCTCATACGGTGGGTGCTCCGGAAGCGTTCTTCACACGTATACCTCGTAGCCATGTGTATGGATGGACGGGGATTCAGGTGATGAATTTCAACTCCTTGTTCCAACTTGATACATTACGCCGTAATCATGACAGTGCATTGGCAGCTGCAGATAAATTGCTGTTTATGCTGATGCTTTGAGCTATATGTTGACCGGTCAGATGGTAACGGAGTATACTATTGCCAGTACGGCACAGTTGGTAAATGCCAATACCTGCAGGCTGGAGGATGCCTTGCTGCAGGAGATTGGACTGACACAAGCTCATTTCGGGCGTTTTGTCTATCCTGGTGAAAAAATAGGGGGCTTGACGGAGGAAGTACAACGAATAACCGGACTTGGCGCTGTCCCCGTGATAGCTGTTGCCGGGCATGATACGGCTTCTGCTGTTGCTGCCGTACCTGCCATGGACCGTAATTTTGCTTATCTAAGTAGTGGTACTTGGTCTCTGATGGGAGTGGAGACGGATGCTCCAGTCATTACTGCTGAAACAGAATCCTTGAATTTTACGAATGAAGGCGGTGTGGAAGGAACCATTCGTTTGTTAAAAAATATTTGTGGTATGTGGCTGCTTGAACGTTGCCGTACCGAATGGGGGGAAATCCCTTATTCCGAACTCATCGTTGAGGCTGGTACTTGTGAACCATTCCGTAGTCTAATTAATCCGGATGATGCTTTGTTTACCAATCCGGCGAATATGGAGCAAGCCATCAAGACCTATTGTTCCGATTATCGTCAGCCTATTCCCATGACACATGGACAGATAGTACGCTGTATCTTTGAGAGTCTTGCTTTGAGATACCGTCAGGTGCTGGATAGCCTGCGAAATCTTTCACCACGTCCGGTGGAGGCTTTACATGTTATCGGTGGCGGTAGCCGTAACGAACTGCTTAACCAGTGGACAGCCAATGCTGTCGGTATTCCCGTGATTGCCGGACCTTCCGAAGCTACTGCTATCGGTAACGTTATGGTTCAGGCATTGGCTGCCGGAGCAGCTAGAGACATTGCTTCCATGAGACAGCTCATCAACCGTTCCATACCATTAAAGACTTCTATCCGCAGGATATGGAGGATTGGAATACCGCTTACCTGCACTTCAAGCAATTGACGATGACTAATTATAATGGATAATGATTACCAATAATTTATAACTCATAATCAAATCACGTATCATGAAAGAAGAATTGATAAACAAAGCGTATGAAATTGCTAAAGAGCGTTACGCAGCTCTCGGATTGGATGTAGAAAAAGTAATGGAGCAACTTCAGAAAGTGTCTATCTCTATGCATTGTTGGCAGGCCGATGATGTTCAGGGATTCGAATCTGCCGGCTCATTGACCGGTGGTATCCAGACAACAGGAAACTATCCCGGTAAAGCCCGTAATATGGAAGAACTGCGTTCCGATATTTTGAAAGCTGCTTCTTATATCCCCGGTAAGCACCGTTTGAATTTGCATGAGATTTACGGTGACTTTGGCGGTACCTTCGTAGATCGCGATCAGGTAGAGGTGAAACATTTCGAAAGCTGGATGCAATGGGCAGCGAGAATGGTATAAAATTGGATTTTAATTCCACTTCTTTCTCTCATCCGAAGAGCGGTAATCTTTCTCTGGCTCATCCGGACCAAGGTATCCGTGACTTTTGGGTCGAACATACTAAACGTTGTCGTGCCATTGCCGAAGAAATGGGGCGCCGCCAGGGAGATCCCTGCATCATGAATCTTTGGGTGCATGATGGTAGCAAGGATATCACTGTAAACCGTATGAAGTATCGTGTGCTTTTCAAAGATTCTCTCGACCGTATTTTTGCTACGGAATACAAGCATATGAAGGACTGCCTTGAATCGAAGGTGTTTGGCATAGGTTTAGAGAGTTATACAGTAGGCTCCAATGAATTCTGTATGGGCTATAGTGTACAGCATCAGAAACTTATTACCATTGATACCGGGCACTTCCATCCTACGGAAAGTGCTGCAGACAAGGTGTCTTCCATGTTGCTCTTTGTCCCTGAGCTGATGCTCCACGTAAGCCGTCCGGTACGTTGGGATTCTGACCATGTAACTATCATGGATGACCCCACTCTTGAACTTTTCCAAGAAATTGTCCGTTGTGATGCACTGGACCGTGTACACATTGGTCTTGATTATTTTGATGCTTCCATCAACCGTATCGGTGCTTATGTAATCGGTACCCGTGCGGCGCAGAAATGCATGTTGCGTGCGTTACTAGAACCATTGGCAAAGCTTCGCGAATATGAGGCCACCGGTCAAGGTTTCCAGCGCCTTGCTCTGCTCGAAGAGGCTAAGGCTTTGCCTTGGAACGCTGTTTGGGACATGTTCTGTCTGAAAAACAATGTTCCGGTAGGTGAGGAGTTCATCGCTGAAATAGAGAAGTATGAAGCTAATGTAACCTCTAAAAGAGGATAGGAAACCCTTGTAACAGACAGAAATGGAAATAATATTAGGGTTATTGATTATTGCTATCGGAGCATTCTGCCAATCCAGTTGCTATGTACCCATTAACCGCATCAAGGAGTGGAGCTGGGAGTCGTATTGGATTGTACAAGGTGTTTTCGCTTGGCTGGTTTTTCCGTTCTTGGGCGCGTTGCTGGCAGTACCTGCCGGCAATTCGCTGTTCGAGATTTATGCAAACAATCCTGCGGATACGCTTTGGACTATGTTCTTCGGAGCTTTATGGGGAGTGGGGGGACTGACGTTTGGTTTGTCTATGCGCTATTTGGGCGTAGCTCTTGGGCAGTCTATCGCTTTGGGTACTTGTGCCGGATTGGGAACGATATTGACTCCGGTATTTACTGGTAAGGCAGGAGATTTGACAACATCGGTTATTGTTGGTGTAGTGGTCACGTTGGTAGGTATTGGCATTATCGGTCTGGCCGGTAGCATGAAGTCTGCCAGCCTGAGCGAAGAAGAGAAGAAGAAGGCCGTAAAGGATTTCAATTTTACTAAAGGTATTATTGTAGCCCTTCTTGCTGGATTTATGAGTGCGTGTTTCAGTATAGGATTGGGTTTTGGAGAGAAACTCTGTTTTGCTGAAAGTGCGGATATATTCAAGACACTGCCTGCTACATTGATGGTGACACTGGGTGGTTTCATTACGAATGCCGTCTATTGTTTCTATCAGAATTCCAGGAACAAAAGTTGGGGCGATTATGGCAAGAAATCCCTTTATGTAACAATGTCTTGTTTTGTGCTTTGGCCGGTGTGTTGTGGTACAGCCAGTTCTTTGGTCTTAGCTTGGGTAAGGGATTCCTTGCTGCCTCTCCGGTATTGCTCACATTCTCGTGGTGCATCCTGATGTCGTTGAACGTAACGTTCTCCAATGTTTGGGGTATCCTTTTGAAGGAATGGAAAGGGTGTACACCCAAGACAATTACAGTGCTTGTCATAGGCTTGGCAGTCTTGATAATTTCTTCTTTCCTGCCACAGTTGCTGGGGTAAGTTTAAATACCTATCTTTGAATATAAAACTAAAATATATCTGCATATATGAAATCAATTCTAGAAAATCGTCCGGCGCTGGCTGCGGAAGTTAATAAGGTGGCTGAGGTGGCTGGTTATCTCTGGCAGAAAGGTTGGGCAGAACGTAATGGGGGCAATATTACGGTCAACATCACTGAGTTTGTAGACGATGAAATCAAGGCTATGCCCGCCATTAGTGAGGTGAAATCAATCGGTGCTACTTTACCTTATTTGAAAGACTGCTATTTTTATTGTAAAGGCACCAACAAGCGTATGCGCGATTTGGCCCGTTGGCCGATGGAGAACGGTTCGGTCATCCGCATTCTGGATGACTGTGCCAGCTATGTCATTATAGCCGACCAGTCTGTACAGCCTACATCGGAACTTCCTTCCCATCTTAGTGTACACAACAATCTGATAGCGAAAGGTTCTCCCTATAAAGCTTCGGTGCATACGCATCCTATTGAGCTGGTAGCCATGACTCACAACAAGAAGTTTCTGGAAAAAGATGTAGCTCGAACCTGCTTTGGAGTATGATACCGGAAACAAAGGCTTTCTGTCCCCGCGGTTTGGGCATCATCCCTTATCAACTTCCCAGTTCGGTAGAATTGGCTGAGGCTACCATCCGCGAACTGGATGACTATGATGTAGTGATGTGGGAGAAACATGGTGTGTTTGCTGTGGATGTGGATGTGATGGCTGCTTTCGACCAGGTGGATGTACTCAATAAATCCGCCCTTATTTATATCGCTGCCAAAAATATGGGTTTTGAACCGGATGGTATGAGCCAGCTTCAAATGAAGGAAATGTCCGTAGCGTTTAATTTGCCCAAATAATTGTTTTAACAGATAGTGTGTAATTATGTATAGAATGATATTGAATGAGACCTCTTATTTCGGTGCCGGCTGTCGCGAAACGATTGCCGTGGAGGCTGCCCGCAGAGGTTTCAAAAAGGCTTTCTTTGTAACGGACAGAGATTTGATCCGTTTCAAGGTGGCTGATAAAGTGATTGAAGTTTTCGAGAAGAACAGTATACCTTATGAGCTCTTCAGTGATGTGAAGGCCAATCCTACCATTACCAATGTACAGAATGGTGTGGCTGCTTTCAAGGCATCCGGTGCCGATTTTATCGTGGCTTTGGGTGGCGGCTCTTCCATTGATACGGCAAAAGGTATTGGTATTGTTGTGAATAATCCGGATTTTGCAGATGTGAAGTCTCTGGAAGGTGTGGCGGATACTCGTCAAAAGGCTGTCCCTACTTTTGCTTTACCTACTACGGCGGGAACTGCTGCTGAGGTGACCATCAATTATGTTATCATTGACGAAGAGGTCAAAAAAAAGATGGTTTGTGTAGACCCTAATGATATTCCGGCAGTAGCTATTGTTGACCCGGAGCTGATGTATTCCATGCCGAAAGGATTGACTGCTGCAACCGGTATGGATGCACTGACTCATGCCATAGAAAGCTATATAACGCCGGGTGCATGGCTATGTCGGATATGTTCGAACTGAAAGCCATTGAAATGATTGCTGTCCATTTGAAAGCTGCCGTAGACAATGGCAGCGATCCGGTTGCCCGCGAGGCCATGTCTCAAGCGCAATACATTGCCGGTATGGGGTTCAGCAATGTCGGTCTGGGCATCGTTCATTCCATGGCCCATCCTTTGGGTGCCCATTATGACACTCCGCATGGGGTGGCCAACGCATTGCTTCTTCCTTACGTAATGGAGTATAATGCAGCGTCCCCGGCTGCTCCTAAATATGTCCATATTGCGAAGGCGATGGGAGTCAATACGGAAGGTATGAGCGTGGAAGAAGGTATATGTGCTGCTATTGATGCTGTCCGGAAATTGTCTTTAAGTATTGGCATTCCACAGCGGTTGCGTGAAATCAATGTTAGGGAAGAGGATTTGCATCAATTGGCTATCGATGCTTTCAATGATGTCTGCACCGGTGGCAATCCGAGACCTACATCTGTGGAAGATATAGAAGCTCTGTATCATAAAGCTTTTTAAGGCAAGCGCTATTTTAGGTTACATGTCTATTCCCGTCCGTGATGAATAATATTCGCTGCGGACGGGATTTTTCATAAATAATCTCTATTTTTGTTCCGGAGCTATTATGGAAGGCACGTGTTATGACTAAAAATTATAATGATTTAGGAGTAGAGTTTAAGTACCTTATTGTAAATGACATGGACCAGAAATATGGTCTTTGGGTAAATACTGTGGGCTTTCAGTCTATCCAGCCTAATTCTCCTTATCCGTTGAAGGATCATCCTACCGGTTATTTTTTCAATGCGCAGAAAGGACGGATTCTGCGCGAGTACCAGTTGGTCTATATTACTAAAGGGAGGGGGGTGTTCTCCTCGGAGACCACGCCAGAGAAGCAAGTGTGCAAAGGACGACTGATGGTGCTGTTTCCTGGTCAGTGGCATACATATTATCCTTATGTGCAGACGGGTTGGAATGAATATTATATTGGTTTCGAGGGAGCTGTGATTGATGATATGGTGAAAGGTGGTTTTCTATCGAAAGAGAATCAGGTGTTGGAGGTGGGGTTGAATGAAGAGCTCGTTTCACTTTTCTCTCGCGCTTTGGAAATTGCGGAAGCTGATAAGATTTCTTCCCAGCAATATCTTGCCGGTATTGTGCTACATATGATAGGGATGATATTGTCCATCTCTAAAAACAAGATTTTCGAAGTGGGTGATGTCGATCAGAAAATAGAGCAGGCTAAAATCATCATGAACGAGAATGTATTCAAGGATGTTGACCCGGAAGAACTGGCAATGAAGTTGAATATCAGTTATTCTTGGTTTCGCAAAGTATTTAAGGATTATACCGGCTATGCTCCTGCAAAATATTTCCAAGAGCTAAAGTTGCGTAAGGCTAAGCAATTGCTGGTGGGTACTTCTTTATCGGTGAAAGAAATCTCTTTTATGCTCGACTATAAGTCTACCGAGCATTTCTTCTCCTCGTTTAAGAAACGTACGGGGTTTACTCCATTGGAGTATCGCTCTTATGGTCGGGAAACCGGAGGAGAGGAGGTATAAAACAAAAAAAAAGACTTAACTTCTAAAAGTTAAGTCTTTTCTGTCGGAATGAGGCGACTCGACGCCCGACCCCTACGTCCCGAACGTAGTGCGCTACCAACTGCGCTACATTCCGATTGCTTTTGAAAAGTGGTGCCACCAGGAATCGAACCGGGGACACAAGGATTTTCAGTCCTTTGCTCTACCAACTGAGCTATGGCACCTTTTTCGTTTGCGGGTGCAAAGATAAAGAGTTTTTTTTATACCGCAAGGCTTTTTTGAGGAAAAATATCTAAAAAAGGTGCCTCTTGCTCTATGGAGCGAGGCACCTTACTTCTAAAAATCATTTGCTATCGAAGACATCAGTCGATATTCGGATTGATGCTGTGCCAGTCTTTGATGGCAGGCAGTACACCCATTTCTATCACCTCGTCACGAAGTGTGCAGAGATGGGCATAGCTTTCTTTCAGTTTGGCTTCTTCTTCGGGCGTGCCGTTCAGTTCCTTATAGTGTACACCGTCTTTGGTAATTTCAGTTTCCATTGCCATCATGATGTGGTCGAAGCCGTGGCTGTGTACATATGTACCGGCAGGCCAGCGGAACGGTTTGCCACCCATCGCTGCAGCTATCATTCGATAGAGACGTATGCCGGACTCTGGAAGGAAGAACGTCCACGGAGGGCGATGATGTTGGCACCGCCTTTGGTTACCTTAGTCTGGATTTCGACCCACTGTTCTTTAGTCAGGGCAGGGGTACCGATGATATCAAGTAACGGTTTACCGTCCACCTTGGCGGTAGAGGCATATACAGCCATCTGTTCACCATGACCGCCGTAGGTACGGCAATTTTCGATTTTGTCGGGGCGATGCCGAAGTGCTTGGAAAGTTCACTGCGCAGGCGGGTGCTGTCGAGGGCAGCCAATGTGGTCACTTGTGAAGGTTTCAGGCCGGAATACAATAGGGTAATCAGACCGGTGATGTCGGCAGGGTTGAAAATGACAACCACGTGCTTCACATCCGGACAGTAGGCTTTTACATTCTTACCGAATTCTTCGGCAATAGCGGCATTGCCTTTCAAAAGGTCTTCGCGGGTCATGCCGGCCTTGCGGGCGGCACCGCTGATGATACCACATACTTGGCACCGGTCAGCGCTTCTTTGATATCGGAGGTAAATGTGATGTTCATTCCTTCGAATCCGCAGTGGAACAGCTCTTCGGCCACACCTTCCAGTCCGGGAGCATAAGGGTCGTACAGACATAGGTTGGGAGTGAGATGCATCATGATTGCAGTCTGTGCCATGTTTGAACCGATCATGCCGGCTGCGCCGACGATTGTCAATTTGTCATTTGTCAGAAATTCCATAATCTTTTTTATTTAAAGGTGAGTAATATCTTTTCTTGCTGATTGTCACGATACAAAGATAACCCTTTTTGAAGAGAGTTGTTCATAGAAAAAAAGTTATCTTTTAGAGCAAAAAGTTATTTCTTCTTTCCGAACTGCTGTATTGTACCTAAATTACTTATCTTTGTTGGGAAAATGAAGATAAGTAAGAAACTATGAGCATTGAGTTAGGAAAGTACAATACGCTGGAAGTGGTGAAGGAGGTAGCCTTCGGCATGTATCTGGACGGTGGCGAAGAAGGTGAAATTCTGCTTCCGTCGCGTTATGTCCCCCAAGACTGTAAGGTGGGAGACAAACTGAACGTTTTTATATATCTTGATAACGAAGAACGTCTGGTAGCCACTACTCTGACACCGTTAGTGCAGGTCGGGCAGTTTGCCTGCTTGGAGGTGGCGTGGATAAACCAGTATGGTGCTTTCCTTAACTGGGGATTGATGAAGGATCTTTTCGTCCCCTTCCGCGAACAGAAAATGAAGATGCAGGTGGGAAAGAAGTATGTGGTTCATGCCCATTTGGATGATGAAAGCTATCGTATCGTGGCATCGGCAAGGTAGACCGTTATCTTTCCAAAGAGAAGGCCGCCTATGAGTCGGGGCAGGAGGTGGATATCCTGATTTGGCAGAAGACGGATTTGGGATTCAAGGCGATCATCAACGATGAATATAGCGGCTTGCTATATGAGAGCGAGATATTTCAGCCACTGCACACGGGCATGAGGATGAAAGCCTATGTGAAGCAGGTACGTGAAGACGGCAAGATAGACCTGCTGCTTCAAAAACCGGGGCAGGCTAAAGTAGAAGATTTCTCAGCTACGTTGCTGGACTATATCCGTGAACAGGGCGGACGGATAGCTTTGAATGACAAGAGTCCGGCAGAAGAAATCTATGCAACTTTCGGTGTCAGCAAGAAAACCTTCAAAAAGGCTGTGGGAGATTTGTACAAAAAACATCTGGTTGTATTGGAGGAAGATGGAATCAGGATTAGGAATTAGTCCCAGTCATTAGGAATTTCCCTACTTGTAAATAGAGACAATCATTAGGGAGGGGAATTTCCTCTCCCTATTTTTGTCGTACAATAAAAAAAGAAAAGTCATGATACGTCATTTGATATTAAGTGTTTGTCTAGTTCTGGTAGCGTTTCCCGCAATAAAAGCGGCGCCCATAGACGGAATCCGTATAGAAAGTCCATATCGTAGAGTGCTGGTACTGGTCGACGGACAGCAGGTTTGCCTGCCTACTTTCAGTTGTTTTGTAGCCAATCTGCGTGGTAGTTGTCGGGTAGAGGTTTATGAAGCGCCATCCCGTGGGGAGAATTCCCGAAGAGGAAAACTCCTATATGATGAACGTGTGCATTGCTCCATCAATGAAGTGGAAGATATTTTCATTCCAGAGGACAAAAGACCTGGTGGAAACTGGGGTACTTCTAATCATCACAAGCCTGGCAGACCCGGTGACAGACCGTTAGGAGGCGAGCAGCATGAACCGGTGATGTCACCATCTGCCTTCGAACAGTTTATGGGGCTGATGGAAAAACAGAGTTTCGATTCAGACCGTAAGGAAGTGCTCGACCATGCCTTGCTGACCTCTTGGTTCACTACTGACCAGTGTATCCGTCTGATGGATTTTTATCGTTTCGACAGTGAAAAGAAGCAGTTGATGAAGAAGATTTATCCTAAAATAGCCGATAAACCGAATTTCTATTATGCGATAGACAAGCTGACCTTCTCGTCGGACAAGAACGAGATAAATGCCTTCATCAAACAATATCATGAGAAGAATAACTAAAAAAAGGAGGGATTATGAAACGGATTATATTTATATTTCTTGCCGCTATGATGAGTACAGCTGTTTGTAGTGCGGCAATGAGCAACAGCAAAGTGCGTAAAGAGACCCGTTTTCTTACGGACAAGATGGCCTATGAATTGAACCTGAGTACAGAACAGTATAATGACGTGTACGAAATAAACTATGATTTCATTTCCGGTATACGTTATCTGATGGATGACGTTCTTCGGGGGGAGGAATGGGCCTTGAATCGCTATTACGATTATCTGGATGTGCGCAATGACGACCTTCGATGGGTGCTGAATAACCGGCAGTACGGCCGTTTCATGCAGGCCGCCTATTTTTACCGTCCGGTTTATGTAAGTGGTGGTCGTTGGTCTTTTAGGGTTTACATCACTTACACCAACCATAATCATTTCTATTTCCCGCGGCCGTATCATTACCGTACATATTGCGGTGGGCATTATCGTACGCACTATCACAACAGCTATTATCGCGGTCGTTACCATCATCCGCACTATACTGGTTCGTGGAGTATTCGGAATGATAAGTCGTACCACACTAGCCGCCGTTCAGATTTCGGTTCGGTGAACATCCGCCCTAATTCGCATAAGCGTCCGGCAGGCAGGGATGATGTATATACCACGCGACGTAGCAACAGTAGTAATAATCGCATTAGCACAGGTACACGTAACAGCAGTACGCGACGTAGTAGTGTGGATAGTGGCAGAAAGTCGAGTAAAGAGAAAATAGAAACCACAAGAACTAAAAATAATGATAAGAGCCCCAGCCGTAGCAGGGTAAAGACGGCAAGCAAGGAAAGAAGAAATGCTTCTGGCGTACGGAGTTCCGAAAGCCGTCGCAGCAGCTTTTCAAGCACTACCCGCAGTTCTACCGGCAGTAGCTCTTCCCGCTCTTCGGAAAGGAGATAGAAGAACAAAAAACTCCCCTCTTGTCAGCCTGGAGGCAGGGAGAGGGGAGAATCAAACACAACAACTAAAATTATACTTCTTTTTTTATTCAATCGGTTCTCCCTTATAGAAATCCAGAATCTTGGTACGGAACAGATAGTCATACTTGGCTTGCAATTCGTCTGATTGGGATTTCATAAGGTTCTGTTTTGCTTCATTGTATTCTACGGCATTTGCTTTTCCGTTCTCATACTTTTCGCTCATCAGCTTGAAAGACTCTTCGCTGGCAACGGTGGCTGTATGGCTACTGGTATATTTGCTTTCGGCAGCAGCGGCGTTGTACCATGCTTGTTGGATTTCTTTATAAAGTGTCTTCTTGGCATTATCCAATTGCAAGGCATAGTTTTCACGTTGCAGGCGTGCCGTGCGTACCCGGTTACGTAGAGAGACGGTTGAAATAGGTACGCTGAGGTTGAATCCTACATATTTGTTGAAGTTATCGTTCATCTGCTGGCTGAAAGTACGGTCGATGGTAGAATAGTAATTCGTACCGAGCTACCGTTCAGGCTCAGTTGCGGGTAGTAGTTGCTCTGGGCAATACGGATATTGTGTTTACTGCCTTCCAAGCGGAACTGTGCAGCTTGTATGGAAGCCTTACTCACCATGGCTGTTTGGAATATCTCATCCGGAGGAGTGAGAGGGACTAAATCCAGATTGACTGCCGGAGATTCCAGATTGAACCCTTCCGGTGTTGCCAGTTCGATAAGCTGGCTAAGGTCGAGCAGGGCCAACTTATAGTTGTTGTTTGTCTGCACTACATTCATCTCGTCTTGTGCCACACGTGCTTTGGCTTCTGCCAGTTCTGCCGGAGAGGCTTTTCCCAAGTCGGCAAGCCGGCTGATGCGGACATATTGCTCTTTGCTCAATTGCACTTGTCCCAACGCCACCTGGTGGAGCTCTTCATTGAACAGCACCTGAAGGTAGGCCGAAGCTATATTGATGGCAATGTCTTCCTTGGCTTTGTCCAGGTCGGCAATGGCAGCTTTGAGGTTTAGTTTGGCCAATGCATACTGGTGGGGAATTTCCAGACCGGTAAAGATAGGTATGCTGGTATTGACAGACATATTAGTGCCGTGGCTGCTGGTGTTGACGTATACAGTGGAATAGTCTCCCGTATCCTCATTTTTGATGGCTGTTTGCGTACGTCCCCAGTTCCAGCTCTGGCCGGCACTGGCATTCAGGTTCGGCAGTCGTGCCCATTTGGCTGTATTTACTTCGACAGCACTCTGTTCGGCAGCGTTGGCTGTCTGGCGGATACTGATGTTATGCTCGATGGCATAGTCTATGCATTGGCGTAAAGACCATCGTTCCTGCGCCTGCACTGAGATACTGCCGAATATTGCGAGGTATAAGAATATCTTTTTATTCATATCGTATATCTTTTTAAGCTATTCCGTTTGTTAATCCTTTTTCTCTGCACCGCGAATCTTATCCTGGGCACTGATACCGCTTTTGATGGCAATCTTTATGCCGTCACTCATGCCGACCTGGATGGGGCGGCGTTCGAACTTCTGTACCGGTACGCTGTCCGTCATTACGTATACAAAGGTGCTGTCACCATTGAATTCAATGGTACTTTCCGGTACGGCAAGCGTTTTCTGGGCACGGTCCAATACGATTTCTGCGTTGGCAGAATAGCCGGAACGTATCTGTACGCTGTCCGGTGCGGCAATGGCAGCTTTGATTTCAAACTGGTTGGCACCGTTTTCTTCCACACCCTTCGGAGATATGTATTCCAGTGTGGCATCGAACGAAAGATTCTGCAGGGCGCCGATTGTTAGTTTCACCGGCATGCTTCGTGCACACGGCCCACTTCCGTTTCGTCAATGTTGCCGCGGAAAATCAAATCGTTCATGTTGGCAACGGTAGCATGGTGGTTCCGTCATTGAAAGTGTTACTCATGATAACCGAGTTACCGACTTTGATGGGTACATCCAGAATCAGACCGGTAATGGTGGAACGGATCAGGGTACTACTGAAAGAGGCGCTGTTCTTGGTGATGCCTTCCTTTACAATTTCCAGGTTATCTTTTGCTGTCTGCAGTTCCTCGCGTGCCTGCTTCACGCTTACTTCCCCTTTTTCGTACTCTTCAGCGCTGATAAGCTTGTCGTTGTACAGTTTCTGGGTACGGGCGAAATCCGTTTCGGCTTGGGCAGCGTTGATTTCCGCCAATCGTACGCGGCTTTCGGCAGAGTTCAATTGTCCCAGTTCGGGTATCACCTTTACTTTGGCAAGCACTTCCCCTTGCTTCACACTTTGTCCTGCTTCCTTGTATACTTCGGCAATGATACCGGAAATCTGCGGCTTGATAAGGACTTCATCTCTCGGTTCCACTTTGCCGGTGGCTACGGTAGTCTTTTCAAGGTCTGTCACTTCCGGAACTATCGTTTCGTATACTGTTACTTTAGGTTGGGACTTCTGGTACAGAAAAACGAATGTCCAAATGAATAAGGCAGCAATTACTACCAATAATGCGATTTTCAGAAACTTCTTTG
>ENA-OQLB01000098-OQLB01000098.1-human-gut-metagenome-genome-assembly--contig:-NODE-98-length-48021-cov-5.333278_pt1 | contig 48021 bp, 63 predicted proteins | sample MGYA00242656_ERZ504813 | MGnify/ENA primary metagenome ERZ504813 (study PRJEB26092, sample SAMD00036388) | human gut metagenome | host: Homo sapiens | study: EMG produced TPA metagenomics assembly of... | reverse complement strand
TACCTTTGCGGGAAAATAAGTCCACGAGAGGTCGCACGGCAGCAGCAAAACGATAATAAATGACAATCAAATAGAAAGGGATGAATAAAACTGTAAAACAGGGGTGTTAAAACAGGGTAACGGACAATCGGAACGGATTGCCCGTACTATAATCGGAGGAAGGTGAACTATAAAGGGAGGTGGAATCGGGTGGATTGGCCCATCTCTTGATAATTGCAGACTATTACTCTCAGAATGACGACTATATTAAATGTCGTAAAAAAATGCAACGGACTATTTTTTTTGTATCATGAGCGTATTATTCAGCAAATTAGTTGTATCTTTGTAATCGCATAGATTTTTTTTGAAATGAAAACAGCTATACAGATTGCTAAAATAAGAGCAGTGGTACTCTACATCATGCAGAGTTTCACTCAAGGAGTGGACTATATAAAGTTATTTAAAATACTTTATTTTGCCCAACAGGACCATCTTGTCAAATATGGCAAAGTGATTGTCGAAGACTCTTTCAGAGCATTGAAGCATGGCCCGGTGCCAGCCTATACCTACAAGGCACTGCAAATTGCAGAAGGCAAACCCTTGGATGGGAATTTTGACGAGTTCCTTTCAGACATAGAGGTTCGTGACAAGAAGGTATATACTTCTGCCGTACCCGATATGGACTATATATCAGGTGCCAACAAACGTTGTCTTGACGCTGCTATCGCTAAATATAAGGATACAGACCCTTATGACTTGTCCGATTTGTCGCATGACTCGGCATGGGAAGAAGCGATGACACGCATTCAGGATGATCCTCAAAAAAACTTCATTACCATTATAGATATAGCCCGGGCAGGAAAAGCTACCAAGGACATGGTAGATTATATCCGAGAAAAGCAGATTGTCAAGAACGCTTTATCTTAAATCAAATGGACGACAAAACCGGTGCATTGGAAAAGCTGAAAGCTATAATGGCCAAAGCTGAGCAAGTAGATATGTCATCAGTCAAAATTGGTGACATTATTTATGTCCCCTTGGACGAAGAGGACGGACTGATACTAAAAGACGGATATAAAGACCGCAATAAATATATTGTTATTATCGGCTTTACTCCGGAAGGTGTCGCTATCGGTGCCTTACTGATAAATTCGGAAATAGATTCTTCCAAGAGGTCGGAAGAGCTACTGGACTGCCAATATCCTTTGATGGTTCGGAACTATCGTGATATTCTGGACTATGACAGTTGGCTGGATTGTTCCGATATATTCGAACTTTCAAAATTAAAAATCACGGAAAAGAACGGTAAACTGAAAGGTTGCCTGATTTCCGAAGACAGGGAACGGGTAATGCAGTTTCTAAGAGAGACAGAGGTGTTCGATAATGCAACTAAAAGACGTTATGGCATTATTAAATAATGGCGTTAAATCATAGGGAATGGATAGAATAGGTTTAGATACCAGAATTTCAAGGAAAGAATCGTTTCTATTGGCAAATGACGGTTTGTATTTAGGCAGATTGTCGTTGAACACATCTACTCCTGATTCCATATCCAACAACGAGAATATATACGGTAGTCACTTTTCAAGTATATCTTTCAAGAATCGGTATTCCATATATGGAAGTCCCAGTTCATCATTAAGTCCATACAATCCGAATACATTAACCCCACCAGTTATTTATTTAAGAGGTGAGAAAATCGGTTGTTTGAGTAAAAATGTGAATCTTACAAATCGTGTAGATCCGGACGTGCTTAATGACTGGATGATAAGTCAGCGATTATTTGATTAGTTTTCCATACAGAAAAATACATAAGTTTCCAATCGTAAATTGGGAACTTATGTATTTAGTAGGTCAAATGCTGATGCCGTCCTTTAAAACGACTGGAGTTATCGTTGTAAGTGATAACTTCTTCAGACATCATTAATCTCTACTTTCCAATCTTATACATATTATCACGGGAGTCAAACCGCACGCCGCAAAAAATGTAGTCAGGTGTACGCACTGCCCTTGCCGTGTATATATCCTTGCAGTTGCATTCTTCAAGGTATCCTGCCAAACTATCCACCATAATAGCGCAACTTAACTCCGCTGTTTGATGCTTGAACCGCCTGCCGTTTATTTCGACTAACACATAAGGGGTAAAAAAATCAAACGGACTATTGCTTTCGGGGGATAAGATGCCAATGTCTATCAGTCTGACAGGATTTAACTTTTCGTCCTTTGCCTTGTCGTTGTCCTTTTCAATTTGTTCACGTAGCAAGCGAAGGTAGCAATCTTTCTTCGCTTCAAAAGTATGTATCGACTTAATCCACTCACGAATCCGTTTCTTAAAGTATGCCATACTATTGGAAACAAAGAGCGTTATCCGTCCGTCTATGACAAAACCGTAATCGGTCATACCACTCCATTTACCCATACATTTATGGCGTACAGGCTCCCATGTCTTGCCTCCTACAAGGGCAACAAATTCATCTACTGCTGCTTTCTCTTTCCTTTTCATTGTATATAGTTTTTAAAATTCAGGAATAGTTGCTTTCTCAATCAAAACGTTGTCGGCATAATACTCAATCGCCCCCGTCGTAACACCAATATCCTGACAAACTGTTCTGAGATAGTTTTGATAGTCGTTTCCAGAAAAGTTCTTACCACATAAGTTTTTGAAAATCATCGGAATGGATATATCGTCTGTACTCGATAGTATCACTTTGCCATTCTGCCTAATCTCTGTTTTCATAATGTTATTTTTGTTTTTATTGTTACTATTTCCCTTTGTTCAACCTGTTTGCGACCTTTGGGATTTATTTTTCTGCCTCCAAAAGGTGGCGGAAACAATCTGACAAGGCTGATGCGGGAAAATACGCTCGACAGACGGAGAGGAAGATTTTTGCGGCTCACTCGCGGCGGAACGCCGGCATTGGCAAGATTGGAGCAGCCTATTACCTTTGCGGGAAAATAAGTCCACGAGAGGTCGCACGGCAGCAGCAAAACGATAATAAATGACAATCAAATAGAAAGGGATGAATAAAACTGTAAAACAGGGGTGTTAAAACAGGGTAACGGACAACCGGAACGGATTGCCCGTACTATATCGGAGGAAGGTGAACTATAAAGGGAGGTGGAATCGGATGGATTGGCCCATCTCTTGATAATTGCAGAATGACGACTGTATTAAATCATGGGGAATGAGTAAGTCTTTTTGATAAGGCAGAATGCAGTTCGGAACAGGCAACCAGAAAAACAATGTTTTTTGTTTGCTTATCCGCCAATCTTTCGTTATCTTTGTCAAAATGAAGACAGCAGACGGTACTTTCGGGTACGGTCATTGTCGTGACATGGAAGATTCATACTCAGCTTGGAAACAGGCGGAGATTGATATATATATTTATACGTTCACTGAACGTCTTGGAATAGAAAACTGACACTTATCAAAAAGACAAGATGTATAGCAAAATATTCATACTGTATGTTTATACAGCAAGGGTTTGCTTATCTGCCTTTTAGGTATGGCAGTACCTCTATTCCGGAATAGCGTGGGTTCATGCTGTCCTTTAGGGTGCAAGGTGGACATAATTCTTAAAAACACATTGAATATGAAACAGATTTCCTTGCACGTGTACCAGTCCATCGACGGTTGTCCGGCTCCTTCGGACAAGCATTTTGATGCGGCTGTGGATGCCTCCAGTTGTGTGCTGATTGACGAAGAAACTTACCTGCGTATTTATATGAACCATTTGGGTTGGCCGATTACGGCGAAAGAGACTTTGGTTGTGACGAACGGCGGCATCGACCTGACGGAGAATGAACGAGTGAAGTTTATCCAAGGAGATGCAGTGGCAGAACTGAGACAGATGAAGGAAGACGGCGACGGTATGGTGGTGGCTTACGGTGAGGAAATCGGGGCTTTACTCTTGGATAACGGGCTGGCGGACGAAATCACAGTGACAACCGTTCCGGTACTAATCGGCGGCGGCGAAAAGGCATTGGAATGCGGATTGAATGACGGCAGAGCTTGGATTGTGCGGTCAAATAAGGTGCTGGTGGACGGAAAAATGAGGACGGTGTACGGGAAGGTCTAATATGACAAATAGATATTATAGCAAAAGTGCAGCAACCAATTGCTGCACTTTTATTATAAAAGACGTGCCCTAAACATGCTAAATAGGCGAAAAGTAAGGCAAGTATATTACTTTTTAAGCGAATACTAAAAAAGGTAGAGAAAGATATAAGGAGGATGGAGCCTCCGAAGATATAAAAATACAGCAACACCAACTAAATCGGCACATAGGTAAAGCCGGGCAATACATCAGAACTAATAGCGTACTTTGCCATATCACGCTATGGCTGACAAAACAGCCTTTACATGAATGGCAAAGGAGTTAACGCTACGGCTCGGAATATGCGAAAACAAGATGGCTGTTATACGATTGAGCTGCCATAGAGATTTAGAACTTTTAGTCCATTCGCTGTAGCCTTACGATAAGTATAAAACGTACCACCCTTGGGGTTGCCGTCATACCAGGCAATAAGAGACGAACTGTGAAAAACCATATAGTCGTTGCGTCGAAGCAAACAGCCATGGTAGTAGTGTTCGCTCAGGATGATAACATCATCCGAGTTACAGAGAATAGTATCATACCGGGCTTTCATCGCATCGTTCCACCGCTCGGATTGTCCGCGATACGGTACTACGGCAATAACTTGCAGACCTGACAATTCGGACTGCAACGCAAGAGCAACTTCTGCCGCCAGCATATCAAACCCCATGGCACAACCACAGTAAAAATGACGATAACCTCCAGCGTATGCCTTGGTTATCGCTGCCTTTAATTGCAGCTTCAGTTGCTTCCTGTATAGGAATGGAATATTGCGGTGTCCACTGAAGCAAACGGACACTGCCTTATCATACTTTGTCTGGGTCATATTATTTCACTTTGTAATGGGTTCTTGCGAGGAATATACCTCCGAGTACATTAGCACCAAGGCTTTCAAGCTGATTGGCATAGGTAGCATAACTCAGCCTTTGGTTATCACATCATCAAAGACTACCACAGACCTGCCGTTGAAAAAAGCCGAATCAAACTCAATGACGTTTACCTTACGGACTTCTTTCTCTGCCTTACGGTTTTCGTGAATGGTTAGCCTCTCACCACTCACTGATACATAGTCATAACCATTGATAGCTCCCGTCAGTTCGCATACTCTTTGGCAGAATGCTTTGTAACGTATCTCGTTCTTCTTATCGGTGGATGCCGGTACGGGAGAAAATACAATGTTAGTACATGATGTTCCATAACGTTCGGTCATGTTGGCTGCCGTGCGTTGAGCAACCTCTTCGTATGCCCGTCCATCCTTGAAATCAAAGACTAACTTGCGGTCTGCTATCTCACGCTCACTCACATTGCGTATGCGTGCAGGAAAATACTTACAGAACCATGCCTGTGGCTTGTCCAACTGTTTTTGAAGTTCTATGTCTATCGTCTTTGCCATAACTCTGATAATTTTTCTTTTTCCCTCTTTTTGAAGCTGTTCAGCCTGCTGAGGGATATTTTCTGCCATCAACTGCCGCCCAAGAATACCGATAAGACAAAACGGGGACAAGAAATACGCTCTGACGTGTCAGAGGAAGATTTTTCGTTCCAGCGATAGTGGCGATTTGATGTTTGGTAAAAGGCGGCTTACTTTGCGGAAAATATGACTACAGCAGAGCTAACCGACAAACAGAATATGCTTTCTTACTACAGGCGGTTGTCATATAGACATGTAGAATAGGTGCAAGATTTATAAAAGGAATGGGTGGGCAGTGGAGCGTCTGTGGCTTGCCGGTCCAAACTTCCCGATGAAGTGACCGTACAACTTAGTCTCAAATCTGGCGAAGCGTAAGCTTGGCAGTTTGTGACCGAGGTGTACGGTCTTTTCATGTTTGGCTTCCGTAAAGAGTCTTTCACTCACCCCATAGCAGCTCTGCTGCCATAAGGTGAGTGAATGTCTCTTGCGGACAAGTCCTGTGACGCTCCGCTGATGGTGTGGGGCGAAGCTATAAAAACAAACAGACGGCATTGCCGGTTACAAAAGAACAGATAGCAGAGGTCGCTGCAAGGACAACAGATTGGCTTGATTGACACTTGTGGCAATGTGCATCGTCCTTGCTTTGCCCCAAAGACGGGTACACAGCATATAGCAGACTTGTATGCCATTTGCCGTGTACCGGTCAGGGCGAACATCTTCTATAAAAGTTGAGCATGTACAATTAAAAGAGGAAATTGTATGGGTAAGACTTTATGATATAAAAGTGATATGGCTTATAAATTATCGGTGCTATTTTAGATTAGTGCCACGATTTTGCTAACTTTGCAAGTGAGTGAAAACGAATTTGATATAAATAATGAAGCCACAACCCCCATATCCGATTATGTCGAAATACACCGTAATGTTGTAAATAACCAGATTGAAACGGGCTGCTTCATTCAAATAAAAATACGATGAATGCAAGACTATTGTTCATACTCCTGCTTTTCACAATTGGGGCATTGTGGTATATTATCGGCTACTGGCGACGAAAAGCAGGAGAAGCGGCATTCGCCGCCGCACGGTTGACCGAAAAGAGCGAGGAACGTGAACGTTACTGCCGTCTGGCGGTAATGGCCGGTCATCGGAAAGCCTGCCGTATGTTCTGTCTCTTGCATCCCGAACGGTTTGATGGCCATTCTCCCCATAAGCCGTTCAAGTTACGAGGCATCCGAATCTCCTTTTACGGATATTATTATCCGTCACGATACAATGCGCTGCTCAATGATGAACAGAAGGCTTTCTGCCATTCCATCTACCAGTTCAAACAAGGAGATATACACGGAATCGAGTTCTTTAAAACGTGTATGAATGCCTTGCAACTGAAAAAGAGACCTTACCATATAATGTTCATGCCGTGTAGCAACTGGATAAAATACGGTCAACGGTTCAAACGGCTCGACTGGTACATCGGAAAGCACCGACAGGATTTAACTTCAGGACTGTACGACGTTGATATTTGCGATGCACGAGAAAGCCTGCATGAGGCCAAAGGTGGAGAGAAGCGTATCCTCGAACGAAACTACCTCATTACCGGAAAAATCAAAGGGAAAGAGATTATCATCATAGATGATGTGCTGACAACCGGGCAAAGCGTGTGGATTACAAGGAAGAGATAGAACGGTGCGGTGGCAAAGTAGTGGCGGCTATCTTCTATGGCAAGACGCTCTCCATGCCTTCGATGCTCCTTGTACAAATACACGTCTGGGGCAACCATATTGCCCATATTATTGAACGGATGACAAAGTAACCGGAACGTTTTCAGCCCTTTTCACTTCTCTTTTACAAACCTGCCAATGCTGATATACACTCCTGCCGGATGGATTGGATATAATCGAATATAAGCGAGGCTGATACTCCTGCCATTGAGTTTGCAGGTGATATGCAGGTGTTCGCCAGTGCTGCGTCCTGTGGAGCCGGTAATGCCAACCACATCACGAGGATGAACTATTGCCCCTTTGACGATAAGAATTTTAGAGAGATGACAATAACTGACGGTGTACCTACCATGCCGCAAGGTTACATACTTGCCGGAAGTCTTGTCCTGTCCGACCTTCACGACCACACCCTCCATCATGCCATCACCTTGTCGCCACGTGCGCGCAAGTCCAGTCCGCCATGAAATTTACTCTTTCCCGTAAACGGGTCCTTACGGTAGCCATAAGGCGAAGTGACCTTGATATAACGTAACGGGTAACTTACACTCAAGTAACGATCCATCCACTTTTTCTTATCCATATCTGCGGATACCGGGATACCTGTTGAAACTTCCTGTACGGAAATCTCGCTTTCGGATGCCGGTTCCGCTTGGTCTAACCCCATATCCAATACCTCCATCTTGTAGCGTGTTGGGGTAACGGCAACGGTATTGAATTGTGCTTTGGCTGGCGTGATACATAATGAGACACCCGTCATCATCAATAATAAAATCTTTCTCATGGCAGCAAAGTTAGCACGCTCTTCTTATGGTCTGTCCATTGCCGACTGTTTTTTCTCCAAATATAACTATTTAATCAATTTTGAATATGATTATTTGCGAAAAATCATATTCAAAACATTAAAAATACCACTTTATAATCACTTATAAAGAAATGTTTTAGTCATCAGATAAGAAATCGCTCTATATTTGCTGAGTATAATTTTATAACATCGTTCAGAATATGAAAAAAGAACAATTTGAGTTCAACGAACTGCCTTATCCGACATTGGCCCGCTTTGGGCTTACCCAAGAAATGATTGAAGATTTGCCCCTGTGTATCCTGAAAGAAATCGGGAAAGGCGGCTACTCGCCGGTACTGCCCATGCGTGTCACTAACGAGAATGGCGAAGTAATCGAGAGTCGCAGTCGGTTTGCCTTTATCCGTATGGATAGCGGCGAGGTGGATGTGGTCTTTTATCCCACACTAAAGTCGTCACCACTGGAATGCTACAACGAGGAGCAGCAAAAACAGTTGCTTGACGGCAAATCCATCATTGCAGACGTGGCTATGGCGGACGGACGACGCAGTAAAGCTTTCGTGCAAATCGACGAGGAAACAAAACAGGTGATGTATGTTCCGACACCCATCATCGCCCGTAACCTGAAAGTGCTGGCAGAGGTAATGCACTTAGGTACAGTAGAAGTAAACGGAATGCAGCATGGTGAGCCTCTGACGGTGGCAGTGGATGGTGAACCTGTCACGGTAGGCATCGACCTTCACAACAAGACGGGCATCCGTTTCTGCGCAGGTGACGCGCAGAAATGGAAAGAACAACCCAAGCGTGAATGGGATAAGTACACCTTCGGTTGCTACGGTTGCTGGGTGATGGATGATGACGGCAATCTCGACTACGTTCCAGAGGAGGAATACACCGAAGAACTGTGGAACGAACAGAAGAAAAGCGGTGAGCGTAACCGAATGGCAGGTATTCACAAATAAAACCTATTTAATATAAGCGTATGGCACAACAGAAATATTATCCCGAAGAGATTCTCGTCGAGAAGATGCAGAGCAGCGAATACGGCTGGCTCGATTACATCAATCATTTTCTGCCGAGTGGCAGGAGGAGTACGCCCATTACTGTGAGGAAAAAGGACTCACGGTCTGCGAAGATTCTGCCGCCGGGTTTGTCCGTTTCAAAGACGAACAATTGGAAGCGGCTATGAAATACGGCAACGCATAACAAGTAACCATCATAACATCAGACTATGACGATACGAACAAACACTAATCCTCGGCAGATGGACTTGCAACCCGAAATGCGCAATCTACTGATGCGTAACGGACTTCAAGCCCATGTCGCATTTGACGGAGGCGGCTACCGGCTGATTGTGCAAGGGCATGATTCACCGTTATTGGTCTATCCTATAACAGAACGACAGATGTTGGCTCTGACGGACTGGGGAACGAATACGGCCAACAAGAAAGCCTACAACATACTCACGAGTATCATAGGAAAAGATTTCTATATGCCGAAAAATTTCGTCCATGCCCGTAATGCCAACGGTCGCGTGGCGATGGGGCTACATGGCTACCGCATCGGTATTGGTGAGTACGGACACATGGGGCGACTGGGTATGCCCCCTCCATTCCTTGGTTGGACACCACGCGAACAGTGGGGTTTCCACCTACGCAGAGTTGGTGGGCAGCTTTTCTTTCCGGGGCCATCCATCGTACCCGAACGCCCAGACGGGCGCATGAAGCCCGGCGAACTGCAATCGGGTGGCTACGGCTTTTACTACAAAGGCGGTCAACAGGAGCAACCCATTGTACAGCAAGATGTATTGAAGAACTTGCAGGAGGTCATTACACCGCTTGTCAGCCGTCCGCGCAGCAGGAACCGGCACAAGCATACAAGGAGTTGATTGCTTCACCAGTCTATTTTTCCAACGAGAAATGGTCGGAGTGCCTTACTTCGCACGGTCTTATCGTGGATATGGAACGGAGGACACTGACCGTACAATCGGAAAGTGTCAATGTCGATATGGTCTATGACCTGACGGAAGAAGAAGTGAAAAAACTGGCTACCGCATCCATCGAGGAACAACCTGTAGAGAAACGGCTGGATCTGCTGAACGGCATTATCGGAGCGGACTTTGCCGATAAAGTAACGATGGAACAGCTCAACAGCGAACAACGCATCAGTATCGGCCTGCATCCCGAAGTGCGGCATGAACTGGAAGAACGGCAGCGGCAGGAACAAGAATTATTCATGCAGCAAGAAACTCCGATGCGGCAGGAATACATACAGGGCAGTATCGGTGCAGCCGTGGACGGTCGTGACCTGCAACTACTCAACGAAAGCAAAGGCTGGTATCGTGAGGAGAAACATGGCCGGGAAGTAGAGTCAGTGACATTGCCGTGCAACCGGCACAGACGGAGGGTAAATACAAGATGTCCGCTGTTATTGACGGACAGGTCATCAGCCACGAAATCAGCCAGAAAGACTACGACAAGTTTCTTGCTGTGGATGATTACCACCGGATGAAACTTTTTTCGAAGATTTTCAACGAGGTGGATATGAAGACACGTCCTGAAGCGAACAAGGGGCTTGGCGTGAAGATATTCGCTGCCCTTACCGCCGGTGCTGTGGTGGCATCGGAAGTCGCACATGGCTTCCATCACCACCACTCTCCGGAGTTCTATGGCGAACGTTTCAGCGGACCGCCACATCCATACTTCAAGCCCGGCGTAGATACACCGAGAGATGTGGCCATCCGTAATTTCGAGGCACAGATGAATCAAGATATTAATGAAATGAGAAGAGGGAGGTAAACCTATGAGAGACGGAGACCTTACATACGATGACTTTCTGCAACGACTAAACATCCAGGACGTATTGATTGACGCAGGGTATCACCTGAACCGTCGTGACGGTCTGCGCTATCCCTCGTATGTTCGTTTGGACAGCGACGGCAGACGTATCCGTGGTGACAAATTTATTGTGACACAACAAGGTAAATGCTGTTTCCACGCACAACAACAGAAAGTTTATAACATCATTTCCTTCATCAAGGAGCATCCGCACTTTTTCACGGAGTACCATGCGGGTATGTCTCCAGACAGACTGGTGAATCTTGTCTGTAACAGATTACTGAACATTCCTGTCACTGAACGGAAAACCCGAATAGTGAACCCTAAACGAGATGTAAAGCCATTTGACATAGCGGATTACGACATTCATAAGTTCAATCCGCAGAATCGGGAAACGCAGAAAAAATTTTATCCTTATTTTAAAAGCCGAGGTATCGACCTTTATACACAATATGCCTTCCATCGGCATTTTTATCTGGCTACGAAACATCGGGAGGACGGTGCGACCTACACGAACCTGTCCTTTCCACTAACCTGCCCAAAGGCGACGGAGCGATTGTGGGACTTGAAGAACGAGGACGTGCCCGTATGGACGGGAGCGGCAGCTACAAAGGCAAAGCCGCAGGGAGCAATTCAAGCGAGGGACTGTGGATTGCCAGCCTGCCCGCACTTCTCTCACCTCCGCCAAACATATCTATTGGTTCGAAAGTGCTTATGATGCGATGGCATATTACCAACTTCATCAGGCACAGAACAAGGATCTGCGAAAGGCGGTATTCATCTCTACCGGAGGGGCACCGAGCCAGCAGCAATTCAAAGGAGCGATAAAAGCAACTCCCCATGCCTCACATCATCTTTGCTTCGATCATGACCGTGCCGGACAAGTCTATGCTATCCACTTTGCTCTCACTCATGCAGGCTGGAACTTCTCCACCTGTCTGTCACAAACCGGCAGACTGATTGTACAGAACAACAGCGAAGACTATTCACAGTATGAAATAGAACTTGAACCATTCAATTTTGAAAAGATTACAGCCATACTGGGTATAAATGATGCAAAACAAAATTTGAAGAATGGGGAGCGTGACGACATGGGAATTGGTGACGGCTATCTACAGGAAATGAGAATGGTTTGTATGGATGAGTACGAAATGGCTCGTGACGAAGGTTCTGCCAGTGAGGAAGAATTAGAGAAAATGAGAAGCAATCTGGAAGCCATCGAAAAAGCGATTGATGCTTCCATTTCCGGTCCGGAAGCTACAGGATGCATCTTGTATGAATCTGCCGCAGAGGGTTATAAGGATTGGAACGACCAGCTACTCGGCAAACGGATAAAACCAGAGAAGGACAACCTTGACGATTGGGAAATCAGCGGTAAAGCCACGCTGAATCATGCCTTGTCCGATTTGCCCGAAGTCAATCCGGAACATATCCGAAACGGATTATACGACGAAGCAGACCATGAGGCTGTGCGAAAGCGTCTTGAACGTGCGGACAGAGTAATATTCTCCTTTGAAACCAATGACCAGGGAATGTCAGATAAGGGTTTTCAGGAAATGTACAAGATACGGGAAGAACTTGCCCGGTTGGAAGTGGATATAACCAATTCTCTTTCCGGAATGAGAGAAGACTTTCATTCCCGTTTTCACCGATAATCCATAAAACCTATGCAGAGAACTTGTCACAAAACCATTGTCATCCATCCACATACCGGGCAATTTGTCATCAACGAGCTGCCCACTCTCGTGCTGTGCGGCACTGTATGGGTGTACGGAGGCATGGAAGGGCTGCCATTGACAGCTATTGCCACAGTAATTGCCTTGATGCTCTCGTTACTGTTACTCTACCGTTATCTCTACCTGCGGCGAATCCGTTATTGCATCGGCACGGAACAACTTGTCAGTGAATACGGTATTATCCGTCGCAAAGTGGATTATATGGAGCTATATCGTATCGTGGATTTTCAAGAGCACCAAAGCCTGCTGCAACAATTTGTGGGCTGAAAACCGTACGTATCCTTTCAATGGACAGAAACACGCCCCGTCTTGACCTGATCGGTATCTTCCATAGGGACGACCTCGTGTCAATTATCCGTGAACGGGTAGAAACTAACAAACGAAAAAAGGGAATATATGAAATCACGAATCATTAGTCTGGGGCTGGTTGCCTCGCTGGTATGCCTGCTTCCACAGGTGGCAGAAGCCCAAATTGCGGCTTCCAATCCGTTGGAATGGACTGCATTGGCCGAAGGTAACGAACTGATAAACGGGCAGATTGAAAAACAAATAAAGGGACAGACACAAACAGCCTTGCTCCAAAACAGCATCGCTACCGAGTTCAACCAAATCCACAAGTGGGAGAAGCAGTACAACAGTTACCTCAAGACAGCAAGCGGTTACGCTTCATCACTGAAAGCCTGTACGCATCTCTACAATGACGGTGTGCGGATTTTCCTCACGCTGGGAAAATTAGGCAGGGCCATCCAAAACAATCCGCAGGGCATTGTGGCCAGTATGAACATGAACAACCTCTATATAGAAACAGCAACGGAACTTGTCTCTGTTTTTACATTGCTGAATGACGCTGTGGCCAAAGGTAGCAACGAAAACATGCTTACGGGGGCAGAACGCAGCAAGACGCTATGGGCGTTGAACGACCAACTATCGGATTTTAGCCGGAAGTTGCATCTGCTCTATTTGAGCATACGGTACTATACTTTCAATGATGTGTGGAACAACGTAACGGCAGGAATGCTTGACCGTGACAACGGTGAGGCAGCTCGTATGGCTCTGTCCCATTGGCACAGGGCGGCAGCTCTCGTCCGATAAAATATATCAGTTATGAAATGGACAATTTGGATAAGTATATTACTGCTGTGTCTTACCGGTATCGGTGAGGTACAAGCGCAGAATGACCCTGTACTGGCCGGAATGATTGCAGTATATACCGAAAAGGCAGAGAAGGAGCTGAAGAATCAGGAAAAGGTCATGCTGATGCAGACCACCGGACATATTTGGACAAAAGAAGAAGTGCAGGCGACAACAGACCTGCAACGAGAGTTTAATAATTATCTAAACTCTTTCCGGTCAATAGTCTGCTATGCGGCGCAAACTTATGGGTTCTATTATGAGGTATCGAGCTGACAGACAATATGGCGACTTCACCAAACAATTGAAGCGAAGTCCAGCCAATACGCTTGCCGTAGCCCTATCCACACAGCGCAACAAGATTTATAGGGAACTGATGATGAACAGCGTGGAAATTGTGAACGATATACGCACAGCGTGCCTTTCGGAGAACAAGATGACGGAAAAAGAGCGTATGGAAATTGTCTTTGGCATCCGTCCAAAGCTCAAAACAATGAACACAAAGCTGCAACGACTGACCAAAGCGGTAAAGTACACGACAATGGGCGACATTTGGCGGGAAATCGACGAGGGTGCACATCCCGAAGCCGATAAACGTAGTATCGTGGACGCAGCCAAGCGACGTTGGCGACAGATTGGAAAGAATGTAAGACTTAAAAATGTAATGATATGGGAATTTGGGATTCAATATTAAAATATGGCGGCAAAGCAGCAAAAGCTACCGGAAGAAGTATGGGACATGCTGCACTGCATCCTTCACAAACCTTACGGGGCACAGGACAAGCCGTCAAGACCGCAGCCATCGGCGGTGCAGTCGGTTATGTGGGTTGGGAGAAACTAACCACAGATAAGAGCGTGGTACATATCGTAAGCGATGCGGTCATAGGGAAATCGGCTACGGATACCCTTGCAGATGCAGCGGACGGTGTGCGAGAACTGACAAGCAAAGCCGGAGAAGCAGTCGGTTCCGTCAGCGGTACGGTAGCCGGCATAGACTCAAAACTGGGTGGAGTATCGAATTTTCTACGGCAAGTCTCCAATGGCGGAGTTTCCGATATGTTCGGTAACTTTTTCCGTAATCTCGGACAGGGTAACGTGTCGGGATTGAGTATAGCGGGACTGGTCGCAGCAGCATTTCTTATATTCGGACGCTTCGGCTGGCTGGGCAAGATTGCCGGTGCATTTCTCGGCATGATGCTTATCGGCAACAATGCCGGTATTTTCCGCACACCTGATACGAGAAGCATACAACGAATACAGACACCCGCTCTTCCCGTTGAAGAACAGACGAATAGCGGAGGGATGAAAAGATAAGAATAAGAATACGAATCAAATATAATCACATAATGAAATATACAGAAGAAATGATCCTGCAATCCGAAAGTGGATACTGTATGCCTTTTGAAGAACGGAAGGGCAAGGATGTGAAACTATCGCTCGGCTACGGCGAACAAACCGATCCGACAACGGGAAAAACATATTTTCATCATGGCATCGACTTCGATGTACGGTGCTACACGCTGGCGGCTGTCGCCAGCGGTATCGTGTCAGGTATAGGCAATGACCCTATACTCGGCATCTGCCAAACTATACGCTATGGGGAGTATGAAGTGACCTATGGGCATTTGTCAAATGTCTTCGCCCAGTTCGGACAGCGTGTCAAGGCCGGACAGACTGTAGCTTTAAGCGGTGACAAGCTGCATATCGGGATACGCTTCAAGGGTGAGGAACTGAATCCGCTGGAATTTCTAACCATGCTGTATGGGAATATCCAAGCATTGTGTCATGCTGATGGAGCGAAGCGGCAACATCTCCCAACATGGAGATGGCACTGACCACCGATTACGAGCAGGACAGACAGGAAATAGAGGAATTGATGCTACGTTTCCTGCCCTACTACATGGAAGACTTACAGCGTGGTGCATACCGACTTCCTCCACATACGGAGCAGTCACTCCGCCATGTCTTTACAATGGGAGCAGTCAAAGAATATTTCTATGAAAATATGCCAAGTATATCCAACCCACTCGGACTGGGACATAAAGCAATGCCGCTTGCTTGTAAGGTGCAGAACCTACTCATTGCGGACTTCCTGCATTACCTTGCCCTACGGCATGGCGTGTACTTATCGACGATGGGCGATGATGTAAAAAAAAACTCTACGACGAAGCCCTGACCCATAGTGGTATCATTGACCCACTGGCAGAATTAGACATAGACATCCAGAGCTTTGACATACCGAGAGCAGTCACGGTATATCCTGACCGGGCCGGTGTGCGCTGGTGGACGAAAGCATGGTTCAATAACCGGGAAGAGGGCGAAGCATCGGTGGAGATTGAGCGAGAACAAGCGATACGCTTCATTCACGACAACATCGAGAAGGATGTATGGCTGGAAGAGTTTTATCCCAAACAGATGGAAATTTACCACAACGCCATCGAGCAGACAAAAGAGCAATTATTAATGAATAGAATAGGATAAACATATAATACACTATGGACGGAATCAAGCATAGCGGACGGTTTGCAGAAATGGAACGCCTCGTGAACGACTATTTCAACTGCCATATCGCACCCATCATGTCAAAAACGCGGACTGACCTCATACGGAATCAGGGAGAGGAAATGAAAGAATATTCCACCTCTTTAGGTGGTATTCTCAGTATGATGGCATCTTCGGCACAACCAATGAGCGACCCCTATCAAGCACTCAAGGTCACAGGCGAATGGAACTCCAAAACAACAGAGGACTATATCGAGATGTGCAAGACGGAGATTACCGGTTCCGAGGAAATGCAGCAAGACCTTGCGTATATGGCCGGGCAGTGGCGGGATACCGTCGTGCAGGAAATCGGAAGGGCACGTTACAATGAGTTGTCAGAACTGCTCGGTTGTGACCTCGCCTATGCCTATATGGACCACCGGATAGAGGAACTGATGATTGACCGGTTGGTGAAAGAACGTATGCCCAAGTCTTCCGCTGACTACATCATCCGAAAGGCTGCCGAATCGAGTCTGCTGGGATTATCGCAGACGTTAAGCCGTTCACCGCTGACCGATGAAATAGAGGCACGAGGCGAAGCAGCTTACCGCCCGAACAGATGGGAAAAAGGTACGGGATGGATGTTGGGCACAGCCGCAGATACCCTGATGATGGGTGGTACTGGCTCATGGACGGCACTGGCAAAGTTTACCGGTGCAGATGTGGCTATTGCAGCCATCACCAATCATTTTGAAGGCAAGAAGCCTGATACCCTTTCAGTAGAACAGTGCATCAGTAAAGGAGTGTTCGGCAGAGACAGAAACGTATTCGACGATTTTCGCAAAGAGGCAGCCCAAATACAAATCAAAGAGAACACGGCGATTGGTACAGACAACAAGCAACTGAAAAAGAAAATCCCTGTCATGGACTTTGGCTTCATGGAATGGACACAAAACCAGAATAGCGGTTTATTGTGGCCGAATGTACAGAGCAAGGAAGAACAGAAACATGAGGAACGGTACAAGGATGTGCCGATTGTTGTTGCTCCCGGACAGGAAGAAGCCTACTTGCAGTCTTTGGAACAACGTGACAAAGCGAAAATGGTCAGGACAGAACAGGATGAAATTATGAAAGAAGAGAAGCATGAAACTGTTGTTCCTGCCAATGATGCGGAACAACATGTACAAACGATACAAAGTGCGCAAGTAGCACAGGGAAACGGAAACGGTTGGGGCGGACTGCTTGGTATGCTGGGACTGGATGGCATAGGTAATATCACAGGCAATCTCGGTTATGTAATGGCCATGCTCCCTGATGTTCTACTGGGAATATTCACAGGCAAGACAGAATCATTGCATTTGGAAGACAATATGTTACCGATAGCGAGCATTGTGGCGGGTATGTTTGTGCGTAACCCGTTGCTGAAAATGCTCCTGATAGGCCTGGGAGGTATGAACTTGTTGAATAAGGCAGGACACGAAGCCTTGAAAGAACGAACAGAGGGAAAACTGAACGTAACAAATGAGAACAATGTGCAGTACCGACGCTATACAAATGAAACTCTGAACCCACGTATAGTAAACCCTGTATTGCAAGATAGTACGTTGATTGCCACGATAGACCGAGTACCGTGTACCATCCAGTTGTCACCGATTGTAGCAGAAGCCTACCGTACCGGGGCATTGCCTTTGAACACGCTGGCAAATGCTGTCCTTGCCAAGAACGACCAGCTTCGCCAGGCTGCCGCACGGAATTATGAGGACGGAAAACTGGAAACCATCGTGCGCCCACGGGGTATTCAATAATCCTATAATCAAATAAACGATGAAAGAAAAATCGCAAATCGAAAAGAAAGCCGAGGAAAAACAAATCACCTTGCTTTCTACGGCTTTGAGTGAAGCCTCGAATGCCGGTGGACACTGGCTCAACGCATCAGGAAAGGGATACCCGCGCCTCTATCCAAAGGGTGTTTCTGTCAGCGCATTCAATGCACTATTCATGACGCTGCATTCTGATAAAAATGGATGCAAAACCAACCAGTTCACGCTATTCAGCGATGCCAAGGCACAAGGAGCCTCGGTGCGTGAGAATGAGCAAGGCGTTCCATTTTTGTTTTATAATTGGAACAAGTACGTTCACCGCAATAATCCAGAACAGGTTATCAGTCGTGATGACTACATGAAACTGTATGAAGAGGAACAAAAATTATATAAAGGTGTACATAACCGTGAAATTCGCACTTTGTTCAACATTGACCAGACGACACTACCCTACGTGGATAAGGAGCGATACGAAACGACGTTGCGGCGGTATGGAAGTGCAGTGGAAAGAGGATATACGGAAGCTGACAACCGACGGTTGCATATTCAATTCAACGACTTCCTACTGAGGATGCGAGACAACCTTGTGCCTGTTCGTTTGGATGGAAGCGGTGTACCCCACTACGAAACAGATAAGGATGCGGTCTATATGCCGCGACAAAGAGAGTTCAGACATTATCACGACTATATACAGGAAGCCTTGCGGCAAATCGTGAGTGCTACCGGACACCAACAACGGTTAGCGCGTGAAGGTATGGTGATGAAGAACGGTGTGGCTCCTTCGGAGGATGCTGTCAGACAGGAACGGTTGGTAGTGGAACTGGCTTCAGGGATTAAAATGTTGGAACTGGGGTTGCCAGCACGGTTGTCTGAAGAAAGTCTGAAGACAGTGGAATACTGGTGCCGGGAACTGAAAGAGAACCCGAACTTGATGGACGCTCTCGAAAGTGACGTGAACAATGCCATCGAAGTAATCAATAAAGCGGAACGGGGCGAGAAAATCGAATACGCCACCATGCGCAACCGGCGAGACACTTCAACCATGCAGGAGCAAATGCCCAAACATTATTTTGTGTCGAACGAGATTCGGCAGCATCCGGATAAAGAAACGAAAAAAATTGTGCTTGTTATTGATCCACAGGCAAAAACCGCAGATGTAATTCTTCCAGCAGGGGCTTCTACAGAGGTAGATAACGAGATACCGGGAATGAACAAGGGACGTATCATGCGAGCGTTGCAGAAAGATGGAATCGAGCAGGTACGCTTCTACAATACGGATGGTGCATTAGGTTATCGACCCGATGACAGTTATTTTGCCGAGAAGATGATTATGCTGGCCCGGCTGAAGAATTGGGCAATGGAGAAGCTCTCCACACTGGACGTGGCGTCAGCGGTCAAACAGGCGAATGAGATCGGATTTGACCACGTAGAGATGATTCAAGATGATAAGAAACGATGGGCACTTTATATCAAACCCGAAAATAAGAGCGGATATAGCATCTATCCTGATAAAGAAGATATAAACCGCTTCTTTTCAACACTCAAGCAAGCGATGGATAACATCGGTAAGGTTCGGATGGAACTGGCGCACAAGTATTATGCGCTGGCCGAGGTCAAACCTGACCTGAAGGTGGATTTGTTCAGCAGCGAAATGCCGGAAATAGACTTGAACCGTATCCAGCGTGTTTCGGTTTTCAAAACCAAACAAGACGGCATACAATGCGTCGCAACTATTGATGGGCAGAAACAGCCTGCCCGAAGTGTCACTCCGCAACAGTGGCAGCGGATGTGGATAGCGGAAGAGCGTGACAGCTACAAACGTCATTTGGCAGCTACCTTATTCGCAGACGTACTACAAAAAGGACAATCGCAGGAGGCACACACCGGAGAGAAACAACAGAAAGAAGCAGAGTTGTGGCCGATAGAAACGGTAGCGCAGGAACGGACGGAATCAGACAACAAGGGTATTTCACCGGAACGGCAGTTGTGGGACAAACTTAAAGCGAATCATCCCGATGCCTTGCAACTGCTTCGCACGAAAGATGGTTATCGGCTCTATAACGAAGATGCGGTACAGGGTGCAAAGATATTGGGCATAACCCTAAAAGAGTATCCAGAAGGGGACATTACGGCTTCAACGGAATTTTCAACGGAGCAGCTCGACAGCTATCTGTCTAAGCTCGTCCGTGCCGGGGCACGGGTTGCTATAAGTGACATGGAGGAACAAGAAACACACAGAGGTTTTCATAGATAAGGAGTAAAGAAATGAGCAAGAACCAACTATACGCAATGAAATATGCAGAGTATGCTATGGAGCAGATGCGCCGGTACGGAATCCCCGCATCCGTGACGTTGGCACAAGGCATACTGGAAAGTTCCAACGGGCAAAGCCGTTTGGCGCAGAACGAGAACAATCATTTTGGCATCAAGGCTACGCTGCATGGATTGCCGAAGGAGGAAGGTATGGTATATATACTGACGATAAGCCGAATGAGAAGTTTTGCAGTTATGACAGTGTGGGTGATTCATACGAACACCACTCCCGTTTTTTAAAAGAAAACAGCCGCTATGCCCAATGTTTTGCACTTTCGCCCGACGATTACAAGGGTTGGACACAAAATATCGAACAGGCCGGTTATGCCACAGGCGGAGAATATGCCGAGAGTCTGCAACGGATTATAGAGCAAAATGGCTTACAGCAGTATGACAAACTGGTGATGCAGGAAATGGAGACACAGGGTAAGCGGTTCGGTACGGAACATAATCCTCTCCGAACGTCTGAAAATTCAGAGTATGGTGCGAAGTACTCATTCCCGGTAGAGCGTGAAGAGTTTCTTTTTGTTACCTCGCCTTTCGGTATGCGGCAAGATCCGATGGACAACACGAAACAACAGATGCACAAGGGAATTGATATCCGTTGCAATGGCGATGCGGTACTGGCTACTGAGAACAACGGGAAGGTGGTGGCTGTGAATCAGAATAAGAACACGCCCGGTGGAAAATCGCTGACTGTGGAATATACCAGAACGGATGGCAGCAAGGTACAATGTACTTATATGCACCTTAAGGAGGTTACTGTAAAGGTCGGTGATGTAGTACAAGCCGGTGGGAAGCTCGGCACATCGGGCAACACAGGTACACGTACAACGGGCGAACATCTACATTTCGGCGTGACAAACTTCTATGCAGACGGAACAAAGCGTGACATCGACCCTGCGGCTTATCTGACTGAAATCGCACAGAAAGGTAATATCAAATTGGAAGTGTTGCACAACGGGAACAGCCTGCTCACCCGATATAAAGGAACAGAAGAGAATGCCGCCGGCAAAAACCTTTCGCCCGACGGATGGATGAAGAAGTTGCTTTCGTCAGAGGATAGCGGTGTGGGAATGTCAGGATGCAATGACCCTATAGTAGAGATGGCGATGACAGCCTTTAGTTCCCTTATGCTATTGGCCGTACAAATCGACAACAAGAACGAGGAGGAGCAAAAGACTGCCATATCCAAACAAATGGATAGTGGACGCATCAATCTGAAATCATTATTACCGGGCATGAAAAACTGCGAACTGGCAATCAGTGAAAATGGAAAGGCTATTCTGCGAGTGAACAATGGAGAACTGCGCATGTCACGTGAGTTGACTACTGCGGAGTTAAGCCGTCTGTCGGCAACACTGAATAACAATACTCTCACAGAAGAAGCCAAAAGGATACGTGTAACCGGTATGCTGAATACGGTTATCCTCTCGGAAGCGGCTTCACAGAATTTTGAACAAGGGATGTCCCAACAGCAGGGACAGACAGAGAACCTAAAAAGATAGAAGCGTGGCGATATGGTAAAATGCGTGATGATACAGCTATGCAGATGTCTGTTCGGACTATCCTACCTTGCCTTGTATGTCCTGCTCTGCTACCAACTCTTCGGCTGGGTAGCAACGCTCATTATCGTGAGCGTTCAACTGTTCCTTGCCGGATGGCTGATCTGGGCAATGATACGAGCACCCGATTAAGAGCAATGATTTAGCAGTTCAACAACAAATCATGGCAACACAGTTGTCGGGTGATTATGTATCACATTAAAAGACAATAGAAATGATAAAATGTAATGTTACGGTATGTGGCGTTATCGGACGTGATGCGTCGATACGCACCAATAAGGAAGGGAAAACGTTCCTGGTTTTTCCTCTTCGAGTAATGATCTGACACTGACGGGAAGACTATGCCTATTGAGGTGGATGTCAGCAAAGATACTGCCGGAAAGGAGGTTTCCAAATATCGAAATGGTTCCCGCATCGAGGTTTCGGGGACAATGTATCTCAAACACCGTGGTGACAAACTTTATTTCAATCTTTTTATTAACGAAATTCGTACAGCTACGGCAGATGCGAAAGATACGGTCAAGGGCGAATTAGTATTTCGAGGTAAGGTCGGGCAGCATATCGAGGAAAAAAGGGATAAGAAAGACCAGCCTTACACAATGTTTTCGGCATTCAGTACGGAGAAAGTAGAGGATGGCTTTGAATACCAATGGGTACGTTTTTTCTGTTTTGGCAAAGAACGCGAAGCATGGTTACAGCCGGGCGTGCGAGTGGATGCCAAAGGTGAAATATCCCTTTCGGCATATAACGGAAAGCTGAATGTTTCATGCAAGGTGGAAGAACTTGTACAGTATGTAGCAGATTCGTCTAATTCCAATCAGTAAAGGATATGGCCGGATATAAAAAACAGCACACGGACGGCCGAACAGCGAAGATAAAGCATTAGACCTCTTCGCTGAAATGATGATTGAGAAAATCGAGAGTATCCGTAAGGATTGGAGAAAGCCATGGTTCACGGAAGAAGCGTTACAATGGCCCTGCAATCTTTCCGGACGCGAGTATAATGCATGAATGCCATTATGTTGCTTATACATTGTGAAAAGGAAGGTTACAAGATTCCGCGCTTCTGCACTTTTGAGTGTGTACAACGGCTCAACAAATCCGATAAGGACAATCAGGAGAAACCTCGTGTTTCTGTACTTCGTGGAGAAAAATCATTCCCAATCATGCTGACTACATTCACCTGCATACACAAGGATTCTGGTGAGAAGATTAAGTATGATGACTACAAAAAACTATCTGATAACGAGAAGAAGGAATACAATGTTTATCCTAAGATGCAGGTATTCCGAGTCTTTAACGTGGCACGTGCGTCCGTAATGGTCGCGTAATAAATATCTCGATAATAAGAGATTAGGTTAGTGTTCAAAGTTTAGAAATAAACAATAGACCTATCCCCGACTGACTTACTCGGAGAGGAAACTCAAAGAGGAACACAGCACGTCAGTAAAGCGATAAGTTAGCTAATTGCCATGCTACGACTGAATTGCAAGGGGAAAGACAGATATGAGGATGAAGCCTGATTGGTTGAATGATAGTTCAGTGACAGAAGTTGAAGTTGTGGCGAAAGGCAGTTATATACGCCACATCATGGTACTACAGCCCATTGCGCGAGGGCAAGTAGCAAGAACAAGCCATGACACGACCGCAGTAAGTGGAGAAAAGAACGAAAGTCGCATCCGACAATCTGTTGCCTATCGAAAGATAGACGTTATTACGTGGTTAAACGGAGATTACCTAAATCGGAACGCCGTAAGGCTATGAGGATTTGCCTCTGAATATCCGACAAGGTAACGGAACTCCCGTAGTAGTCTGAGCAAGGGAAAACCTTGTACATGGCGAAGGGGAGTAGTTAGTAACTTTAATACAAACAAAAGAAAACGAGAGATTCGTTATGAGAAATCCAGAGATTGTATTAAACACATTATGCCAGCACAGTAAGGTCTCGGACTATAAGTTTGAGCGACTGTACCGCATTCTGTTCAACAAAGAGATGTTCTTCATTGCCTATCAGCGCATATATGCGAAGCCAGGCAATATGACTCCAGGCACAGATGGTCAGACTATCGACCAAATGAGCATTGGAAGAATTGAACGTCTCATCGAAACACTTAGGAATGAATCCTACAAGCCGCATCCTGCTAAAAGGGTGTATATACCAAAGAAGAACGGCAAGAAACGCCTCTTGGTATACCATCCGTAGAGGACAAGCTTGTGCAAGAGGTAGTTCGGATGATTCTTGAAGCCATCTATGAGGGGCACTTTGAAAGCACCTCTCATGGTTTCAGACCTCATAAGAGCTGCCACACAGCTCTGACAAGCATTCAAAGGACTTTTACAGGTGCAAAGTGGTTTATTGAGGGAGACATAAAAGGCTTCTTCGATAACATAGACCACGATGTACTCGTCAGCATTATGCAAGAGCGTATTGCAGATGAAAGGTTTCTTCGTCTTATCAGAAAGTTTCTCAAAGCGGGGTACATCGAAGACTGGAAGTACAACAACACGTATTCGGGAACTCCTCAAGGTGGAATAATCAGTCCTATTTTGGCAAACATCTATCTTGACAGGTTCGACAAGTACATGAAAGAGTATATTTCACACTTCGACAAAGGGAAAGAAAGGGCTCACAACAAAGAATACTGTTGTCTCAACACGAAAACAGTAAACCTAAGGAAGAAATGGAAAGCGGAAACAGATGAAACTGTAAAAGCAGAACTGTTGATGAAAATAAAAGCCATGCACGAAGAGAAAAATAAGATGACATACAGACTTCCAATGGATGAGAATTATCGGAGATTGAAATACGTGAGGTACGCAGACGATTTTCTGATTGGAGTTATAGGGTCAAAAGCAGATTGTGAACGAATCAAGCAGACATCACAGAATATATGATGAACAACCTTAAACTCGAACTTCTGCTGAGAAGACACTCATAACTCACGCAAAAGAGAACGCTAAATTCCTCGGTTTTGACATCACCGTTAGGACATTGGATGTGTTTAAAAGGAACAGCAAAGGAATCAAAAAGCGAGAATTTGTTGGAAAGGTCATGCTTATGCTCTCTTCTGAAACAGTGAAAAAGAAGCTTCTTAGCTACGATGCTGTAAAGTTTACGAACGTAAACGGCAAAGATGTATGGAAGCCAAAATCACGGGAGAAAATGGTCGGTATGAAACCCGAAGACATCCTTGCACAATTCAACTTGGAAATCAAAGGCTTCTACAACTATTACTGTATAGCCAACAATGTTTCGTCAACATGTGCCGATTTCGGCTACATTATGGAGTATAGTCTTTATATGACTCTTGGTCAAAAATTAAGAAGACATGTAGGGCAAATCAGAGACAAGTACCGTAAAGGCAAGAATTGTCATCCCATATAAGGATGCAAAAGGCAAAGAACGGTTCAGAACACTCTATAAAGAGGGATTCAAACGTAAAAGCTCATTAACGGACGATTTTCTCGACCGTACCCCATGCACTATGTATGTTCCCAAACCAAGCCTTGCAGAAAGGTTGAAACAGCAAACCTGTGAAATGTGTGGTGCAACTGACACTAACGTCGTAATGCATCATATACGCACTCTTGTTGGGGTAAAGGGAGAAACTCCATGGGGCAAGTTGATGTTGTCGAGACATCGTAAGACGCTTGTAGTGTGTGAATCTTGTAATGCTATAATTCAGTTTCATGGGAAATAATGTGAGCTTACTAATGGCAAGCCGTATACACGGAGACGTGTACGTACGGTTTAGGGGCAGGTATGCGGAAACCTGCCGCCGTAAGGCGGTAAGGCGCTGCATACCGAGCCTACAGACCAACTTGCAGGAGGCAAGACCGGAGCTGTGGCAAAAACTCGAAAAGGAGTATTCGCTACCGAAGATTGAGAACGGAGAGTATTTCAGCTTCGCTCCCGTCGATGCGCTGATAAAGGACAATCTGTGGATTTGTCCGATCAAACCACAGCATCAGGATAACGCTTACTACTCTATATCGAGAAATGAAATCGTTGTGCCGGAAAAGGAACAGTTCAAATCTGGAGAGGCGTTCTATGGAACACTATTCCATGAGATGACACACTCGACCGGTGCGGAAGGAGTTCTCGACCGTATCAAGCCGACAACTTTCGGCTCGGCAGAGTATGCGCGCGAAGATTGGTAGCCGAGTTAGGTAGCGCATTGGTTGCCCAACGTTACGGCATGACGAAACATATAAAAGAGGACAGTTGTGCCTACCTCAAAGGATGGCTCGACGAATTGAAGGAATCGCCACAATTCATCAAGACAACTCTGTTGGATGTGAAAAGAGCGGCTTCTCTGATTACCCAAAAGGTGGATAAGATTGCACTGGAATTGAAGCAGAACATTGATGAAGAGCAAACAGTAGCACCGAAAGAAAAAGTGTATTATTCTTCCGTGGCCTATCTTCAGCTTACCGATGACACGATGCGGTTGGACGCATTCAAGGATAAGGGGGACTACGAAGGACTGCTGACTCTCGCCAAGGAGTATTATGACGGTAACGGCATTAACGAAGAATATACTTATTCTTCTCCCATACAGAACCGAGGAGACAATCTTTTGATTGAGGACAAGGATTTTGCTGTGGTGTACAATGGGAGTGTCGGAGGAACTTATGAAGTGATGCTGAAATTCACGGAAAAGGAAGTACGCGACCATATCAGGCGTTATGGTATCAAACATGCTGGAGATACGTTAAAAGGGGTAGCCAAGGAGATGGCTGCGGAACAATTCGCTATCATGACACAACAAAAGATTCCTGCATTTGAAATGCCGAATGGTGATGTGCTGTATGTCAGCTATAATAAAGAATCCGACATGATAGATATCGGGCCGGTTACTAATGCGGGACTTGTCGCACAACATCGTTTCCCATACGACCATAATGCTTCGTTGGATGCCAACCTGCAAACCGTGAACGAAAAGCTGAATAATATGGAGGAATACCGGGAAGAGCTACAAGAAGCAGAGTACAGCGGCGGAATGCGCCGATAAAACGGAAAAAGATGCGGAGCTGTTTGCTCCGTACCTTTTCTTGAATTTATTTTATTACTCTAACAAATTATCTATCATAGACTGTAAATTTGTTATATCGCAATACTGATTATGTCCCCCTCTGTAATCTTTCGCGTGTTGGGCTGTCCGGATTAAGAAAGAATCGAGTTCTATTTTTACACCGCTACCCATTCGGGACAAACCGGAAGAGTGACTGATGTAAACGAATTTACCGTTACGTTCTATGAAACAAGAGGTATTATAATGCCCCTTTAAGTTGAATGTTACTTTTGCGCCAACGGCTGTTGCGTACTTGGAAATCTCACGTACTAAGGCCGTTTGGAAACTGCGGTATTTTTTTGAAACATAGACTCCTGCATCTGCAAGGATTGCGTTCTGCCATTTGGTATAAAAATTCTGTGCCATATTTTTAATATTAATTCTGTAAATAATTCTCCCAATTCTCTTTGTCAATAGTTAATTTGTTCATTTCCCAATCGTATTCCACTTCCGGCATATCAGAATAAGGGAAATACACAGTGTAGCCTATCTGTCCATAAGAACAATGTAGCGGTATAACGCAAATCTCCTGACCACAATAAGGCTGTGGCGTACAATATTTCTTCCAATCAAAACGACCTGCTGCTATATTGCAGCAAAGTAATTTTAGAGTTACTATACCTTTCCAACTCTGAAAATCTTTTTTATAACCTTTTTTCATACTACTAATGTGCTATATTATAATAAACTTCGGGTTCACTTGACACGTTGTAAATCCAACTTCCGCAACGTACCAATAGAGCATTCTTGCCATAATAGAGTTTCTTCATTCCGGTTATACTTCCTGTTATGTGAAAGTTAGGGAAACGACTGATGTCTATTTTCTGTGCATCGCATCTGTAGAGTGTTTTAGTTCTCATTGCATTTATTTTTTTAAGTTGTTTTTTATTTCCCTCTTCTTGAAGCCTTCCGACTTTACCCAAGAGGTTGTTTCATGTGCATTTTCAACGGTGGATGCAAGAACTATGAGCAAGTAACCGGAATGAAATTTTATGAATACCGGAATCTGTGATTGCGGAAGGTTACGTCAAATTTCATTTCAGGTAGCAACAGCGGTACTTGAACATCGTTTGCCACCGTACCTTTGCGCACGAAACAAACAATGGTGCATGTCGGGACTGTGAGAATGTAATACAATTAGAACAGGTAATATAGAATCGGTAAAAGAGGCTGTGAATTGGTAACAGAGGTTCGGCAGAACATGGTCTATAAAGGTAACCGGACTGTTATATAGGAAGATGATAACCACCCGCTTGAGTTGCGGGTGGCTTTAAAAATCGTAGTGGGATGCGGAACTTATGACGGTGGTGGATATATTACAACCTCGGATGATGGGCTTAATTGGTCATCTCCAGAACAGTTAGATGCTACTAACACTTTTTATGGGGTTTGTGCAATATAAAATACTTAATCGAATTATGTATGCAAAATTTAGTAGGGTATGCTGGGAAACTGGCATACCCTAATTTTGTCCTATAAGTCTTGTTATTATAATAAAAGAGTAAAAGGAAAATAATAAACCGGAAAGACTTAACTGATAAAAAGAAGCTATTACCGTTTACCAACAAGAAGAACACCGGAGCCAGAATAGTAAAAAAATGTTTTTAATCGTGTGATTCTATTTCAGCAAGTAGAATAGGTGTTTGATAAACTGTTCGGTTATAATCATCGGCAAATCGAATCATTCTTCAAAATAAAAACAAGCGCATACTCCATTTTTTTACTTCAAAATATGCATCTATAGTATTTTTATTGAAACAAATTCATTACCTTTGTATAATTCATTAAAACAAAACATTATGGAAAACAGAAAATTATTTCAAAAAGTAGAAATTTTATGTGAGTGCTGCGGTAAAAATTTACTTGAAAAAGATTCTATGGGAATTTTTGTTACATGGTTAGCAAATCAAAAATCATCAAATGGAAAAGATGTTTATCAAAAAGCATATTATTGTTGCAAAGGAAAGTGTGATGATATATTGAAAAAGAAATCTCTTTCAGAAGGGTTAAACTATGATAGATGGGAGGATATTTCTTCTTTCACAAATCCAATTGGGTTTATAAAAAAGAACCAACAGTGGATGAAATCACTCCAAGAAGGCGAACAAATATCAGATGAAGCATATGGTAAATTGTCAACACTATTCTGGGCGAGTTTTCTGGAAATTTCCAGAGATTTAACCCTTGAAGAGGAAGAAAAAGCTCGAAGATATATGCAAGAAGGGCTTGTGGATTTTCTATAAATATTCCGTGATACCAGTGTAAAGGCAAAACGCGTGCAATTGTATTGTTTGTCATGAGAATAATAAGCTGATGTGGCTTTAACAATGCCAATCTGCTAAGTCGCAGATTGGCACATTAAAGTCCAACCAGTCATTATACACAATCGTTGGTACAATAAAGTATATAGTTGCGTAAAAATTTTATATGGAATATCAGAAGTGATAGTCGATGACTCCTCCAATATAAAGTATCGTTCCCGGTTCAAGCGTACAGACAAACTCCATAAATGCAAAAGATTTTTCGGCAAATGATTGGTATCCATCTCCGTCCAAATAGAAATGATACGCAATATCCAATGGATTTTCCAATGCCTTTTCAAGTTGATAAACAGGACCTACAAACTCCAACATGTTTTCGGTTGTAATAGCTTCAGCTTTCTTACGGATGTTAGTCACAAAATTCTCTTTCCATTGTTCCACACCACCAATGTAGCGCATGGTGTCGTCGCCTACAAGTTCGAACATGCCTTTTGGTAGAGCAGTATTGACCAAATAACGAATATCTTCCTTACGTTTTTCGTCATCTATCTCCGCACAATAGTCATAGAAACTGCCATCTCCCTGCTGGAGAGTGTCTTCATTCAGATAGTTTTCTTTTTCTATCCACATTTTAGAAATCTGAAAAATTCGGCTGTGCATAATTTTGAAATTTAAATGATTAAACTTTATTCCCTTTACTTGAAGCTCTTCCGGCTTCTTGTCAGGAATGATTTTTATGCGAAATTGACAGCAAGGAAAGGATGGATAAGGCAAGTAAACAGTGGATGGAATGAAGTGGAATACCCAAATCTTCGATATGCGGAAGGCTGCCACAAGTATCCGGGAACTGTTAGCGCAGCGTTACTTGACGACCATTCTAAAGCTGTATCTTTGCATACAAAATCTCTCAGATAAGAACTGCCGATGTGCGATATAAAGAATATCCGGATTGGAAGAATATAAAAGACTGGAGAAGCACTCTGAGACTGTATAAAAGGACTGAAGGCGACAAAGTCTCCCCAATCTGCATGGCAAATCAGAGAAGCTTATCGGATAATGATAGTTCGCTGCACGCTGTCAGCATACCGTCATTTCGTTTTCTGCATCGGATTAGTCTTAGCCTGCGGCATATTCATAGATGTTACAGAAAGAATTGTCGTTTTCATCTTTCCGTTGTTCGGCAATAGCAAGAATTTCTGTTATTGATTCGACAGACTGACCGCTTATCACCTCAAACCACTTGAATACTTCTGTCTGGTTGACAAAATATTCCTTGTACCATTTGTCGTCTGGAGTACATAGGTCTGCAATGTACTTTTCGGGAAAGTATTTACTCTCTTGGTCATTTGTCCAGTACTCCGCCAGACCCGACTCTTCCGATTGATAGAAATAACATAGTGTTGGGAATTTCTCACATACCAGTTCAAGTGTTTCATCACACGGAAACCAAGCTGTTTCCGTTGTGAATTTCAAGAATGTCAGGCCAATAAATGTGTTATACTGTTTAGAAACGGAGTACGACGAGTAAAAAAGGAATAGGACCGGTTGTGGGAGTTCGGTGGAGCATGGCTATAAGAGTAATCGGGCTGAATATACAATACAAGGAAATGCTATCCACCCGCTTTGGCTACAGGTGGATATGTTATTGTCATTCCGCACCTCTCATGATGGTGAGTTGGTCGGGACGGTTAGGAAACCAATAAGAATCACTGTCAATATATACACATCTGCCACTATTACAGAGATTCCCAAAAGCTAAGACCTCACAAGGTCCAAATATCACTCCATAATCGTTTGTAAACGCCACCATATCTCCCACACTCAAGTCGTTTTCCGTATCCATCACCTTGGAAAGGTGGTCGTAAAACTCAATACCTTCAGCTTCACGTTCTGTTTTCCAACGCAAAAAGTCTTCTTTATGACTTCTACCGGTATGTATCGGTGATAATTCAGAAGGAAAAACCTCCGCTTCCGAAGTATCAGATGCAATCAAAATAACGCTATCCTCTTCAATGTTTTCCGGAATAGAAGCCACTTGGTAAACCCCATTAGACAGACCACTATCTGGGTCATGCCAATAAAGAAGATTACCCAACTTGATAAAATCGTATTTTCCCATATTCTTTGATTTATTATTTCCCTTTGCTTGAAGCTCTTTCGGCTTCTTGCCGGGGATTGATTTTTATGCAGGATTAACAGTGGAATAAGGGCGATAAGACAAGTAAACAGTAAATGGAATGGAACGGAATACCCAACCTTCGAATGTAAGAGCAGAAGCAGGCTTGTCCTTTTATACCTTGCAATGAGAAGGGGACTGAAAGTCAATCTTTGATTTGAGGAAGGCTGCCGTAAAATATCCAGGAACCGTTAGCATAGCGGTGCTTGACAATCGTCCGGACACTGTACCTTTGCATATAAAATCTCTTCGGCCAGATTTGCCGATGGTGCGATAAGGGAATACTCAGAATGGAAAAACATAAAAAGGGGTATCATATTATAGGCGAAATATATAACAGAGCTAATATAAGTCCTAAAAAAATATTTTTGCTATCTTTGCCAGCGTATTATATAATATTAAGAACATAACAATGAAAAAAACATTTACACAAATCTGTGAATTGTTCGATCAATTCTCAAAAGATGCCAACCTCCAGATGGAGAAAGGCAACAAAGCTGCCGGAACTCGTGCCCGCAAAGTATCACTTGAACTTGAAAAACTTCTCAAACAGTTCAGAAAAGAGTCACTTGAAGCATCGAAATAATTTTCATTCTGGTTCTGACAGTAGGAAAATGGCGAACTTCACGTGTACCATATCGAAAAAGCCTCTTCGCTTCACAGCGGAGAGGCTTCATTGATTATGACAAAGTTAAACATCAATTATGCGAAATTTCTATTTCGCTTTTGGAAAAAACAACTCCACTTTCGTATGTCTGTTGGCTTCCACGGGCGTATAGTCGGCAATTCCACCTTTGCTAACTCTGATAATCCGCTTGGCTGGTATTCCACGTTGTTCCAGTTCTGCGGTAATAAAACCTGCTCTCGATATACTCAAAGAATCATTGATACTTGATGTTCCTGTAGAACTGTCAGCAGCACCAGTTACCCTCACGGATAAACTGTATTTCTTAGCTACACGAGCCAGTTCGTCAAGATTAAGCCTCTGTGAGGTATCCGTCAGATGTGTCGTATTGAGAGCAAAAAAGAAATAGATGGGTGTACCGATGCACTCTCCATCAGCGTATGAAAGAACCGTGGAATCCATAGCGAGGGTGTCCTGATGGGCGGACTGCACATTTCGGGAAGCCGTGTAATTATATGATGGCTTTCCATTCTCTGTCTGAAGAATAGTCGTGTCAAGAGGTGACGACCCGTCCCAATAGCTATGCTTCAATCTTGCACGAAGCGAGTTCAAACCGCTATAATTATTTATAGGATATCTGCATCCGGTTATATCGTCGTTGTCAAAGATATGGCTATATGTATCGAGTAGTCCTTCGATTTCCAGAATTTTCTTTAATTCCACGAGTGTTCGCTTATCTTGATTGTGACGTCCCACATAACGCCTGTTCTCCTCCGAAAGGAAGTTGCCATAATCGACAAGCAGTTCGTTCCGATGGATGTATGGTGCCGTATCCACCGCGCGCTTCCAGCCGACCTTACCGAGATGAAAGGTGAATCCGGCAGTCAGCGAAAGCATGTGATCGCCCAGACGGTTTGGATAGCCATATCCGTCGAAATCCTGGAATGTAGTTGTGTTAGAGAGTTCCAGCATAGCACTAACCCGTTTGGAAATACGGTATTGTGTTAGTATGCCGTAAGAAAGCGCAAAGGGATTGTTCCCGTTGGTGGCGTTATGTAGCAGACCGACACCCATAAAGGGTGCAAGCCTCCAACGTACCTGTTCCTGTCGGGCATATCTGCGTCCAAGGAGATTCCACAGGAGATCTGCATGGATATAATGGTAGTCCTGCGTAGATAATTGTGCATCCTTAAACTGCAAGCCACTATAATTTACCCTTGCGCCGACCAAAGGAGTAAACCATTTGCCGACGGCGAGGCTGTACGAAGGTTTCACTCGTCCAAAAAGGTCTTCACAACCGAGAGGTGTACCAAGAAAAACTGTCGCACCTCGGATATGCTAACAAACCAGTTGCCGGTTCGAGATGCCGGAAGTAGCACCCCGTTGAGATAGACGGGCTGCATCGGTTGAAGCAATTCCGCTACTTCATAATGAATAGTGTGTCGTACAGTGTCCTTCTGTACGGGTTGTACACTTGCTTGTGCCTGCAACGTGCAGAGCAAAGCGAAGATGAAAATAATTTGTTTCGTCATATTCCAATGATTTCATTAGTTATACTTTTAATCTGGTGTAAGGCGTATGCCATTTACCGTTTAGATTTCTTGCCGATAGTCGAGCGCATCATGCGGCTCGCCATCCTCATACAGCGAAGTGCCCATGCTCGATTGTCCTCGTCCTCGTCGCGTCCCCATTTGAGGTCACTCCCTCCGCCTCCACCACCATGTGATTCGGCAAATGTAGTGGCATCATCTACCATTCCGAGAAATAGCATTGTCGCACAGTGCATGATTTCCGTACCCCGCTCGGCGATAGACTGTACCAGTGAACCGTCAAAGAGCTGCCGTTCTGAAACATTCATTTGTGCCGATGCGTTACGATACTCGCTGATTACACTCTCCAGTAGGACGTCTTTAAACAAGCTATCCACTTTGGAGTGTACATCACGGGAATATTGATAGGCCTCCTCTTTGAGTTCTTCGGTACGTTCTTCAATGGCTCCCATATCCTTTTTCAGTTCGATGAGTTGCCGGTCAGCCGTCTGCAACTTTTCCTGCTTGTCTGCCAGTTGTCTGATGATTCCTTGCAGCTCTTTTTCCAACATTTGTATTTGGATTGCCAATTCTGCCGCATTGCCTTTGTTTTCTTTTAAATTGTACTCGGCTGCCGATAACAAGGTTTCTTTTTCAGTTTTCTGCTTTTCAAGATTGCTAACCATTGTCGTAAGCCCTTTGACTCTGCGTTCTGCCAACCGGATGTCTGATTGAAGTTCACCCAATACCTGTTGATGGAGTTTGATATTATCCTCGATTGTTGTACACTCTTCAGACAACATTCGGCGGTATTCCTCAGTCGTTCTGTGCCGTGCACCCGTTTCGGATATGCTTGTTCCTCTTGACATTCCCCACTTTGTATTGACTTCTGCGAAAAAGTCCGTATGAAGTTGTTTCATTCTTGCACTATATTCAAACTTATCCTTACCGGCGAAGATTTCCTTGTACGCAAAGCGACTATCCTTGATTGGCAGAAGCGTACAGTGGATATGCGGGTTCAATTCATCCAGATGTACAATGAATGCAGCGATGTTCTGCTCACCATATCTGCCACAAACGAATGAATAAACATCCTTGGCCCAGCGTTCAATGTCACGCTTCCGTTCGATGCGGGTATTGTCCGCACCTTTTTCAAAGTCCACCTGTTGCGTACCGAAAGCAAGTTCCTGCATTCGCTGCCGTGAACCGCCGAAGATGATATTTACCACCGTGCGGTATTTTGGTTCGAGCAGCCCCTCATTAGGATCTTTGATTCCACGGTGACTTAATATGTCCGCCATCCGTTTGGGAATGCTACGGCTTGTGTCGATGGGATGTATTTTACCTCCGGGCGCAATCTCGAAGTTCAGCCGTTTACGCGTAGGATCATAATTTCCCTTACTCATAGCGTACTTCTCTGCCTTTTCACTACGGTCACGCAGATGTTCATTACTTTGGGCGGTGGTAATCCCTTTCGACACCTGCACGTCGAGTACCTGTTTTTGATTTGCCATACGTTTTTCATATTGTTTCGGACAATCTACCGTGTCCCAGCTTGCTGCTTGTTCGGACACCCTTCCCACCAACGTCAGGCAGGTGGGGTATTAGGCTCCCCCTTCCCTTTGTTCGTGGCAGGCGGGCAAGCCCGGATGCCTTCTATAACTGGCAGGGGGGCTTCACTGGATACAAAAGTGGATTGTTGCGGTTATACATTCTGTTTTCAACCTCCAATCTGATACGTTGCCTCCTGTGCCTTTGCCGCAAATGCCAGAAAAGGCTTAAAAAGCGTTTTAAGGAACTCCCTGTCATCTTCATCATAATCGGAATTTTCATCCCTATCTACATCAAGAATAAGCCCGGCAATACCTTTCGAAGTTGCAATAAGTCCTGTCCAGTCCCCATACAATTCCAATCGGAAGTAGTCCATAAACTCTGCACTGTCATCGAATCTCGACTTACGCAGTGCCCGTTGTATAGCGGCAAATGTAATGCACTCCAAAGCTACCATACGAATCTTGACAGCTCGTTCATCATCATCCGCTGCCGGATTGATGCGAGTGATACTGTCCGGAGATGGGCAGCTATCGCATATGCCAGCTTCATCCATTGCCCGACGAACAAGTTGCTCACACTTGATTCCGATCTCGTCAAGGGACACTTTGCCGATTATCCAATCGGACAATGCCTCACGTAGCTGTTCTGCAAGGTTCAACTTCTTCTGTCCATTGCAAGACTCCGTGGATTGGCTGGTTTGCACAGTCATGGTAATGATGACGCTTTTGGAAAGCCGGATGCGATTCAACAAGCCGAACTCTTCCATTACATCCAAAAAAGAACGGACAGTAGCCCTATGCCAATGCCATTCCGATGAAAGGTCAGAAACAGTCACGTGGCACTGGTTGGGTTGAAGTTCGTAGCCTTTGTTCCTTAAAAAAGGGGAAACAAAACCTGCCAAAGATTTATCCAATAAATCACAGAAGGCTTCTGTCTTTGTTTTTCGTTCACCGACTTTCTCCTTGAGGTAGTCAAATACTTCTCTGTCTGCCAATATAGGGACAGCTATTTTCTGCTTGGTTTTCATTTTTATTTCATTTTTTAATTATTACTATTGTGCGGATATATCAGTGTTGCCGCTATCCGCATCTTGCGGCAATATCGCGTGATGATGGTCATAATAACTTTCGGCTAATAGTCTGGGGAATTTCATCCATTCAGAGATTATGCTATGTCCTGAAATTCGGTCATAACCCGAACAGAGGGATAGAACAGGGCAGCCAAAAGAAGATAGGCGGCAGTTACCGCCGTTGTGTACAAGTGTGGAACAAAACTGATGGCCAAAGCCACCAATGAGAGTATGACAAACATACATGATCGGTCACATAAACCTCTTAACAATCTGTCCGCTCTTCTAAATGAATATATAGTGGCACAGATAGCAGTTGAAAGAAAAACACCGAACTCGCCAACATGTCCGCTGATGTAAACATAGTGGAAGAGCAATAGCAGAATCAATACGACCTGTACATATAGTTTACGAGCCTTTACACTGTGTATCATAGCATCGTAGAACCTTACCATAAAAGAACGGTGGCTTTTGTACAATGCTAATGGCAATACGAAAAGCGTTATACAGAAGATAAGTTGTAGTATATTCCAAATCATAAATAATAGGGTTTCTCGCGTATTTGAATGGGGGATATCATCAACTCTAATTGGACAATATTGTGGGTGGCTAATAGGATGATAACTTCGGCGTCCCTCGGTGAAAGGTATATCGCTGCTTTCTTAATACGTTGCTTGAACGTATGCTCCTGCTTACGGTAGGCTGCCAATGCCTTATCCAGTTTATGTTCCGGAATTGTCCATGTCATGCCTTTGGCGTATGAGCCTTTGTCTTTGTAAGCCGCAGTACCAATGTGCGGGAAACAATGTAATTGATATATCCGTTTCTTGACAAAGCATACTCCTTATAGAAATTGTCATCAACAACCTCTATCCATGTCCGGTATTCCCTAATCCAATAAACCATTTGTCGGTATAGTGTGTCCCGCATAACATGACCATTAAAGGAAATCCATCAAGAGATCGTCTTTGTTCTTCTTATACTTGAATGTGCCACTTTTGGAATGAAGATCCAAATCAAGGCACAGCTCGCCGTACATCTGCTCAAGAGAATCATAGATGGTGACAAGAATGCTATTTACCTTACCGTCTGCATCTGTCTTGCAATTCATCTTGAACATCTGTCCAAATGCCGGGTTGGAGTATGCACAGGTGCTATGCCCGAATTTGTCAGCGTGCGTGGGGATGTGGTGGTAGAGAGTTATAAGCTCCATATCGTCCTCAAACAGATCCATCACTTCCTCCAAATCGTAAGGGTCGCGTAGCGGGAAGGTCAGTAGGGCGTAGTCACCGTAGAATTGTGCTTCCTCCATTGTCGTCACATCGAGTAGTTGCGGTAGTTGCAGAGGGACAAATGTCATAAAGTCATTGAAAAAATGTCGTAACATATTCATTTTTTATATTGTTAGAGCGTCTGTATGAAAATATCCATAAGCATTCCTGGCAGTTCAGTCAGTTGACCACTTTCCAATTGCAGGATTCGGCTCAAGGTTTTGAACGCCACAGGTGTCTGTGCCGCCATCCTGTCAAGTTGTTTCCGTTCTTTATCGGAAAGCAATGTCATAGAGAATCCGTCCAGTGAAGTATAAGGTGGATAAGCATCCATATATAAGCATGTGCTTGCGAAGAAGTCTTGATTTTTTTGTTCCGAACATCTTCTATACAAATCTGCATATTTTGTATTTGGCGACGATTGGTGCGCATTGTCAAATAAAGCATAGCTCCCGATAGGTAATCTCCTTTCTCTCAGCGGCAAAGAATATCTGCGAACAACACTGTTCAGTACCACGTGTGATGTCAGCCATACTCTCACCTTCGAAATCGTGCAAGTGAGAGAGGAACGCACGGAATATAGCATCTTCTTTAGTGATATAAGTAATCAGTTCATTGCGGCTATGTATGCCGTTACGGATAGTTCGAGTCAGTAACATACGGTAAGCCGCAAGGATTTCCTCTTTGTTACCCTTATGAAGCGGAAGATTATCCAGTGAGTTGAAAAACGGGCGGATTTCTCCAGCGGCATGATGCAGTTCCTCATCATTGTTATAAGGTGAGAACTCTCCTTTGAGAGCCAAAAGTTCCTGATAAGTACGCGTCTTTGAGAGGGCTAAGCGTGAGAACTCAGTGCGGATAGAATCATGCAGTCTGATACACTCTTCACGCTGATTGGAATGGGAGTGGCTGAGCGTATCATTCCGGAGATACCTAAAAACAGAGTCTTTTACAGTTTGCCATTGTAGGATATGCTTGGTCAATACTTGAAATGAGGAATCTTTCTGACATCGTATATTGTATAAGTACTCCCTGTATATTCCGGCAGGATCGTTCGTAGCTTCAGACAATGATTTGCCATTTCTATCGCTGCATGATATCAGGCCCAATATGGCCAATGAAACGATACATCTTCCAGTCAAAAATGATGGAGTCTTGTAGTATGATTTTAAAATTTCATATTTAACAATTCATATTTAACGATGCAAATCTATATATTATTTTTATTGTAAAAGCTCTTTTATATCGCATTTAGTATAATTTTGGTATCATATTAATAATATGATTATCAATGAAAACAAGTGCAAGAGAAAAAGCTAAAAAAAGGATTCAGCGAGATTTTTGCCACGATATGATTTTAGATTAAAATGAAAGTGCTATATTTGCACTTGTTATCAAAACAGTGTATATTAAAATGGCAAAAGTTGGCTATATATTCAAGGAAAATAATGACAGTTTTGATGCTGAGAGAGAATGGATGCAGCGATACGGTTGTGTACAAATCGTAGAGGAAACAGTTGAACATGAAACATTGAGACCTATGTGGAAACAGCTTATGGCGAATCTTCAAAGGGGCGATGAAATAGTCATATCCAAATTCAGCAATGCTGCACGCGGCTTAAGAGAACTGGCCGCGTTCATCGAACTATGCCGTATCAAAATTGTACGTGTCATATCCATTCATGACAGAGTTGATACTCGCGGTGAATTATTCCCCGGTACGACAGCAGCCGATGTGTTGTGGATAATAGGGCATTTCCGGAAGAAATTGCCGCACTACGAAAATATTCCGCTCATGTCGAGAAGTTACGCCAGAATATCAAAGCCCCGGCTGTGCCGAAGGTATTACCTAAAGCTGAACGAGATAAGACAATCGTGGATATGTATATCAACGGGCATTCTTTCGATGACATTTGGGTTGCAAGCGGTTTTAGCAGCAAAAGTTCTATTTGGCGCATACTCAATAAATATGGCGTAAAACTTGATCGTGGCCAAACCAGCGGTCCGCGTGTCAAACAGAACCCGAAAGAGGACGGAACAAATGAAGGTGGCTCCTGATGGAATTTTCAGATAATCAGGATCGTATATTTGTTTTTCGGTTATTATTTGTATTTTTATTATTGTTAAAGCTATAAAAGTAAGATTTATGGGAGATATTATAATTGTATTGCTGGTATTCTGGGTTGTCGGCAAGCTCTTGAAGGGCGTGTTTGGCGGTTTCAGTAAAAGCAGCTTCAAAGATGATAAATAGGCCAGCCAAGGGATGGGATAAATACGGTCAAAAAAGACTGGTTCAAGAGGCGTGAAATTGTAAGAAGGAAGTGGAATGGAATAAATATAAACGGAGCTTCCGGCAACAGGAATCCAGGATATATCGGTTGAGATATACCCTGAATACATGTCGGATATTGTCTGTCCGGAGATGTTTAGGCTTTCCACCTATACCCCTCGTTTGTCAGTTCCAAGTATTCCTCTAATCCCGGTTTTACGAAAAAGACAATTTCAAAGGCATCGTTACTTCCGTTATCGGGGAATGTCATGTCGGTTTCTCCATTTCGGATAGTCCCTTTGCCCACGTTGGAACCAAGGTCTTCATCCGCATAGGCATATTGAAACTCGACGTCCGGAAATATTTCGGAGAGTGTTTGGATAAGCAGCGGCACACCTTCCCAAGCCGTATCAAACCAAAGCACGTTCGGTTCTTCAAAATTCTGATTAAAGGCATTCCATTTTGTACCCCAGTTGGCAATAGACCATTCATACCAAGTAGGATAACCGTATTTTCCCCAGTTTCTCAGATATGTCATTCCAAGTTGTAATGCTTCTTCCCTGACTTTTTCCTTCTGAATTTCCATCCATTGAATGACTTTCAGGTCGTCCTGTGAATTGAACGGTTTACGTTGCTGTGCTATGATATACTGCATACCAAATTCCCCAGAAGTGGACGCTTCTATCAGTAAGTCCTTTGGCATAGGGATAATGTTGTTGAAGTCAATATAGCAAGGCGTACTGTCTTCATCAGTTTTTCCTTTTAAGAAATCCATCACATTTTGTACTGTTTCTCTGTCTGCGTTTATTTCTAAACGGTTTGTTACATAATTAGGCATGATTTTAATGTTTAAAGAATTGGTTAGTATTAACTTTTATTTCCCATATTGTCGGTTCTTTACTGATTGAACCGTTTTGGGATTTATGGATGCGGTAAACGGATGTCGATACAGCTTCATACGGCAACTTTTCTTGCCAAATTACTCTTGCGCAGGAAGGAAGAATTTTGTAAGAAATACACTTCAAGTAGCAGGATCAAGCGCGATAGCCGACCTTTGCATCTGATAAAACCAAACCGGTGATAGGATGAAGAATAGATGGGAGATAAAATGAAAAATAATTAATATAAAAGAAGAATGCTATTCCTTTTGCAGAAATATAAAAAAGGAATAGAATGATATAATTATAAAAGAGGGATTATTATTACCCTCTCAATTATAAGAGGGTATGTTCTCAAACTCAGACCCTTATTTGTAATACTGTAATACCGCAACACCTCCGTTAAAGGTCATTACGGTATTTTTTTTGAATTATTCTTGTGTTACTCCCATAGCATTGCTGTATTCTTTGATTTGCTCCATTGTCAGCCATTCGGGTTTTTCGTTTTCTCGGAAGCTGTCGTGAATTTTCGTCATGTATTCAATTTGTGTCTTTTCAGAACCAGCCCACAAACGACGAGAACTTTTGTTTCCAAAGCCAAGATAATATTCACAGTCGGCTTGCAAACGACCCAATAACATATACCTGAATTTTAAATCGTGCTGTAATACTTCTTCTATTGTCATACTCGTTTTCGTTTTTAATTAAGTTTTTTATTTTCCCTTTTTTCAAGTCTTTCGACTTTGCCGGAAGGGTTGTTTTTCATGTGCGTCCCAAACGACGAAGCAGGAACGCAGTGCAAGGAATCGGAAATGAAATTTTATGAATACCGAAATCTATGATTTAGGAAGATTACGTCAAATTTCATTTCGGATAGCGTAGCGATACTTGGATAGCGTTCGTTCGCCGTAATTTTGCACACGAAAACAAGACCGGGCGAAAGTCTGGATAACGACAGGAAACATCAACATTCATTACATAAGGGCTGTAAAAGAGAAGCAGGCAGTTACGCTGCTATAAAAGGGAAACAAGGAAATTAAAAAAGTGGGCACGGAGCAATCTGTAAAAAAGGGGGATGCCACCTGTCTTCGGGCAAAAGAAGATACCATACCGATAGGATTTAACCGATACGGTATCTCTTTGGTAGTCATCAGTACCATACTTTCAGAAAACCATTTAAAAACATTCGATATTCGCCTCTTGGAAAATCTGCGGGGCGTGCTGATAAAGCAAAGGAAGATTCAATACCGCCATTGGATATTCCACAAATCCGCTTCTACGCTTGTAACCTGAATAGGTCGCTAAATTATTTGTCTCCAGAAACTCCATTGCATCCGGATAATGATTCACATCAATAAATGTACGGTCTGGCAAATCGAGTGCATCCATGCTCTCCAAATTGACGGATAGCACGATATACTCTGTTTCATCTTCCACACTTTGCAAAGTAAGTGCTAACCAGCCATTGCCATAAAATTGAGGCATGAGATAAAAGCGTTCTCCACGAAACTCGTATTCTTTCCGCGTTAGGGAGCTGTCCGGCTCTACCAAGCGAAAATCATCCTCTCCAGAAACAAATTCTGTTGATGGGTCGCTGACATCCACATACGTTCCATTTACATTGTGACACAAATACTCTGCATTTTCTGAACGAACAATCACAAATTGAATTTCCATACTTTTAAAATTTAGCTATTAAACATCATGTTCTTTTTTTCCCTTTTTTCGGAAGCCTTTAGGCTTCTCCAGTCGGGATTTGATTTTTACGTGCATTCAAGATTGCCTTTAAGGAAAAGCAGGCAAGGAATTTGGACAGAATTTTTACAGTTGCGGTATGGAGCGTATACGACATTTGAGCGATTGAAAATCGGGAAAGCTACTGAAAAATTGTGTTCAAATAGCGTAGCGGTACTTGAATGTTTTTTCCGTGGCAATACCTTTGCACAGGAAAAAACAAGTCCTGACTGGTAGCAGCCTGAAACGAAATAATTTCGTTTTATACAAGGGTAAAACGGAGTGATAAAAAAGGGAATGACCACAAAGAGCAGCCGACAAAAGCCGGCTTTCTTTTGTTCCTGTGGGAGGAGCTGGGACATTTAATCCGTTACATCATAATAATAGCTTAGCTCGTCATCTTTCAGATACTCCATTGCATATTGACTGGCTTGTGCCCAAAGGGTATTATACAATGTCGCAATTTCCGGCCTTGTTTCATAATACTGCCATATCTTATGGTTAAGCACTAAAACCAGTTCCGTGAGATACTTGTAGTTCTCTTTCCACTCCTTAAAAGCACGGTTGAAAGTGTCCTGTATCGCCGAAAGACCAAATCGGTCAGCAATGGAAAAATCATTCCAAAAGGTTGTTTGCAATTCATAACCGTTCTCTAACATAAATTCTCTGAATGTCATAATGCCTCAAATTTTAAGATTAATATTTTATTTATTTCCCTTCGATACTTCCTGTACCGAAAGGTTGATTATTTTTCTGCCCACGGGATTGGCGGCCAGAACGGGCAAGGAGGATGCGGAAAATACACTCTTCGATATTTCGGAGAGGAAGATTTTACAGCAGCAAGTGTCAGCGGTCCTTGACAGGACGGACAGCCGGCAATCGAATTTTGCAGGGAAATAACCAGGCTTGCGGGATAGAAATATAGGGGGTAGCTGGATGGGGCTATAAAGGAGGGCCGGAGTCTAAAAAAGGAAACTGGCGCAAGCGGCCACCTACAACAGTTGGGCGGGAACATTCATAAATGTGTAAAAAGGAATAGTTTCCCACCACATTTTATGCAGAATATATACGGCATAAAACACAAGTGCGTAACAGCCTCTTGAGAAAGCGTTACGGCATTTGTTTAAGTACAGGTTACAGGCTATTTTACCTGAACGAGGTTGTCCTGTAGAGTTTTCCAGCCATACACTGCGGCCACATAGGGGTGGAGGGAACGTGTAACTTGGCGAAAACCATTCTCGTCAATTTCATAGTTGTAGATTTTTGCGGCAATCCGTTCTGCGTCGTCACGATTTTCAGCGACACGGTACAAAACATAATTCGTGCCATCATGGTGCGACATACGGCCTCGTATATCGTAGCCGTCACCGTACCACTCTGCATCATACTGTGTAGATTGTAATATCCCGGCAATGTTGTCACCCAAAATTTGATAGCCTTGTTTGCGTCCGTTCCACAATCCTAAATCTCCAAATGCAATAATGACTCCATTGACATCCTTGTTTAGGTTCTGCCGCTCATCCCCCAATTCATTATACACTTCGTCCGACCACTCTTCATCGCTGACCTTGTAGCATCATCGTCCAGTTCTTCTCGCTTGAAATTTTGATAATACTCTCTTGCTGTTTCATCCAATAGAGCATCACTTGACCAAATTATTTGTTTCATACATTCTAATTTTTTATTTTCCCTTCCCTTCAGAGGCTTTTACCTCGTCCGGTGGGATTTGATTTTACGTGCAAACCACAAGGCGGAAGAAGGGAACAATGCAAGGAGGAAGCGGAATCCGAAGGATTTCATTTGAACGGCATTGACTGCAAATGAAACGCGCCTTGCAGGTTCACGTCCGACTTAACTTCGCACTGTAAAATTAATGGACGGCGGACGTAACCTCACTTTTGGGAAGAAATATGGTTATAAGAGGGACTGGAAAGCTGCTCAGAGGTATGGAATTGAGAGAGTCTTCTTTTTTCTATTGAAAATCGTAATCTGCCTGTTCATCAAGTGGAGCTAAGTATAACAGTATTACCGGGTGAAGATTTCATTTGGAGCTTGGCATCGCAACAGTCACTTATAAAAGTATGATGCGTATTAATCCGGTCATGAGCAAAACAAAAGCGACCAAAAGATCGCTTTGTTCATGATAAGGCAAGAATTATTTTTTGCCTTTTTTCACGGGCTTTACCGGCTTTTCAGGAACATCCTCCTTTTCGATAGGAGGATAAAACTTGACAGCACCATAACAACACGATTGTGCTTCACACCGACCTTGTCGGTCCACTCTTCAGGCTTAAAGTAGCTTCAATGGTGAGCATCGTACCTTTGGTCAGTTGGTTGAATGACCCAGTATTCTCGTTTTTACGCCAAGCCTCAATATTCATAAAGGCTGAAATGCGGTTGGTTTCCTCGGCATTCCTTTCCTGACGGCTTACGGCCAATGGGAAACGTGCGACACTGCTGTTGGTGAACTCTCGGATTTCAGCGTCTTTACCTAAGAATCCGGTTACTGTGAAATTGTTTTCAATCTTTTTCATGTTGAATTGCTTTTAGAAGTTATTAAATCAATTTTTACACTGCCTAAAAAGTAGATGTCGTTTAAGGGATGCACCAAGGATAGCGCGTCAATACGCTTTATTTTTAGCCACAGGTAAAATCGAAGGCTCGATAAAGGAAGATTGAAGCGGCTACGCCATTGGTCAAGACAACCATGTCGTTCCCGTCGGCATACTATCTTTGCAGAGGAAAAATGATGATTGCTTCGATAAAAAGCGATTATGGAAAATGGGAAACAAGTAAACCGGTAATGATAAGGAAAAAGAGCAAATCCAAATGTCGGCACAAAGGCGAGACATCCGTCCGAAAGTCAGTGAAGAATAGCAAAGCCAAAGCGAGACATGCCTGGCTTGAATTGAGACTGTAACAAACAGAATACCATCCAATCAGAAAAAAGGCCACTGCATAAGGAATGTGTCAGCCAAGAGTGGACAGAAGCGTAGGTAGCCCATCCTTGGAGGATAGTGATATCCGCATCGAAAAAAAATGGAACTGGAAGGAAAAACGGCAGGAAGAACCAGACTTTTCACAAAGTGGTTCCAATTCGCTTTGTGCGAATGGCTGGTTTCTACAAAAGGGAGTGGCGCAGCAAAAGAAAAAGTTATAAAAGGAAAATGGAAGTAAGGCTGAAATGGGTGATTCCATTCCAGCCAGTCGATGATATTTGTCCAAGGTGTCATTGAAATTCAACCATCATAATACGATGCTCGAATATTTTGGTTTTGTCGCTGGGACGTCGCTGGCAAACCCAAAGGTGTCGTGCACCGTAACCGTATGTGAAATATTCATCAAGTGGAGTTTTTTTCTCCAACTGTCTCATGCTTTCACGCAATTCCGCCTCATTGCCAGAAAAAAGAATCGTGTTAATGATTCGGAAATAAAGTTCAGTTACCTCGTCACAATAGGGGCAAAAGCTGTGTTCAATTGTTACTTTCATGCTTCTTTTGATTTTTATTGTACTTCGATTATATCTTCAATTCGACCATATAGGACAGAACGTAGTGCGGTTTTGTCAATGGCATAATATTCAGCAATATGTCCGTGTTGTTTCACGAAATACCGTTTGAGAACATCGGAGAAGTCAAAACGGTAGCCCATTAAAGCGATACCTCTTTTGAAATGGCAGCACTCTTTCACATTGCGGGTGAGCCAGTTCTTTTCTTCCCGACTCAACTTGTCGCCATTATCAAGACGTTCCCGTAATTTGTAAACCTTGCTATCTTTCAGTTTTTCCAATTCGGGCACATCCCATTGGACGAATTTCATTGCTATCTGTGTCATGGTTTCTATGTTGTAAAATTGTAAAAATTACTTCATCACAGTATTTAATACTCTCTCTTTGCCACAGATGAAACGAACAGTGATTTTGTTGTCGAAATCACCGACAATCGTTCCATCCGTGTGTCTCTTATAGAATAAGCAAAGTGTAGGATAGACCATAATTTTACTTTATCTTCTTCTACTCATTCAGTTACTAATTTGACCTTCCATTCTCCCTGAGAGAATATTCTAAAGCTCACGTACTCGTCTTCAATTCATAGGTTAGAATCTTGATATAGACTTTATCTTTGTCCTCCAACGATTCTACCAATTTTTTGATTTCTTTTTCTGGATACACCCAACGAGAGGAAAATTATGCATCTACACTATCACCATATCGATTGGTAAATTCGCTGAAAGTGTCATCCAAGAAAGCCTCTATTTTGTCGAGGTCTGTTTTATTTTCCGTTCTTGCGTGGAAAATGTTGGTTGCATAATTTGCCATAAATACCAAGTTTTAAGTTTGTTACTTTCCTCCTGTAGCATTTCACTTACTTTCGGGCTTGATTGAAATTATGTCGCTTCAACAGGTGGCATGGCTATGTATGCAGGGTTTCACTACAAAATACTACCTCTGCGAAGCGGAGCGTGGAGATTTTGTAGTGAACCTTCAGGTTACAACCTTGCATACAATAAAGACATGGCAAATACCTTTGCGACACAATTCCCATCGGGCAGACCGAAAGTTGATATGCGAGCATGTGGGAGTTTGCTCGGTACGGATGTGTGTAAAAGGTAGCTATGAAGTAAAAGAGTATCGCAGCGAAAAGAGAAAAGAGGCAAGAGCTTATCTTCTCTTTTGGCTGTATGGGTACAATGGGAAAATCACAAAAAGTAACATGAAAATCCAGTTTGGTTTAGTTTGTTAGCCTTATATATGCTAAACTAAATTAAACTAAATATAGGCAGGCATTTTTGGCTGCCTGTACAAAAAAGATTATCTTTGCTACAAGCAATACAACTTCAAGAGATAATAATTTGTATTCTCTTTATGAGCTGCAAATAATTTGTTAGTTAAAGTTAGGAGCAAATTCTTCGAATGATGAGAGCAGATAAAATTGCTCGGAATGCACTCTGAAAGCAAACAAACGAAAAGAAAGAAACAGAGTGCAAATAGAAAAATGAGAAATCACTTTAATTCCTATTTTTGTTCCTTATTTGTTTCTTCATTAAAATCACCTTTCTTATAACATATTGATTATAAAATATTTAAGTGTATATTTTAAAGAAGGTTAAGAATATTGCCAAGTAATATTGAAGTCGTATTGCTATTGTTATCCGTATTCGTTTTTGTTGTTTTCATGGATGGAGGCTTGGAATGGGTTTTGATATGTCAGTTATTGACACTCGTATTGACTTCTATCGTATTGTATACTAATATAAAGCAATATTTGCTTTTTTCTTTCTCATGGAAAAATCTCATGATGAGCTTTAGTTATGCTTTGCCTCAGTTTCCTGCTCGTGTGGGAAGTGTGATGATGGTTTATTCCAATCGGCTCTTTATGGTGTTTTTTTTAACAACATCAATAATAGGCTTGTATTCTTTTTCTTTAAAGTTGGCCTCTGGCGTGCAAATCTTGGGAACAGCTTTTATGATGGCTTGGCTTCCTTTTATGTATCAACAGTTTGCAAAGGAAAACCACCGGTTGCTTTTTGCGAAGTTCATGCCTTTAGTTTCTTGTTTCTTGTTTTTATTAGTATCGGTTATTGTCATTGTTATCTGAAGATATTGTTAGTATAGTTGCAGGTCCGGATTTTTTTTTTATTCATATAAATATATTGGCAGTTTTGTCGCTATATTTTGCTTTTGACAATAATAA
>ENA-OQLB01000097-OQLB01000097.1-human-gut-metagenome-genome-assembly--contig:-NODE-97-length-48282-cov-5.558467_pt1 | contig 48282 bp, 60 predicted proteins | sample MGYA00242656_ERZ504813 | MGnify/ENA primary metagenome ERZ504813 (study PRJEB26092, sample SAMD00036388) | human gut metagenome | host: Homo sapiens | study: EMG produced TPA metagenomics assembly of... | reverse complement strand
TCAGCCGGTGGTTTCCGAGGCAGAAGGCAGGAGATACGGAGGATTTTAGCACAGAGGAAACGGCAGAGGATACTGAAGCTGTAGCAGAAGAAGCTATAGAGGATGCTGCAGACATAACAGAAGAAGCAGCAGAGGATGTAGCAGTACCAGAAGCTGCTGCAGACGAGACAGAGGATATCCAGCAGGAAGATACAGAAGCTGTCGAGACTCTGGATGAGACAGCAGAGGAAGCAGACCCGTTCTCTACAGGGGAAGAGGATTTCACAGAAGGCGATGAAGTGGCGGAAGCATTTTCCGATTCTGACCAGCTGACAGGCGAGTATCAGTACGTATATGCAGGACTTACCTGGGGTGAGTACTGGGCAGCAGAAGGCGTATATGCAGCTGGAGATACAAGCTCTTCAGAAGAGAAGGATTCACATAGTGAGTTTGATACAGGAGCTTTTGATACAGTAACAAGAGCGACTGCAAATCATGGACTCCACAGAGGAAGCTATCAGACAGAAGCTACGATCATTGCTGAAGACGGAACCAGATTCGACGTATCCTACTGGGAGGATAAAGGAAGCACACTTTATCTTACAGACGGTTCCAAGGTAAAATGGAACAGAGGCAGTATAACAACAGAAGATGGAAAAACCTATACGATGGATCATTATGAGATATATGGTCTGAAATATGTTCCGGTAGCAGTTAAGACCGCAGATTTTGCAGATTTCTGCAAAAAGTATAATGTTGTACAGGATGGAGCTGTGCTCTCCGGAGGATACAGTGAAAACAATCTCCAGTATTACAAAGGCCTTGTGGCAGACGTAAATGCACAGACAAATGGTCTGAAATATGTGGAGAAAAATGGTGACGGCTTTACATTTACAGCAAGAAAATCAGACGGAACAGCTTCCGGTATCAAGGATCAGGCGTTAAAAACAGCAACAGAGATCAAGCCGAGTGTAAAAGCAGCAAGCGGAAGCTACGGCGAATTCCTCCGTGTGGATCTCAATGGAAATTATGGCGATCTTGGTGCAAATATGCAGGCTGTACGCTGGGATTATTATGGAGATGATTCCACATATACAAAATGCCTCGCTTCTTATGGAACTAAGTTTGCCGCAGATAACTGGATGCATAAAGCAATGGGAATCCAGCTTGGACTTACAAAATCTGCACGCTGCAAGCTTCCGGGAGGAACAGACGGAACAGGATACTGGAAACTGACAGTGTATGCTCTTGGATATAATGACTATACCTACAGCTTCCAGGCAACTGCAGAGAATATCGTAAATCCTACAATGGAGCCAACTGATTTTACAAGTCTTAAAACAGAAGTGGAAGCTGCAAAGGCTCTGTCAGAGGCAGATTACACAATTGCAACCTGGAAGTCCTTTGCCGGTGAGCTTCAGGAAGCAGAAGACATTCTTGCAAAAACAGATGCAAGTCAGGCTGAGGTAAATGAAGCACTTGAACATCTTCAGGGAGCAGAGAAAGAGCTTCAGAAGGTAACAGTTACACTTGATAAGACAGCAGCAGCTGTATATACAGGAAAAACAACGACTCTTAAGGCAACAACAAATGACAGCGATGCAGCAGTAACATTTAAGTCCGGCAACACAAAGGTTGCAACGGTAAGCAGCAAGGGTGTTGTTAAAGGCGTAAAAGCCGGAACAGCAGTTATCACAGCAAAGGTCGGAAATGCCACAGCAACCTGCAAGGTAACAGTAAAAGCTTCTACAATTAAATTCGCAAAGGCTTCCGTAACGATCTACAAAGGAAAAACAGCAACTGTAAAAGCAACTGCAACACCATCTGCAACTGTAAAATACACAAGCAGCAACACAAAGGTTGCAACCGTAAACAGTAAAACAGGTGTTGTAAAAGGAATCAAAGCAGGAACCGTTACGATTACAGCAAAGGCAGGAGCCTGAAGACAACCTGCAAAGTAGTTGTCAAGAATCCTGCATTCAGTCTTGTAAATCTTCTGCAACGATCAAAAAAGGTAAAACAACAACCATCAGATCCAAAGCAACACCTGCAGGCAAGGTTACATATACAAGCAGCAATAAAAAAAGTTGCAGCTGTAAACAGCAAGGGTGTTGTAAAGGGAATCAAAAAAGGTAAAGCAACGATCACAGTGAAATGCAACGGAATTACAAAGAAATTTGTGGTAACAGTTAAATAATTTCACTGTTGAACCGAATGTGATCACAGATATCCAGAAGCCTCTGCCGCAGACATAGAGCAATGTCTGCGGCAGAGGTCTGCTGATTTCTGAAGAGCAATGTCTGACAGAGGCCGCAAGAAAAGAGGAGAGAGTAAGGAAGCATGGAAAAAGATCTGAAAGATAAAAAGCAGGAGGAAAAAAATACTCCGAAGATACCCTGGACCAAGCTGGTTCCTGCAGCTGCTGTGATTGCGGCGCTTGTGTTTTCAGGCATAAAGGCGAAGGGCTCTGATGGAGAGACAGAAGCAGTCGGGCAAGCAGAGACGACCGTAATGTCTGCTTCAGAGCTGGAAAAATATCTCGGGTATGAAAAAGAAAATACTGTTTCTGACAGCACAACTGCCACAGCCGAGAAAAACAGTACAACAAAAAAGAAAAGCTCATCGAAAAAAAGTGCAAAAAAAACAGCAGCGAAAAAAAGCTCCGGTACAAGAACGATTTCCGAATCTGCAAAAAGCAATGCCGGCGCCGCAGGACAGGGAACCACGCAGACACCGGTAGCAAGCGTTCCGGCAGATGGATATAAGGATGGTACGTATGAAGGAAGCGGAACCGGATTTGGCGGGACGATCCGCGTGAGAGTAACAATCAGCGGCGGAAAGATTGCAGCCATAGATATTCTGGAGGCATCTGGAGAAACCGCGTCGTATTTTGCGTCAGCTCAGGGTGTGATCAGCAGGATGATCGCCGGAAATACACCGAATGTAGATGCAGTAAGTGGAGCAACCTATTCCTCCAACGGAATCATCCACAGTTCAGAATGCCCTCTCCCAGGCAGCGGCAGATGGAAACAGCCAGCAGGTCACCCCTACACCTGCTTTACCAACTCCGACATCAGCTCCGTCACCTACAAAAAAACCATCCAAAAACCCATCTCCTACAAAGAAACCGGAAGATCCGGACAGTCCCAAAAAATATCTGGATGGTAAATATACAGCTTCGGCAAAGGGCTTCAATGGAGACGTGAAAGTAATTGTGACCATCAAGGATGGAGTGATCGAAGCTCTGAAACAGGAAAATACGGACACAAAGCAGTTTTTTGAAAAAGCATGGAGTGTGCTGGAAGAACAGATCATCGGTACAGATTCTGTGGATGATATTGATGCAGTCAGCGGAGCAACCTATTCCTCCAACGGAATTCTCAACGCTGTAAAAAAAGCTCTTAAAGAAGCGATCAATCCGGAGTATGGAAAGAAACCGACACCAACTCCGACAAAGAAACCGACACCAAAGCCAACAGCCACACCGAAACCTACGGCAACGCCGAAACCAACGGCCACACCGAAGCCAACAGAGACGCCGGCAGCAACCCCGACGCCGGAGCCGGAGGATCCGAATATGACGCCGGTTCCTGAAAAACCCAATGTAACTCCAACACCAGGAACAGATGAGCGGATGCAACACCGGAGCCAACGGAGGCACCGGAACCGGTGGGAATGTACAGAGATGGAACGTATACAGGCTCGGCTTTTGGATATGGAGGAAAAACATATCTGACAATTACGATCTCAGGAGGCCAGATCGTATCCATTGAGCAGACAAATCAGGATACACCGGAATTTTTTGATCCTGCATGGAGCACGATCTATTCTCAGATCATGGCAAACCAGTCGGCGGATGGTATCGATACTGTCAGCGGAGCCACATATTCTTCCGAAGGGATCCTGGACGCTGCACAAAAAGCCCTTGCCCAGGCAAAGAATTAACCGAGTGAACGTTGGAGCAGCTATAAACATCTGAATCTAAGCCAATAATAAGAGGTGAAAGAAACCTCTGGACTTCTTGAGTTTTTTTGAAGTTCAGAGGTTTTTTGCTAGGTTTCTGAAATTGCTTCTATAAATCGATAAAAAAATAACAGGAATGTATACAGAATAATATGAAAAATATCAGAAAATATAAGCGGTTTAAATAATTTGAAATGCAAATTAGCGGGGATTAACCTGAGAAATACAATAAAATTTTTATTGCACAGGGCAATGTTTTATGTTATGTTTGAATGTGTGTAATTAAAGTTGTTATTAAAATGACAAACAACGCTGAAAGGAGAACAAATATGAGCAGTAAAATTACGATCATCGGAGCAGGAAGTGTAGGAGCAACTATCGCTTATACCTTATCACAGAGGAGTATTGCATCAGAGATCGTTCTGATCGATATTAACAAAGATAAGGCTGAAGGTGAGGTTATGGATATTGAGCAGGGAACCAGTTTCCGTGAGCCGATCTCCATCGTGGCAGGAGATTACCCGGATGCTGCAGATTCTGACATTGTGATCATCACTTCCGGTATTGCCAGAAAACCGGGACAGACTCGCATCGAGCTGACACAGACCAACGTCAACATTATGAAGAGTATTACTCCGGAGATCGTAAAGGTGGCTCCCAAAGCGCTTTATATTATCGTAAGTAATCCATGTGATGTTATGACTTATGCATTTGCAAAGCTTTCCGGACTGCCGGAAAATCAGATCCTTGGTTCCGGAACCGCCCTGGATACGGCCCGTCTCCGCTGCAGACTTTCTCAGTATTACGGCGTATCTGAGAAAAACATCCACGCCTATGTATTCGGAGAGCATGGAGATACTTCCTTTGTACCGTGGTCCAGAGCCTTTGTTGCAGGTGCGACCCTTGATGAGTTTGACAAGATCGTTCATGAGGATCAGAAAGATCTGCAGCCACTTGACAGAGAAGAGGTTCTGGAGTATGTTCATACTTCAGGATCAACTGTGATCGCCAAGAAGGGTGCTACATTTTATGCGGTAGCCGTATCTGTTTGCAGACTTTGCTCGCTTCTTCTTGCAGCATCTGATACAATAGTCAGTGTATCAACCATGCTTCACGGAGAGTACGGTGTTGAAGACGTATGTCTTAGTACCATGGCTTCTATCGGACCGGAAGGTGTAAAACGTATCGTTCGTGTTCCGCTGACCGAGGAGGAGACAGAGAAGCTTCATGCGAGCGCCAATGCTCTGAAGGACGTGATCGCACAGATTGATCTTTGATAAATGTCAGAAGCTGTGTAAAGAGGAAAAAGCAGCCTCAGGCAAATTTGAAACAACGGGAGAAAGATAAAAATGGATATTATTCAGGTAATTACCAGAGAATTGAACGTTGAGAAATGGCAGGTCGAGGCAGCGGTTAAGCTGATCGATGAAGGCTGCACCATTCCTTTTATTTCCAGATACCGTAAGGAAGCAACCGGTACACTGAACGATGAACAGCTTCGTAATCTTAATGAGAGACTTACTTATTTAAGAAATCTTGAGGATAAAAAGGCTCAGGTTCTGGGCAGCATCGAGGAGCAGGGCAAGCTGACTCCGGAGCTGAAGAAACAGATCGAGGCAGCGCAGACACTCGTTGTGGTAGAGGATCTTTACCGTCCGTACCGCCCGAAGCGCCGTACACGTGCCATCATCGCCAGGGAAAAAGGTCTGGGACCTCTGGCCGACATCATCCTTCTCCAGATGACGAAGAAACCTCTTGAAGAAGAGGCAAAAGCATTTCTTTCTGAGGAAAAAGAAGTCAAAACTGTGGAAGAGGCCATCAGCGGTGCCAGAGATATCATTGCAGAACACATTTCTGATGAAGCAGATTATCGTATCAGTATCCGTAAGAGAACAATGGATAAGGGAACTATATGTTCCACCGCAAGAGATGAGAAGGAGCAGTCTGTATACGAGATGTATTATGACTTTGAGGAGCCGGTGAAAAAGCTTGCAGGTCATCGTGTCCTTGCTCTGAACCGTGGTGAGAAAGAGAAATTCCTTACTGTGAAGATCCTTGCACCTGAGGAAGAGATCATCCGTTATCTTGAAAAACAGGTGATCGTCCGCGATAATCCATACACTACACCTGTTCTGAAAGAAGCCATTGAGGACAGCTATAAACGTCTCATCGGACCGGCTATTGAGCGTGAGATCCGAAGCGCCCTTACAGAGGCAGCAGAGGACGGTGCCATCCATGTCTTTGGCAAAAATCTGGAGCAGCTTCTCATGCAGCCTCCAATTGCAGGACAGGTAGTTCTTGGCTGGGACCCTGCCTTCCGTACCGGATGCAAGCTGGCAGTGGTAGATCCTACCGGAAAGGTTCTGGATACCACAGTTATTTATCCCACAGCACCAACCAATGAGACCAAGATCCGTGCCGCAAAGGAAACCCTGAAAAAGCTTATCAGCAAATATCATGTGACACTGATCTCTGTAGGAAACGGAACGGCATCCAGAGAATCCGAGCAGATCATCGTGGAGCTTCTTAAGGAAATCCCTGAAAAGGTCCAGTATGTTATCACCAACGAGGCAGGTGCTTCTGTATATTCCGCAAGCAAGCTTGCTACGGAAGAATTCCCGAATTTCGATGTTGGACAGAGAAGCGCCGCATCCATCGCAAGACGTGTACAGGATCCGCTTGCAGAGCTTGTAAAGATTGATCCGAAATCCATCGGTGTCGGTCAGTATCAGCATGATATGAACCAGAAAAAGCTGGGAGAAGCCCTTAACGGCGTTGTGGAAGATTGTGTAAACAAGGTCGGAGTGGATCTGAATACTGCGTCTGCATCCCTTCTGGAGTATATTTCCGGAATCAGCAAGGCCATCGCAAAGAATATTGTAGCCTACCGTGAGGAAACGCGTTCCAGACAAGAAGAGAGCTTCTTAAGGTTGCCAAGCTTGTCCGAAAGCCTTTGAGCAGTGTGCAGGTTTCACACGGATCACAGGAGGCAAAAATCCTCTGGACGCAACCAGTGTCCATCCGGAAAGCTATGACGCAGCAAAAAAACTCCTGGAAAAGCTGGGCTACACACCGGAAGATGTGGCAGAGCGTAAGCTTACCGGTATTTCCGGGAAGATCCGCGATTACGGAAAACTGGCAAAGGAGCTGGAGATCGGAGAGCCAACCTTACGTGATATCGTAAAGGAACTGGAAAAACCTGCCAGAGATCCACGTGACGAGATGCCGAAACCGATCCTCCGTACCGATGTCCTGGATATGAAGGATCTGAAAGAGGGCATGGTTCTTAAGGGAACTGTCCGCAATGTCATTGACTTCGGTGCTTTTGTGGATATCGGTGTGCATCAGGATGGCCTGGTCCATATTTCCGAGATGAGCGAGAAATTCATCAAACATCCGCTGGAAGCAGTCAGTGTGGGAGATATCGTGGATGTCCGTGTTCTTGGTGTTGATATGAAGAAAAAACGGATCAGCCTTTCCATGAAGGGAATCAGTAAATAAAGAGAAAAACTGAGTAAAGAGAAGCAGGCAAGTATATTCTGCAGCATTCTGCGGCGGATTACCGGACCGATATACAATAAAGCTATAACAGAAATACAGCAGTGGTTTATACCCTATACTTTATAGAACCGGAGAAATCAGGTTTACAGGGAAAAACCACTGCTATATTATTATATTATCAGATGCGGATTATAGGAAATGCTTATATCAGAAATAAGCTTTGAAGCTCATAGATCGATCCGCATATGTATATCGAATAATCGATCAGACAGGAGGGATTATATTTGGATAGTACTGTACAGACCGTGCAGGAGGTCGGAAATCAGGTAAGCCAGTACAGGCAGATGTTTGAAAATTATCTGCCGGACATCACGAAATTCGGAATCAAGGTTGTTCTGGCTATTGTTGCTTTCTGGGTAGGAAGCACGGTAATTAAATGGATCGTAAAGTTTGTGAGGAAATCACTGACAAAATCCAGGCTGGATACAGGAGTGGCACAGTTTATGTCCTCACTGGTCAAGATCGTACTTTACATACTCCTGATCTTTAACATATCCATAAGCTTTGGAGTAAAGGAATCATCTCTGGCAGCACTTCTCGGAACTGCAGGTGTTACTATGGGTCTTGCCCTCCAGGGCGGACTTGCCAACCTGGCAGGAGGTATGATGCTTCTTCTGTTCAAGCCTTTCCAGGTAGGGGATTACATCATCGTTAACGGACAGGACGGAAGCGAGGGAACGGTAGCCAAGGTCGAGATCTGTTATACAACGCTGTTATCCATTGATAACAAGCACATCGTGATCCCGAACGGTACTCTTTCCAATGTGACCATCACCAACGTAACAGCAAGGGATCAGCGAAGGCTGGAGATCAAAGTGGGGATCTCTTACAATGCAGATATCCAGAAGGCCAAGGATATCCTGGAAGATATCCTCACCGAGGATCCGGATACAAGAGAAGACGAAGAGATGGTGGTATTCGTAGACGAGCTGGCAGAAAGCTCTGTGATCATGGGCTTTCGTGTCTGGGTAGATACCGACCGCTACTGGGCAGCCAGATGGAGATTGAACCAGAGGATCAAGGAAGATTTTGATTATTATGGAATTGAGATTCCTTATAATCAGCTGGATGTGCATATCCATAAATAATGTGCATAAAGGAAGAAAGCTAAAGCCTTTCACATGGCAGAGAAATTGCTGTGTGGGAGGGTTTTTTGGTGAAAGTAACTGGTTTTGAGATTATTACTGCCATTCACGATAATAGAGAATATGAAAATTATTGACAAACCAGTGTCGGGGTGCAATAATACCCCACAGAGATAGTATTTGGACTCAAAACTATACTCTGGCTGAAATCACTGGAATCTTATATAAAAATAGCTAGCCGGAACCCGGGATCGGGAACGGACGGATATATGAAAATTATAAAAGATACGAGCCTGTATCGATGATAACGAAGGCGTTACAACAGTTATGGGAATTTTGAGCAACTGTTGAAGAGCATGCTTTTCGTGTATAAAAAACAGGACTCAATATACAGGGAATCAATCAGAAGCGTTTCAGGGTCGAAGTGTACCCCGAGATGCTTTTTTATTAAATACAGAAGCGGATGCTTTTATCCACTTGAAGTTATTCCCTGCAGGAAAGGACTTATATAAGATGACAATAGAGATGTTAAAAGGAAAGATCCACAGAGCAACCGTTGTCCAGGCGGAACTGGATTATGTAGGAAGTATCACTGTGGATGAGGAACTGCTGGAAGCTGCCGGGATACTGGAATATGAGAAGGTCCAGATCGTAGATGTGAACAACGGCAGCCGTTTCGAGACATACACCATTTGCGGAGAACGCGGAAGCGGTATGATCTGCCTGAACGGAGCAGCAGCAAGATGTGTAAGCACCGGTGACAAGATCATCATCATGCTTACGCACAGTACGAGCAGGAAGAAGCCCGTACTCACAAGCCTGCAGTTGTATTTGTAGATGAAGAGAACAGGATCAGTAGAGTGACCAATTATGAGAAACACGGACTGCTGAAGGATATGGCCTGACGCAGATCAGGAAGATAATAAGACGAAGGTGAATTCAGAAAAGAGGCTATCTCGAATCTATTAAGAAAACCGGTTTCAGAACCGGAAAAGAGGAGAGCACAATGCAGGTAACAAAAACAGTAGAAGAAACAAGAAAACAGATCAAAGCGTGGAAAAAAGAAGGAAAAACAGTAGGCCTTGTGCCAACCATGGGATTTCTCCATGAGGGACACGCAAGCCTGATCAAAAAATGCAGAGAGCAGAATGATATCGTAGTGGTATCCGATTTCGTCAATCCTACACAGTTCGGTCCTACCGAGGACCTGGAAGCCTACCCGAGCAGACTTTGATGCGTGACAGCAAACTCTGCGAAGCCTGGGAGCAGACTGATCTTCTGCCCGGAGCCTTCCGAGATGTATCATGATCCCCACGCATTTGTAAGTATAGATACTCTGTCAGAGACACTTTGCGGAAAAACACGTCCGATCCATTTCAAAGGTGTGTGTACCGTTGTGACCAAGCTGTTCCACATTGTGGCACCGGACAGAGCATATTTCGGACAGAAAGACGCACAGCAGCTGGCCATCATCCGCAAGATGGTGCGTGATCTGAACTTCGATATTGAGATCGTAGGCTGTCCGATCATCCGTGAGGAGGACGGACTTGCAAAATCCTCCAGAAATACATACTTAAGCCCTGAAGAGAGAAAAGCAGCTCTTTGCCTGTCAAAGGCAGTAAAAGCCGGACAGGAAGCCATTCACGCAGGAATCCCGGCAGAAGAGCTTCTCGGAAAAATGCGAGCAGTGATCGAAGCAGAGCCTCTGGCAAAGATTGATTATGTATCCATGGTAGATGCACTTACCATGCAGCCGGTGGAAAAGCTGACCGCAGCGTTCTTGTAGCAATGGCTGTTTACATCGGAAAAACAAGACTGATTGACAACTTCAGCTACGAGGTATAATGTATGGGAAAAGTTTTAAAGAAAATCGGAATTATCAGCAGCCTTGCATCCAGATATATCGGGATCATTATCATCGCTTTTTCCTGCCTGGCTTTTTTCTGGCGTGACGGATTTTCCTGGATGACGAACTATACGTCTGTATTTCTGGGAGTGATCATGTTTGGTATGGGCCTGACCATAAAGCTGGATGACTTCCGGGCAATTTTTTCCAGACCCAAAGAAGTGGTGATTGGTGCAGTGGCTCAGTATACCATTATGCCGGTGATCGCCTGGCTTCTGTGTAAAGTGATGAACCTTCCGGCAGATCTGGCACTGGGAGTGATCCTGGTGGGATGCTGTCCGGGCGGAACAGCCAGCAATGTGATCACCTATATCGCAGGAGGTGATGTGGCGCTTTCTGTGGGAATGACTATAGTTTCCACACTGGCAGCACCGTTGATGACACCGTTTCTTGTATATGTTCTGGCAGGAGCCTGGGTGGAAGTATCCTTCTGGGCCATGGTGCTTTCTGTGGTAAAGGTAATTCTGATCCCGGTTCTCCTGGGAGTTTTTCTTCGGAGCCTTGCGGGAGAGCATGTGGATAAGGTATCCGATGTTATGCCGCTGGTGTCGGTTGTAGCTATTGTTATGATCATCGGAGGAATTGTGGCTGTAAATGCAGAGAAGATCGTAAGCTGTGGAGTTCTGGTACTTGGAGTAGTGGCGATCCACAATTTCTGTGGTATGATGCTGGGATTTCTGGCTGCAAAAATCTTCCATGTGGAGTATTCCAGAACAACAGCTATAGCTATAGAGGTAGGCATGCAGAACAGTGGCCTTGCTGTCTCACTGGCAGCAGCTAATTTTGCAGCCAATCCGCTTGCAACACTTCCGGGTGCGATCTTCAGTGTATGGCACAATATTGCGGGCTCCATTTTTGCGGGGATCCGCCGTGCAGGTGCAGAAAACCTTGCAGAGCTTGACCGGATCAGGGAAATCGACTGCTGTAATTGCGAAAAGCAATAAGTAGTGAATGCGAATCGCGGATATCCTCCTGACGGGGAACAGCAAAGCTGTGGAAGAATGTCTGTAAAGAAAGATCCGGGGGAGTTTGAGAGATAAAATGGCAGATTATGTCGAAAGAAAAAGTCATAAAATGCAGAATTGTGGTTTACAAATTTTAGCCGGTATACTATAATAACCACATGGACAAACAAACGTCCCCAACATATGAAAACCGGGGGGCCCGCTGAAGCGAGCTGAGAGTAGACTGTAAATGTCTTGACCCATAACCTGATTTGGATAATGCCAACGTAGGGACATATGCACGAAGGATTCTTAAAGACACAGAAGATCAGAGAGTACAGAAGAGATCAGAAGTACAGAAGATTTTCATTAAGTACGTAAGATTAAGAGCCGGTTGCCGTGATGCGTATGCGTTGCAGCAGCCGGTTTTTTGGTGTATAAACACAAAGAATTTATGGAAGGAGATTTTTTTTACATGAGAAATTACAGTACACAGATGGAGGCAGCCCGTAAAGGCATCATCACACCTGAGCTTGAGATCGTAGCTAAGAAGGAACGCATGACAACAGAGGAACTGCTTCCGCTGGTAGCCTCCGGTAAGGTGGCGATCTGTGCAAATAAAAATCACAAATGTATCGATCCGGAGGGCGTAGGTTCCATGCTCCGCACCAAGATCAATGTAAACCTTGGTGTATCCAGAGACTGCAAGGACTACGATGTAGAGATGCAGAAAGTAATGGAAGCTGTAAACATGGGCGCACATGCTATCATGGATCTTTCTTCCCACGGAAATACCATTCCGTTCCGCCGCAAGCTGACATCCGAGTGTCCGGCCATGATCGGAACCGTTCCGGTTTATGACTCCGTTATCCACTATCAGAGAGATCTTGATACACTGACAGCCAAGGATTTTATCGATGTAGTAAGACTCCATGCACAGGATGGTGTTGACTTTGTAACTCTTCACTGTGGAATCACAAGAAAGACCATCGATCAGATCCGTAATCACAAGAGAAAAATGAATATCGTTTCCAGAGGAGGATCTCTTGTATTTGCATGGATGTGTATGACCGGTGAGGAGAATCCGTTCTATGAATACTACGACGAGATTCTGGATATCTGCCGCGAGTATGATGTGACCATCTCCCTTGGAGATGCCTGCCGTCCTGGATGTCTGGCTGATGCAACAGATGTATGCCAGATCGAGGAGCTTGTACGTCTTGGCGAGCTGACCAAACGTGCATGGGAAAAAGACGTCCAGGTAATGGTCGAGGGACCGGGACATGTGCCGCTTGATCAGGTAGAGGCAAACATGAAAGTACAGCAGTCCATCTGCCAGGGTGCACCGTTCTATGTATTAGGACCTATCGTAACTGACGTTGCACCGGGATATGACCACATTACATCCGCGATCGGCGGTGCAGTAGCAGCTATGTCCGGAGCAGCATTCCTCTGCTATGTAACACCGGCAGAGCACCTTGCCCTTCCGAACCTTGAGGACGTAAAACAGGGAATCATGGCATCTAAGATCGCAGCTCATGCAGCAGACATTGCCAAGGGTGTCCGCGGTGCCCGTGAGATCGATGACAAGATGCTGATGCCAGAAGAAAGCTTGACTGGGAGGCACAGTGGGAATGCGCCATGGATCCGGAAACAGCAAAACGTATCTGGAACGAGCGCAAACCGGAGCATGATGATACCTGCTCCATGTGTGGTAAATTCTGCGCAGTACGAAGCATGAACAAGGCACTTGCAGGAGAGCATATCGATATTCTGTAAGAATACAGAATGCATATGAGCATGCAGCATCACAGTAGAACGTGGTGTTGGCAGTATCCAGCCAGAAAACTGGTTGATCGAATGCGGATTGGGTATATTCGCCTGATTACAATATAAAAGACTGACACGTCAGAGCGCTGCTGTCTGTGGTAAAATATCACAGCAGGGTGGCTCTTTTTGTATATTCAGCATGTTACTTTGTGCGGCAAGGATAGGAAATACGATATTTGACAGAACTTTTTACTGGAATAAAATGGTAAAGCGCACTATAATAAAAATTTTATATGATCAATAAAGGAAGGGAAGGTAAGAGAAAACGAAAACCCAGACTGCTAAAGTGACAGTTACTGCAACACCAACTCTGAAACCTAAGAAAGGTCTTATTAAAGAAAAGGCGGATATCGTTATTATGTAAAAAATAAACCGTTGAAGAATGCATGGAAAAGTTATCACTATTCCGGAAGGCCATGGTTTTGTAATGATCGACGGCCGCTATTATTTCGGAAAGACCGGAGCTGCATATAAAGCAGACATATCCAGCTGTGGAAAACATGGAGCCTTTGTCAGAAAAATCGGCAATAATTATTATGGATTTGATTATCTTGGACATATGGTAACAGGACTTCGCGGTGGAAAAACTTCCACGTATGGAGTTCCGCAGGTGTATTATTTTAATTCAAAGGGTGTATATGATAAAATCAGAACTGCAAAATACAGAAAGGTTCTTTACAGTAGCTGGAGTACGGTAAAGAAAATCCGGGTTTGATCATAAAGGAGTGGATCTTAGATTTATATAAATGGAGCAGAATACTTCTGTGACAGAATTAAGCCTTGTAATTATAAAAAGAGCGCGTTATAATGAACTCATAAAAAAGAAAATTTCTTCGGGGCAGGGTGTGATTCCCTACCGGCGGTATAGTCCGCGACCCGCTTCGGCGGCTGATCTGGTGAAATTCCGGAACCGACAGTAAAGTCTGGATGAGAGAAGAACGCGCAGTATTTCATGAACGTGCTCAGTGCCCCGGGAAGAAGTTCCCGGGGCTTTTTATGTGAGGAAATATTTTTTCGCATAAAGATTTCTTGTAGAAATTTTCTTTGAATATTTCTAAAGAAGGAGAGAGAATTATGAGTGAACAGGTATTGCAGAGAGGAAATGCCGTGGAAAGGAGCAGAACAAGGACGATCGCACAGGTAGCCATGCTGGGGGCTGTGGCAGGAGTACTGATGAATCTGGAGTTTCCGATTCCGTTTCTTGCACCGTCTTTTTTATCAGCTTGATTTTTCCGAGGTACCGGTTATGGTAGGAACTTTTGCCATGGGACCTGTGGCAGGTATTCTGATCGAGCTTGTGAAGATTCTCGTACATCTTGTGACCAAGGGAACCATGACTGCCGGTGTTGGTGATGTTGCCAACTTCCTGTTCGGATGTGCCTATGTGGTACGGCCGGACTAATCTACCGTTTCCATCACAAGAAGAGCAGAGCACATGCTGTTGCAGGCATGGCAGTGGGTACAGTTCTGACAGCAATTCTTGCATGTTTTGTTAATGCTTTTGTACTGCTTCCGGCTTACGGTAAGGCTTTTGGAATGCCGATCGAGACATTTATCCAGATGGGAAGTGCGGTACACAGCTCCGTAAACGGACTGCTTACTTTTGCGCTGCTGATCATTGCGCCGTTTAATATCTTTAAATATGCACTGACATCTCTGATCGTATTTGTAATTTATAAGAAGATCCGTGTTGTACTGAAGGGTGACTGATCGTAATCAGCTGCCGGAGGATGAAGAAAAGATCAGAAATTGGTGGTTTCAGATAAATATCTGAGAATGTGAGAAATGCCATGTAATATATTGCCGATGGGCAGTAAATTACATGGCATTTTTATGTTATAGGAAATTACTCCGTAATGTTCCTATAACATAAAAAAGCCCTCCGGGCAGGATCGCACTGCGACGGAGAGGAATAATGTCGCTGAAGCGACCCGTCGCAGGCGGAGAATCCTGCAAGCAGGATTCTTTCTTGTGTCAGGCGTTTTGTTCTGCAGCTTTCATGACTCCAAGCTCACGTCTGGCAAAAACAACGGCCAGCACAAATGCAGAGGTATCTGCAATTGGTCCTGCGTACATGACGCCATCGATTCCGAAGAAGACCGGGAAGATGACGATCAGAGGCAGCAGGAAGAGCACCTGCCTTGTGAGGGACATAATCACACCAAGCCTAGCTTTTCCAATGGAGGTAAAAAAGCAGGCGGACATAGGCTGGATCCCGTTAGCAAAGGTCATCAGCATGAAGATGCGGAGATATTTTTCTGCAAAATGAAAGTACAGGTCGCTGCCGTTTCCGAAGATGCCTACGATCTGATGCGGGAAGAACTGGAAGCAGATAAAAAATATGGTTGCAATCACAGTACATAAGGTTACGGAATAGCGGTATGTCTGGCGTACACGGCTGTATTTTTCGGCACCGTAGTTAAATCCCAAGATGGGCTGGGAGCCTGGGAGATTCCGATGCAGATGGCCATAAATACCTGATTGACTTTGGAAATGATCCCTGCACAGGCGATTGGAATATCACTTCCGTAAGCGGAGAGTGCTCCGTAATGGCGAAGTGTATTGTTCATGACGATCTGCACTGCAGCAATGGCAACCTGATTGATACAGGATGCCATTCCCAGAGAAAAAATGGCAGACAGATTGCGTGCCTTAGGAATCAGCATGGAGTGGTCCAGGTACATTTTTCGGAGTCTGGAAAAATAAAAGATGATCAGAAGTCCGGATACGATCTGGCCGATCACGGTTGCCCAGGCTGCACCTTTGATGCCCCAGCCGAATCCAAAGATGAAAAGCGGTCCAGGATGGTGTTGATGGCGGCACCGGCCAGGATGCAGGTCATGGAATAGGTAGGACTCCTGTCTGCTCGGATCAGGTGGTTGCCGCCTGTGCTTAAAACATAAAAGGGAAGTCCAATGGCGGTGATCCCCATGTAATCAATGGCATAGGGCATGACGTCCGGTGTTCCGCCGAAAAAATGAAGCAGTGGCTTCAGGAACAGAAGGACGATGACAGAGAGTATCGTACCGGAGATTATCAGCGCGGAGAGTCCGGTTCCTGCAATGGAGCTGGCTTTTTTTTCGTTTCCTGCGCCCATTTCCAGGTTGTAATTGGAGGCGCTGCCGATTCCCAGGAGCAATGCAGCAGCAGTAGAGATAATGGTTACGGGAAATGCGATGTTTGTGGCGGCGTTTCCAAGCATTCCTACGCCCTGGCCGATAAAGATCTGGTCAACGATATTGTACAGAGCGCTGACCAGCATGCTGATGATGGCGGGAATGGCGAATTTGGCGATCAGGCTGCCTACAGGGGCGGTTCCCAGAGGGTTTTCGGCCTGGGCAGCATTGGTCTGGTTTTTCAATGTTTTTTCCTTCTTTCTTGTCTACAGTAGCTGTTTGGTAATGTAATAAGTAAATTTAAATTTTATAGCAGGGTATTTATTATAGCACTATTGTGAAGGGAGTGTAAGTATAAAAAATTGACCTTTGGTTTTGGATGGGATAAAATGTTTTTAGAAAAAATTTTCGGGAAGGAGTTTTTCAGATGGGTAAGATCAATAGTGTGAAAAAACTTACAGATAATAAGTTCGTGAATCTTTATGGAGTGGATGCGACCAGTGTACATGATACGCCGGTTTCTTATTTTGTGGCCTCCAGGGCGAAGAGTGTGGAGGATATGAAGCTTTCTACAGGGGAGAATCATCCGGATGGGGTGATCATTTACAGTGTTTATGGAGAGAAGCGGGATAAGGTTGTGCTGATCCGTCAGTATCGGTATACGATCGGCGGGTATATTTATGAGTTTCCGGCGGGGCTTGTGGAGCCTGGGGAGGATTTCCATGAGGGTGCTGTGCGGGAGATGTTTGAGGAGACCGGGTTGAAGCTGGAGCCGATCAAGGTTGCGGAGCTTTTGAGAAGCCTTATTTTACGACGATCGGGATGACGGATGAATCCTGTGCTACGGTTTATGGGTATGCCAGTGGTGAGGTTAGTAAGGCTGCGCAGGAGGATAGTGAGGAGATCGAGGTTGTGATCGCGGACCGGGATGAGGTCAGGAGGATCCTGAAGGAGGAGAGGGTTGCGATCATGTGTGCTTATATGCTGATGCATTTTCTTGAGGATGAGGAGGTGTTTGGATTTCTTGGGGAGATTTAAACGGAGGTAGTTATATGGCGGAAGGGGACGCCAGTGAGGGGCTTCTTTCCAGGCTGGGGCTTCGTCGGGGGCTGGCTTCTAAGGTGCCGGAATTCTGCTAAAAGCGCTTCAAAAATCTCGAACTCGCGTCTGAAGCCGCTCAAACAGCGAGATTTTTTGAAGCAACGCAGATTTCCGCCACCTAAGAATCAGCTCCCCTCCTGCAGAGTCAGTCTGGAAAGAAGCCCCTCACTGGCTGTGCATTGGCCGTGAGACGTGTTAAATCTCGATGGGAGTGTTGGTAGTGCGGTTGCGGATTCCCCGTTTTGATCAGAGCTCTGTGAGTTTTCCCAGGTCTTTGTTGTATTTGCAGTATTTGCCGTTTTCGGAAATAAATGGCTGGTAGGTGTCGGTCCGGTTGTCTTTGACGTAGACGATTCCGGTGGCGATCATTTCTACCAGGGAGAAGCGTTTGCTTAAGCTGGAGATCCAGCGGTAGGTTTTTTCGTTGCCGGAGTCTGCCATGAGGAGGTTGTAGCCGCCTGGGCAGGCTTCCAGGGTGAAGTAGATTTTCTGGGACCGGATGGAGGTGTTGAAGACCTGGCCGGTGATGTAGGTGGAGAAGTTGGTTTCTACAAATTGGCGGAAGGTGTAGAGATCGTAGATCACGCCGGTGGTCTCATCTTTGATCTTGTCGCCGCGTTCGATGCGGGCTTTCAGGAGCTTGAGGACTTCGATGGTCCAGTTGATGAAGGAGATGCTGCTGTAGGTCATGCTTTCCTGAAGTTGATCGACCAGCTGTTTTGACAGGATGTTGGATTTTGATGCTTCATTAAAAAAGTTCTTCGTTCATAAGGTTCCCTCCAGAATTGTATTTTTATATTGTTTTCGCTCTTTTTTGTATCTTTTATTATAAGTCTGAATTGTGCATAAATCAATAAAAAACCGTAAAATACAAAGGCAATTTATGGAAAAAAATATATGATTAACGAATATGTGCAGAAAATATCAGGCGTTTTTTTACGTTTTTCACGTCATTTTAGGATATTTATGTTCTTTTTTTATGAAATCTATTGACAGGTTTTATGAATTTAAGAGATAATTTTATTATAAAAACTGCAGCGGCCAGGAGTGCGCGGGACCGGATTCCGGTTGGGTCCGGGCTTGGCTGTCGGGCAGAGAAATGGGGAATTGATAAATGGAGAACAATGGAGAGATTAAAGTTAAGAGCTTACAGAAGGCATTGGAAATCCTGAACTGTTTTGCTGTGAAGCAGCCCCTGGGTGTAACGGAGATCAGTGAGAAGCTGGGTCTGTATAAGAGTAATGTTCATAATATCCTGGTTACGTTTACTGCTATGGAGTATCTGGTGCAGGATCCGGAGTCTGGGAAATTCCGGCTGGGTCCGGAGGTTATGATGCTGAGCCGGGCATTTCGTGAAAATCTTGATATTACGAAGATTGCTGTGCCGGTTATGCGTGAGATCGCAAATGAGGTGCAGGAACTGGTTTATCTGGCTGTGCCGAAGGGTGAGGATATGCTGTATCTGGAGGCGGTTTCTCCGGAGAACCAGAGGCTTGTAACAAAATCTGTAACCGGTGAGTGCTCAAAGATGTACTGTACAAGTGTTGGAAAAGCAGTTCTGGCGACTATGTCCGAAGAGGACAGGGAGAAGCATATTCCGGAGGAACTGGAAGCTTTTACAGAGTACACGATCACAGACCGGAGAGAACTGGATGAGGAGATCCGGATGGTTCGGGAGCGTGGATATGCAGTGGATGATATGGAAGTTATGTTTGGTGTGAAATGTGTAGGCGTGGCTCTTCTTAATCATGAAGGGGAAGCGGAGGGTGCTTTAAGTATCAGCGCTCCGTCTCTGAGGATGAATAAAGAAAATATTCAGAAATATGCGGAAATTCTGAAGACCAGTGCGCGAAAGATACAAAAACTTTTTGTAATATATATGAAATTGCAACAAAAATAAAAAATGAAAGTTTGTTATTGAAAAAATATACCAACAGTGCTATAGTTAAATCACGAAATAAAGAACGTGGTTCTCTAATAAAGAACAATAGAAATGAAACCCGGTACTCAGACCGGGTTAAAAAATAAAATATATTGAGAACAACGTTCCATAATAAAGAACGAACGTAAAGCTAAAGGAGGATTTTCAAATGGCAAACAAACCTTATGTAGTAGTGGAATGGAACGACACAGAGACAGATGCAAAAGGATGGATGTGTGCATATAACTTTGTAGGGCATTACTGTGGCGGCGGTACAAGAATGCATCCTACAGTAACCAAGGAAGAAGTTATCCGTCTTGCAACAACCATGGGATATAAATATAAAGCCTGTGAATCTCTGACAACTGGCGGATGTAAAGCCGGTATCGCTTATGATTACAAGGCTCCGGATGCTGAGGATGTTCTTCGTAGATTCCTCACAGCTACAGCTCCTTATATTAAAGCTGGTGTTTCCATTGGCGGCGACCTTGGTGTTGATTATTCTGTAGTTCTTCGTATTCTTGATGATCTGGGAATCGGAATTCCTCAGACAAAGGCTATGAAAGAAGATCCGGATATTCATCAGGGCATCTTAAACCATGACAGAGCAGAGAAAGAGCTTACCTACGATGGATTCAAGATGTATGACATGATCACCGGTTACGGTGTTGCGGCAGCAGCAGATGAAGCCTGGAAGCTTAAAGGCGGAAAGGAAGGCGCCTCCGTTGTTATCCAGGGATTTGGATGTGTTGGTGCCAGCTGTGTAAACTCTCTGAATAAGATGGGATATAAAGTTGTTGGTATCGCAGATGTAAATGGACTTGTTTATTGCAAAGATGGCCTTGATATTCCGAAACTGGTAGCAACCAGACTTCCGAAGGGTGAATTAAATAAAGAAGCTTTTGAAGATAATTATGAAGTACTTCCGAACTCCGAATGGCTCAGCAGGAATGTGATATCCTCATTCCGGCAGCTCTGGAAGATGTTATCAATAAAGATAACGCAGATAAGATCAAAGCATCTCTTATCGTAGAGGCAGCCAATATTCCGACAACACCGGAAGCAGATGAGATCCTTCGCAGGAAAGGCATCGACGTAGCCGTAGACTTCATCTCCAACCTTGGTGGAATCCGTATTTACGAGGCAGTTATCTTCCGTATTGTTAAGATTGAGAACATGAGCGATGAAGATGCAGCTGCAGCGATCGTAAAAGATACCGTAGATCTGATCCGCAAACAGACAAAAGTTGTATTTGAAGAATCCGCGAAGACAGGCGAGTTCACAAGAGATGTAGCAAGAAGACTGTTTACTCCTGACAAATCCGACACACCGGATATGTGATGGATGAATAACTGATAAAGTACCAGTATTGAGAACCGATTAAGGGGATGCCCCGTGATGGGGCATCCTTTTTTCAAAGAAGACAGGGTCAGGGGGGGTTGTATGAATTCGAAATTAAGAAAGTATCTTACCATTATTGCGCTGGGGCTTGCAGGCGGCTCGATCTACTTTTTACCATATATAAAGTATGTATTTTATGATGCGCAGATTTCAACTATGGGAATCACCAATACACAGTCAGGACTTATGCTGACAATGTATACAATCGGAAATATGATCTTGTATATTCCAGGAGGTATCATTGCGGATAAGGTATCACCGAAGAAGGCACTGGTAATCTCACTTCTCAGTACAACGGCGCTGGCATATATTTATGCGTTTTCTATGAATTTTGCAGTAGCCATGGTGATCTGGCTGGGACTGTCCTTCAGTACTGCATTTGTATTCTGGTCCTCTCTGATGAAAGCAATCCGTATTATCGGAACAGAAGAAGAACAGGGATTTATGTACGGACTGTATTATGCATGTAATGGTATCACAGGTGCCCTGACCAATACTTTCGCATTAAATGTATACAAAACAGCAGGCAATGATATGTCATCTGGTTTTGTACGCGCCGTAATAAGCGGTGGAAGTGTTGCGGCAGTTGCAGGTATCATTCTTATTTTCCTTATGAAAGAGGACAAAAAAGACGCATCCGCAGCAGATGACGGAGAACCGAAGTTCCAGCTCTCAGATCTGGGTAAACTTTTAAAGATGCCGGTTGTATGGGTGGTTGCCCTTACGATTTTCTGTGGATATGGATATTACACAAGTACTTCTTATTTTAATCCGTTCCTTACAGAAGTTATCGGAGTATCCCCGGAAAGTTCCGGCCTGATTTCCATTATCAGAAATTATCTTCTGCTTCTGCTTGCACCGGTAGGTGGAATCCTTGCGGATAAAGTGTTCAAATCAACCTGTAAATGCTGATGACAGCATTTTTGATCCTAGCAGCGCTGTTTGGTATTGTAATGATCCTTCCATCGGATATCAGTCCAATGGCAGCAAGCCTTTACACACTGATCCGGGTGCATTTGCAATGATGATGTACGGCGTTGTATTCTCCACAGTCAGTGAGGCGGGAATCCCGAGAATGATGACGGGAACTACAATAGGAATTGCTTCAATCATTGGTTACCTGCCAGATTCCATTTATTCCGTTATTTTTGGAAAATGGATGGATCAGCACGGAGCAGCGGGATATAACTATATTTTTACATTCCTGATGATAACAGGTATTATCGGTGCGGTACTGGCTTTCACTATTTACCGTCTTGGAAAGAAAAACAGAGAACAGGCTATATAGAGAGGGTTCGATTATGGGAAAAGAAAATAAAGAAAAATTATATATGAATCCAAAGAGATGCAAGGGCTGCGGATATTGTATCAACGCATGTCCACAGGATGCACTCAGTGTATCCGATTTTGTAAATGAAAAAGGTTACAATACAGTTCAGGTAGATGAAACGAAATGTGTGGCATGTGGTATGTGTTACCGTGTATGTCCGGATTATGTATTCGAAATAAGATGAAGGAGGTCAGTTATGGCTAAGGTATTGTTAAAAGGAAATGAAGCACTGGCCGAAGCTGCACTGGCAGCAGGATGCCGTTTTTACAGTGGATATCCGATCACCCCGCAGACAGAGATCCTGGAGTATTTATCCTGGAGAATGGAAGATGTAGGCGGAACTTTTATTCAGGCTGAATCCGAGCTTGCAGGTATCAACATGGTTCTTGGAGCAGCGGCAGCCGGGGCACGTGCACTGACAACTTCATCAGGCCCTGGATTTTCCCTGAAACAGGAAGGAATTTCATACCTTGTAGCAGCAGACCTTCCGGCAGTTATCGTTGATGTAATGAGAATCGGAACCGGTCTTGGCGATATCGCACAGGGTCAGGGAGACTACTGGCAGCTTACCAGAGGCGGCGGCCACGGCGATTACCACACACTGGTTCTTGCGCCGGCATCCGTTCAGGAAAATGCAGATATGATGGCAGAAGCATTTGATCTTGCTGAGAAATACCGTCATCCGGTACTGATCGCTTCTGACGCTGCGATCGGACAGATGATCGAAGCAGTGGAGATTCCGAAATTTATTGAGCACGATATCAATAAATATGACTGGACGATCAAAGGCTGTAAAAAAGGCGATGAGCAGAGAAAGATCCAGAATGTTTACTATACACATCCAGATTATGAAACTTACCTTTCCAATAAATATGCAGAGATGGAACAGAGAGAACAGAGATACGAATGCATTCAGGTTGAGGATGCAGAAGTTGTTCTGGTAGCATATGGAATCAGTTCCAGAGTCTGCAGAGAGGCGGTTGAGATCGCAAGAGAAGAAGGCTTTAAACTGGGCCTGATCCGTCCGATCACACTGTGGCCGTTTCCTGTGAAAGCTTTTGAACAGGCAAAAGAAGCAAAGGCATTTCTTACCGTAGAGATGAATATCCTCGGACAGATGGTAGACGATGTAAAACTTGCAACAGGCGGTAGATATCCGGTAGATCATTATGGATCGATCTTCGAAATTCCGGAATCTGACGGAATCATTGCAAAAGCAAAAGAAATGTTGAAAAAGGGGGAAGCATAACATGAGATTAGTAGCTCCTGAAACAATTACATTTACACAGAGCGGTTTCTGTCCGGGCTGTGGGCATGGACTGGCTGTCCGCCTGATCGCAGAAGTTATGGAAGAGATGGGTTTAAGTGAAAAACTCCTGGCAATCGTTGACGTTGCCTGTGGTTCTTTAAATATTGATTCCTGGAGATTTGATACCATTATGGCAGCACATGGACGTCCCATCGCAACGGCTGTCGGTGTAAAAAAGATCCGTCCGGAAAATCCGGTCATGGCATATATCGGTGATGGTGCGGCGTATTCCATCGGAATGGCTGAGACCATGCACACTGCAATCCGAAATGACAATGTGGTAACCATCGTTATCAATAACAGCCTCTACGGTATGACAGGTGGACAGTGCGCACCGACCTCTCTGCCAGGGCAGATCACAACCTCCACTCCGAGAGGAAAAGATCCGAAAAAAGCTGGAATGCCATTCCGTGTAGAACAGGCATTTACAGGATTTGATATTGCATACCTCGCAAGAGGCTCCATGGCAGAGTCGACAAGATGATGCAATCCAAGAAATACATCAGAAAAGCTTTTGAAAAGCACATGAAAGGAGAAGGCTTCTGCCTTGTGGAACTTCTTTCTCCATGTCCGACAAACCTGAATATGACTCCGGTAAAGAGTGTGGAACGTATCAAAAACGAGATGATCAAATACTTCCCGCTGGGAGAGTTCAAGGATAAGAAAGAGGAGGCATAGATTATGGGAAAAGAAATTATTTGCGCGGGATTCGGCGGACAGGGTGTCCTCACTGCCGGTATGCTTCTGATAAATGCAGGAATGGAACAGGACAAAAACGTACTGTTTTATCCTTCCTATGGTTCCGAGATGCGTGGCGGTACCGCAAACTGTACAGTAAAAGTTAGCGAAAAGCTGATCGCCAGCCCGATCTCCAAACATCCGGATATTCTTTTTACCATGAATACCCCTGCCATTGACAAATTTGAAGAGAGATTAAAACCAGGCGGACTCCTTCTGGTAAATTCCTCTATTGTTCCGGAAGACCGTAAATACAGAGACGATATTAAAATTATAAAAATTCCTGCAACAGACATTGCGGCAGAAGTCAGAAATCCAAAAGGTGCGAACCTTGTCATGCTTGGAGCACTGGCTGCCAACAGCGACCTGTTCTCAGTAGAATATATGGAATCCGCTATCGTTTCTTTCTTTGAAAAAAAAGGAAAAGGCAAATACAATGAGAAAAATGTAGCTTGCTATCGAAGAGGAGTAGCCGGTAAATAAGATCAGGAGGTGACTGATATATGAATCTTACCAAGTTGTTAAAACCAAAATCAGTTGCTGTTATCGGCGCAAGTGAAAAAGAAGGTTTGGTGGAGATGTATGCCGTAATACTCTCAGCTATGTAGAAGACATGAGCAGAGTATACTTTGTACATCCGAAAAGAGAAAGTGTATTTGGAGTTCCCTGCTATAAGAGTATTTCCGATATACCGGATACCATTGATATGATGGTGATCTGTACTTCACAGAAAACAGTCATTCCGCTTCTGAAAGAAGGAGCAGCCAAGGGTGTTGGCGGAGCCGTTGTTTTTGCCAGCGGATATGGCGAGATCGGAACAGATGAAGGCAGGAAAAATGAGGCGGAACTGATCGCAGCAGCAAAAGAACTGGACATTGCAGTCATGGGACCAAATTGTGCCGGATTTGTAAATTACATTGATAATGTGCAGGCTTTCGCTTTTATTTCTGCGAAGAGAGACCGAAAAGGAAGTGTTGGCGTTGTTTCACAGAGCGGCCAGCTGTGCCTTTCCATGATGGATGATCCCGGAATGCGTTTTTCCTACAGTATTTCAGCCGGAAACGGAAAGATTGTCCAGATGGAAGACTATATGGACTTCCTTGTAGAAGATGAAGATACAAAAGTTGTCAGTGTTTATATCGAGGGTGTAAAAAATGCGGCAAAATTTGCAGATGTTCTGAAAAAAGCAGCTGTGAAAAAGAAACCTGTAGTCATTCTCAAAGCAGGAAGAAGTGCCAAAGGCGGAGCAATCGCAGCTTCCCATACAGGAAGTCTCTCAGGTTCCGATGCATCCTTTGATGCAGTTCTGAAAAAATTCGGAGCGATCCGTGTGGATGATCTGGAAGAACTGATTGCCACTTCACTGATGCTTGCCACACTGAATCGTTATCCGAAGAAGGCTGTTTTTGCATCCATGAACCTTTCCGGAGGCGAGACCGGAATCTGTGCGGATGTAGGAAGTCTTAACGGAATCGAATATCCGGATTTTGCACCGGAAACTCTTGCAAAACTGAAAGAACAGCTTCCATCCTATGCATCTCCGAATAATCCGCTGGATATGACAGCCAGTCTTTCCTACGATGCAGATCTGTATGCAGAAGCATTGCGTACAGTCATGGATGATCCAAATATTGAGATGGTACTGATCGGCTATACTCTGCTTCTTGAAGTGGCAGATCCTGCGATTCACTATATGTATCAGGGAATTGAAAAAGTTGTACGGGAAAAAGGCAAGAACTGCAAACAGATTGCCATGATACCGTTTGCAGAAAACACCAGAAACCCGGAATACCAGGAAAAACTCTTCAAGATCGGAGTGCCGATTCTCCCTCCTCCGGTATATGCATTTAAGATTCTCCGTCATCTGGCTGATTTTATTTCCTATACTTCCGAAGGAAAAACACTGGAACTTTCTGCCGGAGCACCAGTTGGCAAGGAGACCTTTGCACTGTCTGAGCATGACAGCAAGATGGAACTTGCAGATTTTGGCGTAGATATTCCAAAAGAAGTCATTGCAAAAACAGTGGAAGAAGCAGCTGCGTTTGCAGAAAGTGCTGATTGCCCGCTGGCTATGAAAGTAGAATCCGCAGACATCCTGCATAAGAGTGATGTTGGCGGTGTAAAACTCAATATCCGTGGAAAAGAAGCAGCTGTAAAAGCTTATGAGGAGATCATGAGTAATGTAACGGGTGCGAGACCGGATGCGAAGATCAACGGAATCCTTATGGTTCCCATGAACCTTATAATTAAGGGAAAACATAAGAAAACACTGATATTTCCTGTGTTTTCAGGCAATTCAGTGTTTTACTCGGATTCATGTTTGGTTGTTGTTTGAGTCTTATAATACTCGGTCAGGATCATGTTAATCTGCTGGGAACGTGTACGATAGTTCGCTTTTGCATCCTTATCAATCTCAGCAACCAGTTCTTTGGACAAAGTAGTATAGACCTGAATATTGTTGGAACTGATAGCCATGTGGCACCTCCGATTCAATTTAATAGAATTATTCTATCATACTTCTTCGGGAGGGGCAATGTGAACTGAAAATTGAAGAATTATTGTTACTGTAAAATTGGAACGGTCGTAAAGAAAATCTATGAATAGAGAACGATAAGAAAGGTAGAACAGACAATGAAGAAAACAATTTTTGAAGAGATGGGCGGTACTTATATCAGACATGGGGATTATCTTATCCCTGCTCTTACCTTACCGAAGGAAGAAGAACAAAGGGTTGTCGGTGTATGGGGACAAAGACATTTGCGGTATTTGAAGGAATACCGCAGATTGCTATATCTGAATATGCTTACAAGCGGCAGGCTGAATGGTTATTTGGCTGATATAGAAGAACAGGCACAGGAACGCTTTGAAAGACTTGTAGAACAGATGAAACAGGCACAAGGCATTACAGAACAGCTAAAGGTGGAAAATGTCTTGGAATGGATAGGAAGAATGAACAATATACAAGTATGTGCGAGGGAGATTGTGGATAAAGAGATAATTTATCAAGAATGAAATGTAAGATAAATAGTGTATAAAATGTAGCAGGGCATCATAAGATAAAATTGTAATTGCATTTTCCACATAGTTCGTGTAAAATGTAATTAGAAAAGCTGTGCATCAGCGGTGGGTTGACACCTAAAATCTGATACGTTTTCCGAACGAAGGTGTCGGAGGTTGGCAGGCAACGGAAAAACCTGATATTTTCCAGACGAAGGTGCTGGAGGTTGGCAGACAACGGAAAAATCAACCATGAGAAGGGAATGTTTAGTGCTGCGGCGTGAACATTCCCTTCTCTAAATTTTATGGGATAAGGATTAAGTTATGGACAAAAGACGTGCAATTCAGATTATGACAAAAGCGGCACAACTATATAAAGAACATCTTGAGGATCAGAAGGTTTTGTTCCTATATGGCTTACCGAAAGAGGTGAATAAGCAATTACAGGAAAGTAATAAGATTTTGTCATCTGTACAGGGATATGAAGTTGTTTTCCATAGATACAATTTTTTACATTTGACAGGAGTTCGATTGAATAAAAAAGAGACAGCTTCTGCAATTCATTTTTACCAGAAATGCCTGGATAAGCGATTAACAGAAAATGATTTTGTTTTTGCAAAAGATGGCTCTACGGGGCAAAAATTGGATATATTGGAACGTATGATGCTTATTAAGAAAAACGTAACAATGATAGGAGAATTTACAGATCGAGGACCGAAATTATATACAGAAAAAGCTGCCGGGAATATATGTGGTTGTATTGGCTTCGTAAAAGATAAAAATACGAAATTAAATGTACCGAACACATTGCTGAAAAAGGACATCAGAGATGTAACAGCACAGCCTACATATAAAGTATTTGCTGTAATATCAAAACACTATACAGATGAGAAATATACAAATCTTGTGAAGATGGACAAAAGTATTGATTTGAAAGAGTGTTGTTTCTCAGAAACAATAGAAAATATGATAGATAGAGAAAATCTATAATGAAATATAAAGAAACCATGCTACTGCTTTTTGTAACAGTATCATGGTTTTATTGTTTGTCGTCTATATTTTAAGTTGATTATTACTTTACAAAATTGGCAATGTTATAATTATCATTGATTTTAGAAGAAGGGAGTATCGAGGGAAATTAGTGGAACTGGTTTTGCAAGCATAGCGTTTGGATATCCAAACGCACTTTGGGAGCCCCCCAAACCCCATTTGTTGGCTTTACAAAGTAGGAATTTTTTGCTCAAGATAAAAAGAGAGTGCGTAAGCGGAAAGAAATCAAATTATGCTTACGCACTTTGTGCCTCACTTTTGCTCGGTGGTTAGCAGTTTGTGAATTATTGGGATGAAGCAATATAACTGTTTTGAGAAAACGGGATATTTTTTATATTAGTAGTTTAAACATTATAGTTCTGTGTTGTGCGATTTTTGCCTGGATTGAACAGGATGTTTTTTTTGCAATTCCTGTTTCCTCTGATATTCAAGTTCCCAGGTACGATGAGAGAAGCTATAGGGATCTTCCATATTGAGATCATCCACTTCATGGGTTGCGATATCACGATAGTGATAGTCATAATATTCACCAAAAGTACCTTTGAGCTGCTCAATCAGTTTCTCTCGGAAAGTAGGTCGTATCTGGATTCTGGCATCCAGTAATTCTGTATATTGCTCTGGTTTAGGCCGGAGTTTTTCCTCTTGGAAAGCGACAGCATCTTTTTCAAGCTGCTCTTTGAGAGCCATATCCTGAGAATCGAGAATATCCAGATTCTTATCCATCTGGTCGTATTTTCTGGAAAGGCTCGCCATATCTTTCTCTGTGGAGCATTCAGCCTGAAACAGCAGCTGTTCTTTGGCAGATTTCAGTTCCTCGATTTCTTCTGTTACGGTTGTAAGCTGCTGGTTTAACTTTATATGCTGGAAAGGATTTAGAATACTGGTTTTACTTTTTTGCACATTTAGTTCTTTCTTTTCAGTAACTTTCGCTTTGAGCTTTTTCTTAATGGTATCATATTTATTTAGGATAGGACGAAAATGCTGCATCCAGTCATGGATCACTTCTTTTTGCATTTCATTATGAAGTAAATGATATTGTGTAAAAATCATATGATTGCGGATTGCTTCTAATGTTTCTGCAATTACCGGAATAGATTTTTCGACAGCTTGAACCAATTTTTTTATCTGTGTTTTTAATTCCCGTAGTATTCTGTTATCCGCACGAACCCGACGGTTGATTTCACACCGGTCTGCTATCATGCCTTTCTTTTCCATATTCTGGGCAATGTAGCTTCGTGGATGGTTGGCTGTTCAGTGATTCCCTGAGCTGCAAAACTGCGGTGATCAATGGCGGCATTTATCTGATTAAGGGCAAGCATTTTATTTACGGCATCTGCCCAGTTTGCTCTCCAGAGGCAGAGCTGTTCCTCACTGTTCCATTGTTCGGAAATCGGGTTTTGTCTGCCATACCGGGTGCTTTTTGGATGTTTGTCGATACGTTCATAACCTTTCTCCTGTGCTGCCGAGGGAGTCAGATATACTTTCTTTTTCCCAGCTTTATAACGATACTGTTTTTCCCAGCCCTCTTTCTGAGCATCCTTAAATTCAGAAGCAGTAAATCCCTTTTCCTCTCCATCTTTGATGCATAGATATTCTTTTTCGGTTTTATACTGCCATGTTCCGTTTTCGTTTAATGGACGGACAGTAAGTAGAATGTGTGCATGGGGATTGTGACCATCTGTATCGTGAATGGCGAAATCGGCACACATTCCCATATCTACAAAATTCTTTTGAATAAAATTCTGAAGAAGAGAAATATTGCTGTCTTTATCCAACTCAATAGGGAGTGCGACAACAAATTCTCTTGCCAGTCGGCTGTCTTTTGTTTTTTCAGCAGCTTCTACAGCATTCCAGAGTTGCTCCCGGTTTTTCCATTTAGGCGGAGCCATAGGGGGAAGCATTACTTCCTGATAGATCAGTCCATGTTTTCGGGTGTAGTCATGCTGGATGCCATCGTAATCATTGTATATGCGGCTACAGCTCATATAAGCAGATGCAGCGACAGCAGACCGCCCGGAACCACGGCTGACGACCTTGGCTTGCATATGATAAATTGCCATATCTGGCACCTCCTTTCGATGTTGCCTGCAACAGCGGATAGCCCTCGGCAGAGCGCACGAGCCCGTAGGGGATACCACCGCCCGATTTATCGGGTGGTGAGTAAGTGCGCTTCGGGAGTAGAACTTGTGTATTTACATTCCTCTTAGCCGGAGCATCAGCTCCCGCTTTAGGGTATCTAAATCCATTTCTTTAATATGTGGAGCAATGCTTTCCAGAATCGCTCCTTCTTGAATCAATCTGCGTGTTCTGGCATTACGTTCCTTTTTACGGTTTCTTGCTTCGATTTCTTCCAGTCTGTGTTTTGCCTGTAAAAGCACTTTTTCTTCTGGTGTCATAATTCTTTTATTTGCCATATCTGGCACCTCCTTTTTATGCCCGTATCCGGGCGATTTAGTTTTAAAATCTTGTGGTTTAGTACTATAGTTTTAGATAACTGACAGTGGCATGTCTCTGGTGATAAATAAGAAAAGAAAGTAGTACTACTGTCAGTGAAAAATAGTTATTGTGCGATGCTGCTTTGTTTCAACTCTGGTTTGAAGTGTGATTATCTAACAGAATTTTTTTCGTTTTTTTAAATTAGCTGTTGCATTGTCCTGACGGATATTCCGGTTATTGATACGGATGGGAACACATCTCTCCAGAATCCGGTCATAAATTCGCTTGTGTGCGATATCAGCGGCGTTATTCAGCTCTGATAAAGTGAGATTGGTTGTTATGATCAGGGGCTTTTTACTGCGGTAACGGCTGTCAATCACATTGAATACCTGTTCCAGTGCAAAGTCAGAGTTCCGTTCAATTCCGAGGTCATCAATGATCAGAAGGCTGTAGCGGTTTAAGCTGTGGATGAACTGATTCCTGTCTTCAAAATGCATTCCGGTAAGGGTATTCAGAATCCGGGAAAAGTTGGTCATCAGTACCGGGACGCCTTTTTCCAGAAGGGCATTGGCAATGCAGCCTGCAAAGAAAGATTTTCCAGTACCGACATCGCCCCAGATGAGAAGTCCGGAAGCGTTTGCTTTCATCTCTTCCCAGTTACTTACATAATTGTGTGCAAGTTTCATTTCCGGATTGCTGCCGTTATCTTTGGCAAAGGTGTAGTCATAAAGTGATTTGTCCTGTAAGCCGCTGGTTTTGAGATGCTCTATTTCCATTTGCTTTTCATGAAGTTTTCTCTGGGCTTCCTCCTGTTCAAAGATCTCCTGCTGGCACTTACAGCGGATGGAAGGAATAAGAACCTTTCCCTGTAATTCATGCCTGCACTGTCTTGGCGTATTGCATTTGGAACAGTAGATCAGGTGATTTGTTTCGTTAAAATATTCATCAGACTGAAGCTCTCTGTTTGGTGTGATAGCTGTTGGTTTTTCTGTAAATGTTGTCATAATGTTTCGTATTCCTCACTTTCATAATTTCGTTGCCGGGAAACAGGATGATCCTGTCTTGCCCAACGGATGATGGTAGCTGCATGGTTTTGGTATTGCTTTCCGGTAGAAGCCATATAACCGGATAAGCGTTCCATATAGTCCTGCCAGTCAGGGATTGTCTGCCGGATATTTTCCAGCTCCGTCTCTGACAGAAAAACATTTTGAAATGTTCCATAGGGTGAGCGTGGCTCTTTACTCCCTCTTATTGTTAAATTGGTTCTTTTTTATCTCTTTCTTATTACTGGACAGTTTTCTGTCTGTATCAGGGAAAGAATCCTGTCTGTCAATAGGACAGTTTTCTGTCTGTCTTGAGGAAAGAATTCTGTCTGTATTGCTGAGGGTTTCTTTCGGGATTTTTACATAGATCCGATTAGGGTGTCCGGGTCCCTGCCGTTTTCGGAAGATAAGCTCTTGTTTTTCCAGTACTGCCAGAGCAGTTTTCACCGTCATCTGGCTTTTGTGGAGAACTTCTGCCAGTGCTTCAATCGTAAAGTAGAGGAACACATGACCATTTGTATCTGACCAGCTCATTTTTCTGGGAAAGCCTTGCACGGTCGAGCAGGATCATATAAAGCATTTTGGCAGTTTCGTTTATTTCCATGTCCAGAAGAAAACGGGGAAACATCATATAAGATGGCAGGCTTGTGTCTGCTGTCAGAAAGTCCGTCATGTGTTCACCTCCAATCACAATGGTTTATTCTCCAAGAAAATCCCAGTCTATATCACGATCCGGCTGTTCTTTTTCAGGAGCTGGAAAGGGCATCCTGATGGGGGATTCCCTTTCCAACATGCCTGCAGTCAGCCCGGACAGAAAAATCGGCAATGACTGTTTCAGGCTGTGTTCTACTGCTTCTACAATCTGTTTCACAAAAAGTTCTTCCGTTCCCTTGTTTCCAGATAGGGATCAGCCTGAGTGCGGTAGTAGCGGTCAAAATAATCGACCAGTGCAAGGGAGATTACCTGGCTGTAAGATTTAAAATTCTGTCTGTCCATCGTCTGTAAATATTCCCAGGCTCTCCGCTGCTGGTCTTTGTCCAGATTAAATCGCAGGTTTGTGTTGCGGATATGGTTCTGCATGGCTTATCCCCTCCTTTTCAGGCTCATATAAGCCAGAGATTCATAACCTTTGGCAGTGGCACAGATATCATCAAGGATGGTAACTCGTGATTTGTCATACGCTCCAAAGTTACGGATCAGGCATCCACCGCCTCCGACCACATACAGGCGCATCAGGCCAGGATTGTATTCATATTTGCGGAGCGTGGCAAAAATATCTGTGACATACTGTCTGGCAACAGCAGTAATACAATCCAGATAAGACGCTGAAATGTCAGCGGTTCCAAACCGCAGAATCTGCTCTACGGTAGATTCTTCAATCTTTACTCCGAAGTTGTCCAGAACAGCGTTTTTAGCGGCAATCATGCATTGGTTTACGCCAAACTTTTCTGTCCAGCACCGGCTTTCCTGTGCTTTCTTATTATTGATATACAGAATGTTCATGGTTCCGTTGCCGATATCTGCAAGAAGATTTGTCCCCTTGAAATCTCCAAGTCGGTTTACGATAGCCGGATATCCCTGCGGGTAAAGGCTGCATCCCACAAAACGGAGATGATACTCTTTGCTGTTAAATCGGTAATGGACTTCTGGATTCTGGAGCAGATAGGAACGGAAATCTTCTCTCTGGTTTCTGATCCATGTCAGAGGAAGCCCGGCAGCCAGATGAACGTCTGCTTCACGGATGGAAAAGACATTCAGTTCCCTTGCAATCGCCATGAGAGTTAGAAGATAATATTCTTCGTCCATAGCTTTATCTGGGATAAATTCTTTGTGTCCTTCGCCAATCCGGTAGTAAATGCCGTTATATTCCAGAATATTCCCGGTGAAGATGGGTTCTGTTTCATAGGCTTTGATTCCGGTTGGTGTGACGGTATTTGCTGTTTTCATGTTGCCGTAGCCGTGATCTACAGCAATGATTTTTGTGTTTCTGAGTTCTCGCATAAAAAACACCTCCATTTTCGTATTGATTAATTCAGCAGGCTGTACCGGTGTGGTACTGCTTTGCTGTGAGATAAGCATACGAAAGTTGGAGGAAAAAGACATTGAGGGAAAATTGAGTTGGAATTGAAAAATAGGATATAATTTTGTAAAATAGAGCAATTTCTTTAGTTTTTTATAGCCCTGCATTTTTTGGTTATAAACGTTCATTAAATGTTGACATGTTATTATATAAATGGTAAAATTGTACAATAAAATGTGGAAAGTTGGATGGAATTTATTGAATTATAATAAAACTAATCGTACTTAACTGGCGGCTTATGTATTTGTAGAACTTAGAATAATAGAAAATTTAAAATATTATCAATTTTTACAGCTGTTGCAATGCTTTCAGTAGGAACAACAGTTTTTGCAAGTCCTTAACTGTTGTTTGATAAGGAGTGTAGTTTTATACAAATAGTGATATTATTGCAAAAAACTAGGATTTTATAAAAATAAAAAATCAAGTCTATAGCTGTTTGAAGTGAGGAGAAAAGCGTATGAGAAATGTGTTGGCAACGGACATAAAAAACAATATTCGAAGCATTCGCTTTATTTTGGGGATTTTTCTAATCGTTTCGGCTACCCTGATGTCTGAGCATGAGATGTTGCAGAAGATCATAAATGCAGGCGGATCTGCAGAAGGACCAGGCTGGTTCGTAGCATACACCTATTGTATGAACAGCGTTAATATGCTTCTGTTTGTTCCCATTGCCGTTGCTTTTGCGGGTGGAGAGAATACGGAGGCTGAGCTGCACAGTCGTTTTTTTCTGTTCAGTTATATCCGTTCAGGGAGAAAACAGTATCTCGTAGGAAAAGCAGCAGGATTGTTGGTCTCCGGAGGTTTGACAGCTTTTTTAGCCATGGTGTTCCTTCTTGTAATCTGTATACTGAGGTTCGGTCAGTATCCTTCTCTGATTGACGGAAATTATGAGATGGCAGTGCTTGTGGGCAGAACGGCGGTAAGCTTTCTGAGATTGTTTTTAAATGGCGCTTTTTGGGCGCTAATTGGCGGTACGTCGGCTGTCATAACAAAAAATCGCTATATGTCCTATGCCGTTCCTTTTATTCTTTATTATGTCCTGACCGTATTTCAGGAGCGTTACTATCAAAAAGCATTCTTTCTGAGTCCCCGCTATTGGGCGGCGTCTATTTACTACAATGATATCTTCTGCATTGCTATATTAGCGGTTGGAAGTTTTTTAACGGCACTGATCTTTATGTGCGCAATAGAAAGAAGGTTGCGGTATGCGTGATATTAAACAGGCTTTTTGGATTGCAGGCCAGAATTTCTATGGATGGAAAAAAGTCCGAGGATCTGGATGACCTTTATTTTGGCAGCTATATTATGTCTGATGCTGTCGGATCAGATTATTTCCCATGCGATAAAATATGAGACAATCCTTCAGGTATTCGAGCCGTTTATTTGGACATATGGGGATGCATCCTCTGTTATGCTGTCCTCCCTGCTTTTAATCCTGCTCTTTGCGGACATGCCATTTATCAGTCAGGCAACTCCGTATTGGCTTGTACGCACAAAACGGAAGATATGGCTTGCGGGTCAGATTATCTATGTGATCCTGGCGACTGTGATCTATAATATTTTTTTGGCTGTGATGCTTGGAATTATGGGAGCTCCCTTTTCCTTTACGGGAAATGTGTGGAGCGAAACAGCGGCAATGTTGGGCTATGGCGGTGGGGAGAGCATAACCGTTCCTGTTTCCATAAAAACAATGGAAAGCTCAACTCCTTATATGTGCGCAGCAATAGTGTTTGGACTTGTACTTTTATATACTCTTTTTATCGCAGTTCTCATGTTGTTTTTAAATCTGGCTGCGGGAAATATGGCAGGGGTGATCGGTGCTTTTGCAGTCAGTCTGTATGGGCTCCTGCTGAACCCAGATGTTTTCCGGAAACTGTTTCATTTTACAGAAAGTCAGGAATATAGGGCGAACGTGTTCTGCGGCTGGCTGTCTCCGTTGAACCAAGCTACCTTTCCCATGCACAGCTTTGGTTATGATTACCTGCCAGGGATCGGGATGAGCATGTTCATATTTGCAATATTAATCATAGCGCTGATCGGCTTGTCAGCCGTCCGAATTAAGGGCTATAATTCTCTTTTACGCAGACAAACGAATAAATGGAGGGCAAAATGGAATATGCAATCAGGTTGAAGGGACTGACAAAATCCTTCAAAAAGAAAAAGTATTAAAGAACATTACCCATGATTTTGAAAAAGGGAAGATTCATGGGATTATGGGGTTTAACGGTTCAGGGAAAACCGTAATGTTTAAATGCATCTGTGGATTTTTACAACCTGAGAGCGGCACAGTGCTCGTAGGGGGAAAACAGATCGGGAAGGAGCTGGACTTTCCAGATTCCGTAGGCATTATCATTGAAAACCCTGGCTTCTTTCTGGATCTCAGCGGTTTTGCGAATTTAAAGAGACTGGCGTCTCTGAAACACCGTATTTCCGATGACGATGTGAGGGCGACGATGCGTGCCCTAGGGCTTGATCCTCTGTCTAAAAAGAAGGTAGGACAGTATTCTCTTGGAATGCGTGAACGTCTTGGTATCGCACAGGCAATCATGGAAGATCCGGAGCTTTTGATATTGGACGAGCCTTTTAATGGTCTGGACAAGCAGGGGGCAGGAGAGGTCTGCGAGCTTTTGCGGGGATTAAAGGAACGAGGGAAGACTATTCTTATCGCAGCACATAACATGCTGGAGATCGAATGGCTCTGCGATACGATCTGTGAGATGGATGCAGGTGTCCTGACGCAGATAAAATAAAAATACGGGGGAAAGAATATGGGAAAGGTATTAATTAAATGCATTCAAACACCGAAGAAACTCAACAAAAATATGAAGAAAAACAGGAACACGATTGAGTCTTTTGGGTGCGTTTGTGGATGTGGTTGCCCATGTTCATATTGTGCTGCGACTTGGTTATCTCAGCATAATGCGGATGCTTCAAGAGTGGTTATTAGTAATGACAATAGCGTAATGTACTAACAAGTTATAGTTACTAGTACATAGAACAGACTGCCTTATACATTAAAATAAATAAGGTAGTCTGTTTCTAAAAAATATACGAAAACGTTAATAGTGTCAGGAAGGTATTTATAAGTTAAAGAGTTTATAATTGAAGTTTCGTGAAAAAGCGACAATTCTATAAGATATATGGAGGAAAAATGAAAAAAAGTGTTCTAGCAATTATGGTAGGTGCGTTGTGTATTATTCTTTCCAGCTGTCAGGAAACACCAGAGGAGAGTTCGGTAGTCAGCAAAGTGGATGGGATTAGCGAGGCGGCTGTCTGTGAACCTCTTAAAAAAGGAGAAAAGAGAGAGACAAATGTTCCAACGCATTGGAAATTTGAAGAAAAGAAAAGCAACGACCGTGTGGTTATCCAGGCAGATATTAAGTTGGGCGAACAAAGCATTGGCAATCTTCCAGTCATAGAGATGCAAAATCACGAGTTAACGCAGGAAGAACTGAATGGATTGATTGATTATTTTACGGACGGTGAGGAACTATATATGCCACAGATGGTGACAAAGGATGCGTATCAGGAAGTGTTAGACAGGATTTCCAGCAAGGAAGGAAGTTACTTGCAATCAGCATATTCTACATCGATTGCAGGGATTCAAAACGCAACCCGAGAGGGGATGGAGCTTGCACCGGATGAAGCGTCTGCACCGGAAAAGATGGAGATAAAATTTCAAAAAAAAACAGAGGATCACGGTGTGGAAGCGGCACGGAGTTGGATGAGTACTGAATTGGAAAACACAGATACAGAGGATTATTTTACTGCAGATGTGGGCGAGGACAGGAAGGCATATATAGAAGCAGAGCGGTATAATCAGGAAATTGACAATGACAGTAGTTTTCTCTGGATGGAGGGTTCTAATTTTATAGAAGAAGAAACAATAGAAACTGAGGAAATGCAGAGTGAGTATTACAGTAGCTTTGGCATGGATACCAACGGCTATACAGAGAAATTTCATGAACTGGCAGATGCGTATCGAAAGTGCATGGACAAGATCACCTTTACAGAGGAAGATGGAAAGGAACAGGCAGAACAAGTTTTAGAGGATTTAGGTATCGATGGAATGGGCCTTGTAGATTCTGATCGTACCGTGTGGTTCCCGAATGGCGCATGTTCAGAGCGCAATGGTCTGGGACTTGGTAGTGATGCTTTGTGGCAGGGAGATCTGGATAGAGGATTACCGGGATATCTGTATTGTTTTTCGAAAAGTGTAGAGGGTATTACTTCAGTTCCTGATGGCGTGGTTGCGGAAGAAACAGTGGATAGTTATGTGCCTCCGTTCCAGGTAGAAACAATCTCTATTCTGATAACAGAGGAAGGAATTAAATATTTTAAATGGGATGGGATATCGGAAGAAGTCTGTACGGTGACGGAAAATACAAAGCTTCTGCCTTTTGAAAAAATACAGGCAAAGCTGACAGATCAGATTTTTTATTGGTATTCCGGAAAAGGCCAGTCTGCCAACGACACTACCGCACTGGAGTATGATGTGGTAAACGCAAAATTGCAGTATACTTATACCACAGCCTATCAGGAGCCGAAACACGCATGGTTGGTTCCAGCATGGATTTTTACTGTCAGGGAAAGTATTGGTGGAAATTCTCTACAGGAGCTTTCTTATGTGATCAATGCTTATGATGGCAGTGTGATTGGAGAAGCATATTAGGGTTCAGCGACACTTGAATTTTTATTGACCATAGAATTACAAGGTTTATCATGAGAATAATAAATATGCGATATTTGGCTTGGATATATAACAGGTAAGAATAGGAATAGTGCAAATGATTAAGCTCGCATTGATTGATAACGGTATACCTTATCATATGAGAAATAACAGGAATCAAAGGATTGTTCATAAATCTTTTTTGGCTTCTAAATGCGATCCAAGTGAGTATAAAGACGATAAATCATTCCATGGCGCTGTATGCGTCGGAATTATCACAAGCATATGTAGTGATATAGAATTATGGGACTTGAATGTGACTGACTCTGCAGGAACAACACAGATCACAGTTTTGCTGGAAGCTTTGGAATGGTGTATTCAAAATAAAATAAAGTTAATTCACATGAGTCTTGGAACAATCAATTATTTTGATATTAAACCCTTATGGATTCAAATAAAAAGATTACTTGATGCTGATGCGATTATAGTAGCAGCATATCATAACAGAAATATAAAGACTTATCCAGCTGCATATCCAGGTGTTTTTGGTGTCAGGCAGGATCGTTATGGTCTTTTGGGAAATGGTCAAATTCTGTTTCAAGAACAAAAAGGTTATAATATTGAGAATTCTATTATAGCAAATTTTTCGTGGAATGGGATCGTAAATCAAGCCAATAGTTATGCGGCTCCTGTTGTCACTGGACATATTGCTACATATTTAAACAGAAAGCCCACAGCAGGATTTGATGATGTTATGGACTTTTTGATGACTATAGCAACGCATAAATCTGATTATCCGGATATACTAGAAAATGTAATAAGGATAAAACCAATATAGAGATACCGGTAATTGCCGGTATTGATTTAGATTACGAGGAAATGATACAGCTAAAAGTGATGTTTAGTCAGAACGGTTATTACGCAATAAATCTGCAGAAAAATCCTTTAGATGAAAATGTAATTCCTTTAGAATATTATGACGATTCCAATGAGTCATTGAACGATATCCTTTATACAGTATATATAGCTTATGAACCTGATATTATTCTTTTGAATCAAGAGGAAGAAATATTTGAAAGTAGTAAGGCATCAGATATAGATATGTATATTGTGCGTAAAAATAATATGTATGAATTGTATGCAGAAGATCGAATAGGAATAACTTACAATATAGAGGATATATATGAGCTTGTTTGTCAATATTTTGCTTAACGAATAGTGAGGATGGCAATTGGATATGAGAGAAAATGGGAAAACATGGTATCGAATTTGTAAAATGTTGTGTGAATATAAAAAGTATTTTCCAGGGATTATCTGTTGCCTTTTGGGTTCATCATTCATAACGTTTATACACCCACTGCTTATAAGACAAATAACAGATTGTGGTATATTGCAGAAAAACATGAAATACATTCTTTTATTTTCTGTTATATTAATAATAATTTCTTTAACCCAGCAAGAGTTAAATATAATCCAAACAAAATTATTTTCAAATGTACATAATCAGTTTACACATTCTCTCTATAAAAAGACTTACTGGAAAATCAATAGGATGAAAATACAGTATTTTGCTGAAAGAGGAAGTGCAGAGATTATAAATACAATTGGTATGGATATTGATAATGTGTCATCTGTTGTGGATCAGATTACTCAGTTTTCTATATCATCAATTCTCCAAATAATAGGAGGAGTAGTTGGGCTGTCCTTATTAGACTGGAAATTAGCAATATTGATAGAAGCAATTATTCCACTGAAATTTATAATAGTGTCCTATTGTGCAAACAAGAAACGGGAAGTGTTTGAACAGTGGATTGAGGATAAACGAAAGTTTATGAGTTGGTTTGCCGAGTGTATAAATGGAATTCATGAAATGAAGCTCTGGAATCTGTTTCAGGTAAAAAAATCTCAATTTGAAGGTCTGCAAAAAGATTTGATGGATTCATATAAAAAGAACGCAATGCTAGATGAATATAGTACTGTCAGTGTTGTAGTAATAGACACGGTTGTAAATGCGTTATTATATATATTAAGTGGGCTTTTTATAATAAAAGGAGAATTCACTATAGGCGGAGCATTTGCTTTTATTACATATAGTGCATATGTTGTAAATCCAATTTCAGCATTGATAAACATTAAATATTATTTTGCGCAATTGAGCCATCGGCAAAACGTCTTTTTGAGTTATGGGGACAACCGGAAGAATTGGAAATGAAATTATGTGAAATGAAACCTGAGAAAATTTATCAAGATAGGGATATGGTTTTTGAAGTAAAAAATCTTGTCTTTGGTTATGAACCAGGACACCCTATTTTAAATGGTATTTCACTATGTGTAAAAAAAGGGGAACGAATTGCGATCGTAGGAGAAAATGGAAGTGGCAAATCAACACTTTTGAACCTTTTGGCGGGATTCTACCGGCCACAAAAAGGAATAATAAAATTGTATGGAGCTCCTGTGGAATTGATGGATATACAAGATATGAGAAATAGAATTGCGGTTATAAGCCAAAGACCATATCTATTCCAAGGGACTATAGAGGAGAATGTTAATATCGATGGAAAGGCGTCAAGAGATGCAGTTGTTGAAGCATGTAGAAAAAGTGGTGCTTTAGGTTTTATTGAAAAATTGGATCATGGATTTGGACAAAAAATTGGACAAGATGGTGCAAAACTTTCTGGAGGAGAAAGACAAAAGATAGCTGTAGCTAGGGCTCTGCTGAAAAATGCAGACATTTTACTTATGGATGAGGCTACAGAAGGATTTGATGTTGAATCAAATGAAGCTTTACGTGAGTTATTACATAGTGAATTAAAAAATAAGACTATCGTTTTTATTACGCATAAGTATAAAGAACTGGAAAGTGTTGATAAAGTATATCGCCTTTCAAAAGGAATTTTAGAATTGGTGCGGAGTTAGAGATATAAATTTCTAATAGAACTGAGCCACTATGCATTTGACATATTGTATCAAACAGTAGGTTGATGACGAGATGATTGTAATGTATCGCAGATTGAACAAGCAGAGGAGCATATTTACAAGTTCTCAGGCATTGATGAAGGCAATATACCTAGACTATAAAAAATTTGAGATAGGAGGAGCGAAAAGTGTCAAAAAAAGAAAAGTGATCCTTATGTAAACGCTCCATGTCTAAGAAAAAATGGAAATGGACAAGCGCCTAGTCTTGGAGTGTATCTCAAAACTAGGCGTTTACATTATTGAGGCAATATATTTTACAAGTGTTTGTAGGAACCGTTAGTGCTTGGTGAGAAGAATACTTTTTGCCAGAGCAATTCCAGCTTGTGGATACAATTCTTGAATTGCTTGATATTTTTCTTCAATCAATTCGGGTTCGTCTGCCCATATATCCTCATAAATTTTCAAGGCTTTTTTAAAATGGGTTTTCGCTTGCGAAATATTTGCAGTGATCAGGCAGATACTTCCAAGGGATTCCTGTACCTGGGCATAATCCAAACAGTGGTTTGAATTATATTCTTTGATAATCTGTGCTAATTTCTGAAGAGCAGACAGGGCAAGGTCAGGTTCTTGTATTTCAATTAAGAGGACAGCATAATTATTAATCTGAGGAATACTGTCATTAGTATAAAGAAGCTGGTATTGTTGTAAAAGAGAGATACCCATTTTCATGTGCCTTTTAGCGAGATCAAGTTGTCCGTTGATTCGGTAAAGCCCTCCAAGATTGGAATGGAGGTTGGAAACCAGGTGGGCATTTTCTTTTGTGGTTTCTTTTATTTGAGCAAGTGCTTCTTTTTCTAATTTTATCGCTTTTTCTGTTTTGGGTTCCAGAGTTGCCTGATAATCCAATAGTAAGGCACGGTCAGATGCAGTCCCGTAAGTATTTGCTTTTATAAAATGCTGTAGTTCCTGGATGATTTTTTTCATACCCTTTTGATAGTGGTACTTCTCCATATATGGAAAAACATCTTCTAAAAATAACAGGTATTGGGGAATATCGTCCTTTTCAATGAAAAGCATGATGTTTTCTACTGTTTGAAATAATTTTTTATAATAGCTAACTTCAATGCCATGCATCAAACATATTTTTTGCAGAGAATCCAATAACGTGTGGCAGCTTGTAACAGAAGGTGCGGTCTCGGAAACTGCAATTTCCTGAATCATTGGATGCAGAGAAATAGTATGCCGGAGACTTGACTGTACAAAACCTGTCTCGATCAGATCATTCACGTCATTTAAAGTAGCAGCTCCAGCCATTTGGAAAATATACGGGCAGAAATACCAGATGAAGGCATAAAACACATATTGCACATAATATCCTGCTGTTTCCGTGATAAGGAGTATAACGAAAACAGGGTATGGATATGGTTGTAATAGGTGGCTTTTTTGCTCTGACCATCTTTCATTACTTTAATCTTATCTTCATTATGAAGAGAAGCCTTTTCCTCTTGAAGTTTTATCAATAATTGCTCTGGAGTTAAAATTCCATTTTCCAGAAGTTTGGCTGCCAGTTCGACAGCAAAAGTATGGTAGTGTACAGTTTCTATGATTTTTTCTACGATTGCCCGGTTTTCCTCTGCTTCTGAATAAAATACAGATGTCAGTTGAAAAAGAGTGGGTATATCTTTCAGTTCTTTTAATTGAAAACTACAGTATTCAGACAGTTGGCTTCTGGTTGTAAATAAAACCCGGCAACGGTATTTTAATACGACTGACAGGCAACTGTCCTGTGTGGATGTGACATTAAAATTGTCTATGATCAGCAGTGTATCAGATTTCAAAGAGCGTAAGAAACGGTTATGTCTTTGAAACGTTCCTGCTCACTGATTTCTGGTGGATCATCAATAAAATCCATGTCTACAATATCTTGATATAGATTACCGGTGTATTCCATATAGAGAATATTGGTGTACTGTTTTCTGTATTGCTTTGCATAGGCTTTAGCAAGCTCGCTTTTTCCAATTCCGGCAATTCCATAAAGAAATATATGTCGGTTCTCTTCAAACAAAGTATGGAGTTCATCCAGTTCTTCTTCTCTTCCTAGAAAATGACGGCATGGTTTTGGGACTTCGCTGTCCATAATGTAATCCAGAACAATCGGAGATAGAACACCTCCTGCAATCAGTTTTTGATTTCTTGTATCACGTTTAATAAATTGCCGTTCCATACCAAAAGAAAGTACTTTTGCTAAAAACAACAGCCTTGAATCAGAAGGTTTATATAGAGATACAAGTTCCTGCTTTTTTGTATCCGAAATCGTATCGTCCTGTATGAATAACGTGTAAATGTCCTGTATAACCATGTTGCAGTCTGCCATTAAGGGAAGTAAGTTCCGCTGAATGGTTGTTGCCAGTTTTTTCTGATTGCTGGGTTTTGCATAATATGAGGTTATTTTGGGACTGATTTTTGCTTGTCCGGTTATCCAGCGGCAAATTAGACCATTATCCATAGAAAAATCTTCATTTATCGGATCATTCATAAAATCTTCAAATAATTCGTATAAAAAATCAGGTTGGTTCATCTGATTGCTTTCACTGATTTGATTTTTTAGGCATGTGCTAATAGAAGAAAAATCACATCGTTCCAACAGAAATCCCTCCTTTGGTTTTCGTGTTTTATATTCTTAAAGTCTTTTTATTATAACACGAACAAATGTTCCGGACAATAGGAATTGATACTGTATAGGAAGAAAATGAATCTTAAAAACTCAATCTGCGGTCAATTTCAATTCAATGTGATTGGTGCAGAATAATTTTAGAATGTAATCAGGCTTTCGAAAGCCGAATTCAATTCATACAGAACTTTTGTACAATCCTGCCGGCATAGGATGTAGAGAGAACTGTATGCTGAAGGAGGCATATAGCATGAATACGTTATTTGATTCTGTAGAAGTTCTGGATACAAAAAAAGAAATCCAAAAAGAGAATGTAAGCTATGAACATGCAGGATATCAGATTCGAGTGCATTTTAATGGGGAAAAGACATTGATCCAGTGCATTCAGAATCTTACTGAACGAAAAATTGCAGGTTGATTTTCTTAAGTTCTTGTTGTAAAATAAAGACAATTAAAGACAATGACTACGCAAGACCGATGAAAAGAGGGATAGAATGTATCAGGCAGGAATTTATTGCCGAATTTCCATTGAAGAGCAAAATAAAGAGGGTGAATACAGCAATAGTATTCACTCTCAGATTCAGATGGCAAGAGATTATATTGCAGAGAATAAAGATATTGCAGAGAAAAAAGTTTATGTAGACGATGGGGCTTCTGGAAGTAATTTTGAAAGAACTGAATTTCGGAGGATGCTGGCAGATATTGAGCTTGGTGTTATCAATATGGTGATTTTTAAGGACGTATCTCGACTTGGAAGAGAACATATTGATACCAACTATTATCTACTGTCAGGATGGAGAGAACCTTCATCAGTGGGGGAATTCTTCGATACGTGCAGTGCTGAACCGAAATAATTATTATGGTGATCTGGTTCAGAGGAAATACGAATCCAGATTTCAAAGAGGGGAAAAATGGTGTGACATATTGGACGAGAGCCAGTGGATTATTACGCCAAATGCCCATGAACCGATTATCAGCCGAGAACTGTTTGAAAAAGCACAGGTCAGGCTAAAAGCAGCACAACAGAAAGCAACAAAAACTACTGCAGGGTGGGAAGATGATGAAAGAGCATTTTACAATGTATTCTATTGTGGTGATTGTAAGCGGAAAATGTGTACACGTAGATACAGAGGCAATGTGTATTACTTTTGCAATGCTGCCTGGTATCGGGATGAAAGAAAATGTAGTCACAAATCTATTTCCGAAGAGAAGTTGCAGAAAATTGTCCGTTCGGAGCTGACCAGACAGTTTCAGTTATGGAACGTCCGGCAATTAAGCAGGTTCTGGAACTTGCCAGGGAGAATAAAGTGCAGTGTATCGTAGTAAAAGATTTTTCACGTTTTGCCAGAAACTATATTGAGATGGGAACTTATCTGGAACAGATTTTTCCATTCCTGGGAGTACGATTTATTTCTATTTCAGACCGATATGATTCTAAAGATTATAAAGGAAAGAGTTCAGACATCGAAGTACAGTTTAAAGGATTGATCGCAGACTTCTATGTGAAAGATCAGTCTGTAAAGGTAAAGGCAGCAGTCAGCACCAGACGGGGAAAAGGTGAGTATTGTTGTGGTTCTGCACCTTATGGGTATCGAATCAATCCAGAAAATAAGAAAGAACTGGTGATTGTAGAGGACGAAGCGGAAGTGATTCGCAGAGTATTTGAACTGACCAATCAGCGATATTCCAAGATGGAGATTTGTAAGTTATTCAATGAAGAGGGTGTATTGACTCCCTTGCAGTCTATGAGCAGACGACAGAAATCAGACAGCAAGAAAGCTGCATCAAGAGGATTGCAGTGGACGAGTGATATGATACGGAAGATTGTGGATGATAAGACCTATATAGGCTGTATGGTCTATGGAAAGACAAAGATTCCAGATCCCGGAACAGGGAAAGAAGTACCAGTGCCGAGAAATCAGTGGAAAGTGATGGAAAATCACCATGAGCCGATCGTATCAAAAGAAGTTTTTGAAAAAGCACAGTCCCTGCAGATCAGATACACCAAGAAAAGCAAATTCGACAGGGAAACAACACTGTTAGGTGGCTATGTGAAGTGTGGAAATTGTCGCAGAAGCTTGACTTCAAGCAGTCCGGTTCATGGTCATATCCTTTATAGCTGTGCTTACAGTAAAGGAAAAGAAGATACAGGATGTTTTGCCGGGAAAGCGGATAACAAAATGCTGGAGTATATCGTGCTGGCAGAAATAAAGGCTTACTTACGTCAGAATATCAGCCAAGAACAGATGCAGCAATCTATGAGAAAACAGCATGAGGACAGTATAGAAGCCTATAAGACGGAAAGTGCAGACTGCGAAAAACGTCAGGAGCAGATAAAGATTCAGAACCGACAGAACTATGAGAAGTATCACGAGGGACAGATGAACCAGAAACAGTTCATGGAAGCAAAGATGCAGCTGGAAGAAGAAAAAGAACGACTGCAGAAGCGTGTGCAGGAGTTGGCTGAGTTGATAAACGCTGAGAAAGACATCCTGATGAAAAAAAAATGTTCCGGTGGAGCAGATGTTGAAGTATTTAGGCTATGAGAAGCTAACACGAGAAATGCTGGAAGAATATGTGTCCGGAATATATGTGTATGATGATGGGAGAGTGGAGGTAGAGTGGGGATGAAAAAATACTAGTTATGTTTATTTTAAGAAGCCTTGAGTGATTGATTTTTAAAGGCGGGATTGTTATAATTGTTTCTATAAAAAGTGCAAAAGAGAGATTGAAAAGGGTGAAATGTAACAATGGATAGGATATTGATATTGATCATAATATTAAAGATATAGGATTGTATACACGACCATACAACTCAAGGGGATGAGTTGGATTTGGTTGAAGATTTTATTGAATATTATATTCATAATTTTTTAAAAAGCAATAAAACAAACAATTTAGCTATATTTGTAGAACCTAAAGTTGCATCCGGATTTCCTGACATTGTATTTGCATCATATTCACCTAAAATATTGGAGAATTGGTCTGAACAAAGAGAAAATCTGGAAACGAATGATTTAAAAGTGTTATCTCAGTTATTGATGACTAAAGGAAGTACAGGAAGTGAATTGATAACAAGACTTAAGATGCCAGAAAAAGATACAATTCAGGCCATAGAAAAATTACTAGATGCACATATGATTATACGTGATCACGGCTTATGGAAACCAGTAGACATCAAAAAGATATATAATATAAAAAAATTGATTTCAGTGGAAGCTAAAATGACGGATATAAAGAAGTTGCTGAACAGTCTCTTATTAATACATGGTTTGCATCACAATCATATGCATTAACAAGTACTTCAAATCCGCAAAGTAGTACGATTAAAAAGTTTGAAAGACAAGGCACAGGTTTGTATTGTAAGAAGAGAAGTTTTAGAAAAATAGTAGAAGCAAAGAAATTAGCATCACCGTCAAGTTATCAGTCTTTACAGTTTAATGAATGGATTGGAAGGACTGTTGCCCATTTAAGTTAGGAGAAATGAGAGATGAAAAAATTTCAAGAAATGTGTCAAGAAGAATTTGAAAAAATTGAATTGATGGCACGTGGTGGACAGAAGATTGTATTTGATGGAGTTCACAACTCATATGGAGAAACTGTTATTAAATTATATTTTCAGCTTAACGATCCCAGGTCTCTTAGGGAAATACAAATAGAAAGAGATTTAAACTTATCCATGGTACCTAAAATATATGAAACTGGAACCATAGAGTATGAGGGAACAGAGACATTATATATTATTGAGCAAAAAGTAAAAGGAACAGAATTACGGAAGGTGCTTGAAAGTGGCAAGAGATTTTCTTTAGAGGAAGCAGTGACATTTTTGGAACAGGGGTTAGAGTTTATTACTTGTATAGAGAATAAAGGTATTGTGCATAGAGATATTAAACCGGAAAATATTATACGAGCAGATGATGGTAGAATATTTTTCCTGGATTTTGGAATTGCAAGGATATTGGGAGCAGATTCATTGACAAGAACAGGTGCAATGATGGGTCCGCATACACCTGGATATGCTGCGCCTGAGCAATTTAATAATTTAAAAAAGGAAATTGATTCTCGAGCAGATATTTTTTCACTAGGAGTTGTTACCTATGAATGTATTACAGGAAAAATCCATTTAGAGAAGGCTCTATAAATGCACTTGAAGTCTTACAAAAGACAGAAACTATTACACCTGTACAGTATTCAATCAAAGGGGATACTCAAAGTCAGTTTATGGCATTATTAGGG